>SMVB01421164.1_pt1 | contig 13205 bp, 11 predicted proteins | sample 2456461 | NCBI WGS metagenome assembly SMVB01 (sample SAMN11095934, study PRJNA526329) | marine sediment metagenome | biome: Marine sediment; feature: Surficial sediment; material: Deep marine sediment; isolation source: Hadal surficial sediment | place: Pacific Ocean | collected 2014-05 | depth...
CAAGAATGAAGAATCTGCCGTTGTCCTTGGAAACAACGAACAAGAACCTGGTGGACCCAGAGGCTGTGATGCGTTCCATGGACAAGTCGCTCAAACCCGGGAATTGCATGTTGAAATCGGTTGCATTCATTATCCGGTGACTTGAAGAATCGGTCAAGGAGATTCTCCTTTTCCCGGCCTCGGCGGCAGGAATCACGGACGCTTGACTCGCATGCTCCGCGGAGAAGCGGTTATCCTCGCAACAACTCGACCCGACTCCAGCGTGCCGGCGGACCAAGCCCCGCCGCTCAGTACTTCTGCAACTGGGTCCGGTAGCCGCGGACGTTGCGGGCCACTTCGGTCATGGAGTCGCCGCCGAATTTCTCCATGAAGGCGTCGGCCAGCACCAGCGCCGTCATGGCCTCCCCCACCACCCCGGCGGACGAGATGGCCGTGATATCAGTGCGTTCCACCGCCGCCTTGAACGACTCCTTGGTATTCACGTCTACCGAGGCCAACGGCTTCTTCAGGGTGGAGAGGGGCTTCATGTACCCGCGCACCCTGATCTCGCCGCCGTTGCTGATGCCGCCTTCCATGCCACCGGCGCGATTGGTGCGCCGTGAGAAACTCTTCCAGCGGCCGCTGCGCAGGATCTCATCGTGAATGGCTGTGCCGCGACTGGATGCGGCATGAATGCCGGCGCCTATCTCCACCGCCTTGATGGCCGGGATGGACATGATGGCCTGAGCGAGGCGTCCGTCCAGCTTGGTGTCCCAGTGCCTGTGACTGCCCAGGCCCGGCAAAACGCCTGCGGCCACCACCTCGAAGGCACCGCCGATGGTGTCCTTTTCGGCCGCCACCGCATCGATGACTGCGATCATGTCTTTTTCCAGATCCTCATCGGCAACACGCAGGGGTGACTCCGTGGAAATGTTGGTGATGTCCACAAACGGCACCTCGTGCCCCGGCGGATAGGCGGCGTTCCCCACCCGCACCACGTGGCTGGCGATCATCACTGAGAACTGCTTCAGGAATTGCACAGCCAGGGCGCCTGCGGCCGTGCGCGCCGCGGTCTCCCGCGCGGAGGCCCGCTCGAGGATATCGCGCACATCATGGGTGTCGTACTTGAGCGCCCCCGCAAGATCCGCATGGCCGGGCCGCGGGCGGGTGACCTCGCGCTTCTTCGTCCCTTCGGGCACGGGTGCCGGGCTCATGGCCTCGCGCCAGTTGGCGAAGTCCTTGTTCTCGATGCGCAGGCACACCGGACTGCCCAGGGTCCGGCCGTGGCGAATGCCTCCCTGGACCTCCACCGTGTCGGACTCGATGGAGGTCATGCGCGGACCGCGGCCGTAGCCGCCCATGCGCCGTCTCAGCATGGCATTGACCGCATCCAGATCGATCTCGAGGCCGGCGGGAAGACCGTCCAGGGTCACCATGAGGGCCGGACCGTGGGATTCGCCCGCCGTCAGGAACCGCAGGGCTCTCATGAGGCCAGTTCTTCCATCTGGACCATGGCCTCGGGCAGGACCTCCAGGACGCGCCGGGCCGTGAGACTCAGCAGGCCGGTCTCCTGCGCCGCAATGTCCGCCGCCAGGCCATGGACGAAGACCCCGAGCAGCAGGGCATCCGTGACCGGCAGGCCGCCGGCCATGAGCCCGGCCAGCAGGCCTGTGAGAATATCGCCGCTGCCACCTGTGGCGAGGCCGGGATTGCCGGTGGGATTGACGTAGACCTCTCCCGACGGGGTTCCCACCAGGGTCCGATACCCCTTGAGAACCACATGACAATCGTGGGTGAGGGCGAAACGCCGGCAGGTGTCGACTCTTCCGGCCTGGACCTCGCGGGTGGTGATGCCGCAGAGACTGGCCATCTCGCCTGGATGGGGCGTGATCACCAGGGGCCGCCGGGCACCGCTGAGATCCTCATCGTGGCCCACGAACGCATTCAGGCCATCGGCATCCAGGACCACGGGCACCTTGGCGCTGGTGACCAGGGAACGCAGAGTGGCCTGGGTTTCCTTGCCCCGGCCGGCGCCCATGCCAATGGCCAGCAGCGATTTCTGCGCCAGGCTCTTGCGCAGTCCGGTGATGGCCCGCCGTGAGATCTCCCCCTGCCCGGTTTCGGCCAGGGCTTCCGTCATGGCCGGGGCAAAAGCCGCAACCTCGGCGCGCACGGAGGACGGCACAGCCGCCGTGACCAGGCCGGCGCCCGCCACCAGAACCGCCTCGGCGGCCAGGCGCACGGAACCGGCCTTGCCCACGGAACCGCCCACCACCATCACATGCCCGTAATCACCTTTGTGGGAATCATCGGACCGGGACGGCAGCAGGCCCTCCAGAACATCCTCGTCCAGCCAGTTCAGCCAGACCCCTTCGTCCTCCAGGGCTTCAGGAGGGATGCCGATATCTCCCACTACCAGATCGCCGCAGAAGGCTTCCGCCGGCGGAAAGAGGTGGGGTATTTTTGGCGCCATGAAGGTGACGGTGGCATGGGCATGCACCACGGCTCCCGCCACACTGGCCCTGCCGCCGGACAGACCCGACGGAACGTCCACGGCCACCAGATGGGCGCCGGACTCATTCATATCCTTGACGATGACGGCGTAATCGCCCCGCACCCGCCCCTTGAGGCCGGTGCCCAGGAGGGCATCCACCACCACATCGAATGACTCCAGCGGGTTCTCGCCCTCGGCCAGGCCCCGCCAGGCCTTGCTGTCGGAAATCTCATGGATCGTCACCGGCAGGTGGTCGAGGATACGCAGGTTGGTGGCGGCGTCCCCTTCCACATCTTCCCGGCGGGCCACCAGAAAGACGGTGGGCGTCACGCCAAAGTTATGCAGGTGCCGGGCCACGACGAAGCCATCACCACCGTTGTTGCCCTTCCCGCAGACGATGGCTACGGCCGCGTCGTCCAGGTCATCCTCCAGGGACTCCAGCAGGTGCTCCACAACGACGCGGCCGGCATTCTCCATGAGAATCAAACCGGGAATGTGATAGCGGGAGATGGCCCGCCTGTCGATGTTGCGCATCTGGTGAGCCGTGAGGATTTTCATGGTCCTCCTTCTTCAGGATGGCAACCCGCAGGCCGTCCCAAGCCGGATACGTCAGGAGAGAACGCGGATTTCAACGCGCCGGTTGGCGGCGCGCCCTTCCCGGGTTCCATTGTCAGCGGCCGGACGACTCTCCCCGTAGGAGATCACCGCCATCCGGTGCAGTGGGACGCCATGCTCGCTGTTCAGGTAGCGGCGCACCACTTCGGCGCGACGCAGGCCCAACTGCATATTGTGTTGCTCCGGGCCGGTGCTGTCGGTGTGTCCTTCGATTTCGAGATAGACGCCGGCATTGTCCTTCTTGAGGCGTGTGGCCAGGCCATCAAGACTGGCTCTGGCCTCGTCGGCCAGGGAGACACTGTCCAGGGAAAAGTGACCGGCCTGGTCGGAGAGAATGACCTTGTAGAGGAACTTACCCTGGGCCAGAAGGTAGGCCTCATCGGCGCGCGCGCCGGCCTCGACACTCGCCCTCCGGGCGGCCCGCGCCGTCCTGGCGACCTCGTCAACCTGCTTGCCGGTGTCCCGCAGGCCGCGCTGGTTTTTTTCCACCTGGGATTCGATGTCGGAGATCTTCGTATCCTGGCCGGTCAACCCGTCAGCGACATACTTCTTGCTGGCACAGCCACCGGCAAGAAGAAGAGTGATGGCCGTGGCCATCGCGATGCCCAAGAGAGGTTTGCGAGTCTGTCTGTTCATGGATACCCCCGTCGCTGTGCCATGCCGTGGGGTCTGACGCCAGCCTGGAAACTGCGTATCGGGCTCATGTCCCGATGTGAGCCACAATACCAGAAAGAAGAGAGAGCGGCCAGTTGGACGGCACGGCCAACTGGCGGCCGGACCGGCCAAACGGTTGTTCCCTCAGGGCTTGGCGTAGTAGCCGGAGCGCGTGTGGACCTGGAAACGCCCGCCGCCGGCCACGACCTGGATGCGCCGGTAACCGGCCTCTTCAACATCAGGAGCCGGGCTGTAACCCAGAACGTACTGGGTTCGCAGGCGCTCCTGGACCTGGTTGACGGCCGCCTTCACGTCGGCGATGTCAAAGACCGCAAAGGATGCTCCCCCGGTCTCCCGGGATACCTGGGCGAGCATCTCCAGGAACGACCTCCCGCCTCCGGAGGGAGATGCCCGCCGGCGCAATTTTTCGGGAAGTCCCGTCAGGCCGAGGGTATAGATGGGGACACGCACTTCGCGCGCCAGGCGGATTGCCGCGAAGGCGGTCATCTCCGAGGCGTTATCCACGCCGTCCGTCACCAGGACCAGTGCCTTGCGCCCGGGCCGGCTGTCGGCCAGCACGCCTGATGCATGCGCCAGGGCATCTCTGAGGGCGGTCCTGCCCCAGGCCTCTTCACTGTCCAGAACCTCCAGGAAGGTCAGCCGATCCGTCGTGAACGGTACGCGCACCACCACATCACCATCGGCGAAAACGAGAAGCGCGGTGCGATCCTCAGGGCGCAGCGCATCCACGAACTGATGAATGGCGACACGGGCACGATCCAGTTTCCCGTGGATTCCCATGGAGCCGGAGAGGTCCAGGAGAAACGCGATCTCCAGAGGATGATCGGCGGCCCGCCCGAAGACCGTGATCTCCTGCTTCACACCGTCCTCCTGGATCTGAAAATCACCGGGCCCCAGATTCCGGACACTCTCCCCTCGCCGGTTGGTCACCGTTGCCTGCAGGAGAACCAGGCGCACCTTGACCTCCTGGACGGGGACACCCGCCAGGCTCTTCGGGACCATCCGGTCGATGGAGCGTGGAGCAGCCGTTCCCCCATGGGCAACAGCGAGAAACAGCACGACCGGAAAAACCCACGACCTCATCCTGATGCCCACCCCCCATCTCCTGTCACTCTATAATCTGCAGCCATGGGAGAGATTTTTCCAGAAGAAGTTCAGACCGATTCGGCCGCTGCGACCCGGGCCTGGGGGAGCCGTCTCGCGGGCCATCTGGGCGCAGGCTCCGTGGTGCTTCTCTTCGGTGAGCTGGGCGCCGGCAAAACCTGTCTGGTCAAGGGGATTGCCGCCGGCCTGGGCCTGGACCCACGGCGAGTCCACTCGCCTTCCTTCATCATGGTCAACTGCTATGAGGGGCAACCACCCCTCAATCATGTCGATCTCTATCGCCTGGAGGAAGGTGAGGACTTCTCGGATCTCGGTCTCGAAGAACTGTTCAGAGGCACCGGCGTGACCGTGGTGGAGTGGGCCGAGCGCCTTCCCGTCCAGGCGCGACCTCTCCCCCGCTGGGAGATTGAGCTGGAGCATGCCGGCGCCGACAACCGCCGCCTGCGCCTGCACATCCTGAGCGCGCATCAGCCATTCCGGTGAACCAACTCGCCGGCCGCCCGGCGCACGGCCAGCAGCAGCGTGACACCCAGCGCGGCCACCATCAAAAGGGCGGCCCGGGCCAGCGCCGGCGTCAGGATTCCGGCGCCCAGGGTGGTGAGAGCCGCCGTATCGGCCAGGGCCGCCGACCCCACGGCAGACGCCACCATGAAGAGGTTGAGCCAGAACGACAGCCGTGCCGACCAGGGACGTAGAGACCACCAGCCCCACCCGCAGGTGCCATGCAGGACGGCCAGAGCCAGCAACACAAGCCGGGCCGGGGCACCGGCCAGTGACCATGGACCCAGGAGGATCCATGGCGGCACCAGCTCGGCCGGTGTCATCGCCGACGGCACCAGGATCACGGCCACCAGCACGAAGTGAATCACCAGGGAGAGGACCAGAGGCGGGCGGCCGGGGCCGTCACCGCTGAAAGCGGCCGCACTGGACCGCCGCACCAGGGTGAGCAGCGCCAGCATTGGCACGAGGACCAGGCCTGCGAGGGTGGCGGCGATGGTGGCGGCCACGACGGGAACCCCACCGGCCACGGCCAGACTGCCCAGCAGCGCGACCAGAACGATCTCCGCCAGAAGGTTGAACAGTCCGATGGCCGTCAGGGCGCCGAACAAGGCCAGGCCCAGAAACCGCGCCGCCCGGCGTCCTCTCCATAAGCCGGCCGCCGCCACCAGCCACAGCAGACTGCCTCCCCCGAAGACGCCGATGTTGGCGGCAGCCACCGTCCTCACCATGCCTTCCGTGACCGGAAGATCCGGCCCACCGGGGAATCCTGCCAGGCTCTCACCGGGAACCAGGAACGGCAGCCCGGGCTCCAGCAACTGCACAGGCGTGGTGATGGGCAGGCCCCGCAACCAGCTCCCCAGCATCAGGGCAGCCAGCAGACCGGCAGCCAGACCATAGGCCAGGGCCACGGCCGCCACCAGCTTCACGCCTGCGGGGACGCGGGTCATGACACCGGGCTTCTCATCTGCGGACACTTGGTGGTGCGCACGATCCCCCCGCCGGCGCTCAGTCCTGCGCACCCGTCCCCGGCCAGCGCTCATACCAGCCCGGGAAATCATTCTCCAGGCCCGGATTGGAGTCGGTCGGACGGGCTCTGAGCAGCCCGTTTTCAGCTTTCAATGCTGTAGTTGGGCGCTTCCTTCGTGATGATGACGTCATGAGCATGAGACTCCTTGAGGCCCGCTGACGTGATGCGGATGAAGCGGGCATCCTGCTGCAGCGAAGGGATATCTGCACAGCCGCAATAGCCCATGCCTGAGCGCAGACCGCCGACAAGTTGCTCGACCAGGCTGGAGATCTTCCCCTTGAACGGGACCATGCCCTCGATCCCCTCGGGAACCAGCTTGCGCTCGTCGCGCTCGTTCTCCTGGAAGTAGCGGTCGCGGCTGCCGGCACGCATGGCCCCCAGAGAACCCATCCCACGATAGGCCTTGAAGGTGCGGCCCTGGTAAAGGATCGTCTCACCGGGCGCCTCCTCGGTACCGGCAAACAGGGAGCCGATCATGATGGAAGAAGCCCCGGCGGCCAGGCCTTTGGTGATATCGCCGGAGAACTTGACCCCGCCATCGGCGATCAGGGGCACATCCGCCTCGCGACAGATCCTGGCGGCTTCCTGGATCGCCGTGATCTGCGGCACTCCCACACCGGAAACAACCCGCGTGGTACAGATGGAACCCGGCCCCACGCCCACCTTGACCCCGTCCACTCCACGCTCGATGAGGGCCGCGGCCGCATCGGCGGTGCCGATATTGCCGGCCACGAGCTGGAGCTCCGGATAGGCCTCCCGGAGGCGCGCCACCATGTCCAGAACACCCTGGCTATGGCCGTGGGCCGTGTCCACCACCAGGAGATCCACCTGGCCTTCCACCAGAGCCTGGACCCGGTCCAGGGTGTCGGCACCGGTGCCCACTCCAGCCCCCACCCGCAGGCGCCCAAGGGTGTCCTTGCAGGCGTTGGGGTAGCGGATGACCTTCTGGATATCCTTGACAGTGATCAAGCCCTTGAGAAGGTAGTCCTCATCGATGACCAGGAGTTTTTCGATCTTGTGGCGGTGGAGAATCTCCTTGGCCTCATCAAGGGTCGTGCCTTCCCTCACCGTGACCAGATTCTCGTGGGTCATCAGGTCGGAGACCCGCAAATCCGTCCTGGTTTCGAAACGCAGATCGCGATTGGTGAGGATGCCCACCAGCTTGCCACCGGCATCGGTGATGGGCACGCCCGAGATGCGGAATTTTTTCATCAGGGCCAGAGCTTCTGAGATCCGCGCGCCAGGCAGCATGGTGATGGGGTCCACGATCATCCCCGACTCGGATCGCTTGACCTTGTCCACCTCGGCGGCCTGCGCTTCCACCGACATGTTCTTGTGGATGACCCCCAGCCCGCCCATCTGGGCCATGGCGATGGCCAGGCGCGCCTCGGTCACCGTATCCATGGCCGCCGACACCAGCGGGAGGTTCAGGTGGATCTTACGGCTCAGGCGCGTACCCACGTTGACGTCCCCAGGCAGCACATTGGAATGGGCCGGCAACAGGAGGACGTCATCGAAAGTCAGGCCCTCTGGAATCGAACCAGTGCTCATGTTTCTCCTTGGACGACGGTCTGATCAGCCGCCTGGAAGATACACGAACCCTGCTCACATCCCGCAGGGCGGGAGAAGGGTGGCACGTCCAGGGGCCCACCGGACCGCGCTTGTGCCATTATGAACCGCACGCCGAGGACCGGTCAAGGGAAGGGAAACAGCATGGACGACTTTCCAACCGCCGCTCAATCCATCGGGCCTGAGTCCGACACCCCGGGAAGGCCGTTCAGGTGGCTCCGCAGCACTTTTTGTACTTCTTTCCTGAGCCGCAGGGGCAGGGGTCATTGCGCCCGACCTTCTCATCCTTCTTCCTGACTTGGGGCCGGGGCTTGGCCCCTTCCTTGCCTCCGGCGAAAATCAGCTCCCGCTCCTGTTGTTGCTGGCGGCGCCGCTCGAGAGCCAAGTCAGCCTCGGTCTTGGGCTCGAACAGGTAGAGATAGCGGATGATCTCGTCTTCAACCCGCTCCTTCATGGTGCCGAACATATCGAAGGATTCGCGTTTGTATTCCACCAATGGATCGCGCTGGCCGTAGCCCCTGAGGCCAATCCCCTCCTTGAGGTGATCCATGGCCAGGAGGTGGTTTTTCCAGTTGGCGTCGATGACGTTGAGAATGAAATAGCGCTCATACTGGCGCAGCAGCTCAGCGCCAACCCGCTCTTCCTTGGCGGCGTAATAGTCCAGCACCAGGGCACGCATGGCCTCGGCCACGGCGGCCGCCGGCTGCTCAAAATCGAAGTTCTGGGCCTCCAGGTCGATGCCGTACAGATCCTTCACCCGCGCCTGGAATTCGGGGATATCCCATTGAGCGTGCTCCTTGTCGGACACGATGCAGGTCTCCAGCAGGGAGTCCATGATGTCGGTGACCCGGCCCAGGACGTACTCCCGGGTGCTCTCCCCGCCCAGGGCTTCACGACGCAATTCGTAGACCTGCTCCCGCTGCTTGTTCATGACGTCGTCATATTCGAGAAGATGCTTGCGGGTGTTGAAATTTCGCTCTTCCACCTGCTTCTGGGAGCGTTCGATGGCCTTGCTGACCATGCCGTGCTCGATGGGGACACCCTCTTCCATGCCCAGCTTCTGCATGAGGCCGCTGATGCGATCGGACCCGAAAATACGCATCAGATCGTCCTCCAGAGACAGGTAGAACCGGGATGAGCCCGGGTCGCCCTGCCGGCCGGCGCGACCGCGAAGCTGGTTGTCAATACGTCGTGACTCATGGCGTTCGGTGCCGATGATATGCAGCCCGCCCAGCTCGATGACCTTGTCGTGCTCCGCATCGGTGATCTTCGTGGCTTCAACCCGGGCGCTCTCCCGCGCCGCCTCATCGGCGGCCTTCGAGTCGAGGCCTCGATTGGCCAGGATCTGATCAGCCAGAAATTCAGGGTTCCCCCCCAGCAGGATGTCGGTGCCGCGGCCGGCCATGTTGGTGGCGATGGTCACCGCGCCCACGCGCCCGGCCTGGGCCACGATGTTGGCCTCCTGCTCGTGATACTTGGCATTGAGGACCACGTGCGGCACGCCCTTTTTCTTGAGGAGACTGCTCAGGTGTTCTGATTTTTCGATGGAGATGGTGCCCACCAGGCTCGGTTGCCCTTTCTCGTGCCCCTCCTGGATCTCTTCTATGACCGCGTTGTACTTCTCTTTCTCGGTGCGGTAAATGAGATCCGGGAACTCGGTTCGGCGGAGGGGCCGGTTGGTGGGAATGACCATGACTTCCAGCTTGTAGATGTTGTCGAACTCCACTGCTTCGGTATCGGCCGTACCGGTCATGCCCGAGAGCTTGTCGTACATGCGGAAATAATTCTGGAAGGTGATGGTGGCCAGAGTCTGATTTTCCTTCTCGATCTTGACGCCTTCTTTGGCCTCCACGGCCTGATGCAGGCCGTCGGACCAGCGGCGGCCGGACATGAGCCGGCCCGTGAACTCGTCCACGATGACCACCTGTCCATCCTTGATCATGTAGTGGACATCTCTTTCCTGCAGCGTGTGGGCCTTGAGGGACTGCTCCAGGCAGTGGAGAATCTCCAGGTTGGCCGGATCGTACAGGTTGCCTATACCCAGGCGCCGCTCGGCTTCCTCCACCCCTTCGTCGGTGAGAACCGCCGTCCGCGCCTTCTCATCCACCTCGTAAAACGGCGTGAGGATCTTCTCGGCTTCCTGCCTCTTCTGCTTGTTGGCGGTACGAATCATCTCCTTCATCATCCGGTCGGCTTCGTAATATTTGCCCACCGAATCCTCGGAGGGACCCGAGATGATCAACGGGGTACGCGCCTCATCAATCAGGATGGAATCCACTTCATCCACGATGGCGTAGTTGTGGCCGTTCTGGGCATACCGGTCCAGGGAGAACTTCATGTTGTCGCGCAGGTAATCGAAACCGAACTCGTTGTTGGTGCCGTAGGTGACATCGGAGCGATAGGCCTTTTGCCGCTGGACATCGTCCATGTCGTGCTGAATGACCCCCACTTCCAGGCCCAGAAAGCGGTAGACCTGGCCCATCCACTCCGAGTCGCGGCGGGCCAGGTAGTCGTTCACCGTCACCACGTGGACGCCCTTGCCGCCCAGGCCGTTGAGGTAGACCGGCAGGGTGGCCACCAGGGTTTTCCCCTCACCGGTTTTCATCTCGGCAATCTTGCCGTGATGTAGCACAATGCCACCGATGAGCTGGGTGTCGAAATGGCGCATGTGAAGAACGCGCCAGCTTGCCTCGCGCACCACCGCAAAGGCCTCCTGGAGCAGGTCGTCCAGGGAGGAACCCTGGTTGATTTTCTCGCGGAAGGCGCCGGTGCGGGCGCGCAATTCCTCGTCGGAAAGGCGCTTCAGCCCGGCCTCGAACAGACCAATGGGCGGGATCAGAGGTTCTATTTTCTTGAGCTCACGCTCGTTCTTGGTCCCGAAAACCTTGGTAAGGAGTGACATGACGGGGGAGGATAGCATCTGCACTCAACCCTGAACTCCCCGTTGACGGGTCCCCTGGAGGGATCCGCCGAGGGTGTCAACTCATGGGCTGGCGGCTGTCATCCAGGACGTAATCACGGGGGTCAACCTGTTTGCCCGAGACCAGGATCTCGTAGTGCAGATGGGGCCCCATGGCGCGCCCGGTGGAACCGACGTAACCGATGACATCACCCCGCTCCACCTTCTGGCCGGAACGGACCTTGAGCTTGCTCAGGTGGCCGAACCGACTCACAATGTTGTGGCCGTGGGAAAGATAGATGGCAATGCCCAGGCCACCGGTGCGCCCTGCCCGGGTCACCCGGCCGGCGGCCGGCGCCTGCACAGGCGTGCCGGTATTGGCCACGATGTCCTGACCTCGATGAAATACCCGCTTCCCGGTGAAGGGATCCCGCCGGTAGCCGAACTGGGAACCGAAATAGGCACCCTGCACGGGTGAGATGGTCGGCATGGAATCCAGGTACGCTTCCCGCTCCCGGTAGGCCTCGGCCAGAACCTCGAAGTTCCTGCTCAGGCGCTCCTCCCGAGAGGTCAGGGAACTCAACTCCTCGCGCAAGGCCTGATGGAGTGACGCTCCGATGATGTCGTCCTCGGCCGGGCCGCCTGCGGCTTCCAGCTCCGCGGGCAGTGCTTCGAGTCCCGCCATGAGGGCGAATTTTCGGGCCTGATGCTCGAAGTGATCGATCTGGCCGCGCAGACGGGCCATCTCCACGTCAACGGCGCGCAGATCGCCGGTCAGGGCCACGTTGTGGACGCGCAGGGCCTGCAGATCCGCCGCCTGCTGGCGATTGCTCAGAAACCAGTGTGGGAAGCTCATCCCCGCCACCAGCAGCATGGCCCCCATGATGCCGACCGTGAGAACAAATGGCCGGGTCACCGCAAAGGACCTCATGCTGCGCCCCTCGTGGGGCAGGACCAGGATGGTGTAGAGCTTGGGTGCGCGCACTGAGATGCCTCCTGTCTGGTGGATGTGGAGAGCCGGTTGGCGGAAGGAACCGGCCAGCGTCCTGACATGCTTTAAAGCGCCGTGGATTTTAGGAAAGCGGAGTTCTCCTGTCAAGGAAACGACTCTTCCGGAGCATCCGGTAGCGCCATGGTAAAGTTGGGCCCGTGGCCACGGCCGTGCAAGACCGCCTGGGACAGATGCTCGTCATCGGCCTGTCCGGGTCTGAACTGGATGCCCCGGCCCGCGACCTCCTGACCACCATCCGGCCGGGTGGAGTCATTCTTTTCCGCCGGAATCTCGCAGATCCCGGGCAAACGGCGGAGCTCTGCCGGGCCATCAGACGGCTCCTGGATCCACCCCCGTTTCTGGTCATCGATCAGGAAGGGGGGCGCGTCAGCCGCCTGACACCACCCTTCCCGGACCTGCCGCCGGCAGCGCGCCTGGGACGCCTTGAAATGGTGGCCATCGCCCGCTGGTTCGGGGCTCTCACCGGGCGTGGCCTGCGCTGCCTCGGATTTCAAGCCGATTATGCCCCCGTGGTGGATCTCTCCCGGGAAGGAGATGAGGACGGCATCGGCGACCGCTCCTTTTCGGCGGACCCGGACGCTGCCGCCGCCCGTGCCGGCGCTTTTCTGGCCGGCCTGGAAGAGGCCGGCGTCCTCGGATGCCTGAAGCACTTCCCCGGGCTGGGTGGCGCCCCCGGAGACACCCACCAGGAACTGCCCCGGATGACACAGGACAAGGAAACCCGGCGCCGCGCTCTCCGCCCCTACAAACTGCTGAGGGATGTGGCTCCCATGGTCATGATCGCCCACGCCCACTATCCGGATCTCTCAGGCGAAGCCCCGCTGCCCGCCAGCCTGGACCGCCGGATTGTCCATGACCTCCTGCGGGACACCATGGCCTACCGGGGAGTGATTGTCTCCGACGACCTGGAGATGGGAGCTGTCGCCGGACGGGGCGGCATCGCTGAACTGGCGGTTGAGGCGGCCGCCGCCGGTTGTGACCAGCTCCTGATCTGCCGCCGGCCCGAGCACATTCATGCCGCCTGGGAAGGCCTTCGCCGCGGGGCTGCCGGTGGCGACCTGGACAGGCATGAACTGGAGGCAGCCCTCCTGCGCATCGCCGCTCTCAAGGCTCACTCAGCCATGACCCGCCAGGAGGAATCGTTCGAGCCTGAAGAGCTGGAGGTTGTGGTCAAGGAGATGCGCATGCTCACCCAGGAGGTCGAGAATGCCATCAGCCGCCGCCGTGATTGAAGAGCACCGGCTCAGCCGGGCAGGTCCGAGCCGGTGAGCCGCCGATAGATTTCCAGGTAACGCCGGCGGGCACCCTCCACGATTTCCGCAGGTAATGC
>SMVB01268075.1_pt1 | contig 13204 bp, 14 predicted proteins | sample 2456461 | NCBI WGS metagenome assembly SMVB01 (sample SAMN11095934, study PRJNA526329) | marine sediment metagenome | biome: Marine sediment; feature: Surficial sediment; material: Deep marine sediment; isolation source: Hadal surficial sediment | place: Pacific Ocean | collected 2014-05 | depth...
CGGGAACATGTATGCCAGGCTCGGCTGGGATGACCTGGCTGAGGCGTCATTCATGGAGGCTGTTCGCCTCGACGAGAACTTTTACGAAGCATGGACCAATATCGGCACCATATACAGCCAGCAGGCCAAACTGGGGCAGGCGGAAAATGCGTTCCGCAAGGCGATTTCTCTGCAGCCCCGGGCCGCCCTCGCCTATTACAACCTGGGCACGGTTCTGGACCGGGCGAACAGGTACGACGAGGCCCTTGCGGCGTACAAGACGGCCATCACCTACCAACCGGATCTCCTGGACCCGGCGGTGAATCCCCAGGTGGTCAACAACCGCCACCTGACAGCCATTCGCCTCATGTCCTACCTGGAGAATGCCGGCTCCGGCTCGCTGCCCCTGGAAACCTTCGCGGAGGAGACGGAGAGTGAGCTGGAATCGGAGTTGAGTCCGGAAGGAATGCCTGGGCAAGTCATGACGGCGCCACCGGCACCCGCCGCCAAGCCCGTTCTCGGTACTCTGACCATGACCATCGAAAAAGAATCACGCTCCACCCGTCGCAAGCGCAAAGAACACAGCGATCCCACTCCGGAGCAGAGCGCTCCGGCGCCATCTCGGTGAAAGCGGCCCCGCTCGCCGTTCTTGCTCTCGCCGCCACAATCTCATCAGCGCCGGCAACTACGCCTGCCGAGACCTGCGGCTGGCCCAATCCGGTTCAGCGCCGGGTCCTGGAGCAGGCCACTCGCCTCATGCCCTCTTCCCTGGCGCGCATCCTCAAGCGTCATGAGCAGGCCGTGGGCCGGGGGGCTGAAGCCCAGCGCAAGCTCAGGCCCGCGCTCCCCCACGCCCAGGGCGTGGAACCAGGCGGCGGCACAGCGGAACGGCTGGCTGCGAGCCTGGCACGCATCACTGCCCTCATCGATTCTCATGCTCCTCTCAAGAGAGTCGCATGGGAGTTCGGTGCGGCCTCCCATCTCATCACCGATCTCTCCAACCCCTTCCGCACCGCACCCCGGGATGAGGATGCAGCCCTCTTTGAAGACCGCTTCCTCGTGTACCTCTCAGAGCATCTCCCGCACCTGCGAGTGGTCTTCACCACCTACCAGGATCCCCTGCTGGAACGCGGCCAGACAGTCGAGTTCGGCCTTCAACTGGCCGCCCGCTCACGCTCCTACCTGGACGATCTGGTGGGAGCGTTCCGGCGTTTCGAGACCAGTGGAGACCCGTCACTCCTGGATGAGCGCTCGATCCCCTTTGGCGTGGCTTCCCTTTCTTATTCCCGCAGTGTCATGGACACGGCCCGGGTCTGGCTTCACGCCTGGCGCCAGGCCCATGGAGATCTCACCGATCTCCCCTTCCCCCTGACCCGCCCGGACACCGCAGGCAGCCCAACTGGAACGAAAGGCCGACCATGAGTTCATCCCCACGACGCCGCGCCCTGGTGAGCGTCTACAGCAAAGAAGGCATCACTGAATTCTGCCGGCGCCTGGCCGCCTTGGATATGGACATCATCAGTACCGGTGGCACCGCCCGCCACCTGACCGAGGCCGGCATCAAGGTCACGCAGGTTGAAGAGATCACGGGCTTTCCTGAAATGATGGATGGCCGCGTCAAGACGCTTCATCCTCTCGTGCACGGCCCCATCCTGTTCCGCCGCGATCTGCCCGCTCACGTCGAGCAGGCCAGGCAACATGGCATGATCCCGGTGGACATGGTCGTGGTGAACCTGTACCCCTTCGCCGAGACCGCCGGCAAACCAGACGCCGGCGATCCCGAGATCATCGAGATGATCGATATCGGCGGCCCGGCCATGGTCCGCGCCGCCGCCAAGAACCATGAGGCCGTCACGGTACTCGTGGACCCGGCCGATTATCCTGCCGTTCTTCAGGAGTTACAGGACAAGGGCCAGACCACACCGAGTACCCGCCGCCGCCTCGCCGCCACGGCATTTGCCCACTGTTCGGCTTACGATGCTGAAGTTTCCTCCTACCTGAGCGAGCCGGCCGGAGATCGCGCACCACCCGCCGTCTATCACATGCATTTCAGTCTGGTGGGATCCCTGCGCTACGGTGAGAATCCTCACCAGCAAGCGGCTCTCTACCGTGAAACAAGTCCCGCCGCAGGGTCCGTGGTTGCGGCCAGAGTTCTTCAGGGCAAGGAGTTGTCGTACAACAATTACCTGGACCTGGACGCTGCGTGGTCTCTGGTGGCGGAGTGGGACCAGCCCGCGGCTGTCGTGGTCAAGCACAACAACCCGTGCGGCGCCGCGGTGGGTAAAACGCTGAGCGAAGCCTACGTCACGGCCCGGGAGGCCGACCCCCAGTCGGCCTTCGGTGGCATCGTCGCCGTGAATCGTCCGGTGGACAAAGAAACGGCAGCCGAACTGGCGAGTACCTTTCTGGAGGCGATTTTCGCCCCTGGCTTTGCACCTGCCGCCAGGGAGATCCTGGCCCGCAAGAAGAACCTCCGACTGCTGGACAGCCAGGGAGCACAACCCGGCTCGGGGCGCTCCCGTCACGAGTTCCGCCGCATCTCGGGTGGCCTTCTGCTTCAGGACGCCGACGTGGAACCGGAGGATATCCAGTGGCGCGTCGTCACCCGGCGCGCCCCCACGCCGGAGGAGGACAGGGCTCTGAGATTCGCCTGGACTGTCGCACGCTTCGTGCGCAGCAACGCCATTGTGTACGCCCTGGGTGACAGAACTCTGGGCATCGGTGCCGGCCAGATGAGCCGTGTCGACGCAGCCCGCATCGGCGTCCTCAAGGCCCGGACCTCCCTCAAAGGCTCAGCACTGGCCTCCGACGCTTTCTTCCCCTTCCGGGATTCGGTGGATCAGGCTGCGGCTGAAGGAGTCACAGCAGTAGTCGAGCCGGGAGGCTCCATCCGTGACGAAGAAGTCATCGCCGCCGCCGATGAAGCAGGCATCGCCATGGTCTTTACCGGAGTGCGGCACTTCCGTCATTGAGGTCCAGCCCGGAGCTGTCCTCAGGGACGTGAATCGTCAGCCGGCGGCTCGTCGTCGCCACCCTCTTCGGGGCCATCCTCCGCGTCTTTCGCTGCCTGATGCGCGGCCTCCCGGGCCTGCCGCAGCCGATCCAGCTGGGTGGACTGGAATTCCGAGTGGCTCACCTTCCACCGGCCATCGGCCAGACGCCTGAACTCGACGCTGGCATGCACCCGCGGGTCCCTCTCGAAGATCAGGATATGCTCCGTCCATCCACCGTCCATGCCATCATACTTCTTGTTTTCCTGACGCAGGTAGGTGAGGACAGCTCGGGTCAGAGGCCCCACCACATCCTTGAGTTCGCCAACCTGTTGCTGAAAAACCTCCCGGCCGAGAGTCTCCTTCATCTCAGGATGGAGATAGGCGTCGTACACCTCGCCCGGATCCATGGTGAAGAGAGAGACCAGGAATGAATCGACAAAGAGGCGAGAGTCGACATCGGGGCCCAACATATCGGGCGACAGGAGTTCCGGATCGCCGGGCATGACAGAGGTCGTGCCCGGTGAGCTGCGACCGGGTCTGCTGTCCCGGACCTGGCCGACGGCCATGTACGGAGCACCGATGATAAAGGCCACCGCGAGAAGGCCCGCAACAGCAATCTTGTCAGCCCTCATGGGAATCTCCTTTCTTCCCCTGATCAGGTTCCGTCCGGTCATCACCCAGCAATCCCACCAGTTCGATGCCCAGGCCGCGGGCGACCTCCAGGCTGCGCTTGTCCCGGTAGAACTCGCCGTAGTAAATACGCTGAATTCCCGCATTGACCAACATTTTGAAGCAGTTCCAGCACGGTGAGGCGGTTGTGTAGATCTCGGCATGACTGATATTGATGCCGTTCTTGGCGGCCTGGAGGATGGCATTGGTCTCGGCGTGAATCGTGGCGATACAGTGCCCGCCCTCCATGAGATGGCCAACTTCATCGCAGTGGGGCGTCCCACGAATGCTGCCGTTGTAGCCGGTGGACAGGATGGTCCGATCTCGAACGATGACGGCCCCGACGTTCTTGCGGTCACAGGTCGAACGGGTCGCCGCCTGTCGGGCAATATTCATGAAGTAGTCATGCCAGCCGATCCGTTGAGCACTCATGAGCGGATTCTAGTCCATGGATAGCCACTTCGCTGGATTCCGGCGAGGGTAGCCGAACCCCCGTTGCTTGCTTGGCCTCTGACCCCGCCCTAACTTCAACCCAGGACAAGAGGAGATCCAGTGTCACATGTAAAAGGCAGCAATCTTCTGAATCGCCATGCCTTCGTCAAGGAGAAATTCGATCCCGACGCGTGGGACAGAGTCCTGGCCAGCCTGGCGGACAACGACGCCCGCCTCCTGTCTCCGCGCATCCTGGCGTCGTCCTGGTACCCCTTTGATCTCTACAATCGCCTGGACCTCGCCATGTGCCAGGTGCTTGCCGGCGGAGATCTGGAACTCTGCCGAACCCTGGGCGTGGATTCCGCACGCCGGGCTCTCTCCGGCACCTACCGCCTTTATCTCAAAGATGGTGCGGAGGCTATCCTCCGCCGCCTTGCCGTCCTGCACCGATCGTTCTACGATTCCGGCTCCATGGATGTCACCTACCTGGGCCCGGGACAATGTGCTATCCGAACCGTGTACGTGCCCCGCTCGACGTTGACCAACTGCCTCGTCGCGGAGGGTTTTTATCGCACCGTGGTGGAGATGTGCGGCGGCCTTGAGGTGCAGGTCAGCGAGGGAAACTGCTCGGCCCACGGAGCCCGTTTCTGCCTCTTCAATGTCAGGTGGGAAGATACCGTCACCACCCACCCGCCCGCTTGACGCTGCCCGAGCCCCCCCGGTAACATGGGCCCGTGGGCCTCAGCATCTATCTCAATGGCACCTGGGTGACCCGGCGGCAAGATGCTGTGGTTCCGCTCTATGACCACGGTTTCCTTTACGGAGACGGCATCTTTGAAGGTATCCGTGGTTACGTAGGCCGGGTTTTCCGTCTCGACGAGCACTTGCGCCGGCTCTACGATTCAGCCCGTGGCATCCATCTGGAGATTCCGGTCTCCCGCTCCCACATGAAGGAACTGGTCGTCGAAGCATGCCGGCGTTCCGGCGATCCCGACCTCTACATCCGCCTCATCGTCTCACGAGGCCCCGGCGATCTGGGCATCGACCCGCGCAAATGCACCGAAGGTGCGGGCATCTATATCATCGCCGGCGCCATTCAACTTTATCCCCCGCAAAAGTACGAGGAGGGGCTGAAAGTCGTCACGGTACCCACCCGCCGCAACCGTCCCGATGCGCTGCCCGCCCAGATCAAAAGCCTCAACTACCTGAACAATATCTTCGGCAAGATGGAAGCCAATCGCCTCGGAGCCGATGAGGGACTGATGCTGGACGGCTCCGGGTATGTCACGGAAGCCACCGCGGATAACGTCTTCATGGTGCGGGATGGCGTTCTGTCGACACCTGCTGCTCACTTCGGCCTCCTGGCAGGGATCACTCGCAGGGTTGTCCTGGATTTGGCAGGCACCATGGGTATCGCCACACGGGAAGTCGGCATGCTCGTCCAGGATCTGATCAGCGCCGACGAAGTCTTCCTCACCGGGACGGGAGCGGAGTTGATCCCGGTGATCGACCTGGATGGCGAGATGATCGCAGATGGACGGCCGGGCCCCATCTTCCGCAGGCTACTGGCGGGATTCCACGCCCTGACACGGACAGAAGGTGAGCCGTTTCTGGAAAAGGTCGGCGAAAGCAGCCAAGCCTGACTCCTCCCGGTTGCTCATCCCGCTGCCTGCCGGTATATTCGCTGACATGCGGAACTGGGCGTGTACCGTGGGAGTGCTGCTTCTTGCCCTGTCTCTGCCCCATGGGGCGGAAGAACCCGACAGCGCAACCGGGCTGGGCTGGGCCGGGGCCGACCTGGCACAGGCCCAGATTCTGGCCAGCCGGACCCGTCGCCCTGTCCTCGTGTTCGCCCGCTCGGATGACTGCATGGCCTGCGACAGGGTGGAAGAGCGGTTGACTCTCAGCAGAGATATCGTCCCCCTCACCAGACCCTATATCCGCCTCATGCTCTCCACGGCCGATCCCCAGGGAGAGGCAGCCGCGGCATTGCTCGGGATCACCATCACGCCCACAGTCCTGATTCTGGGTCCCGACGGCATGGAAGCGAGCCGCAGAGAAGAACACATAAGTGTCGCCTGGATCATGGAACAGCTCCAGGTCATCACGCGCAGGCATGAGGAAAGAGAAATGGACCTCGCCCCTTCACCGGCCGCGCTCAGTCGCAGCCTGGATCTTCTTCTGGATTGGGGCGACCTTGCCGGTGTTGAACGGATCCACGACCGCCTGGATGGTCAAGAAAACCAGCCCATGCAACCAAGGACCGATCCCCTGTCCCGAGCCCATGAGATCTCAACCCAGGAGGATCTGGCCACCCTGCTGGATCACCTGGACGATCCGGGCGAGATGCGCCGCCAGGCCCATTTCCTCGCCCTGGCGCTGGAGGGGGAAGGACGGCCCGGCATGTCCCTGGCCGCTTACCACCACATCATCGCGAGGCTGACCGAGGATTCTCTTTCCGAGGCCAGGGCTGCCTTTCTGGCTTCACGCCAGCACCTGCCTCTGGCAGGTGTCCTGACTCGACTGGACTCGGCCCGGGAGACCGAACCCCGGTCATTGCCCATCCTCATGGCCATCGCCCGTGTCGCCGAGGATCTGGGACGGATCTACAAGGCCTATCACGCACTGGAAGCCGCGGCCCTCTACGCACCTGCCGACGCATGGGTCACTCTTGAACTGCACAGGCTCCATTTACTCGTTCAGATCAGGAGTCGAAAACTAGTTCACGAACATACCTGAAGCTTCGCTATAATGGTTCGATGAACGGGGAGACCAGCACACAACTCGTGACCGCGGAGAGCGAGGCGGGCCTGCCTCTGGATCGCCTTCTGCTGCGCCATCTGCCGGACATGAATCGCAACAAGATTCGCGCCATGCTGGCCCACGGCCGGTTACGGCTCAACGGATCCTGCCCCGACGGCCCGGCGGTGATCCTGTCTGCCGGAGACACCGTGGAACTTCTCCACTCGGACCCGGACGCGCCCAGCCTCATCTTCGAGGACGCCGGGTTCCTCATGGTCTACAAGCCCGCCGGCATGGAGGCGGGAGAGGCTCTGCGCACGGTCGCCTGTCTCCACAGCCGTTTTCACCGCCGCTTCAATCCCCGGCTGGTGGAATCCCTGGAAAGGCAGATCTCAGGCGCTGCCGTGGCCACAGCCGACCCGCGCATCTTCCGGAGGCTCCATGCGGCTTTTTCCAGCGGCGGGGCCGTTCGGCGCTACCAGGCACTCGTGTCACCGGCGCCGGACTTGGCCGCCGGCCCACTTCCCGGAGCACCTGGCTGGTTCTGCAAGCAGGAACGGCGATTTCAGGATACGGCTTTCATCCTCCTTCACGCACCGGCCCAGCGCGGGACCCGCCCCCTGCACGCACTGGCCGCGGCCGGTCTCAAACCGTTGCGGATCGCGGGAGAAGGCTTCCGGAAACTGGCCGTTCATTCGTCCGGCTTGAGCTTCTGCCACCCACACAACGGCCGACGCCTGCATTACAACCTGCCTCTGCCGAGAGGGTTCCGCGCGCTCATGGATGAACTCACTCCTCTGACCACGCTGCCCGCGGATGTTCCCGCCGAACCGCCCCGCGCCCCCCCCCGCGAACAGGCGGATGCGAGGACTGAGCCTGCTCTCCGCTCCCCCAATGTGCCTCGCCGTCCCGCACGCCGGCGCTGAGGGCCGCCTGGGACCCTCAGGCGCCTACCAGGTGCCCGGCCATGGCCTTGAACAGAGACAGCCCGTCGCTGCCACCCAGAAGCTCGTCGCAAACCCGCTCAGGGTGGGGCATGATACCCAGGATATTCCGCCGTTGGTTGACGATACCCGCGATGTCGTGGGCGGAGCCATTGGGGTTGTCCAGGTACCGGAACACCACACGTCCCTCGCCCTCCAACCGCTCCAGATCCTCCGCGCCGGCGAAATAGTTGCCGTCGAAATTGGCCACAGGCATCTCCACTTGCTGCCCCTCCCGATAGAGGCCCGTGAAGGGTGTCCCGGTCTGTTCCACCCGCATGGCCACCTGCCGGCACAGGAACCGCAGGCCCGAGTTGCGCAGCAGTGCGCCGGGAAGCAGCCCGCATTCGCAAAGGATCTGGAACCCATTGCAGATTCCCAGGACAGGGATGCCGTCGGCCGCAAGGCGGCGTACGCCGTTCAGGACCGGGGAGCGCCCTGCCATGGCGCCTGAACGCAGGTAGTCGCCATAGGAGAAGCCTCCCGGTAGAACCACACCATCGAAGCCGGATAGATCTTCCGTCTGGTGCCAGACAAACTGGACATCCACCTGCAGCAGCTCCTTGAGAACATGGTGGACGTCGTGCTCGCAGTTGCTGCCGGGAAAGACGATGACCGCGAGCTTCAAGATGACTCCACCCTGAAATCTTCAATCACCGGATTGGCCAGCAGGCGCCGGCACATCTCGTCCAGGCGCTGGCGGGCATCGGCCGGTTCGCCCTTCAGTTCTATCTCCAGAAAGCGGCCAATACGCACATCGGCGACCTCACGGTAGCCCAGTTCCTGCAGAGAATGAAAAACCGCTTTCCCCTGCGGATCCAGGACATCAGGCTTCAGAGTGACGTAGATGCGCGCTTTCATCTTCTCTCGGGCCTTTCTCCCAGCACTCTCTCGTAGATCTGATCTACGTGGCGGAGCTGATAGTTCAAATCAAACAAGCGATCCAGATCCTCACTCTTCAGGCGTGCGGTGACTTCATCGTCAGCGAGCAGCAGGTCCTTGAAAGAGCCCTTCTGGTCCCACACCTTCATGGCATTGCGCTGGACAAGGATGTAGGCCTCATCCCGGGTGAGGCCAGTGCGCACCAGAGCGAGGAGAACGCCTCCAGAAAAAGTCAGGCCGTGCAGACGGTTCATGTTCTCAAGCATGCGCTCGGGATAAACCAGCAGACCCGATAAAATCCCGTCCACCCGGTGAAGCATGTAGTCCACAAGAATGGAAGAGTCGGGCAGGATGATCCTTTCCACCGAGGAATGGGAAATATCTCGTTCGTGCCAGAGGGGAATATTTTCCATGGCAGACTGAACATTGGCCCGCACCACCCTGGACAAACCGGTGATATTCTCCGCCCCGACGGGATTCCGTTTATGGGGCATGGCCGATGAGCCTTTCTGCCCGCTGCCGAACGGTTCCTCGACCTCCCGCACGTCGGTGCGCTGAAGGTTGCGGATTTCCATGGCTATCTTTTCAAGATTGGCCGCCAGGATGCCAAGAACAGCCATGTATTCCGCATGTCGATCCCGCTGGAGAACCTGGGTTGAGACAGGAGCTGGTTTCAACCCCAGCAATTTGCAGATATCCTCTTCCACTTCGGGGCCCAGGTGCGCATGGGTGCCGACGGCGCCTGACAGTTTGCCCACCCGCAGCCCCTCCCGGGCAGCATCGAGCCGCACCAGACAGCGATCGAGGTCGGCATACCAGAGAAGAAATTTCATCCCCAGAGTTGTCGGTTCCGCATGGATACCATGAGTACGCCCGATCATGACCGTCCAGCGATGAGCCAGCGCCTGGCGGCGGCATGTGCCCATGAGTTGTTCGACACCTGCCCGCACCAGGTCTGCCGCGGCAAAGAGGGTCAGCGCCAGAGCTGTGTCCACAATGTCCGAAGAGGTCAGCCCGTAATGGATATAGCGCGACTCGGGACCGACGCTCTCGGCAACACTGGTCAGGAAGGCGACGACATCGTGCTTCACCTCGGCTTCAATCTCGTGGATGCGGTCGATGTCGAAGGAGGCCTTTTCCTTGATCACTTCCACCGCCTCGGCCGGAATCTTGCCATGGCGCGCCAGAATCTCACAGGCGGCAATCTCGACCTCCAGCCAGCGGCCAAACCGAGCCTCCTCGCTGAACAGGCCTGCCATCTCCGGGCGGCTGTAACGCGGGATCATGAGCGATGCATCTTCAAAGGCGAATCGGGCCTGCCGACCCCCCCTGCCAGGCGGCGTTCAGGCTGGCCTCCGGATTCATGGAGCGTTCCAGGCCATCTCTGGCGCTCAGAAGGGCCAGTTCAGGCGTATTGTTCGTCTCCGAGAGATGGGTCAGGACCACCTGCGTCGTCTCTGTGCCGGTGACCCGGGCCAGAAGTTCAGCGGTCCCTTCGTTGGAGAGGTGGCCCCGATCACCCAGAATTCGTCTTTTCAAGTGCCACGGGTAGGGACCATGGCGCATCATGTCCACATCATGATTGGCCTCCACGGCGAGGATGTGGCTGCCGGTCAGGCGCTCAACAACCGTATCCGTCACCTCCCCCATGTCGGTGGCATATCCCAGCCGTATCCCTTCCCCCTCCACCACAAAGCCGACCGTCTCCACTGCATCATGGGGGACAGGAAACGGTGTGACGCGGAGGTCACCCAGGTCGAAGCGGCTTTCAGGCAGTGTCTCCAGATGGACCACTCCCTTCTCATGGAGGCGGGCGGCCCTGGCCACACTGGCACGGCAAAAAACAGGCACTCCCCAGCGACGGGAGGCCACGGCCGCCCCGGCCACATGATCGTTGTGCTCATGGGTCAGCAGAATCGCCGTGACGGATTCAACAGCAACCCCCGCTCGCGCCAGGCGCCGTTCGGTCTCCCGGGCCGAGAAGCCGATGTCGATGAGCAGGGTGGTGCGCCCGGCCCGGACCACTGAGCTGTTCCCGGCACTGCCGCTGCCCAGGTTGATGAATTCAAACGCCATTTTCCCTCAGGTCCCCGTATGCCCGAAGCCGCCGGCCCCACGTTCACTGGCCGGCAGCACCTCGCTGGCCATGAAGGCCGCCCGCAGAACAGGCGCGATGACCATCTGCGCGATGCGGTCTCCCCGCCTGATGGTCAGCGGCTTCCGGCCCAGATTGATGACCAGGATACCCACCTCGCCCCGATAATCGGCATCGATGGTGCCTGGAGTGTTGAGGAGGGTCAGGCCCTCACGCAGGGCACGGCCGGACCGGGGGCGAATCTGCGCCTCGCATCCAGGAGGCAGGGCCATGCGGAAGCCGGTCGCCACCATGGCCCGGTCGCCCGGTTGAAGGACCAGCGGCTCCTGGAGAGCGGCATGGATATCGGCGCCGGCCGCATCATCCGTGGCATAGGTCGGCAAGGGTAGCCCCTCGCCGCCCGGAAGCCTCTGGATCATGACCCTGGCCACGGGACGCTCCGAGCTCATGACAGCCCCAGGTCAGAAAAGTCCGAGGGCAGACCCGAGGCGGGGCCGACGGCCGCCAGCGTCAGGTCGCCACCCTTCAAGGTCTTGTTGGCCAGGCGGAGAAGATCGGCAGTCTGGACAGCGTCGATTCCCGAGAGAATCTCCTCCAGGCTGAACTGGCGTCCGAAGGCCATCTCGTTGCGCGCCAGATTGGCCATACGGCTGTAGGTCGACTCCAGGTTCAGCATGAGGCTTCCCTTCAAGTTCTCCTTGGATTCGGCAAGTTCCCTCTCGGGCACCTCCTCATGGCAAAGGGAAAGGATCTCAGCACCGATCACCTTGAGGGCTTCACCGACCGATTGAGGACGGGTCGCCAGGTAGATGGAGTGATACCCCTGATCGCTGTACGAGCTGACCCCGGAATAAATCGTGTAGACCAGTCCCCTCTCTTCTCGCACCTTCTGGAAGAGCCGCGAAGACATGGTCCCTCCCAGAATATTGCTCATCACCATGAGGACATATCGATCCGGGTGGACCTGGGGCAGTCCGCCCAGTGCCACCGCCAGATGGATCTGTTCCAGCTCGCTCTTTTCACGGACCACCAGGCCACCCCGGTCCAGAGGCGGCTCCCCCACCGCCGGAGCCGCGGCCCGGGGCATGGATACGAAGGCCTCCTGTACCGTGCCGACGATGGCTTCGAGATCCAGCTTGCCCGCGACGGAAAGGACCATCTGGTTGGGCACGTAAGCACCTCTGAAAAACTCACGCAACGTGGCCGGATCCATGTCTGCCACTGTTTCAAGAGAACCCTGGATGGGACGGCCCAGGGGATGTCCTGCCCAGCGTGAGCTATAGAGCATGTCGTAGACCAGATCTTCCGGCGTATCCTCCACCATATGGATCTCTTCCGCGATGACCTTGCGTTCCTTCTCGATATCCTCAGGGTCGAAACGCGGGTGACGGACGATGTCCGTCAGGAGGTCCAGCGCCAGGTCAACGTGCCTGTCCAGAACCCGGATATAGAAGCAGGTTGATTCCTTGGCCGTGAAGGCGTCCATCTGCCCGCCCACCGCATCGATCTCGCGGGCAATCTCCAGCGAACTGCGCCGCTCGGTGCCCTTGAACACCAGGTGCTCGATAAAGTGGGAAATACCGTTGATCGCCGCCGGCTCGTGCCGGGAGCCCTGGCGCAGCCACACCCCCAGGCTGACCGACCGCAGATCCGGCATGGATTCACTCAACAGGGCCAGGCCATTGTCCAGGCGACACTCGCGGATCACGGAATTCGACTCCCGGGGGTCAAGGGGAGCGTCACCTCCCAGTGGTGAGACAGGCGCGCGATCTTAGCATGTGGCCGGAGGTCTTATTGGCCCGCTGACGGCTTCTCCTCCGGAGAGCGCAACGAGTAAGTCTCCCCGCTTACCGCGAGATAGCGCACCAGAGTGTGGCGGGCGTCAGGGAGGACATAATAGGTCGTCACACCTGAGGCCGCCGCCGTATCGATGGGGTAGGCCTCAACCTGTTCTCCGTTCCAGACGATGAGCCTTGGAGCCCGCACCAGGCCCTTCAGGTGTTCCACCCCTTCCTTGGCGGGATTGACGGTTGAGACGGAGAAGGTATGTCCGGATTCCAGCGGCAGGCTCCGGATGTAGTAGACAAGAACCGTCTGGTCAATGAGCGCGCCGACCACATCATAGGAAAAAGACCAGTCCTCTGATTCCCGTGGAATGCCCTGTGCCTCGCTGTCGCTGTGCACCAGCACACCGGAGGGAGTGCGCGTGTAACGAACCCGGCCTGTTTCATCCCCGGCGGCAAAGCTGTCTGTGCGCTGGTAGAGGTCGAAGGTATCCGGATCGAACACCACCTCCATGGACATGCGCCCGACAACCTCCTGGCCTGTTCCCACCACCGCGTTTCTGGCCAGTTCATAGACGGCCTTGAGGCGCTGCTTCCCATCCTTCCCGATGACACCCGCGAGCTGCTGGTGGATTTCACCCTGAA
>SMVB01429263.1_pt1 | contig 13203 bp, 12 predicted proteins | sample 2456461 | NCBI WGS metagenome assembly SMVB01 (sample SAMN11095934, study PRJNA526329) | marine sediment metagenome | biome: Marine sediment; feature: Surficial sediment; material: Deep marine sediment; isolation source: Hadal surficial sediment | place: Pacific Ocean | collected 2014-05 | depth...
AAGGAAATATCAAATCTCAGCATCAACTTCAAATAACATATCAATTTTTTTCACTGGCTTGCCAGTAAAGCATCTCCCAAAAGGCCGTTGTATAAACGGCCTTTTTTTTGTTTAAGATAGATGATGTAACCTAATTTTGTAGTTGCTATTTATTCGAATTAATTCTCTGTTATTTTCCGTAATTAGTGCCAGCAAGAAAACTCGCTATTTTCGCGTCTTTGATAAGAAAACGTCAAAGACAAGGCTTTCGAAGTTTTTGAAACCAAGGAGTTTACCTTTCGTAAATGACTGTTTCAAAAGCGAGAGTAACGCAGTTTTTGACGTTTTCTTGCTAAGACTAATTAGTTTTTAGAATCCTGAACCTAACATTAAAAAATCGAGTGATAAGCCACATAAATTACCAATCCATAAAAGCGAATATCTGATTTTAATGATATAGATCATTAATTACAAAAGAGGGCTTATCATCATTGATAATTGATTCTCATATTGTTGCTTTTCATACCCTATTCGGTTAGATTTACTGCCCTACTGAAAAATAGAATATGAATTTTTGAATATATTTTTTAACCACAAACGCTGATAATTATGAAGACGTATGATGAGAAACATATTAAAAATATTGTATTAATTGGAGGGGCAAAAAGCGGCAAGACTACGCTTGCCGAAACGATGCTTTTTGAAGCCGGAATTTTAAAAAGAAGAGGGACTGTCGAAGATAAAAATACAGTTTCCGATTATCATGAAATAGAACATGAAAGAGAAAATTCTGTATATGCCACATCACTTCATACCGAATGGCGCGGTTACAAAATAAATATAATTGACACCCCGGGACTGGATGATTTTATGGGAGAAATCGTGTCATCGATGAAGGTGGCTGATACATGCGTGATGCTGATTAACGCGCAGAATGGGGTGGAGGTAAGCACCGAATTAATCTGGAATTATGCAGATCAATTTAAAAAGCCTATGATTCTTGCAGTAAATCAGGTTGATCATCCAAAATCAAATTTTGAGACTTCAGTTGATTCTATTAAAAAACGTTTTGGTTCGCCGGCGATTTTAATGCAGTATCCTGTAAATGAGGGCGAGGGGTTTGATAGCATCATCGACTTATTAAAAATGACGATGTACAAATTTCCAAAGGATGGTGGAAAACCGGCGAAATTGGCAATTCCTGAAGAAGAGCAAGAGAGGGCCGGTGTGCTGCACAATGAATTGGTCGAAAAGGCAGCTGAAAATGACGAAGAACTCATGGAGCTTTATTTTGAGAAAGGAAATCTTGATGAAGATGAGCTAAGAAAAGGATTGAAGATTGGAATGATGAAACATGATGTTTTTCCAATCTTTTGTTTATCCGCGAAAAATAATATGGGTAGTGGCAGATTAATGGGATTTATTGATAATGTGGCGCCAGCCGCGATCGAGATGAACCCGGAAATAACTACCGAAGGAGAAGAAATACCATGCGATCCAAACCTGCCTACATCACTTTTTGTTTTTAAAACAATCATTGAGCCCTTCCTGGGAAGAGTTACCTATTTCAAAGTTATATCGGGAATATTAAAGATTGGTCAGGACTTGACAAATAACCAAAATGATACCAGTGAGCGATTCAACCAATTGTTTATAATGGATGGAAAAAACAAGAATAATGTTGATCAGTTGGTTGCAGGAGATATTGGCGCTACCGTCAAACTTAAAAACACACGTACAAATCATACACTTCATGATAAAAGTGTGAGTTACGCAATTCAACCTATGGAATTTCCCGCTCCCCGAATTACTTCAGCGATAGAGCCTAAGGATAAGAATGATGATGAAAAGTTGGCGGAAGTGTTACGGGAAATCCATGAGGAAGATCCAACGACACTTTTTGAGTATTCGAGTGAATTAAAACAATTGATATTGAGTGGACAGGGTGAACTTCATTTTGCTGCAACAGAATGGAAATTGCGTCATTTACATAACATAGAAATTGAGTTTTTCAAACCGAGAATCCCTTATCGTGAAACGATACAAAAATCTGCGGATGCAGATTATCGACATAAAAAACAATCTGGCGGCGCCGGGCAATTTGGTGAAGTTTATATTAGAATTGAGCCTTACTATGAAGGAATGCCAGAGCCAACGGATTTTAACATTAGAAAAAAAGAGGAAATTGAGTTGAGTTGGGGTGGGAAGCTCATTTTCTATAATTGTATAGTGGGTGGAGTAATTGACATAAGGTACATTCCTTCCATTATGAAAGGCATCATGGAAAAAATGGAAGAAGGGCCAATCACAGGATCATATGTCCGCGACGTTCGGGTAATGGTGTATGATGGAAAAATGCACCCTGTGGATTCAAATGATATATCATTCAAGATTGCTGGCATCATGGCGTTCAAGGCTGCCTTTGTAAAAGCTGATCCTAAGATTCTTGAGCCAATAAATGATCTGGAAGTTATGGTTCCCGATGATTTAATGGGCGATGTAATGACAGATCTGCAAACAAGAAGGTCGATTATTCAAGGGATGGATAGCAAAGGAATGTACAAAGTAATAAAAGCAAAAACTCCATTGGCTGAGATGTATAAGTACACGACTTCTCTGAGGTCGATTACACAAGGTAGAGCAAGCTTTTCTACTAAATTTGCAGAATATTCACCAGTGCCCATGGACATTCAGCAGAAACTGATGAAAGAAATGAAGGAGAAAGATAACGCGTAGATAAATTTTAAATATTTAAAACCCATCAGCATTTTACCTCTGATGTGTTTTTTAGTTTTTGAATTAAATTGTAAAAAGAATTTTTATACATTTGGGAAAAATTTGTGCGTATGAAATCGATTGTAAAAGTTTTAACTGCTCCATTAATTATTGCTGTCTTCCTGTTTTCTTTCAATACTATTAATGCTCAAAACAAAGTAGTACGGGAAATTGGTGATTTTGACAAGGTAAAAGTTTCGGATAATGTGAAAGTTGTTTTTAAAAAGGCAGATAAGGAAAGAATTTCAATAACTGCTACAGGAATCGGTTATGATAAAATTGTTACCGATTTGTCAGGAAGGGAACTCAGGATCAGAGTGAAGACTGGAATCTATAAGAATTCTGACGTAAATATAGTAGTAGAATATGAAATACTCAGATCTATTGAAGCCTCGAATAAGGCAGACATCAGCTTCAGCGAAACACTCACCGGAGATGAAGTGAAATTGAAAGCTACGGGTAATGCAGTCATTAATGTAGAAGTGGATGTCTCCGCTGTCAAGGCTTCACTCTCAAACGGTGGAAGGATTGAAATATCCGGCAGGGCCGATCTGCAGGAGGTCGATGCAAATCTTGGATCAAAGTACAATGCTTATGAATTCAAAACTGAAAATGGATATGTAAAATCCAACACCAATTCTGATATAGTTGTCTGGGTAATAAATAGACTCGAAGCTTCGTCCGGCTCTAAATCAGAATTGAAATACAGAGGTAAACCTGCAGAAGTTATATCCAGTACCAACCTTGGAGGCAAAATAAGTGGTGGCTTATAATGCTGAATTATTTATTATTCACAGAACGAATTTCCTTCTTTGAGAAATAATATATATATGATATGCATCCTGATAAGTGGCAGATTGCAGTTTGCAGGAGGAAGTAAAACCACTATTGCAGATTTGCAGGACATACGAATGGGACTTTTCCTTTTTCATTATAATAAATAACGAACAATTGAACGATGGAAAAACGAATGATGAAGTTTGGATTAAAGTCCTACTTCGAAATTCAAATGTTCTTTTATTCAACTTGTAACTGTGATATGAAGAACATCACGGTCTAAAGTAGCCAGGTTAAATCATCCCCATCTTTGAATGATTGTGCTGATTTTTCATAATAGAACAGCTTGCATGAACCTTTACCAATAAAAGTCATTTGTCCATCTTCTATCCTCAATAAGGAGCCTTCAGGAAGTCCCAAAACATGGGTATCCTTATTTATAGCAACAAATTCATTTATCCGCATTTCTCTACTTTCTCCCCCATGATTTGGGATAGTAGATTCTGTATAATGTGGATTGATTTGAAATGGTATTAGGTTAAGCCCTTCAAAAGAATAGGGTTCTACAATGGGCATATCATTGGTAGTTTTTATTGTTGGGCAAGTAATATTTGATCCTGCGCTCCAACCCATGAACGGCATGCCATTTTCCACCGATTTTCTGATTGGCGCCATCAAATTATTTTTTTGGAGAATATCGGCTAACTGAAAGGTATTGCCCCCTCCAATTACAATTGCATGATAATTACTCAAAAAATCCTCTTTGATTTCAATCAGATGAATACTATCTACCTGGTAACCGAAATTATTGAGTTGTGTGCAAACGGCCTTAAAATATTCATCATAGGAAATAGTAACACCGGCATATGGGATAAAAAGTATTTTTTTTACCGATTCTCCTAAAAAGTCTTTGATATGTGGTTCCGGCCAACTTAGATATGGTTCGCCCGGGTTAGTAGAGTTGCTCAATAATAATAGTTTTTTTTTCATTCCTCTATAACTCATGAATATAGCCATTTTGCATATAAGGTATTGATAATCAGCTCAAACTGATAAGGTGCAAGAAAAATAAAATGTTCAGAAGTGTTTTTTAAATTCAATGTCAATACCATGATTTCTAACTCTTTACAAGTATCAATAATTATTTCCTGCATTATGCAGGCATTGGATTAATATTTGCAGAAACGGTGCAATTTGTTGATTATTTTTCATAGTCCTTCCTTTCATAATAATTATTTCAGGCATCTTCTGTTTCACCATATACAGTTAGTACAAGTTTTCTCGATCCTCCATGATTCCTGTGCTCACATAAATAAATACCCTGCCAGATACCCATATTCATATGTCCATTGGTGATAGGTATAGTCAAAGAGTTTCCAAGCAATGATGATTTGATGTGAGCCGGCATATCATCGTCTCCTTCATAATCATGCTTATAATAGGGCATGCTTTCCGGTACCATTTTATTGAAATGGCTCTCAAAATCCGTACGTACCGTGGGGTCCGCATTTTCATTTATAGTGAGACCGGCAGAAGTATGCTTAATGAAAACATGTAGCAAGCCAGTCTTAATGTCCTTTAATTCTTGAAATGAATTCACTATTTCATCACTAATTAAATGAAACCCCCGACCGTGTGGATCTAAGGCAATTTCTTTTTGAAAAATTTTCATATTGGAAATTTGTAATTATTCTCTCTCGTACACAAATCAATTCTGATGACCTACTACTTTATCCCTGCCACTGCCACCTGCTACTTGTTTGGTACGGTTTCTAATTGTTTATTCATCGATGAAATAAAATGCTCCTTTGATAATGAATCAGTCAGGTTCAATTCTTTCATATGCGCCCAGATCTGGGAGTTCATCTCGTTGATTGCCATCCAAATCAAATTCGACGCCAATTAATGCGCCTTGGTCTTTAGCTGGAGAAAGCGTATCCAATCGATAATTATATAATACAGGTTCGATAAATTCCGGGTCTTCATTTAAAATATTTCCCAAAGTGTCCAGGTCCGAAATTGTTGTCTTAAAAATATTGTTGTTCAATGCCAGAACGTTATTTTCTCCGTTGCGAAAGTCAAACAAAAGCTCGTCCTCCATATTTCCATCAATAATTGAATTTTGAATTTGCAAAAATATGGCCTCTTCAATTGATGAATTGTCATCAAGATCAATATAATCAGTGATGTAAAGAGAAGGAGTTTTCCTACTGATCGTAAATCCATAATTTGCAAAGGTGCAGTGCTTATATATATAATTTCCGCCTGCAATATTTCCACAGATGAGTTCGATGCAATTATTGATCAACGTGTTTTCGGCATATAGGTCTGAAGTAAAAGCCAAAATACCTGAATTACTCATATTTTCAATTATACAATTTCTCAGTATCACATCCGGTATTGTATCCTTGTCCGGGGATCCCAATCGCACGCCAAATACTGCATTTCTTATTGTGGTAAAATTTATATTATTTCCATGGCTACCTTCCAGAAATACCAGTCCTCCCCATTGGCCGGCAAGGTTTTCGTATTGATGATCCAGCCTGTCATTTCTAAAAATGATTCTTTCCTCCGCAGTTCCTTCAGTGATCAGCGTGCCTTTTACATATAGAAATGCCTCTTTTGATGCGTAAATCCGTGTTCCTTTATCAATTGTAAGTTCACATAGCGTATCTACCAATATAGAGCTATATATCACATAAGGTCTATTATTGGTCCAGTTGGTGTTGCACTGCAATACTTCATCTCCTATATAATTTGCATCCTGTCCCCAGGCAATCAACTTTATATTTTGCGATATTCCATTGGTATTAAAAATTATGGAATCATTTACAAGAAATGGTGAGTCCTCATCTTCGGGATTTATGAAAACTTCTACGAGGATCAAAACAGAATCTTTACCCAGGATTAGTAAATCTTCTGATGAGTTAGGCTCTGTACCGTTTACCAATATTCTGTAGGAAGAAGATTTTCCAGCGCCAAGTTCTATGCTATTAATTATTAACGCATTATTGCTGGGATTAAAAACTTTGAATCTTTTTGTGGCGCTGCCAATCCCTGTAAAAACAGTATCGAAAAAGATTGTATCTGTTGAAAATTCCAAGCCATTATTAAAATCAACGTCTATAATTTCTTCTTCCGGTTTGCAATTGAAAAAGGTTATTCCAACAGCAAGTAAAATAATTAAGGAAACCGGGTGAAAAACTTTCCTTTTAAAAATCATTAGTCAACCTGGCCCGCTTTGAGTTTTTCCGCATTCTCAGCAAAACGAAGTCGCTCAATAAATTCTAAAATATTGCCATCCATTACATGAGGTAAATTGTGCTGTGAATATCCTATTCGATGATCAGTAACTCTTCCCTGGGGATAATTGTACGTTCTGATTTTGTCCGACCTGTCACCGCTTCCTATCATGGATTTTCGCTCTGCCCCGATTTCATCCTGCTGTTTTTGAAGTTCTATTGCATAGAGTCTTGATTTAAGCTCTTTTAGCGCTTTGTCATAATTTTTGAGCTTTGATTTCTGATCCTGGCATTGCACTACAATTCCGGAAGGTATATGTGTGAGCCGGATGGCAGAATAGGTGGTATTTACTGATTGACCTCCGGGCCCTGAAGAGCAGAATTCATCACGACGCACATCATTCAGATCTAAATCTACTTCCAAATCATCCATTTCGGGAAGTACAGCCACACTAGATGCAGAGGTATGCACTCTTCCCTGAGTTTCTGTTGCAGGAACTCGTTGAACGCGGTGAACACCACTTTCAAATTTTAACATGCCGTACACATCATGGCCGGAAACATTAGCCACCAATTTGCTGTATCCACCTGCTGTCCCATTTACATAATCTGAAACTGAAATTTTCCATCCCCGCTTCTCGCAAAATTTCTGGTACATTCTCAATAAATCTCCTGCAAAAATTGAAGCTTCATCGCCTCCTGCCCCAGCTCTAATTTCCAGGATAACATTTTTGCTGTCATTAGGATCTTTTGGTATCAGCATCTGCTTTATAACTTCTTCAATCTCCTCTTTTTGAGGTTGTAGTTCTTCCAATTCCATTTTAGCCAATTCTCGGTATTCCTCATCTTTTTCTGTTTCCAGTAAAGATTTAGCGCTTTTTATTCCGTCAAGCACTTTTTTGTAGGCATTGTATTTTTCTACAATTTTTTCAAGATCTTTGTATTCTTTGCTCAGCTTAGAAAATTGCTTCATATCCGACATAGCATCAGGCTGCACTATGAGCTGTCCTACTTCTTCAAATCTATCCTTAATGTCTTCTAACTTATCAATCATAGTTATCTATTTGACTTGGCAAAGTTAATATATATGACGGTTTAATAATAAAAGAAAAACAATATGTGTAATATTTTTACTAAATGTTAGAGTATAGCCTCATTTTGAAAATGCGAATAAATCACTATTAAGATATTGATGGGAATAGTTTGAGCAGGAGCTATTTTTGAGGAAGAAGTTAGATTTAAACTTTATAATCTAAATATTTCAGTCCACTATGAATTAAGATCATATAGGTAAAAATCCTTAAACCGGGAATTTTCTAAAAGCTAATATCTATTTATTACACAGGGTCATAAAGCCACATATCAATTTATTCGTAGTTTTTCATAAATTCGACCCATTATTTTAAGAGCCATATCACATTTTATTATTAGATAGTTTTTCATTTTACATTATTCAACAATATTCTGACTGATGAAAGGAATAAGGTTTACAATCAGACGTAAAATTATTTGGGGATTTTTTACCCTGATAATCATTTTTAGTGCCAATGCAACCTATAGTGTGTATACAATTTATAAAGGAAACACTATAATTCAGCAGTCTCAGCAAGTTATAAATCCGATTACAGAAGCTGTAAATGATTTTATCTTTTTGGCAACGAGATCTAAAATGCTCATAACAAACTGGGTGTATCTCCAGACTAACGAGGAAGACAAAAATGAATTACGAGCCATACACGATCATGAATACCTTGAAGTGAAAAACAGGATACTTCAGTATGCCTCAAGCATTGATTATGGAGAGAACATTGTAAGCCCGGATTCTGCATTTATCAAATTTGAAGAGCTTCTTGAAATCGAGCAGGGAATAATGCTAGAGTTGGATAAATTTGAAGATTATGAAGATCCGATTAAAAAATTTATGGCCGAGGAAGCTATTGAAAGTGAGATTTTACCAAAATCTGCCGAGCTAATTGTGATGCTCGAAGATGTGAATGACTTTTTGAATAGTCAAAAGGCAGATACTGATGCTGTTCTAATGAGTAATTTTAAGCAATTAATTAATACAACTTCTATATTAGGAGCAGTTTTATTGTTGGTAGGTTTTACCTTGGCATTCTCTATCTCAAGAGCTATCACCAGACCAATAAATTATTTGCGGGCTATTATAGATCGCCTGGGCAAAGGAGATTTAGTTAAATTTGATAAGTCTAAAGTTTCCAATGATGAAATTGGAGACATGGCAAAATCCCTTTCTTCCATGGCGGAAGGATTTGGAAAAATTACTGTTTTTGCTGAAAATATAGGAGATGGGAAGTACGACAGCGAATTTAAGCCACTGAGTGAAAGCGACATGCTTGGAAATGCATTGCTTGAAATGCGGACCAACCTGAAAAAGGTAACAGAAGAAGATAAAAAACGAAATTGGTCAACAAGCGGGTTGGCAAAATTTGGTGATATTCTGAGAAGTTATAATGATAACTTTGAGAAACTGACGGATGAGATTATTTCCAATTTGGTGAAATATATCGGGGCTAATCAAGGGGCATTGTTTATCATAGAATCTAACGATGCGGGTTCTGAAGAAGATTATATGGAGTTGGCAGCTTGCTATGCGTGGGATAAGAAAAAATTTCTGGAGAAAAAAATATATAAAGGAGAAGGTCTTTCGGGACAAGCATGGATAGAAGGCGATGTGATTTACCTGACTGAAGTTCCAAATGATTACGTGTCCATTACTTCCGGATTGGGTGAGGCTAATCCCAGAAGTGTTTTAATTGTGCCATTAAAACTTAATGATGAAATCCATGGAGTTATAGAAATTGCCTCATTTAAATTATATGATGAATTCGAAATCGAATTTATAGAACGCATAGCCGAGAATATAGCTTCAACAATATCTTCTGTAAAAGTGAATGAACGAACTCAGAAACTCCTTCAGGAATCTACTATGATGACAGAGCAGATGAGGGCACAAGAAGAGGAGATGAGACAGAATATGGAAGAGCTTCAGGCTACCCAGGAAAAAATTCAAAGGGATCAACTCGACAGAGAATCAAGAGAAAAGATCGTATTGAGCAGTACTGTTCTGATTGAATTAAATAAAAGCTTTGTGGTACTCAATGCAAATGAGGTGAGCAAACGGGTATTTGATTTTAGTCCTTCTGAAATGGAAGGGAAAATGTTTAAAGATCTAATGATCAGCAGTTCCGTTTTAAGTGAAATTCAGGAAAAAGCAACTCCTGAAACATTCTGGGATGGAATTTTAAAAATGAAAGACAGGAATGGCGCTGAAGTGAATTTGCTTGCTACAGTCGGGCAGATACCTGATTCAATCAACAATGATTTTATGTACGTGATTTACGGAAAGGATATCACAAATGCTCAATCTGTGTAAATACCTGTTTTTTATCTGCATTGCCACTATTTCGCTAAGCATGTTAGGATCTTGTACAAGCGATAAAAGGACCGATAGCGCCGCAGTAAGGAAGGAAATAGAAAATCGGAAAATTATAAAAGTTACTGAGGCTGAAATTGTGAATAAAGTTCATGAACTTGGAAAGTCGATTGCCCTCAGTACAAAAAAGACACTCGGCCGTAATCTGCAAAATTCATTGCAGAATGGGGGCGTAGAAAGTGCAATCAGTTTTTGCAATTTAGTTGCAATGCCGCTTGTGGATTCATTGAGCCATATCTTTAACACCGAAATTAAACGAGTATCTCTAAAAGCCAGAAATCCCAATAACATTCCCAATGATCTGGAAAGGAAAATCTTAGAAGCCTATGAATTCCTATGGAAAGATTCTATTCCCTTGCAAACAAATGTACAACCTTTAGTCGAAAACAGGTATTTGTTTACCAAACCCATCCTTATAGAAAATGCCATGTGTATTACGTGTCATGGATCTGCTGAAAATGGAATGCTGAAAGAAACTGAAGATTTTATAAAATCCAAATATCCGGATGACAAAGCCACCGGTTACCACATTGGTGATTTTAGGGGAATGTGGAGTATAACTTTCTCAAAAAAAATGGTAGTGCAATCTTTTTAAAATTGGTTCTTCGACAACGGGTCAGTATATATTCCTGGATTTTTACGACCTTCAGACTTCGGACTCCTGTCTTCCAACCTTTTCATTTGTAACTTCAATTCATGATAGGTCGTTGCAAATTTAATAATTACTCACAATTTCGTTATATCTGAAACAATTGATGGTATGATCGTTGATTAATCCACAGGCCTGCATGTGGGCATAGATGATCGTACTGCCTACAAACTTAAATCCCCTTATTTTCAAATCTTTGCTCAAGGCGTCTGATTCAGGGGATGTCGCGGGAACTTCAGACATGTAATTCCATTTATTTACGATGGGTCTTCCGTCGACAAATGGCCAGATATAGGCGTCAAAACTTCCGAACTCTTCCTGGACTTTTATAAACGCACGAGCGTTGCTGGCAGTAGCATATACTTTTAGCCTGTTTCTGATTATCCCTTTATCCAATAATAAGGTATCCAATTTTGCATTGTCAAATTTGGAAACTTCCTCTACATCAAAGTTGGCAAATGCGTTACGGTATCCTTCTCTTCTTTTCAGGATAGTACTCCAACTGAGACCGGCCTGAGCGCCTTCCAGAATCAGAAACTCAAAATGAGTTCTATCATCATGAACAGGCACACCCCATTCATCATCATGATATTTTATATATTCATCAAATTGTCCCTGGATCCAATCGCATCTTTTGCACATTCTATCATAGTAAATTAGAGATAATTACAATCAAGATTAAAGTGAATAAAAATACCAAATAACAGCATAACAACTGACAAATAAATCCGAAAAACCAATGCTTAAAATCCAAAAACAATTAAAATATTGAATATTCTACAAATGAGATTTGTTTGCTTTTTGGCGCTTGCAATTTATTATTTCAAATATGTGTTGAATTTTCGAATTTGAAGAAAAACTTTGATTTGCTAGAATGCTTCCTTCACGGACAAATAAAAAGCATATTGTCCACCCCGGCCGATACCTGCATCAAGCCGGACATTTAGTTTTTCATCTTTCATGGCCTGAAATCTTCCTCCAAGACCCACTACATATTTTAATTCTTCGAATCTAAACTTACCTATTCCCGGAGCAACATCGCCAAATCCTGCAAATGCAACTCCTCCAAATCTCCAGAATAATTCCCTGCGATATTCAGCTTGCATCCAAAATGATTGTTTGTCAAGGTAAAGGCGGGAGTTTTCTATACCTCGAAGTCGTTTATCTCCCCCCACTTTTTGAAGTTTATAAAAAGGGATATTTTCACCGCTAGTGAAATTAGCGGCAGCCTGGAATGCCATAATATTTTTTTTATTTTTAATAGAAATATACTTTCTCAAGTCAATAAGGTAATTGGAATAATTGAAATCACTTCCAAAGATTTCCGAGTAAAAAGTAATTTCGGCTTGTGCATAAAAACCCTTCGATGGATAAAGAATATTGTCGCGAGTGTCAATTTGAGCTGTGGGTCCAAATCCTGAATTTAACCCACCTTCTGTTCCGAATATTTCTCCGGTTATCAATTCTCCCTCTTCCTCAAAATTGTACAGCTTGTTATTCTGAAAGTCAAACCTCAAGCCGGCGGACCATTTATGATCAATAAATTTCATAAATCTACCATCAAGCCTAATGAACTCATTGGTGTAGGTTTCTCCATCTTCCACCTTGTTGTCATTACCTATTCCAAAAAAGAAATCCGGATACTTATAATAACGTGGTTTTATATCCAGGAAATACCCCTTCTTGAAATATAAATCAAAATCAATAGCGAGTAATATTTGGCCATTAAGTGTATATAATAAATATGGAGAGATAGTTGAAGGCCGATAAAACTCATCATTATTCTGTTCGGCTATATCATAAACGCAAAAACTTATTACACCAAAGGCAAAACTGGTTTCCGGTTGATAACCAAAAACCGGGTATATGGAAAAATTTATTTTTTTTGATTTTAGTGTATCGTTTTGTGCTTTTACCTTATTTGAAAACAAAATCAGGGAAAAGACCATAAGAAGTATTAATGAGAATTTGCCTAATCCCACATGCATATTCCAAATTGTATCATTTTGTTAAATAGCTAAGATAGGCTTTTATTGTTGATTAGCTGATACGATGTAATATGTAGCAGAACTCTAAATGAATAATTAATTAATTTGCAATAGTTGACCAAATTTGCAAGCATTGAAGTTTAGTGAATAATATGATTTTTGGCCGTCAGTTGACCACACGATTTGCGGATCTTTGATTATTTCATATCAATTTTCATTAAGGGGACCTCTAATAATTCATTTCTTTCAAAAAACAAAGAAAATGAATGAGTTGCAAGAGGGCGGAGCGTTAAAAAAATGTTTAGTAACCATTTTTAGCGAACGAGCCAGCTTGCA
>SMVB01270115.1_pt1 | contig 13200 bp, 15 predicted proteins | sample 2456461 | NCBI WGS metagenome assembly SMVB01 (sample SAMN11095934, study PRJNA526329) | marine sediment metagenome | biome: Marine sediment; feature: Surficial sediment; material: Deep marine sediment; isolation source: Hadal surficial sediment | place: Pacific Ocean | collected 2014-05 | depth...
CGCCCGACGCGGTGACCCCGGCGGCCGAGGCGCTGCGCAAGGCGGTCGGCGACGAGACCCCGCGCGACACCCGCTTCCGCTCCTGCCCCAAGTGCTTCTCGCCCTCGCTCATCCACCAGGAAGGCTGCGACATCTGCACGTTGTGCGGCTATTCGAAGTGCGTGTGATCGGGGTCGAAATTTAGAGCTCTAGTCGACGTTACCGACTGACCCTTGGTATGAGTTGCGAGAATGCACTTCCGTATGTCACGCCATGCATCAGAAGAGATCGAGCGGCGAGGCATTCCTTTCAGTGTCGTAGAACGCGTGATGACGCAACCCGATCAGGTGGTGTTGACCTATGGTGCGCGGACTGTGTTCCAATCGCTGGTGGACTTCCCGGAAGGCCGTGCTTACCTTGTTCGTGTTGTCGTCGATGACGCGGCGGATCCACCGATTGTGATTACTGCGTATCGGACGACCAAAGTTGCAAAATATTGGAGATACGGCCGTGAAGGTGATCTATGACCGCGAGGTAGACGTTCTGCGCCTGACGTTCCGCCAGGGCCCGGTCGCCGAGAGCGACGAGGATAAGCCCGGCGTGATCCTCGATTACGACCGGGACGGCAACATCGTCGGGATGGAAATCCTCGACGCTTCCAAGCGTGTCGAGAATCCGTCCAGCGTTGAGTTCGCCGAGGCTTGATGATCAACTGACATGGCCGAATCAGCCGGCTTTCGTGCTGACCATCGGCGATAGATACCGGCCACATCGGGGATCGCTCGAGGGGCGGCGCCATTGAATACGCCGTCAATCCTGAACCAGCACCTCGATATCCGCGCCCTGCCCTAGATCAGCCGCGCGAGGGCGTGCAGCGGGCCGTCGGCGATGCCGAGTTCGTCGAGGTGGGCGATCAGATCGCGCAGATAGTCTGGGTTGCTGCCCGAGATGCCATGGGCGCCGCGGATGATCTCGGCGGTGTGTTCGAGCGCGAGCCGGCCGACGTATTGCGCGTGGTTGAAATCGATCAGGTAGGTGAGCGCGCTGACGCGCCGGCCCGCCGCCTGGATCGGCACGCAGGCGCGCCGGTAGGGGTAGTCGATCAGTTCGCGCTCGTCGAGGTAATCGAGCACCGCCGGCACGTCGACGGCGGCGACCCGAAAGGCGCGGCCGCGGCACGAGCCGCCGCGATCGAGGCCGAGCACCAGGCCGGGCCGATCGCGCGTGCCGCGATGGCGATACGAGGTCACGCAGAACGCCCGGTGATAGCCGCGCAGCAGCGCCGGCGCGGCCGCGCGGTGCGCGAAGCCGGGCCGCCACATCAGCGAGCCATAGCCGAACACCCAGATGTCGCCGGTGTCGTCGCGGGGGCCGTTCATGGTACTAGAGAACTCGCCTGTGCTGTCGTTTCGGGTTCGGCGATTATACCAAGGATCAGTGATGCAATCGAAGATCCGGATCGCCGCCGTCGCCCTCGCGCTCACCGGGCTCGCCTGGACCGGCTACTGGGTCGGGGCCAAGGTCTGGCTGCGCGGCGCGATCGCCGACTGGGCCGCCGCGCGCGAGGCCGAGGGCTTTACGGTCGGTATCATCGAACAGGACATCACCGGCTTTCCCTTCGCGCTCGAAGTGCATTTTCCGGCGCCCACACTGGGCCGTCTCGACGATCGCGAGTCCTGGGTCTGGATGCCCGACCGGCTCGACATCACGCTGCGCCCCTGGGCCTTCGACCGCGCGCGTATCCAACTGCCCGCCGAGCAGCGCTTCAGCCGGCTCGACGCCGAGGGCCGTGTCTGGCTGCTCACCCTGCGCATGGCCGCCGGAGAAGCCAACGTGGTGTTCTCGGGCGGCGTGCTCGACCGCCTCGATATCGAGGCGCACGAGGTCGAGATCCAGGCCCCGCCCGGCGCAGGCCGCATCGGCCGTGTCACGGTGCGCGGCCGCCGGGGCGCCGATGGCGCGGCGCTGGTCACGCTGACGCTCGACGACATCACGCTGCCGCCGGGCGCGGGCGCCGGGCTCGGGCGCGACATCGCGCGCCTGTTCGCCGAGACGGCGGCGAGCGGACCGCTGCCCCGGACGCCGGACGCCGCCGGGCTCGACGCCTGGCGCGTGGCGGGCGGCGCGATCGACGTGACCCGGCTGGAGATCGAATGGGGGCCGCTCTCGGTTTCGGCCGACGGCACGCTGGCGCTCGACGACGCGCTGCGACCGCTCGCCGCGCTGACCGCCCGGATCGTCGGCTATGGCGCGGTGCTCGAGGCACTCGCCGCGGCTGGCGTGGTCGAGCAACGCGACGCCTCGTTCGCGACCACGGCGCTCAACCTGATCGCGACACGCGACGCTCGGGGCCGGCGCGTGCTGACCGTGCCGGTGACCGCGCAGAACGGCGTCCTGATGGTCGGCCCCATCGCAATCGCCCGCTTAGCGCCGATCGTCACCAGATAGGGTTTTTTGTGCGGTCACCTTTACTGCGTAAAGTTGACCTGCGCTCAATCGCCGCGCAAGCTTCCGCCGAACGGTCGGCGGCCTGCGGTCGCAGGCTGGTCGAATGCGCCCGAGCCTGGCCGGTTTATGCTGCACGGAGTGGCCGCGCTATTCTTCCTCGGGCTCGGTGGCCTTGAAGGTGCCGGCTTGGTGCAGCTCGATGACGTCGCGGCGGATCGCGCGGGTGCGCGTAAAATGGTCCTCGAGCAGGTCGCCCTGGCCGTGCCGGATGGCACGCTGCAGCGCCGTCAGGTCCTCGCTGAAGCGCGCCAGGACCTCGAGAACGGCATCGCGGTTCTTGAGGAACACGTCGCGCCACATCACCGGGTCGGAGGCGGCGATGCGCGTGAAGTCGCGGAAGCCGCTGGCCGAGTATTTGATGACCTCCTGCTGGAGATGCTCCTCGAGCTCGGTCGCCGTGCCGACGATGGTGTAGGCGATCAGATGCGGCAGATGCGAGGTGATCGCGAGCACCTGGTCGTGATGCTCGGGGTCCATGCGGTCGACCATGCTGCCGGCCCGCCGCCACAGCTCGGTGACGCGCTCGACCGCCGCCTCGTCGGTGCCCGGCGGTGGCGTCAGGATGCAATAGCGGCCCTCGAACAGCGTGTCGAAACCGGCCTCGGGGCCGGAATGCTCGGTACCGGCGACCGGATGGCCGGGCACCAGATGGACGCCCTCGGCCAGATGCGGCTGGATGTCGCGGATCGCCGAGCACTTGGTCGAGCCGACGTCGGTGACGATGGCGCCGGCGCGCAGTACCGGCCCGATCGCCTCGGCGATCGCGACATAGGCGCCGAGCGGCGCGGCGATGACCACCAGGTCGGCGCCCGTCGCCGCGGCGGCGGGGTCGGTCGTGTAGCTGTCGCCGAGTTCCAGCGCGCGCGCCTTGGCCAGCGTCTCGTCCGAGCGCGTGCAGACGACGAGATGGCCGGCGAGGCCGTCGCGCTTCACGACACGGGCGATCGACGAGCCGATCAGGCCGATGCCGATCAGGGCGATGCGCTCGAACAGGGGCGTCTCGGCCATGGCTAGCCCTTGTTCATGAACTCGGCGAGCGCCGCGACGACCGCCGACATCTCGTCTGCGAGGCCGATGGTGATGCGCAGGCAATCGGGCAGGTGATAGGCCGCCATCTGGCGCGGGATGATGCCGCGCGCCATCAGGAAGTCGTTGGCCGCCTCGGCGCTGCGCCCCTCGCCGGGCGGAAAGCACACCAGCACGAAATTGCCGACGCTCGGATGGACCGTGAGGCCGAGGCCCTCGATCTCGGTGGTGAACCAGCGCAGCCATTTGTCGTTGTGACGCCGCGCGGCGTCGACATGCGCCGTGTCGGCGAGCGCCGCGAGCCCGGCGGCGAGCGCCGGGGCGGTGACGTTGAACGGGCCGCGGACGCGGTTGAGCACGCCGGCCACGTCGGTCGGGCAGTAGGCCCAGCCGAGGCGCAGCGCGGCGAGCCCGTAAATCTTGGAAAAGGTGCGCGTCATGACGACGTTGCCGCCGTCCTCGACGAGCTCGGCGCCGGCCGAATAGTCGTTGGCGCCGACGTATTCGGCGTAGGCTGAATCGATGACCAGCAAGACCTCGCCGGGCAGGCCGTCGCGCAGCCGGCGCAGCTCATCGGCCGAGACGTAGCTCCCCGTCGGGTTGTTCGGGTTGGCCAGGAAAACGATGCGCGTGGCCGGCGTCACATGGCCCAGCAGCGCGTCGATGTCGGCCCTGAGGCCCGCTTCGGGCACGGCGACCGGCGTCGCGCCGGCGGACATCACCGCGATCGGGTACATCAGGAAGCCGTATTCGCTGTACAGCGCCTCGTCGCCGGGGCCGATATAGGCGCGCGTCAGCATGGTGATCAGTTCGTCGGAGCCGTTGCCGCAGACGATGCGCTCGGGATCGAGGCCATAGCGTTTGGCGAGCGCGGCGCGCAGGTCGCGCGCGCCGCCGTCGGGGTAGCGGTGCAGTTCGCCGGCGGCCGCTCGGTATGCTTCGATGGCGCGTGGGCTCGGCCCGAGCGGCGATTCGTTCGACGACAGCTTGATCACCCGGCCGCCCGCGTCACCCGCCGTGGAACGGCCGCCGACATAAGCGGTGATGTCGAGGATGCCCGGTTGTGGGCGCGGACCCGTCATGTCAGTCGCCATCGACCCTGCCGAGCGGCGCCGCATAGCCGCCGAGCGGCACGATGCGCAGGACGCGCTCGACGAGCGCCGCGCCGAGCGCCGCGAGCCGGGCGTCGTCGGGCGCCAGGAAATCAGTGGCCTGGACGAGGTGCAGTCGCGACGCGCCACCGTCCGCATCGCGCCACACGGCGATGACGCTGGCCGGCAGGCCGGCCGTCTGCAAGGCCTCGTTGAGTCTGTCGCGGCTGACCTCGACGTCGGTTTCGACGACGATCATCGAGACGTCGTCGCCGGTCGGCTGCTGGGTCATGCGGGCGATCGCCAGCGCGCCCTCGGGCTCGGCCGGCCGCGTGTCGTTGGCGATGAACGGCAGGCGGGTGACGACCGACGGCGCGTTCTCGCCGGCGCCGACCAACAGCGGCCACCAGGGTTCCGCCTCGCCGTCTCGGGACAGCGGCACGACGCCGACCGTCGCGGTGCCGTCGACGACCGCGCGCACCACGGCGTTGGCCGCGCCATGCAGGCTCATCCGGGTTGCCGAGCCATAGTGGTCGCGCGCCAGGTCCCAGTAGCCGACCGCGTCGTCGGGCGCGTAGACCGCGACGGTGAGCGGGCTCTGCATGCCGGCGGTAGCGGCCAGGATTTCGCGCCACAGGCGAACCACGACCGCGACCGGGAGCTTGCCGGCGTGGCGGTCCGCGAGGCGCCGCAGGATCATCGCCTCGCGTTCCGGCCGGATGAAGACCGGCGCCGCATCGCGGTTCTTGACCGAAGCGACCCGCCCGACGATCTCGACGCGCCGCATCAAGAGATCGTGCATTTGGTCGTCGATGGCGTCGATCTCGCGACGCAACGACTCGAGCGATTCCACAGGGGAAGTCATGGGGTCCAACACGTCGCGGGTTCAGAAGGCCGCTAGTCATAGCTTCGGGGCGGGCGAAAATCAAAGAAAACGTTGATATCGGTCGAACACGCAACCGAGCAGTTCAACGACGAATGGGTGGCGTCGCGGCGCACAACGCCGGTCGGTGCCGGTGGTATGATGACTGGCTTGGCGCTCGGCCGCGCTCTAAACTGTACCGACGCAGCCGAGCGCATTCGAGAACGGATTTTCGCGCGATGCCGATAAAGATTCCCGACGACCTGCCGGCCCGCCGCATCCTCGAGGACGAGGGCGTGGTGGTGATCGACGAACACGACGCGATTCGCCAGGACATCCGGCCGATGCAAATCGCCGTCCTCAACCTGATGCCCGAAAAGATCAAGACCGAGACCCAGATCGCGCGGGTCATCGGCGCCACGCCGCTGCAGGTCGAATTGACGCTCTTGACGACCGGATCGTACCGGGGGAAGACGACCGCGGCCGACCACATGCTGGCGTTCTACCAGACTTGGGGCGAGGTCGCCGACCGCAAGTTCGACGGTCTCATCATCACCGGTGCGCCGGTCGAGGAGATGTCGTTCGAGGACGTCGACTACTGGCCCGAGTTGACCGATATCTTCGACTGGGCGCGGACCAACGTCACCACCGTCTACAACATCTGCTGGGCCGGGCAGGCGGCGCTCTACCACTACTACGGCATCCCCAAGTATCAGCTCGAGCGCAAGATCTTCGGCGTCTTCGAGCACCGCGTCACGAGCCCGAACTCGAAAATCATGCACGGCTTCCCCGACCGCTTCTGGGTGCCCGTCTCGCGCTATACCGAAACCCACCGCGATGACATCGAGAAGGTCGCGAACCTTGCGGTCATCGCCTGCTCGGACGTCTCGGGGCTGTGCCTGATCGAGGACCGCGCGCTCAACCAGGTGCATATGTTCAACCACCTGGAATACGACACCGACACCTTACACAACGAGTATCGGCGCGACGTCGAGGCCGGCCGCGATATCCAGGTGCCGGCCAATTACTTCCCGGACGACGACCCGGCACGCCCGCCGCTCAACCGCTGGCGCGGCCACGGCCATCTGCTGTACGGCAACTGGGTCAACATGATGTACCAGTGCGCGCCGCTGCACGTCGAAGACATCGGCACCGACGCCGCCACGCCGACGTCCCGCCGGCACGAATCGATCGGCGAATAGAAATTTCTTTCTCACAACTACTTATTTTGGTGTCAGACACCATTATGGGGCGACGGGAATCAAGGACGCACGGGACAGGTGGTGGCGGTCGATGGCGGGCGACGGTCGGGCGGCTGAACGGCTGCCAGCGGCGCCGCGCCGAGCCGCCGCCGCTGGGCCGGCTGGGGGCCGCCGATGAAGGCGCGGTACGCTCTGGCGCCCTTCGCCGCGCGCTCGGCCTTGGCGGCATAGACCTGCTTGCCGGCCTCGACCAGCACGACGCCGGCGAACGGCAGCGACCAGCGCTCGCCGAGGCCCTCCCAGGCGCCCGCCAGACGCAGCATCAGGCCCGACGCACTCGGCGGCACATAAAGCGCGGTCGTCGAATTGAGCGGCGAGAACATGCATTCGCGCATCAGCTGGGTGAGCTGCGCCGTCGAGAACGAGTAGCCGTGGCCGAACGGCGTGCGCTCGAGCCGCGCCCAGATGCCGCGTCGGTTGGGCGCGACGACGAGCAGGCGGCCGCCGCTCTTGAGGACGCGCCAGACCTCGCGCAGCATCGGGCGGAGCTGCTCGCTGCACTCGACCGCGTGGACCAGCAGGGCGCGGTCGATCGAGTCGTCGGCCAGCGGCAGCTCGGCCTCGTCGGCGAGGCCGACCAGGCGGCGCTCGTTGCGCGGCCAGGGCATCACGCCCTGCGACGCCGGCATCACCGCGACGACGCGCTCGGCCTCGTCGCGGAACGGGCGCAGATAGGGCGTCGCGTAGCCGAGCCCGAGCACCGAGAGGCCGTGCAGATCGGGCCATATGCCGCGCACACGCCGGCGGATCATCCGCTGGGCGACGTGGCCCGGTCGGCTGTTGTAGAACGCGTTGAGATCGACGACATCCTGCCACATGACCGGCAGAGCTTAGCACAGCCGACACGCGCCCGTGACGGCCGAACGACCCGGTGATACGCTGCCACGTTCCGCCAAAGCCGCCGCCACAACGCCCCGGAGTGTCTGACATGAAGCTGCGCTATTCGCCCACCTCGCCCTACGTCCGCAAAGTCGTCGTCACCGCCACCGAGACCGGGCTCGCCGAGCGCATCGAGCTGGTGCCGACCAACCCGCGCGACCCGGCCGCGAAGCTCGAGGACGACAACCCGCTCGGCAAGGTGCCGACGCTGGTCACCGACGACGGCGTCGCCCTGTTCGACAGCGCGGTGATCTGCGAATACCTCGACAGCCTGCACGGCGGGACGGCGCTGATGCCGGCGGCGGGCGCGGCGCGCTGGCGCGAGCTCCGCCGCGTCGCGCTGGCCGACGGCATGCTCGACGCCGCGCTCTTGGCGATGGGCGAGGGCCGCCGCCCGGAAGCGCTCCAGTGGGACCAGTGGGTGACCCTTCAGAAGGGCAAGATCACCGCTGGGCTCGATGCGCTCGAAGGCGAAGTCGGTGGTTACGGCGACACGGTGAGCATGAGCATCATCGCGGTCGGCTGCGTGCTCGGCTATCTCGATTTCCGTTTCGCCGACGACGACTGGCGAGCCGGCCATCCGGGCCTGGCGGCGTGGTACGAGACCTTCGCCAAGCGCCCGTCGATGGTCGCCTCGGTGCCGCGCGACCCGAGTTAGCGCGTAATCCAATCGATCGCCACTCGGTCGCATTCTTCCAGCCCGCGACCGCGGGCCGCCGACCGTTCGGCGGAAGCATGCGCGGCGATTGAGCGCAGGTCGTCTTTGCACAGCAAAGACGACCGCACAAAGAGTTCAAACCAAACCGAGCGTCTCTTCGAGCGCCGCGCAGAGCGCGTGGCCGATGGTGATGTGCATTTCCTGAATGCGCTGCGTGTCTTGTGACGGCACGATCAGCAGCGGATCGGCGAGGCCGACCAGATCGCCGCCGTCGCGGCCGGCGAAGGCCGCGGCGGTGATGCCGTGGTCGCGTGCCAGCGCAAGCGCCTGGGTGACGTTGGCGCTGCGTCCCGAGGTCGTGATGCCGAGGGCGATGTCGCCGGGCCGGCCGAGCGCCTCGATCTGACGCGCGAACAGCCGCTCGAAGCCGAGGTCGTTGCCGATCGCGGTCAGCGTCGAGGAATCGGTGGTCAGCGCGATGGCGGCGATCGGCGCGCGCTCGCGCACCAGACGCACGGTCAGTTCGGTCGCCAGGTGCTGGGCGTCGGCCGCGCTGCCGCCGTTGCCGAAGAACAGCAGCTTGCCGCCGTCGCGAACCGACGCGGCACAGAGATCGACGAGCCGCGCGAAGGGCGCGCGCACGGCCCCGAGCGTCGCCGCGGCGGTCGCCGCCTGCGCCTCGAACTCGCGCGTCAGAATGTCGTCGTTCGCCATCACGGCTCCTTTCGGGACGGGTCTTCATACAGCGTCCCGGCGTCGCTTGTCGACAGCGCGTCGAGGCGGGCGGTCAGCGCGCCGAGGTCGCGGCCGACGGCGACCTCGAAATTGGGCGCTGCGAGCGCCGCGGCGTCTGGCCCGTGGCGCGCGCCGTGGCCGCTCGGCACCAGCCAGCCGAGCGCCAACCCCGCGTTGCGCCCGGCGGCGAGGTCGGTGACGTGGTCGCCGGCGATCCAGCTGCGCGTCAGATCGAGGCCGAGATCCTCGGCCGCCGCCGTCAGCATGCCCGGATCGGGCTTGCGGCCGAACGGCGGCGGCGCGCCTTGCGCCGGCGGCGCGTGCGGGTTGGCGTAGACCGCGTCGACGAACGCGCCCGCGGCGTCGAGCGCCGTCGTCATCGCGTCGTCGACCGCGACATAGTCGGCCCAATCGAGCAGCCCCCGGCCGATGCCGCCCTGGTTGGTCACCACGACGACCGGGATGCCGCGCGCGTTGGCGCCCGCGATCAGCTCGAGCGCGGCGGCAATCGCGCGCACGTCCTCGGGCCTGGCGATGTAATCGACCTCTTCGATGATCGTGCCGTCGCGGTCGAGGAACAGCGCGGCCCGCGGCGCCCCCGCCGGCGGCACGATGCGCAGGTCGCGCCACAGGCCGCGCGGGTCGATGCGGTCGCGCTTGTTCGCGGGGACCGTATCCCACCGTCCGGCGGCGTCGGTCGTCATGCGCGGCTCAGGCGGCCGCGCCGGCGGCGTTCTCGCGGAACCAGGCGTAGCTCCGCGCCAGGCCGTCTCGCAGTGGCGTCGGCGCGCGCCAGCCGAGCGCGTCGAGCCGGGCGACGTCCAAGAGCTTGCGCGGCGTGCCGTCGGGTTTCGTGGCGTCGAAGCGAAGCGCGCCCTCGAAGCCGACGACCTGGCACACCAGGCGCGCAAAGTCGGCGATCGAAACATCCTCGCCGCAGCCGATGTTGATCGGCGCCGCATCGGAATAATGCGCCAGCACATGAACCAGCGCGTCGGCGAGGTCGTCGACGTAGATGAACTCGCGCCTGGGCGTGCCGGTGCCCCAGACCTCGAGCGTTTCCGCGCCGCGCAGCTTGGCGGTATGCGCCTTGGCGATCAGCGCCGCGACGACATGGCTGGTCTCGAGATCGAAGTTGTCGCCCGGGCCATAGACATTCGTCGGCATCGCCGAGATGAAGTCGTCGCCGTGCTGCCGGCGGTAGGCCTGGCACAGCTTGATGCCGGCGATCTTGGCCACCGCGTACCATTCGTTGGTCGGTTCCAGCGGGCCGCTCAGCAGCGCGTCCTCGGTGATCGGCTGGGCCGCGTGCTTGGGATAGACGCAGGACGAGCCGAGCAGCAGCAGCTTGGCGACGCCGGTCTGGTGGGCGGCGTGGATGACGTTGGTCTCGATCGCCAGGTTGTCGTACATGAAATCGGCCGGGTAGCGGTCGTTGGCCGCGATGCCGCCGACCTTGGCGGCGGCGACGATGACGACGTCGGGCCGCGCCTTGGCGATCCATGCCTCGACATCGGCCTGACGCCTGAGATCGAGCGTCGCGCGGTCGGCCGTGATCAGCGTGCAGTCCTCGCGTGCGAGACGCCGCATCAGCGCGCCGCCGACCATGCCGCGGTGACCGGCGACCCAAATACGCCGGCCGGTCAGGTCGAACGGTACGCCATCAGCCGTCATCGCCGGTCCGTCCGTCATGGGCGACCGTGGCGAGATCGCTCTCGACCATCTCGCGGACCAGATCGGCGAAGCCCGTGCTGTGCCGCCAGCCGAGCTTGTCGCGCGCCTTGGTCGGATCGCCGAGCAGCATTTCGACCTCGGTCGGGCGGAAATAGCGCGGATCGACCTGCACCAGCACGTCGCCGCTCGCCGCGTCGACGCCGGATTCGTCGACGCCGGTGCCGTGCCATTCGATCGTCCGGCCGACGTTGGCGAAGGCGTGTTCGACGAATTCGCGCACGCTGTGCGCCTCGCCGGTCGCCAGCACGTAGTCGTCGGCCTCGTCCTGCTGCAGCATCCGCCACATGCCCTCGACGTAATCGCGCGCGTGGCCCCAGTCGCGCCGCGCGTTGAGGTTGCCCAGATAGAGCTGTTTCTGCAGGCCGTGCTCGATGGCGGCGACGCCGCGCGTGATCTTGCGCGTGACGAAGGTCTCGCCGCGCGTCGGCCCCTCGTGGTTGAACAGGATGCCGTTCGAGGCGTGAAAGCCGTAGGCCTCGCGGTAGTTCACGGTGATCCAGTAGGCGTACAGCTTGGCGACACCGTAGGGGCTGCGCGGATAGAACGGCGTGGTCTCGGACTGCGGCGTCTCGATCACCTTGCCGAAGAGCTCCGATGTCGAGGCCTGGTAGAAGCGCGCGGTCTCGCCGAGCTTGAGAATGCGCATCGCCTCCAACATGCGGAGCGGGCCGATGGCGTCGGCGTTGGCGGTGTACTCCGGCGTCTCGAAGCTGACCTGGACGTGGCTCTGGGCCGCCAGATTGTAGATCTCGGTCGGTTGACAGTCGTGGATCAGGCGGATCAGGTTGGTGGCGTCGGTCAGGTCGCCGTAGTGCATGTAAAAGCGCGTGTCGTGCTCGTGCGGGTCGGCGTAGAGATGGTCGATGCGGCCGGTGTTGAACGACGACGAGCGGCGCTTGACGCCGTGCACCTCGTAGCCCTTGGCGAGCAGCAATTCGGCGAGATAGGCGCCGTCCTGGCCGGTCACGCCGGTGATCAAGGCAACGTTATCGGTCATGGTCCTGGTCCGCCTTCAGCCGCCGCCGCCCGCGGCGGCATCCCCACAGTGCCCCGTGGTAACAAAGATCGCCCGCCGCCGCCAGCCCGCATCGCCGCGCCGGTCATTCGCCATCGGTCGATGGCAACCGGCGGAGCGGGTCGGGCACGCAGTCGAAGAGATCGCCGGGCGGCGTTTCGCGGATCAGCGCGACGAGCCGGTCGCGCGGCGCCTCGATCAGCAGGTAGGGTACTTCCTCGCCATCGTAGTCGCCCTCGACCTCGCGGCCCTCGAGCGCGCCGTTTTCGATCAGTGCGTTGAGCCAGCTTTCATCGAGGAAGCAGATCTCGAGCTGCTCGTCGTCGACCAGGTTGGCGCGCATGACGATGTAGCCGGGTGGCGTGCCGGGCGCGCCGTAGTCGTCGCCGGCGCCGGCGGTGCGCCGGACGTTGTAGTAGAGCCCGCCATCGACGACCGACGCATGCGCGGTCAGCGTCAGCCAGCGCACCGACCGGCCCTTGGAGTAGCCGAGGCCGGCGCCGACGATATCGAGCACGGCGCCATCCTCGCGCGCCTCGATGTCGAGGTGCCAGGTGAATTCGTTATCGGTGGCGTACCACCGACCGAGGATGCGGCGATCGAAGGCCGCCGAACCCGGCTCCGACAGCGCGACGCGCGATTCGACCGGCCCGCCGCAAGCGCCGAGCGCAAGCGTCGCGAGACAGGCCAGCCCGAACCGCATCGAATTTGCCCACGTCATGGTTCTATCCTCCGGGCACCCAGGCGCGCGCGGTTGAGCGCCAGCCATTGCAGCGCGATAACGGCGTTGGCCGCGACGATGCGCCCGTCGGCGACCGCGGCGAGCGCGTCGTCGGTGGCCATCACGACAGTGCGGATATCTTCGTCGTCGATGCCATGAACGCCGCCCGCGTCGCGCGAATCGACGCGGCCGCAGAACAGCGTGATGAACTCGGACGCGCCGCCCGGCGAGAGCATGAACGCGCCGATGCGCTCGAGCGCGCCGACCGCCAGCGACGTCTCCTCGGCCGTCTCGCGCCGCGCGACGTCCTCGGGCGTCTCGCCCGCCTCGATGATGCCGGCGACCGTCTCGATCAGCCAGGGCCCGCCCGGCGCGTCGACCGCCGGCGCGCGGAACTGCTCGACCAGGACGACCTTGTCGCGCGCCGGGTCATAGAGCAACACCCCCGCCACGTGGCCGCGCTCGAGCACCTCGCGCGTGATCTCGCTCCAGCCGCCGTCGTAGCGGCGGAACCTGACGCTGAGCCGGTCGAGCCGGAAGAAGCCGTCGTAGCCGGTCTCGCGCGCGACGATTTCGTAGTCGTCGGCCGCCATCAGCCGGCCAGTTCGGCGACGACGTCGCGGTAACAGGCGAGCGCCTCGGCGCCGAAACAGACGAAGACGACGCGTTCCGGCGTCTCGTTGGCGTCGAGATGGCCGACGGTCTCGCGTACGGCGATGCGCGTCGCACG
>SMVB01100087.1_pt1 | contig 13196 bp, 15 predicted proteins | sample 2456461 | NCBI WGS metagenome assembly SMVB01 (sample SAMN11095934, study PRJNA526329) | marine sediment metagenome | biome: Marine sediment; feature: Surficial sediment; material: Deep marine sediment; isolation source: Hadal surficial sediment | place: Pacific Ocean | collected 2014-05 | depth...
GGACCATTCGCATGCAGATCGCTTCCGCGCTGCATCTGGTCGTGCAGGTGAGCCGCCTGAGCGACGGCGGGCGCCGCGTGACAAGCATTACCGAGATTACCGGCATCGAGGGCGAAATCCTTCAAATGCAAGAAATCTTCCAATTCGTGCGCCTTGGCACCGATGAGGACGGCCGCATTCAGGGCGAGTTCCGGGCGACCGGTATCCGCCCGAAATTCATGGAACAGTTCATCACGCGCGGTATTGAAATCAGTCCGGACGCCTTCGATCCCGACCGCGCGATGGGCGTGGGGAGCAACGACGATGCCGTTTGACCCGATTTATCTGATCTACGGCGGTATTTTCCTCGGTGTGCTTTTGTTTATCGAGGGCATTTACTACCTCACGTCGGACATTCGCGGGCTCGACCGCAATCCGAATCGTCGGCTGCGGATGTTGGCCTCGGGTATCAAGCGCGAAGACGTCATGGTCAAGCTGCGCCGGGATAAGCGCGTTGGCGCCGGCGGTCCCCTTGGTTGGCTGGACACACTGGCGGTTCAGTCCGGCCGTTCGATCACCACGCCCCAACTGTTGCTGTTGATGGGCGGGCTCGTCTTGGTCCTGGGCGTGCTGACATTCGTGGCGCGCATCGGCATCGTTTTTATGGTGGGCGCGCCGTTGTTTTTTGGCATTGTGGTTCCGATCCTGTTTCTGATGTGGTCGCGCCGGTCGCGGCTCAAGAAGTTTGGCCAGCAATTGCCGGAGGCGATCGAGGTGTCGGTGCGAAGCCTTCGCGCCGGCCATCCGCTGCCCACGGCGATCGGCCTTGTGGCGCGGGAAATGCCCGATCCCATCGGGTCCGCGTTCGGCACCGTGGTCGATGAGATCACCTATGGCCTGGATCTGGAACACGCGCTGAAGAACATGGCGGAGCGGATCGGTCACGAAGACCTGCGATTCCTGGTGGTCGCCATCAGCATCCAGTCCAATGTGGGCGGAAACTTGGCCGAAATATTGAGCAACTTGGCACGTCTGATTCGCGAACGCCACCGCATGAAAGACAAGATCCGAGCGCTTTCGGCCGAGGGCCGGTTTTCCGCCGTGTTTCTTTCGGTGCTGCCGCCAATACTCATGGGCATTATCCATGTGATGAATCCCGATTACTACGGCGCGGTAGCAAGCCACGAGGCTTTCCTGATCGGCCTCGGCGTCGCCGCGGTCATGATGGCGTTCGGCGATTTCATTATGTATAAAATGGTTAATTTCCGTGTCTGACGGTCGCAAATACGGGTATCGTGGGTAACGGCGAATGGCTGGCTTCGACTTGACGGCCCTATTGGGCGGTGGCGCGGAAATCGCCGTCCTGGGTTTGGTTTTCGCGGCGGTTCTGTTGGCGGTGCTCGGGCTGGGGCTCGCCCGTGGCGGCCGGGGATCGCTCGGCAAGCGCTTGGGCGCCGGCCGGAACCGGTCTTTCGAGGACACGGAAGATGCGTCGCTGCGATTCGGCACCGGTGGTGGCTCCGACCGCCTCAGCCAAATGCTTGCGCCGGTTAGCCGGCATGTCGTGCCCGATGATCTGGCGGAAATCTCGGCCTTGCGGCGCCGGCTCGTTAAGGCGGGCTTCCTAAAGCCGTCCGCGATCGGCGTGTTTTACGCCAGTCGCATTGTCTTGGCCATTGGCCTTTCTTTTGGGTTCTTGGTTGTGTCGCCCTTGATCGCCGAAGACCTGGAAATCCAGGTGATCATGCTGATCGCTTCCGTGGTGGGGTTGGCCGGCTATCTGGCGCCGCCGTTCTACCTGGATCGGCGGACCAGAATTTTGCAACGCCAGTACCGGGAAAGTTTCCCCGACGCGCTGGACCTTTTGGTGGTCTGTGTCGAAGCGGGCCTCGGGTTGGACGCCGCCATCGAACGGGTGCAGCGGGAGTTGGGCGCGGCGCATCGGGCGCTCGGCCAGAACTTCATCATGTTGTCCACCGAACTGAGGGCCGGGCGCAGCCGACAGGACGCGTTGCGTAATCTGGCCGAGCGCTTGGGGATCGACGAAGCCAAGTCATGGGTCACGCTGATACTGCAATCGGAGGAACTGGGCACCAGCATCGCCGAGGCCTTGCGCGTCTATAGCGAGGAAATGCGTATCAAGCGCATGGTGACGGCGGAAGAAAAGGCGATGGCGTTGCCGGTCAAATTATCGATTCCACTGGCTTTGTTCGTTTTCCCGGTGATGTTGATCATCATCATGCTTCCCATCGTGATCCGGATCAAGGAACAGCTGCTGACGCAGTAGATCGCCGAACGTACCTTGCTTCATTGCTGTTCCCTTGTTGGCGAATCGCGGGTATGGTGTTGTGCTGATTGAGGTTTTGATCGGTTGATTTGGGAAGGCACCGGTCGCGACGCGGTCGGAGGTGGAAGGCAATGAACAGGTTCATTTTCATGCGCGTGGGGTTAGGCGTGGCCGCCGCCGCCATGCTGGCGATGTTGGGCGCTTGCGGTCAGTTCGGCGACGATTTCCGGCCCGTCTTCCGTTTTGACGGATACAACGCCGGCGACGCAATGGCCGACCCGATAGAGCGCGGCAAGGCACAGTTCGCCAGCCGCCAATACGGCCTCGCGATTCGCTCCTTCACGGTCGCCCTGACCGGCGACAAACGCTCGATTCCGGCGCTGAACGGGATCGCCGCCAGTTATGACATGCTGGGTCGGTTTGATGTCGCCGACAAGTTTTATAATCGCGCTCTCTTGATTGAGCCGCGGTCGGCCACGGTGCTCAACAATGTCGGTTACTCGCATTTGATGCGGGGCGACCGGGAAACCGGAGAACGGTTTCTGAAGCTAGCGGCGTCGATCGATTCGAAGAACCCCATCGTCCAGGTCAATCTGATGCTGGCGCTTGGCGAACCCAAGGCCAATCCGTTGTTGGTGCCAGCCAACCTGCCGGCGCCGGATTCATCCGATTCAATGGCGTCGGAAGCGGAGGCGGCGGCGCGCGCCGCGAGCGCGGAGAAGCCCGCGTATCGGGTTCGCCTGGTACGGATCGCGCGCGGCGTCCAGGCGCTGTTGACGCGGCCCGATTCGACCGTGGAACAGCTCATGATGCCGCGGTCGGACGGTACGGTCGCGGAAATCGGCCGCATCGAACGCGCGCCCGACGTGGTGCCCCGCGAAGTCCGCGTTGAAACGGTCGCGAAAATCGACATGGCGAAGGAAATACCGCCGCCGGCCAATCTTGGGGAACTCGCGATCGAGGTTTCCAACGGCACGGGACGCGACGGCATGGCCGCGCGCATGCTGGACCACCTCGCGACCCTCGGGATTTCGGCGGACTGGTTGTCAAACGATGTCACCTTCGGGAATGCATATTCGCGCATCGTTTGCCGCCCGGCGGCGCGCGAGCAAGCCAGCGTGGTGGCGGCGCGATTGCCGTTCGAGGTCCCAATCGAATCCGACGATTCGCAGCGCGCCGATATCCGGCTCGTCCTGGGCTCGGATCTGCTCGGATTCGACCGCAAGCTGTTCGCGCGGGCGAATGGCGGATCCAATGGATGACACCCGCGGCGGGTAGGTTGGCTCGCTGGGCGGTATTGCCCTTTCTCCTGTCTCTCGCGGCATGTGAGACCTTAGGCGATCCGGATCTGGATGCCGTCCTCGAGGAATTCCAGAAGTTGCCGCCCGAAGTGTCGGTGGAGGCGGCGGAGGCCGCGCTGGCGGCCGGCAATTTGGTCCGCGCGCGTCAGCTGTATGTGAGCCTTCTGGCCGCCAATGCCGATGATCCACGGGTCGCGGTGGGCGCGGCGGAAGTGCTTTTGGCGTCCGGCGACGGTCCGGAAGCGTTGAAAGTTTTCGCCAGTGTCGAGGATGTCGAACAGTACCGTGCCCAGTCGTTGCAAGGTCAGGGTTTGGTTTTTCTGTCGGAGGGCCAATTGGAACAGGCCGGAGAAGCCCTGCAGGCGGCGCTTCTCGAAGACGGTCAATTATGGCGCGCCTGGAACGGTCTGGGTCGGTATTACGATTCCCGGCGCGAGTGGCCCGAGGCGGCCAATGCCTATGCCAAGGCGCTGCAATCGAGTCCCGGGTCGTCGGCGGTTGTCAACAATCAGGGTATGTCGTTCATGTTGCAGCGGCGCTTCGAGGAAGCGGGGGCCAAGTTCGACGAGGCCCTGCGCCTGGAGCCAACGTCGGCGATGGCGCGTAACAACATGCGTCTCGCCTTGGCCTGGCAGGGCCGATACGAGCAAGCGGTGGTGGGCGTGGATTCAGATAACATCTCCGATACCCTGAACAATATCGGCTACGTGGCATTGTTGCGTGGCGATTATGAGCAAGCTGAACGTTATCTGTCGCGGGCCGTCGACGAGAGTCCGACTTTCAACGCGACGGCATGGAAGAACCTTCAATATCTTGACGCAATCAATAAAGTAAAAAAAAGAACCGAATAACGCCATAAGAGAATTCGTAATTTCCGTAAGGCGTACGTGTATATAGGTCGTGGAAAATCTATTTTCTATTGCGATAACGCTAGTGTTCGCCGGGTTGATATTTATAGCGATGGCCTTCGATATGTGGAGCCGTCGCGTACCGAATATGATTTCCGTGGCCCTGGTGGTGCTTTTCGCCGTCGCGGCCGGCGTGGCTTGGGATCAAGTCGATTGGTGGAGCCATATCGGTTTTGGCCTCGGCATGTTTTTGCTTGGCGCGATCCTGTTTTATATCGGGTGGTTCGGGGGGGGGGACGTAAAATTGCTGGGCGCGTTGTCGCTGTGGATGGGTTTGCCGTTGGCGGCCGAATACCTGATGTTGGTCGGTCTCGCGGGTGGTATGGCGGCGCTTGTGATCTTGGTTCTGAGGCGCGTGATTAAACCGTTCGTGGCGGCCTGGGAAAAACGGGGTCTGAGAGTGCCGGAGATTCTGTCGCCCGGCGGGACATTGCCCTATGGCGTGGTACTGGGCGTAGCCGCGCTTATCACGGCACGGAAAATAGAGCTTCTGGCGTGGTTTTAAGTTATTCAGGTTGTTAATGCTATAATTAAAGGCAACGTAAAGGATATGAGAATGGTCGCTTGGCCACTAGGCCGGGCGAGACCCTAGGAGATCTGTGGGGCGAGTGAACAGGCGGTAAGCACGGCGTGAATGATTGGCGCTCGCGGCGTCTCTCCGCTGGGTGGGAAGAATGCCCGGGGGTCCTTGCTTTACCGCCATATCGGACCAAAATTAAAGATAGGGGGCTGGACCCGGAAACAGTGCGCGGTCCGGCATGTGGCGGCGACGGCTGGCGCGAAATGCTACAGCATTTCCGACGGCGAATCTTGAACTGACGGCCCCGCGGCGCGGTACGGAGGACGTAGAATGCTTTTGGGCGAAATTCTGGTTGCGCATGGTCTGATCCAGCCGGCGGACCTTGAGGCCGCGTTCGATCGGCAGCGGGAATATGGCGGGCGCCTTGGCGACAATCTTGTCGCGCTGGATTTGATCACGGCTGACCAGTTGGAAGGCCTGCTGCATCAGTCGCCAGACGTTCCCAAGACCATCGAGGAAGTCGGCATCAGCGAGGCAAATCTGCTCAAACTGTTGTTGAAGGCGATGTATTTCGGGGGCCACGAGACCGCGTCGGAGGTCGCCGCGGTGATGAAGCTGACCTACAACATCGTGAGCAATCTGTTGGAGGAGGCCGCCAACAGAAAGCATCTGGAAATTCTGGGATCGGTAAGCTCCAGCGCCGTTGCCGAGTTCCGCTACTCCCTGACCGAAGGCGGCAAGGCGGCGGCCGCGGAGGCCCTGAGCCAGAATCGATATGTCGGCCCGACGCCGGTGTCGCTGTCCTCGTTTCAGAATCAGATAGAACTGCAGCGGATCACCAATGAACGGATCGATCAGACAATGATCGAGGCGGGGCTATCCGGTCTGGTGGTCTCCGACTCGATGGTCCGTCATTTGGGGCCGGGGATCAATTCGGGTCGCGCCATGCTGCTTTATGGACCTCCTGGCAACGGCAAGTCCTCCATTGCGACCGTGATCGGCAATATCTTCCGCGACGCCATTTACGTCCCGTATTGCGTCGAGGTCGAGGGCCAGATCATGAAGGTCTACGACCCCAGCGTCCACATCGAAGCGGCCGAATTGAAGGATTCGAGCATTCGAATCAGTTCGTTGCGGCGCGAGGAGGTCGACGGGCGATGGGTCGCCTGTAGGCGGCCCTTGATAATCACCGGTGGCGAACTGACGCTGGAAATGCTCGATCTCAGCTTTAACAGGGATTCGATGTTCTACGAGGCTCCGCTGCACGTGAAGGCGCTCGGCGGCACCTTCATCATCGATGACTTCGGGCGTCAGCTCGTCAGCCCCAAGGCGCTGCTGAACCGCTGGATCGTTCCACTGGAAAACCGCAAGGATTTTCTTAAGCTGCACACGGGAAAAAGCTTCTCCATCCCCTTCGACGAATTGGTGATCTTTTCGACCAACATGACGCCCGAGGATCTGATGGACGCGGCGTTCCTTCGCCGTATTCCCTATAAGATGGAGCTCGTCGGGCCGACGCGCGAGGAGTTCCGACAGATTTTCGATATCGTCGCGCGCAACGCGCGCATGGATTTGGACGACAGTGTGGTCGAATTGGTATTCGACGAACTTCTGGTCAAGAACGACTTCCCATTGGCCTGTTACCAGCCAAAGTTCATCGTCGATCAGGTCGTCTCCGCATGCAAGTACGAGGGCGTTCCGCCCCAGTTTACCGAGGATGCGGTGCGCAATGCCATGGCCAACCTCTTTACGAAGGACGCGCCCGGCCGCAGACAACCACCCACCACGACGTCACCGGCGGGGAATGGCGCGGGCCGTCATGTCCCGCCGGCGACAAGCCTGCCTTCGTCCGACGAAGTACCGGCCCGATAGACTTACGCGTACTGGGCGCGATGCGCGGCGAAGGCGTCCCGCGTCTCTTCGGCGGCCGCGCCAATCATTCGTGACAGGTCTATCGCCCGCTGGCCGCGGCCGGCCATGCAGGCTTGTTCCACCGCCACCGCGAGATTACGCAAACCAATGGCGCCGAAGGTGGCGCAGCTGCCGCTCAGGGAGTGGGCTTCTTGCTCAAGCGCGTCCACGTCGCCACGCGCGGCCGCTTCGCCGACGCGACTGGCCCGGGTCTCGATATCGGCGAGGAAAGAGTCGATGAGACCGGCCACCGCTTCCGGCCGCATATCCTGGGTCAGTTCGCGCAGCGCGCCGGTGTCGATGATCGCCTTGGCCTTGCCGGGCTCCGCCGGTCGAGCGGCCAATTCGCCGGCGTGTCCGCCGGTTGGCGTGGCGGCATCGGCGTTGGGCAACATACGCAGAATGATATCCAACAGGCGCGGCAGACGGATCGGCTTGGCCATGTAATCGGTCATGCCCGCGGCTTGGAACCGTTGGCGGTCCCCCGCCGACACGCTGGCGGTCAACGCAATGATCGGCACGGTGGCATGATCGCCGCGCCCGGCGCGAATCGCCTTGGTCGCGTCCACGCCGTTCATCCCGGGCATCGCAATGTCCATCAGCACCAGTTCGTACCGTCTTTCCTCCACGGCGGTCACGGCCGCCCTCCCATCTCCCACCACGTCCACGTCGAATCCGGCCATTTCCAGAATTTGCCTGGTCAATTCCTGGTTAGCCTCGTTGTCGTCCGCGACCAGAATCAGCCTGGGACCCGCCGCGTTCATTCGCCGCGCCGCGGCGACCAGCGATTCATTGCCGGTGGGTCGCTCCGCCGTCGCCGGCGCGATGACGGGTCGCCGGACCCGTATCGGAACGTCGAACCAAAACGTACTGCCTTCGCCCAACGTGCTGGCCAAACCGATATTGCCACCCATCAGTTCGACCAGATGTTTCGAAATGGCGAGGCCGAGACCGACGTTGCCCGGCATTCCCGCGACAGCCGAATCATGGACTTCCGGCCGCGAAAACAGTCGCGCGCGCAATTGTTCCGGAACGCCGGGTCCGGTGTCGGTCACTTCGAAGCGCACGCGTCCGGGATCTTGCTTTTTATCTTGCTGGGGCGACACGGAGAGAACCACGTGGCCCTGGCCGGTAAACTTGATCGCGTTGGACAAAAGGTTGAACAGGACCTGTTTTAGGCGGCGCTGATCGCCGACCATTTCGGCCGGCGTTCCAAAGTCAAGATCAAGCCTCAGATCGATGTTTTTGGTGTGCGCGCCCGGCGCGACCGCTTCCATCGCTCCGTCCACCGCCTTGGCCAGGTCGAACGGTACCGATTCCAAATCCAGTTCGCCGACCTGGAGTCGGCCATAGTCCAAAAGATTGCTGATCACGTAAAGCAGGCATTGGCCGGACTGCTGGGCGAGTTTCACCAGTTCCCGTTGTTGCGCGTCGAGGTCGGTTCCGGCGATCAGGTCCATCGCGCCCAGCACGACGCTCAAAGGGGTTCGGATATCGTGGTTGATCGCCGAAATGAACATGGCGCTGTCCCGACCGGCGCTCGCGATGCCTTCCGCGCCGATATTGGACGGTGAGGTCTGGGCGTTGTCGGCTCGGTCCATTTCGGTCTTTCAAGGAACATGCGGCGAGGGTACGGCGCGTGGCGAACGGGAGGCGAGTCCCATCAACGCGTACGCAGCAAGCAATCATCATACCACCCGGCGCCGCGCCGGCGAGTCTCGGGAATCAAACCAATCCGCGCGGGAGGGACCGCCGCGCCACGCAGGATGCGTCGCAATTCAAAAATACGCCCGATATTGGAAGCGTGGCGGGAACCGTTCACGTTCGGCTCTGGCGCGCGCGTGGCGGGGCGCTTATGCTGGCTTCATGAACACGGTCGACAAATCCACCGACCCGCCCGCGCGGGCCAAGGGTAAAGCGAATTCCGAGTCGGCCAAGAGCAAGGGTGTCGAGCAGCCGCCGGGCGAGATCGGCGGGCCGAAAGGCCCCGAGCCAACGCGTTACGGTGATTGGGAAAAAGGCGGTCGGGTTTCCGACTTCTGAGGCCGGACACGCGAAATCGCCGGATTAGAACGTCCGGTCGATTCGATTGTGGGCGGGATGGCGCGAAAGCTTCGCGTATTTATCCAAGGCCGAGTTCATTGCCGTGGTCAGATCCTCGGGTGGCGTGACCGTCCGGCGGGGTCCGTTGGCCGTCCATAGCTGGACCGGCCGGCGTGCCTTGGCGCCCGCTTCCGGCTTGATCGACGAGTTCTCAAGCGAGGTCAACAGGAGCGACCACTGACCGTCCGTCAGGGTCGGGGTATCCGGCGTGAGCCCCGGAAGACGCGGCGGCAGTTCGGGCTTGGCGACATGGCCGGGGATGGGCCGTGGGCGATGGACGGCATCCGACGGCGTCCCGGTCGCGGCGTGGCGGCTCGACGTGGCGGGCGCCGCCGCCGTTTGCACCCGCACCGCCGCCGCGGTTTGGGCCTCGGCCACCAGCCAGGGCAAGCCGGCGATCTCGCGCGGCCCGCCCGCGCCTTTCGCATCGGCGACCAACCATGGCAGGCCGTCGACCTCGGCCACGGCGCGCGTGGCGGCGTCGTCGCCCGCGTCGCCCGCGTCGCCGTCGAACATGGCCATCACATGACCGCCGATGTCCTTGCCCGTCTCGCTTTCCATGACCACGTCGATCAGCGCGGCCGCGGCGCTCACCGCGGCGCCAATCGGGCCGCCGCTGAACAAGGCGGCGCCCAGCACCCGTGGACCCGGCGCAATGCTGTCGCCGGTGATTTCGCGGTAGAACGACGACACCACCGGGATGTGCTGTAGCGGGTTGATGATGTCGAGAAAGTCGTCGAAGGTGAAACCGTCTTCGCCCCAGATCGCCGGTCCCGGCTCGATTGGCTTGGCCGGCTCTTCCCGCCAGCCCGCGAACGAGACTTGCGGCGGCCCGGCGTGGGCGACCAGGGCCCTGCGGCGCGCGAGATCGTCCACGGGCGTGGTTTGCATGGCGGAAGAAATCGGGTCGGTGACTGGCATGGCGCGCTCCTCGCGTGAGACGATGCAAGGCAGGGGCCAAGCCGGGAACACCTTGATTTCAAAGGATTCCGGTATGGCGGGGCGCTGGGAAGCGCGGGATCAAGCGGATTTCCCGGCAGAATTTGCCTCGTGCCGGCGGTTTCGCGCGTTCCATCATCGCCGCGCGCCCGGGGTAAAAAGATAGTCGCCGTCGCCGCGATCGCCGGTGTCGGCGTCGAGCACGCCTCCCGGCGGCACGCGCCGGCCCTCGTAGCCTTGCTGTTCGAGAAAATTCCACAATTCCCGCGGCGTGGCGTTGGCCCGGGTCAGGTGCGCCTCGACGATTTCAAGCATCACCGCGGGGCGGTGGCGGGCCAGGCATTCGCGTCCGCCACGCATCGGCGGGGCTTCCCAGCCTTCCACGTCGGCCTTGATGAAATCGAGCCGGTCCAGGCGCAGTTCTTGAACCAGGTGATCGAGCGTGTCCAGACGGATGGTTTCGTGGCGCACCGCCCGCCCGCTCGCGTCGTCTCCCAGATGCGACAGGCCGAAACCGACGCTACCGCTGGCTTTCACCGGCACGGCCAGTTCCGCCTCTCCCGCCTGGTCCGACAGCCCGATCGGATGCACCGTTACATTGGTCAATCCGCGCAGGCGCACCGTCGTGGTAAGGATCAGGCGCGCGTAGCCGCCGGGTTCCACCGCGTGGACGTGACCCCGGGGCGCCAGCGCCGCGAACAGCTTGGTGTATTGCCCGGCGTGAGCGCCCACGTCGATGACCACGCCGTCGCTTGGAATCCACTGGCGCAGCAAAGGCGCCATCTCGCGGTGATGTTGGCGGGTGACGGCCTTGAACAGATGGGCGCACAGGGTGAGCCGCTGACGCGGTGTCAGCCGCGCCCACACGCCCCCCTTGCTGTCGATGTCCGGCGCCACGACGCGCGTCAGATCGCCATCCAGCCACCGTCGACGGGAAGCGTGTGCCCGGTGACCATGCTTGACGCCGGGCTGGCCAGGTAAAGGAACGCACCGGCCATTTCCTCCGGTTCGGCGAAGCGCCCCATGGGGGTGCGGTCCTGGATGATGGCGACTTTCTCGTTGTCGCGTTGCATCGGCAGCGTGAGGTCGGTTTTGGTGAAGGTCGGCGCGATGGCGTTGACCCGGATTCCGTGCACGGCCCATTCGGCGGCCAGCGCCCGGGTCATGTTGACCACCGCCCCCTTGGTCGCGTGATAGGGGAAGTTGGGATAGAAGCCGCCGCCGCCCAGTCCCATGATCGAGGCCAGGTTGATGATACGCCCGCCCTTCTGTCGGATCATGTGCTTGCCGACCTCGCGCGAGCAGACGAACACCTGGGTCTGGTTCATTTGCATGATCCGGTCCCACACCTCGATCGGCAGGTTCTCGGTGGCGTCCCGCTGCGCCGAACCGGCATTGTTGACCAAAATATCGATATGGCCGTGTTCGCGGGCGATATCGGCGACAACCTTGACGATATCGTCGTTGTCCATCACGTCGAGCCGGCGCGCGTCCGCCGCGCCGCCGGCGTCCTTGATTTCATCGACGGTTTGTCGAGCGCGGTCCAGATCGATATCGGTGATGCAGACATGTGCCCCGGCCTCGGCCAAGGTTAGCGCCGCGATGCGGCCCAGGCCGGCGGCGCCGCCGGTAATCATCGCCACGTCGCCGTCGACGCGGAACAGGGCCAGGGCGGAAAATGGCTTGGCTTCGGCCATCGGAACTTCTCCTCGGTTTGGCTTGGGGTTTCCTAAAAGGCTTTGTCTCCGTTGCTTTCGAACATGTCAAAGGCTTGATACCAAGGCGCGGTGATAATCATCCGTCGGGGGCATGGTCGCGGACAGTTTGCTTTCGGTTGGACCTCGCGTGATCACAATGTAACAATGCCGGCGCGGTAAGGGGCGGGACGCGAGCGGGGCCCACGACGGGCCGGGAGAAAGACATGGTGATCGACGCTCAGACGAAGGCGCTGCTCAAGAAAGAATGTTATCAATCCGCCGTGAGGATCGTCGACTTGGCGAGCGACGATAGCGATTTGGCGAGTTTGCACGACATGTCCCGCGACTTGTCGCGGGCGTTCTACGACGCCGTGGTGGCGCAACTGAAATTAGAGAATTAGCCGCGCGCGTTGCTGTCGCGGCTCAATTTTCGGGCGCGCCGCCGGTGTCGATTCGGCAAGTGTTGGTCGCCGGGTCGAAATCGCCCGGACATACGATGCGAACCGGATTGAATGCGTTGCGCTGGTCCTGACAGGCCGCCACCGCAAGGGTCGCGGCAAGCGCGACGAGGGCCCAAGGCCAGCTTTTACGGTTTCCCGAATTCATGATCGCTCCCCGAATTCCGCGAGCAACGCGCACGGCGCTTCCCGGATTCATTATAGGGCGGAATTCTGCAGGCGATAGAGCCGGCCGCCGGCGGTATGGGCGAAAAGTAAAATCTGTCGGTTGCGGGCAACAGTGGCCATCGGTCGCCTGTTGCTTGGCCGCGACACTTCGCCGCCGAAGCGGTCGGCGACCACGATCCCGGTATCTTCGGGGAGCAAGTCGAGCGGAAACCCGGCCGCGACGGCGAAATAGAAATCATCGCAACTGGTCAGGTAATCGCGCCATTTCCGGTCGGCCCGAAAATCGGCCGGGCCGCTCTTGATCTCGGCGATGGCGAAGCGGCCGCGCGCGTCAAGGCCGATCACGTCGACGCGCCGGCCGCCGGCAAGGCGCATTTCCATCAGGGTGCGATAGCCAAGGCTCTCGAACAGTCGCGCCACGCCACGCGCGATCTGCGTGGCGCCGAGGGGATGGCCAGGGTCGGCCAAAAAGGGCGGCCGGCCCGGCGCGGAACCAAAACGAACGCTCGGTCTCGCCGCCGGCGGCGGCAGCGGCAGGCGGTGCTGCATGCCGGTTCCCTCAAGGGCCTTCATGATCGGCTCGGCGCCGCCCGCGTTCGGGCGCGACGCCGGGGGCTTTACAGCAGGAAGGTTCCCATCAGGATCAAAACCATAACCACGAACGCCGTACTGTAAATGGTCAGCTTGATGAAGCCTTGCCAGATCTCCTGGTGTTCAAGGTTCATTTGATCGGGATCGTACGCCATCCGACGGTTCACTCCTTGCGGCCCCAACAATAACAATACCTAGACATACCGAACCCCGTAGCGTGGCACAAGGGCGCAAACCATACGAAAGGGCCGTCTTTCGACGGCCCCCTCGCGCGTGCTCGGCTGGCTCGACTAACAGGTTCCCGGGTCGAACGGTCGGGTGTCGTCCCAGGTCA
>SMVB01031689.1_pt1 | contig 13192 bp, 14 predicted proteins | sample 2456461 | NCBI WGS metagenome assembly SMVB01 (sample SAMN11095934, study PRJNA526329) | marine sediment metagenome | biome: Marine sediment; feature: Surficial sediment; material: Deep marine sediment; isolation source: Hadal surficial sediment | place: Pacific Ocean | collected 2014-05 | depth...
ATGACGTGAACAGTCCCACCGGTAGAATAGCCCCGGGTCTGCGATAAATTGAAGGTCTCCATCACCACGCCTTGGCCGGCAAAGGCGGCATCGCCATGGAGGAGTAGTGGTAAGACCAAATTCCGCTCGATATCGCCACGTCGATCCTGTCGTGCGCGGACCGAGCCTTCGACTACTGGATCGATGATTTCCAGGTGTGATGGGTTGAACCCGAGCGTAAGGTGGACCGAACCGTGCGGTGTTTCAATGTCAGAAGAATAGCCCATGTGGTATTTCACGTCGCCTAAGCGTGCCTCACGAGTGCTACGGCCTTCGAATTCGTCGAACAGCATGGCCGGGTTTTTGCCAACGATGTTGACCAGGACGTTGAGCCGACCGCGGTGTGCCAGGCCGAGGACTATTTCTTTGACCCCGTGACGGCCGCAGTCCACCACCAACTGATCCAACAGCGGTATCAGTGATTCACCGCCTTCGATGGAGAAGCGCTTCTGACCGACATATTTTTTATGCAAATACTCTTCCAGCGCGCTCGCGGCAATTATTCGTTCCAGGAGGTGCCGCTTTTTATCCGCATCGAAGTGCGGATCCCCGAGACACGGTTCGAGGCGCTGCTGGATCCAACGCTTCTGGGCGGTTTCGACGATATGCATATAGTCGGCACCGATGGTTCCGCAATAAGTCGTGCGCACGGTATTGAGGATCTGACGCAGCGGTGCCTCGCTCGGTCCGTGCAGCGATCCCGTATTAAACACCCGGTCCATGTCGCTCTCCGAAAGCCCATGGTAGGCCGGATCCAGCTCCTGCACGTGTGGGCGTTCGTACTGATTTAGCGGATCAAGGTTCGCCTGGCGGTGTCCGGTAAATCGAAATGCATTAATTAGCTGCAACACGTGCACTTGTTTACTGGGGTCGGTGTCTGTGGCCGCGACCACGTTGATGATTGCCCCAGTATTGGCCGCGCGGGCGTGGTCCAACATGCGTTGTCGCGCCGCCGCGTGTGAGGTGTCGCGTTGCTCCGACCCCGGGTCACTGCCGAAGGTGTCAAAAACCGTCTGCCATTCGGGCACGACCGAATTTCGGTCGTCGAGATAGGATTCATAAAGGCCTTCAATGAAGGCGGCGTTACCGCTATAAAGATACGACGAGGGTTGCATTATTTGCACCTAACGTTGCCTGAGCAAGCTATATTAGTTGGCTGATCGGACGTTGTTTTCTAACTACAAACGATTAATCGGCCGGTCGCAGCGGATCTTTGATCAACCTCTAGATAAAGTCACTAACAATTTGAAAAATCTCATGGAAGTAGCCAGGATTAGGCCTGTTTTCGCGCGTGCACTGAGGTCCATTTGCGACGCACTAAGGTGAAGTGACGGCCGTTCCAAGCACAATTATCTTGGCAAGACAACTTGCTGAGCTAATATTGGGGACGTTATTCTAGTCAAGCCCTTGATGGTGGGGCCGGGTGGCATGGGACGCGGCACACTGTCGGGCGACCTCGCCATTGGCAGTGGTATTGTGTTTCATCGGGTGGATCGGGGATCCGTCGAAATCAAGCATGATTGGCACGGGTATGCGCCGCTAATCAGCCATGCGTCCGTTGTGCCGATGCGGCGGCCGTTTATGACGATAGCGAAAAGGGGCAGTGAAGCCCCCGAACAACAAAGAGAGCCTGAATGAAAAAGCGCACGGTCACGATCACCGACAATAAAACCGGAAAATCGATGGAATGTCCTGTGCACGAGGGTCGCTACGGCGCGCCGGTCATCGAAATAGGCGGCTTGTACAAAGAGCTGGGGATGTTCACCTTGGACGTTGGCTACGGGGTCACGGGTAGCTGCCGCAGCGCCATCACCTATCTCGACGGGGAAGCGGGCGTATTGCTGCATCGTGGCTATCCGATTGAACAATTGGCCGAAAAATCCTCATTTTTGGAGGTCGCCTATTTGTTGGTTCATGGCGAGCTGCCCAACGAGAAAGAAGCGGAAGATTGGGACCGCGCAATCAAGATGCATGGCATGACCCACGAGCACTTGCATCGGTTTTACTCGGGTTATCGATACGACGCCCATCCGATGTCGGTGTTGACTGGGGTGATGGGCGCCATTGCCTCCTTTTACCACGACGATACGGACATTTATGATCCTGAGGACCGCCTCACGACCGCAAAGCGGATCATCGGCAAAATGCCGAATCTGGTGTCCAAAATCTACCGCTATCAGTCCGGCTTACCGTTCGTGTATCCGGATAATTCGCGTGGCTACGTCGAGAACTTCATGTCAATGATGTTCTCGTGGCCAACCGAACCGTTCGAGCCAAATCCGGTGGCTGTCCGCGCGCTGGAGTTGCTGTTTATATTGCATGCCGATCACGAGCAAAATGCCAGCACCTCGACGGTGCGTCTGGCGGGCAGCGCTGAGAGCAATCCCTACGCGTGTATTGCCGCCGGGATTGTAACGTTGTGGGGTAAATCACACGGCGGTGCGAACGAGGCGGTTATTCATATGCTCGAGGAAATTGGTGCGCCGAAGAACGTCCATAAGTTTGTCGAGCGCGCCAAGGACAAGAACGATCCGTTCCGCTTGATGGGATTCGGTCACCGCGTCTATAAGAATCACGATCCGCGCGCTACGATCATTCGCCAGGCGTGCCACGATCTGATTGACGAGATGCACCTCGATCAGCCCATGTTCGACATTGCGATGGAGTTGGAGCGCCTGGCGCTCGATGATGATTACTTCATCGAACGCAAGCTCTATCCGAACGTCGATTTCTATTCCGGATTGATCTACCAAGCGCTAAACATTCCAAAGAGTATGTTTACGCCGATGTTCGCGCTGGCCCGATCGGCGGGATGGATTGCGCAATGGATGGAAATGATGGCGGATGGCGATTTCCGCATCGGCCGGCCGCGGCAACTCTACATCGGCGCGGAAAAACGGGATTATGTGCCGATGGCAAAGCGTCGCTGAGCTTGCCGATTTAGGCATAATAAACGAACTGAAAAGAGAACATTGAAGCAATGAAATCACCTGTACGCGTTACCGTGACCGGCGCCGCTGGGCAAATCGCCTATTCCCTGCTGTTCCGGATCGCCGCTGGCGAGATGCTCGGGTCCGACCAACCGATCATCCTCCAGCTGCTCGAAATTACGCCCGCCATGAAGGCGCTGGATGGCGCCGTCATGGAGCTCGACGATTGTGCATTTCCAAATCTAGTGGGGATAGAAACGAGTGACGACGCCAACGTCGCGTTCAAAGATTCCGATTACGCTTTGTTGGTCGGTGCCCGGCCGCGCGGACCGGGGATGGAACGCGCCGACCTGCTGGCAGCCAACGGCGGGATCTTCAAGGTCCAGGGTAAGGCGATTAACGCTAACGCGAGCCGCAGTATCAAGGTTGTCGTCGTTGGCAATCCGGCTAATACAAACGCCTGGACGTGTATGAACAGTGCACCCGAAATTAACCCGCGGCAATTTAGTGCGATGACCCGGCTCGATCATAATCGCGCGTTGGCAAAACTGGCGCAAAAGACCGGATCCGCCGTAGCGGACATTCGACGCCTGACGATCTGGGGCAATCATTCGACCACCCAATACCCGGATCTAAGCCACACCACGGTGGCGGGCGCGGCGGCACTGGATTTGGTTGATCGCGCTTGGTACGAGAACGAATACATTCCAAAGGTAGCGCAACGCGGCGCCGCAATTATCGACGCGCGGGGTGCCTCGAGCGCGGCCTCGGCCGCCAATGCGGCGTTAGAGCACATGCGCGATTGGGTCAGCGGGACGGCGGCCGATGACTGGACCTCGATGGGCGTGGTGAGCGATGGAAGTTACGACATTGATCCCGGGTTGATTTACTCGTTTCCCGTAAAAACCGCCGACGGTAGCTACGAAATCGTGCAAGATCTCGTCGTCGATGACTTTAGCCGTGAGCGTATGCGTGCGACCGAAACCGAATTGCAAGAAGAACGAGATGCTGTCCGCAAGCTGCTCGCGTAGGCGAACAAGGGACCGTGGTTTGCCGTTGGCCCTGCATCGTCGTCAGTTACGCGATAGAAATTTAGGGATTCAGTAATGGAAACTGGGCGGCCATGATTGATAGCGATGGGTTTCGAGCTAATGTCGGGATCGTCTTAATCAACGACCTTGGGCAAGCCTTTTGGGGGCGCCGGATAGGGATGTCGGCGTGGCAATTTCCGCAAGGCGGTATCCAGCAAAATGAAACGCCGAGGGCGGCAATGTTTCGCGAGCTGGCCGAAGAGGTTGGTCTGCGCTCGCAACACGTCGAAGTGATTGGATGTACGCGGGGTTGGTTACGCTATCGCCTGCCGCATAAATATATTCGTCGACATCAAAAACCTGTGTGTATCGGGCAGAAACAGCGCTGGTTTGTTTTGCGCCTGGCCGCCAGTGAAGAACATGTCGACCTTAACCAGGCGCCTGAGCCGGAATTCGACGATTGGCGTTGGATCGATTACTGGGATTCCGTGCGTTGTGTGGTCTCTTTCAAGCGCGGTGTTTACCACAAGGCGTTAAGCGAACTTGCGCCGTTGATCCGAAAAAAAAATGCGGCCGACGTGCCGCTTAGCCGCCCGATTTTCGAATAGCCAATTCAGGCAGGATTTTTCGGGCCGCGCGGTTGCGGATGTGATTGGTGAAGGCCAGCGCGAAGTCGGGACCGAAACCCATTGTCTTGATAGAATTTTCAAGATCACCCAGTTTGTCCCGGCACACACCCATCGCGAAATCGGCCGCGTGGCGAATGTCGCTAAAATCATCGGCCCGCGAGATGGCCTGTGAATAGATGCAATTGTCGTATTTGGACGCAGTTTTCAGCATCTCCATCCGTTCGGCGACCGTCATGTCGGCCGGCGAGCGGAGTGGTTCGCCCAGGGTTTCAGCGCGTGCGTGAGGCGGGGTTATAAGGATCACGATAATGACGAAAAATATTTTATTCATGGCTTGTCCGCTATGGTGAATTCTGCCCGTTCGACGACCCATCGCTGGGTGCGTCCGCCCACTAATGTGCATCCGAGCTTTACTGGCTCGCCGGCGGCCCCGGCGATACCTGTGGCGCGTCCGCGCTGCCGCACATCAATATAATAGCGAATTAAGCGAAATCTGATCTCTTTCGTGGGATGCATATTGCGTACGATCTGTAATTTCCCGCCGGTGCTGAGATTTTGGCAGCGTCCGTCGATTTTAGCCTCAAATGACAGATATGATTCAGCCGATCTGGCGGGTTCACTGGCTACCGTCGGTAGCGGCAGCGTTGCTGTCGCCATCAAAGCGGCAATTACGGTTGCCGCAGCCACCGCCGCTGATGCCGCTGTGAACCGAGGAAACGCACGTGAGATGTTGATACGCATGGCGAATTAGAAAAAATTGCAGTGCATCATTGGTGCAAAAAACGCGATAATTCACCCGGCGCGCGGCGCCAATGCGGTCTTATGTTATTGCCACCGGCGTTTCCAGATTCAATTGCGAGCCGTTCAGAGGTCGCTATATTAACCTGTTGTGTGATCGAAATATCCGAATCGGTTTTCTGCTAGCGGGGCGGGAATGCGGGCGCCGGTACGGCCCCTCGGAGCGGCTGGCCGGTGGCCGTTGGGTGCCGGCGCAATATCGTTACGATCAACGTGAAACGGTGCCACCATTCACCTTATGGGGGTTACTCACAGAAACTGTGGATAACTGTGTGGATTAAATGGGAACACGTGGCACTTTATGCGCTCGGCGTAGGGTGGAATGCTAGATTGGCGAAATTTTGTGCAGTTTTGTTAATTTCTTTAAAAACAAATAGATAGATGCAGGGCCATCGCCAGGCCAGAAATTAAACCAGATCGGCTGGTAATCGATGGGCGACGCCGGCTTCGGTGTGCATAACAACGCGAAATTGGTCGAATTTGGGCTTGATTTTGACTTGATTCTGTGGTCCCCATCCGCAACAACCAGCGGTCAAATCGCCGAGGTCCAATCTTTTCATTCGCTTACGCCGATCATCGATATTGTCATACATCTTTCGGCTGTAAACCCGTCGTCCCGCGCTTGGCACTGATTGATAGCCGAGGAACGAATTTTAGCAACAAGCAATGATCGCAAAATGATCCGTGATCGGTCTAAAATCGGTGCGGTTGGTTACGCTTCGCCTCAAATGAACACAAAATCTGACCCAACCAATCCTGACCTCGTTACGAGCCCTAACATCGGTCGACCTCCTAGCGATCCCAACCGATATTTCATCGTGACCTTAGGCCGCAGTGGGTCGTCTCTGCTTGGCGCCATACTTGCCGACGCGGGCGCGGCCTTCGGGGTCAGTCCCCCGGCTGTATGGGACCCACGTAGCGGTCAGATGGAGGGCGGTGCGATCAAGCAGGCCGCGCACCATTATCGCCGCGCGTATGACATCGCCCATGGCCGCAAATATGTACTCTCGCCGGCGATTGAATCCAAGTACCGTCTGCATCGGGCCCGACGTTATTTAAAACGCGCGTTGCGAATGAGCCAGTTTCTCAAAATAGGGGACCTCGATCTTGTGGTACAACCGAGTTTCAAGCTGGGATACCGCCCGTGGGTCATTCTCAGCTATCGCCAGCTCGAGCTGAATCTGCCGAGTCTGTTGGTTGGACGCACACATATCGGGCCCGACCAACTGGCGCGAGAATACGTGCGTATCTATCGCCAGGGCTTGATGTTATTGCGGACCTTTGGCGGGTGTACCGTGGCCTACAATGAGCTGCAGGACACGCACGCAAGTGGTTGGGCCGACGCGATCGCGCGAACGACGGATCTGAATAAACAGCGCTTGTTGGATAGTCGTCATCAGCGACTACAGGCCGTCGCCGATCCCACCGACGTCCAGCCGATATACGCCGAAGCGTATGCGCTGTACGAGGCGATGCAACTAATTAGCGGACAGTTCGTTGAACCGTCACGACAGGTTGTACGCGCATTTGCTTAATTGAGCAAAACCCAGGCTGGTATATTATCCGCTAGGGCTCCGGTTTTGGCCTGATACCCGTCAACGAGGCCCGCGCCGAGAGTTCGATCCAGTTGCCGTCAGGGTCACACACGAAACCATAACGGGCAATCTCGCCGAGGGTGACCGGCGCGCGTCCGAGACGCCCGCCGCGCGCGACGATTTGTTCGCAGGCTTCATCCGCGTCAAAAATTTGTACCGTCAAATATCGGAAAGCCGGACCGATAAAGTCATCGGTCTCGCTGCCGCCAGGACCTTCTTCAACGAACAACAAGCTGTCACCGCAGCGCGCGATGCTGGGTCCCGCTTGTTCGAATTCCATCGCGTCGAGGTAGAAATCCATCATCCGGACCGGATCCGGGGTACACACGGTGATGCCGATGCCGACGATACCATCGGTACCGGGTGCCACCAGGCGCACGGTATCGCCGTCGGGATGTCGGCCTTCCCATTCGGGAGCACCGGCGCGCGCGATCGTCAACCCGGTATAACCGGAGCGAGGCTGGTTGACGAGCGGAGCCGTAATGTGATTAATTTTTATAACAGAGTCGTGCGCGTCATAGCGGTGCTGTATCCAGCCGTTAGCGAGCTTCAGTTCGTGATCGAGCGTGAGGCCGACCGTCCCACTCCAAAAGCTGCCCTGAGCGGCGATGTCGTTAGTGAACAGGCCAATATCTAGATGCGGTTTAGCGAGGCGCATTGGTGTCTCCTAACGCTGCTCAATGGATGGACGGCGCTTGGGTGAGCGGCCGGCTACCCCGGGAGTAGGTCGAGTGCGTCATTGTCAATCGCTTGATAGGCGCCACCGTTGATCATCTGCATGAACATGCGGTCGCCGCGCTCCGTCTGCTTTACGATCACGGTCGCGGCGATGATGACCGCGAGCACGGCGAAGCTGTAATGGCGGTAGTCATTCATCAAATGGTCAAAGCTGTAATCGGTGACGCCGTTGGCGGTTAGCTCGTCGTGGTAGAGGTGTAGTAGTTCGTTTTCGTGGATCCGCCGGGTCTCGCGATCAAAGACGCCGCCGAGAAAATAGGCGACGTCCATACCGCTGCCGAGAAAGTTACTCGTTTGCCAGTCGACGACGGCGACCCGTTCGCCGCCGAAAAGCATATTGTCCGGGCGAAAGTCATTATGAGAATAGCATTTCGGCATGTCCCGCGGTGCGTTCCAGGCGGCGTGCGACCGGATGAACTTGTCACAGACCTTAATTACCTCGGGGTCTAAGCGACTCGCATAGGTTTTTTCAAAATGTTGCCAGGAACTTTCCATGAGCTCGGTCGTGTAGAAGCCCTGTGCACCCTCAGGCACATACAGCCAGTCCTGTTTCATTAGCTCGGTATCGTTCCAGAACGCTGCATGCAGCTTGGCCGCCTCCATTAGTGCAAGCCGGGCCTCGGCCAGGCTGCAGCCCCGCATTTGATCCCCGGGCTTCGCCGGTGCCATGTCTTCCAACAGCAGGACAAAATCGCCGGTTTCGTTATCCATCTCGGCAACATACACTGCGGGCGTTTTGATCACCGCGCGATGCGCCGCTTCGCGGTAGAACATTACCTCAGCCCGATAAAATCCCATGTCCTTGCCGGTTCTGCTGGCGATTTCGTTGTCCGAGGGAAATTTTCCGACGACGGTGCGCGGCGCGTCGCGCGGTATCGCGCCGCTATATTCGAGACGGAATCGTCGTGTTTCGCCGAGTTGCCCGGTGCCAACGGTTTCCATGTCTAACCCGCAAACCGTTGCTTCGATCCCGCGATTTTTGAGCGCCTGGGTCATCCAGGCCGGCGTTACGCCGTGCGGTCGGACGACGGCGATCTTGTGCGTCATTATCTTTGTACTCCCCAGTAGCAGCGATGTGACCCGCGCTTGATCACGGCTCCAAGCGCGGCGCCTAATCTTATAGAGCGCTTATTGGAAATGAAAGTCGCTCGGATCATGGCGAATACGTATTTTTGCACTACACACCTTGGCATAATGTCCGAACACTGAAATGTGCTGCCACAGCGCAAGGTTTACGCACCGATAGCTGTGGCCGCTGCGAAAGGGGAGCCCATTTATGATATTGCGAGCGGATCCGGCAGTGAGTCGTGCGCCGGTTTTGTGGATTTTGTTGAGTGTTTGGTCGCTAGTGACCCTAACCAGCATTTTTACGCCGGGGATCATTTCGTTTAATCAATCTCGCTATATCAACCTTGGTCTCATGTGCGCCTTCACTGCAGTTCACGGCTCGCGCCGCTATGGCTGGCGTGGCATGGCCGTCTATTTCCTGGTTGCTATCGTGATCACCAACGGTTTCGAAAACATGGCAATTGTCACCGGATTTCCATTTGGTCAATATCACCATAACGCCTCGATGGGCCCGCAGTTATTTTACGTCCCGTTGATCATCGGTCCAATCTTTGCGGCGGCGGGGTATTTGGGTTGGGTCCTGGCCGGAATTCTACTTGGAGACGTTTTTGACCGTCCGCGCAACGGTGTGATGTACGCTAAGCCGATCATCGCTGCATTTATCACCACCTCGTGGGATTTCTGCGTCGACCCCATTGGCGCGACCATCAATCGCGATTGGGTTTGGGCATCGGGTGGCGGCTACTTCAGCGTGTCGTGGACGAATTATTTCGGTTGGATGCTCACCATGTGGGTCATCTATCAGGCCTTCGCGCTATTTCTCGCGCGCCGCGCCGAACCCCCTAGCCGAGTGAATGCGCGAACCTATTGGATGCAGCCGATCGTATTCTGGGCCTTGATCGCCTTGCAATTCCCGTTGGCCTTCGCGCTTGCCCCGGAAGGGATCGTTACCGATCCTGCCGGGACGCCATGGCATATTTCCGATCTCTTGGAGACGATGGCGCTGGCGAGCTTATTTACCATGCTGTTTGTCGCCGTGCTCGGGTTCTGCCGGGTCGCAAATGCCCACCGCTCCGACTGACTCGAAACGATCCTGTTCAGCGACAACGTCCAAATTTGCACCGATCTACATCGATATCAATTCGTCGCAATCCTGGCGGCGTTGGCCACGTATCTAGCGTTACCGTTCGGCGGCAATACGATCTTCATCGGTTTGATATTGTGGCGTCGAATCGCGTGGTGCACGCGTGTCACCCGTATTGTTCTCGCCCATCTCATTTTTCCAATCATTGCTATCAGACCAGCGGATGTTGAGAGGCATGATGTCGCCTGGTGTCGTGATCGCCTCGAATGCGGACAGAGCGCCGCGCACGACGGCCCTTTGATTGTCAGGATCAAACGGCCGTCCAACCGTATGACCCAGCGGATAGTCGACAAAGACGGCGCGCGGTGGCCTGCCGGCCTTGATGATGTCGAGCGCGCTGGCGACGCACACGGTGGCGATACCGTTGGCTTCAAGATGTCGCGCGATCAGACACACGGTCTGATGGCACACGGGTCACATGGGAACCAGTAGTACCGCGTCGACCGCCTGTTGCGTAAATTGGGCGTGGAGATTGGGGATCAATTCTTCGCGTACACGCCGCTGCGAATAGATCCCGCCCATGCATGAAAAAAGCGCCGGCGCGAGCTCACCGATGAGGCCATCGCTTGCGGCATCGCGCAGCGCATCGATTGGCAGCACGCAATTCGGATCCCGGCGCGGATCGACCAGATAGTTCTCGGTAATATGCGAGAAATGGATCTGATCGCTCGGGGTGTCCATCGCAATCGTCCGGATCGACGTATCGTCCTTATAGTTAAATGCGACCTGCCCAACGACATAGGCGCCCGCGGTCGACAGTACGCCAAGGCGCGAGTGCGCGAGGGATTTCAGCTGCGGCTGAAACGACGGCGGCGAGTCCGCGTGGTACCACCGGTACGGTGCATAGCCGAGCTGTTGGTAGCGCTCCGTGATGGCGTTTATGTACTGTACGGCCATTGGCAAGGACCCGTTGCTGTAAGGGCACAGTATAGCTATTCAATCTCAGCTTTCGTACAGCCTGAAAAGTACTCGGGTCGCCATCATCGAACCGTCGGGGGGGCTGTCGCATGATCCCCGACGTTCTGACTACTACGCCGTGTCACCAAGCGAAATATCTCGATTGGGAAAGTTGCCGTATAGGTTCATACCATAAAGACATTTATTCGGATCGACCATGCCTTGACATTGATCGATCTTTAAGACGTCCGATGCACGGCACTCGCGTGACGAAAGAAACCATTCAACCTCGAAAACAGAGTCCGATTGCACATTAATGTGTGCCATCGGCGTCGGTTCTACACCCTCCAAACGATCGCGCCGATACAAGAATTCCGCGAGCGCATTTTCGCGCTGGCAATAAAAGGTGTGAAGAGACCCTGCTTCATTATGATAATCACCGTCATGGACATGCACTGTCGGATAAAAGAGTTGATGATCATCACGCGTCGGAAATTCAAACGCCATTAGATCTACGGTATTCGTTGTTTCGCCTTGTTCATCGGACAATGTAAACTTCAATTGAAAGACCGCAAAACCATAGTCAGGCATTATCTTTCAGACCTCGTCAGGCAGACGAAAGCGGGCATCGAGTCGGTGAAAATCGTCCATGGCGGGCACAGTTAAGGCTTCGAAGACGCCGACGTCGTGCACTACCAACGGGGGTGCGTCGTCTGCGGCACTCAGATTTGCGTCCGCGAAAGTTTCGAATACAGTATCAGACGAACAGGCAAAATGAAGATCAGCAAAAAACGCGGGATAACCGCTCAGATCGATGAAATTCAGCGCGTCCTCGGCACTTCCTGGAACAATCGGCAGCGGTAATATCATTGCCGGTGTCGCGGGCTTTGAGCTATCGTTGCTCACCTTCCCCGGGCAGGATAATTTTTCAGGACCCACAAGTATTCTGACTCAAATCAAATAGGGCTTAGGTGTGGAATTATCAATTCGCTGGAAATTAATCGTCGCCATTGTATTGCCACTTGTCGCCATATCGGCCATTGTCATGTTGTGGACATTTGATCAGTTGTATTCCAAGGCAAAGGAACGGTTGCACGGCGAAGCAACCGAATTGGCGCGTAGTTACGCTGCCAGACTTGACGGACAGTTTCAAATCGTAGCACAGGTTGCACGCAGCACCGCCAATATTCTGGAAATTCATCCCGGGCTAAATGAACAAGAATTATATGAAATACTACGCCACAATGTTGCACAGAACCCGTTGATCTATGGCGCCGCCATCGCCTTTGAACCTTATAAATTCAGGGCTGACAAAAAACTGTTTTCACCCTATGTCTATCGCGACGGCACCAACCTGGTCTCGATAGATATCGGCACTGAGTCCTATGACTATACCAGCGGCGAATGGGAATGGTTCACCCGCCCCAGGGGTTTGCACAAGCCGATCTGGACAGAACCGTACTTCGACGAAGGTGCCGGTAATATTCTCATGAATACCTATTCCGTCCCGTTCTATCACGAGGGCGAATTCAGGGGCATCGCAACGATAGATATTCCACTGGACAGCTTGCAACAACAGGCAGGCATTGAGGATCTTGAAGAACAAACCTTCGTCATTGTCGGTCCAACCGGGACGTTTATTGCACACCCGGATCCGAAAATGATTATGCAGGCAAATATTAGGGATCTGGCAGATCAGTTCAACGACGCGGCTTTCAGCAAGACAGTCGACGATATCATCAATGGCAGGAATGGAGTGGCCGTAATTAAAGGCGGCATACTTAATCGATTTATCGATCAAGGACCGGTCTGGATCTTTTTCGCGCCAATCAAATCAACGGGTTGGTCTTTTTCCACCGAGGTGCCGGAATCGAAAATGACCGCGCGTGTTCGCGACCAATTATTCCTTGGAGCGATGGCACTATTGGTACTGTTCTTTCTGATTATCTGCTCGATCCTGGTGGTCAGTAAGAGCCTAACAGATCCAATACGTCGTCTTGCTGTTGCCGTTAACCGGATCAAACAAGGAGATTTAGACAGCAAGGTAACCGACATTAATTCGAGTGACGAGATCGGACAGCTGGCAACAGGTTTCAATGCCATGGTAGACCGGTTGAATCAACATATAGATGCGTTGAGTAAAGAAATGGCAGCAAGACACCAGGTAGAAAATGAATTGCAAGTTGCCAGAGAAATTCAATCATCGCTTTTACCAAGGATCTTCCCACCTTTTCCGGATCATGACGAATTCGATCTTTACGCCAGGAATGAGGCGGCACGACATGTAGCCGGGGATTTCTATGATTTTTTCTTGGTCAATGAA
>SMVB01390388.1_pt1 | contig 13192 bp, 10 predicted proteins | sample 2456461 | NCBI WGS metagenome assembly SMVB01 (sample SAMN11095934, study PRJNA526329) | marine sediment metagenome | biome: Marine sediment; feature: Surficial sediment; material: Deep marine sediment; isolation source: Hadal surficial sediment | place: Pacific Ocean | collected 2014-05 | depth...
CCGATGCCAACGGTTTTGCCCAGCAGTCCGCGCTCTTCCAGTCCACGGCATATTTTTCCGACGCTTCCGGGGTCAAGCGTCTTCATTTCAAGAATAAGGGTGGTTTCCGCGGTGCCATGGTCGCGCACGACATCCAGCGTTTCGTCCAGTGTCGGAACTCGTTCACCCGCAAACTCGCTGCCCCACCAGCTTCCCGCGTCGAGTTGCTTGAGTTCGGCCAGACTCATGTTTGCGACCGCGCCTGAGCCATCGGTGGTGCGGTCGACTGTATCGTCGTGCATCACTACCAGTTCTTCGTCCCTAGTACCGCGAACATCGATCTCAATCGCCATCCCCCGCTCAAGAGCGGCCCTGAAAGCGATGAGGGTGTTTTCAGGGAAGGTCTCGTCGAGTCCGCGGTGGGCAATGATGATCGAATTGGGCATTTTTCAGGGAGAGACAGGCAGATTGAATTTGGTTGTAGCGAGTTAGTGGCGGCGGCTATTGCCCGGCTGCCCGAGCAAAAGACTTAACGAGTCTCGGCCAGCAGCCTTTTTGCTTCGACTATCGCGGCACGCACACGGTCGGGGGCCGTTCCGCCGGGGACATCGCGTGCGGCGACCGCGGATTCAAGTGTAATTTCCAGCACACCTTTGTCGAACAGATCCGATGCTGCCTGAAAATCTTCAAGTTCGAGTTCGCCAAAGCCTTTTCCAGCCTCAATGCACTGCTTTGAAAGCTCGGAAACGGCGATATACGCCTCACGGAACGGCACGCCCTTGCCCACCAGGTAATCGGCAAAATCGGTGGCAAGGATGAAGCTGTTTTCAGCAGCCTGTCTCATGCGATCTACGTTGATTGTCATGCCCGAGATCATCCCGGCGGCCGATTCCAGCGATGTGATGACCGTATCGGCAGCGTCGAACAGACCTTCTTTGTCTTCCTGCAAATCACGGTTGTAGGTGAGCGGAAGCCCCTTGATTGTGGTCAGCAGGGCCATCAGCGAACCGTAGACGCGGCCGGTCTTTCCGCGGATCAACTCGGCAAAGTCGGGGTTGCGCTTTTGCGGCATGATGCTGGAACCCGACGTGAACTCGTCGGTCAGGCTGATAAAACCGAACTCATCCGACGACCAGATGATCAACTCTTCTGCAAGTCTTGAAAGGTGCGCCATTGCAAGCGACGACGCGGTCAGGAACTCGACAATGAAATCGCGGTCGGAAACGGCGTCCATCGAGTTGCGCGAAATCTCGGCGAAGTCGAGCTGGTCGGCCACCCACTCGCGGTCGATCGGGTACGGCACCCCCGCCATCGCACCGGAGCCAAGCGGCATCACGTCGGCCGATTCAGCTGCCTGTGCAAAGCGGGTGGCATCCCGGTCGAACATCTCGAAGTAGGCCATCAGGTGGTGGGCCAGTAACACCGGCTGTCCGCGCTGCATGTGGGTGTAGCCGGGGACGATTGTGTCGATATGTTTTTCGGCGAGTTCGACCAGCGCGGTCTGTAGTGAAACAGCAGCCTCGAACGCCCGGCTGCATGCCGTATCGGTCCACAGGCGGGTGTCGGTAGCGACCTGGTCGTTGCGCGAGCGGGCGGTGTGAAGGCGGCCAGCCGCGTCTCCTATGAGTTCATACAGGCGCGATTCTACGTTCATGTGGATATCTTCGAGCTCTTCTTTCCACTCGAACTCACCCGCCTCGATCTCAGTCATGATCTTGCCCAGACCCTCGACGATCTTGTCGACGTCATCTGCCGGGATGATGCCCTGGCGGCCCAGCATGCGGGCGTGTACGACCGACCCTGCAATATCTTCGTGATACAGCCGCCTGTCGTAGTGCACCGAAACGGTGAAATCGCTCGCGAGCTCGCTACCGCGGGCAGCGGCGGCGGGGTTTTTGTTTGTGTTGTCGTTTTGGGAGGTCATTGGATTAGGTCTTGACGTGAATCACGATCTACTAACGTGTGTCGTGCAACATTATCGCGAGTTGGCCTTTATGCCGGGAAAGACGCGCTGCCAGGGATACGCTTTCGATGGCTTCAACTCGCCCATCGAAGCATTCCCCCTCAACCTAACCTTCTCCCCGGGGAGAAGGAATTCGGTGTTCGTGTCTCGCTCAGTTTCAGTCGGAAACGGAAACTCAGCGGGCCTCGCGGTTGGTCTGTATTCGGGCCTGGGTTCGGGCTGAAAGCGAGTAGATGTCGATAAACCCGGTCGCCGATTCGTGATCGAACGAGTCGGTCGTCGAATACGTCGCCAGGTCGAAATCGTACAGCGAGTACGGTGAGCGACGGCCAACAACCACGCACGACCCCTTGTGGAGGCGCAGGCGCACATCGCCCGTCGAGAACTCGTGGGCGCTGTCCATGAACGCCGCGATGTTGGTGCGGAGCTCGGTGAACCAGCGGCCGTCGTAGACCATGTCGGCGTAGATCTGCGAAAGATTCGCCTTCACCCGCTGCTGCTCGCGCGACATCGTTGCGGTCTCGAGCGCCCTGATCGCCGTGTGCAGCACGGTGGCGGCAGGAGTTTCGTACACCTCGCGCGACTTGATGCCCACGAGACGGTTCTCGATGTGGTCGATCCGGCCGACTCCGTGCTCGCCGGCCATCGCGTTCAGAACCTCGATCAGCTCCACCCCCGACATGGCCTCGCCGTCAACCGAAACGGGTATCCCCTTCTCGAACCCGATCGTTACTTCTACTGGCTTATCGGGGGTGTCGGCAATCGGCTTCGTCCACGAGTAGGCGTCCTCTGGCGGCTCGACCCATGTGTCTTCTAGGTCTTCGCCCTCAATCGCCTGCCCCCACAGGTTGCGGTCGATCGAGTAGACACGCTGGTCGCTGCCGACTTCGCGAAGTTCAAGACCGGCCTTCGCGGCGTACAGCTTTTCCTCGTCCCGGGTCATGCCCCATTCGCGAGCAGGTGCGATGATGCGGAGCGGATCGCCGTGGGCCGAGAGCGTCATGATTCCAGAGTCGAAGCGCACCTGGTCGTTGCCCTTGCCGGTGCAGCCGTGAGCAACTGCGGATGCGCCGACCTGCCGGGCGGCCTCAACCAGTTTCTTCGCCATTAGCGGGCGGCCAAGCGCGGTCGATAGCGCATAGACGCCTTCGTACATCGCACCGGCCTTGAGGCCCGGGAATACATATTCGTTTACGAACTCGTCTTTGACGTCCCAGACCAGCGATTCGATGGCGCCTGCCTGTGCGGCCCGTTCTTTTACTCCAACGAGCTCAGGACCTGCGCCAAGATCTACGGTGAGCGTTACGACGTCCATGTCGTACTGTTCCCGGATCCAGACTGCCGAGATTGTCGAGTCCATGCCCCCGCTATAAGCGAGGACGCACTTTTCCCTTGCCATTTCCAGGTTCGATTCTTTCTAAATGAGGAGCGCGCCTGCGTAGTTGCAGTGTGGTGCAACCTGACTATTCTCTCGCCAGAAGCGACGAATGTCATCACGGGCGCGTGTATTCGTGCGGAACGTATGAGCATCTTCGCACCAGCGCGGTCGCCGATCTGTTTTGCGACCAGCAAGCCGTGAACCTCTTCAGCGCCATGCGTTTTGAGATCGAGGCACCCAGCCAGGATCGACAATTCCAACGGGATCTGAGCGCCCTTTCTTCTCATCTCAAAAAGATCAGGAAGATTAATTCTTATTGTCAAGCTCTGACGACGACTTACCCCGTACCGGTGATCGGGACTCAGTCCTGCGTACCGGGGCGGGCTTCCATGAAGGACACCGCGACTACTGCAGCAAAAGCAGCTGCAGCAACAACTATGAAGACAAGACCGATGCCGTCGGTATTCGACCTGTCGACCCCGATAAGCCCGGCGAGCATTGCTGAACCAATGATCGAGCCGAGATACCGGCTCGTTGAATAGGTACCCGCACCGGATCCAGCATCACGAACGGGGACGGATTCGAGCGCGCTCGTTCTCATGCCAGCGTTCGAAAGCCCGAGTCCAAGACCAACGATGCCCAGTCCGAATATCAGCGGCACAACTCCTACCTCTGATCCTGAAATAGCCGGAATCAGCGTTGCCAGTGCAGTGATCAGCAGGCCTGCAACTACCGGTTTCCTGCGGCCAAACCGATCGGCCATCCGGCCGCCGATCGGACTCAACAGTGCGGTGCCGACTGTCAACGATGTGAGGATCAGGCCGATCTCGAGCGGGCTGAAGTTGCCGCGCGCTACCAGCATCAGCGGAATGACGAGCAGCAGCGAATACATTGCAAGATTACTTGTCCCCACGCCCAGGCTCGGGGCCGCAAAGCCACGCACCTTGAAGAGCCTTGGCTGAATCACGGGGTCGGGGTGAGCAAGTTCAATTTTGAGCAGCAACGCCGACAGAGCGATGGCACCGATCGCAACCGGTACGTATTGCAACGGCTCCCCGCCGCGTGCCAGCAGCAGGAAAAATACTGCAACTGAAACAAGAGAAGCCGGTAGCAGTGCGGCACCTATGTAGTCGAATTCCCGCCATTCGGCTCGCCTGGAATCACGTGGGAGCGATCGCCACGCAAATATCAGCGCCAGCAAAACGACAGGAATGTTGACGAAAAAGATCGCTCTCCAGTCGGTCACGGTAATCAGCAGTCCCCCAACGAGTGGACCGGCCGCTGCCGAAAGGCCCGTTACCCCCTCGATAATGCCAAACGTCCTGCCGCGTCGACTTGCCGGAACGACCTGCCTCAAGACGGCAAAACTGTTTGAAAGCACCACCGATATGGCAAGCGCCTGCCCAACCCTGAAAGCCAGCAATACCCAGATGTTGGGTGCCAGCGCGGCCCCGGTCGAGACTGCGAGAAACAACACGAGGCTGCCCAGGATCAGCTTTCGCCTGCCGATGCCGTCACCGATTTTGCCCGCGAGCGGCTGGACAGACGCCATTACGATCAGGTACGCCGTGACGAGCCAGGTCGCCGAAGCCAGGCTGCCGCCGAAGTCGGCGACGATTCCCGGCAGTGCGACAGCAATCATGGTCGAGTTCAGAGGAGCCAGGATTGCGCCCAGCGCGACAGCGACGAGCAGGTTTCGCTCGCCGCCGCTAACTTCGCTCGATTCTATGTTCGGATGGCTAATTGCACGCCCCGCAGGGGACTAACCCAAATACCAGAGCCCCTCGACTAAAGAATACGCACCGTGCCGGCGTCACCGTCGACTTCGATCTGGTCGCCGTCTTTGATTACCTGGGTGGCGCGCATTGTGCCTACTGCGGCCGGGATGGCGTATTCACGAGCTACGATGGCGCAGTGGCTGAGAGCTCCACCGGTGTCGGTAACGATTCCGGCGGCTGTGGCGAATAGTGGGGTCCACGGTGGGGATGTAGTTGCGGTGACCAGGATATCGCCATTTTTGAGTCGACCGGCGTCGCTGAGCTTGATGATCACCCGTGCTGTCCCGGTTACTTTGCCGGTTGATCCCGGGGTTCCCTGCAGCATGTCGGACGAATCGTCTCTTGCAGCTACCGGGCCCCAGCCAAAGAACCGTCCGAGAGCGCGTGTGACCGGGTTGTCGGGTGGCGGTCCGTAGTCGGTTCCGATTCTGGGTGCTGCCGGAATCTTCTCCCATTTTTCCATTTCGGCGGTTCGTTCGGCGATGACGGCCTGAAAGTCGCCACGGAATCCGGATTTGGCGGTTTCCATGATTTCGTCGCCAGTCAGCATGAATACGTCGTCCCGGGTGGGAATTGCGCCCGTTGAAGCGAGGCGGTTTCCGAATTCGAGGTAGACCTGGCGCACCTGGTGGTTCCCCTGTTGGTCAATCCACCAGTTGTGATCTTCCTGGAGCCGGTGTCCATCCTGTCCGGCTTGGAGCATTCCGTTGAACTGCTGTTTTACAGGCTCGGGGTAGGTAGAAATTCGGGATTGGGCTTCGGCGACCAGGCGTTCACGCTCGGCCACAATTTCGTTCCAACGCTCTCTTGGATCAGCGGCGTCGCCCGCTAAATATGCTTTCAAGTAGTTGATGACGATGGTTGGATCTTCAACCCAGCTCGGGTCGGCGATTTCGATTACGGTATCGGAGCGCAGGCCCCACATCTGAGCATATTTATCAATTTCGGCGACGAAATTTCTTCCTGCTTCAGATTGCTCCAGACCGGCCATTACTTGATCGGTCGCGGTATTTTCGAGGATGTTCCTGACCTCTTCAGATGCGGCGGCTACCTGGCTTAATTTCCAGAGATCTTCGCCGGCGCGCAGGCTGGCGTTGTCGAATCCCTGGGTGAGCTTGTAGGCGTCCATCGGGCCAGCATCTTCAATGAGATCGTTGTACAGATCGAGCAGCATGCTAGGAGCAACGAGTGCAGGAACCATTAGCTCAAAGTGGATGTCCCAGATGCGACGGAAGGTTTCGAGGGTCCAGCTCAAATGGTCAACAAGCTCGAAATCGGATGCGCCTGCGAGGTCGAAGGCGTTCCACTTGTTGTGGTACGACTGAACTTCTGGCAGCCATTCATTTTGCCAGCGGTCGGCGTAGACGGGCATTAGTGCCTTTAGAGATTCTTCGGCTTTGTGCCCCGCTTCTTCCATTTGCTCGGGCGGGAATGCTGGCGTGACGGAGAGGTAGTAGTAGGTGTTGATCCGCCGGATCTGAAGCTTCAGCGGTTGACCGATTGCGGCCAGCCCCGCCGAGGAGCCGGGGCCCCAGTGTTCAACGGCCAGCCATCCCGACAGTGGTGTTAGAGGTGACGGAGCGTGTTGCCTGTCCTGGTTGAGGGGCAAGTGTGCGTCTGCCGGGTCGTCCCAGGTGATCGGAAAATTATCCGGCGTTGGGATCGGTTTCGGTTCGGGGTGATGTTCTGCCATTTCTGGTTAATCCTTCATGCGAGTGTTTTGAGCGTTACGTTTGTTTCGGGCGTTCCAGACACACGATCGATTTACTTACTTAATGTTGTGATAGGCCTGCATTGCAGCAGGAACAGCTGAGAATCGTGGATAGCCAGTTCGACATCCACGGGCCATCCACTGTGGTCTTCCAGTTTCACGACCAATTCTGCGATTTCGGTTGCCTGATCCTCAGAAAGAACCGGCATGTCCCGCATGATTCTCGGCACCGGTTTTTCGCTGGTGCCGTTTTCAGTCCTTACAGTCATGATTTCTTTCGCGCCGATCGTCAACGACTGCTGAGAAAAGTCACTTCGTTTAATAACGATGCTATCCGGTGTGGTGAGCCCGCCGACGACCGCCTCGCCGAGTCCGAAGTTGGCGTTGATAACGATCTCATCCCGGTTGCCGTTGATCGGGTTCGCAGAGAACGCAACTGCTGAAACATCGGCAAATACGAGTTGCTGGACCACGACACCCATCCGGGCGTTCTCGACTTCGAGCCCGTTTGCCACTCGGTAATCGATAGCGTGTTGGTTGCCCAGCGAACGCCAGCACTTTATGACTGCCTCGATGACAGGATCTGCTCCAATGACGTTCAAGAACGTATCGTGAAGGCCCGCGAACGACTCGCCGATACCATCTTCGTCCACGGCTGAAGATCGCACCGCGACCGGCACATCGATGACTGCGCACGTACGTTCGAGTACTTCGTACGCCTGTCCGATTTCCGCGACTATCTCACGGGGCATCTGTTCGCTTCCGCTGTCGACCCACCTGCTGTAGCACTCGACCGAAATGCTGAATCCGGGCGGTATCCGACCCGCTGCGCCAAGCCTTGCGAGACTCGCGGCTTTTCCGCCGAACAACGAGACATCATCGGCACCGGGGTCGTTGAAAAACGAGAGGTTCAGGGTCGGTCTCCATATTCAGGGCCGGTTCGGTCTCCGGCACTGCGCGGTATCCAGACTGCGGGCCGTTCCGGAGACCCGCGCCGAATGCGCCAAACCTACCATGATTACGAACCAGACCGCCAGTATTTAGACTTATTCTGGCAAAAAATACCGCGGTATAAGCGGCCGGTGCCGATTATCGACCATCGTTGCGAGAAAGCACGCGACACTCGTCGGTCGTGAGCGCCGCCTCTTTGCAGCATGCAGACTATCGCGGGACGACGGTCCTCGTAATAGCAGTTGGTGCCGCCTGACACGGCAGTTTCGTTTTCGTCTAGGCGCTGGCGAGCTCGAACAACGGCTTCCTGCCACGAGCGTTTTCCCGCAGGTACTGTTCTTCACCCGGTGTGATCGGAGTGAAGTCCTGGGCCACTTCGACAGCCATTTGCCACAGTTCCGGATCACCCGGTGGTATGGCCGCGGTGACGGGCAGCGAAAGCGTCCACCTCAGCGCCAGTTTCAGTAACTCACGGTCTTCGATCGGTGCGTACCAGCACTTCTCGCGGACCCGGTCGTTCCGGTCCTCCAGCGCATGATGGGCTGCTCCTTTGAGAGCCAGTCGCGCCACGCCTCGCTTTTCGGCCTCGTCCATGATCTGGGGACCGAAACCCGACTCGAACCAGGTGGTGAAATTGACCGGGAACAAAACGGAATCGAACTCAAAACGGTTCATCAGCTCGACCGCAACTTCGGCCGAATGGGCCGAGAACCCGAGATGCCGCACCAGGCCTTCGTCGCGGGCTTTTGAGAAGGCTTCCAGCGCCCCGCCGGGCCCGGTCGCCACTTCAAGGTCTTCCCGGGTCGTCATGGCGTGCAACTGGTAGAGATCGAAGTGATCGGTGCGTAACAGGCTCAGCGATTCTTCAAGTTCTGCCCTTGCCGCGGATGCGTCGCGCTTGTTGGTCTTGCAGGCCAGGAACACGTCGTTTCGATACGGCTCAAGAGCTGGTCCGAGCATGTTCTGGGCGTTTCCGTAGCCGGGGGCGACATCGAAGTAATTGATGCCCTGGTCGATTGCCCACGAAACATATCGGGCGGAGTTCGCGGCCGTTTCGTCTTTTACGACGATGCCGGCAAACGCCACTATCGAAAGCTGCTGACCGGTATTGCCGTACTCGCGTGTCTGCACGTTGAACCTCTTCCGGTGTTCGTATGTCGATGAAGACGCATCGTACTACGTAATCAGATCTGGTTCATCCTGAGATTTTCGCCCCAGATCTTTTCGTGGTAAGCGCTGTCGTGGGGTTTGAGATGGAGCACCAACCGGTCTCGGTCGCGTCTGCTCGATGCCGGAAACGGAATAGCCCCGGCCGAATAATCGACCAGGGCTGTTGGCTGGCGGACTGTATTGGACAAACTTGAACCGCATACACGGTGCCAGACCTACGCACCCGTCTCTTCGAGGACCTTATCGACAATGGCTACTGCCTCGTCGACCTCGTCTCGGGTTACGTTCAACGGGGGCATGAAGCGGAGCATGTTTGGCCGGACCGCGTTCAGCAGCAGCCCTGCTTCAAGGCACTTCGCCACGGTCACTCCCGCGATCTCTTTCGACATCTCGACGGCGATCAGCAAACCCATTCCCCGAACTTCCTTGATGAACTCGTACTTTTCGGCGAGGGCCTTTAGCTTGCCCCGGAAGTAAGCGCCCGTTTGTTCAGCCAGCTCCGGGATGTTTTCGTCGACGATCACTTTCGCTGCGGCCGAACCGGCGGCCGTCGTCAGGGCATTGCCACCAAACGTCGAACCGTGGTCGCCCGGCTCAAGCACCGAGCAGAACTCCTTGGTAGTGAACGCGCCCAGCGGCGCACCCGCACCGAGGGCCTTCGCCAGCGTCATGACATCGGGTTCAACACCCGGGAACTGCTGGTAGCCGAACAATGTCCCGATTCGGCCCATGCCGGTCTGGACCTCGTCGAGCATGAACAGGATGTTCTTCTCGTGGCAAAAGTCCATGACGTCCTTCAGGTAGTTGGCGCTCGGAATGTTCACACCGCCCTCGCCCTGTACGGGTTCAAGCAGCACGGCACAGGTCCTGCCTTCGACGTATGCGCCTTTAATTGCTTCCACGTCGTTGTAAGGAACGTTCACGAATCCGGGCATCAGGGGCTTCCAGTTTTCCTGGTACGCCGGTTGCCCGGTCGCGGCCATCATCGCCTGGGTGCGACCGTGGAACGAATCGAGGGCCGTGATGATCTCGTAGGCCCCGTCGAGCTTGATTTTGCCCCACTTGCGGGCGACCTTGCAGGCGCCCTCGTTGGCTTCTGCGCCCGAGTTGCAGAAAAAGACGCGATCGACCGCCGAATTATCGACAATGATCTTCGCCAGCGACAGCTGGGGCGTGGTGTAGAACAGGTTCGACATCTGCAGGATCTTGCCCGCCTGATCGCGAATCGCCTCGGTAACTGCCGGGTGGTTGTGACCAAGGTTCAGCACGGCCCATCCGGCGGTGAAGTCGAGATAGCTGTTGTCGTCGTTGTCGAAAACTCGGGTGCCTTCACCTCGCACCAGCACGGGCGGCATCCGGTTCACCACCTGCATGTAGTACTTGGATTCGAGGTCTCTATAGTCATCCGAGCTAGTCATTTTTGTTCTCGTATTTTCTATGGGGCTTCCGTCGACGATGCGAGATGTTCCCAAATTTCGTTCTCGTGCAAACGTTGCACAGAGCATCCATATGCCGCGTAAACGGCATCCAGTGCAATGTGAAACGAGTGTGGCCGATAGCCGCCAGCGTTTTGCAGAACGAAAACTATATCGCAGCGCTAACGCAGTTGGGTGTCGACGGTAAAACCGCGATTAGCCCTTGGGGCCGGGTTTCCAGCCCTTTGCCGCGGCCCTCCCAAACAGGGCAACCGCAATTGCGACCGCCGCCGCGGCAGCCGGCCATTCCGATCCCACAGGCCAATCGCTGTCGAATACGAACGACAGGCCCACAATTACCACTAGTCCAACAAGCGCACCGTGTCCACTGCTCTTGAACCGGGCGATGGTAAGCATTCCCAATGACATCCCTATGAGCCCCGCCAGTGGTATCAGCGCAATGACGACTCCCGCGCTGGTCGCCAGGCCTGCCCCGCCACGGAATCGGTTAAATACCGGGTACCAGTGACCCAGGACCGCCGCAACCCCGCCGACCATCCACAGGTCCTGGGGCGCGCCCATCGCCCATGCGAGAACCACCGGTACCGCACCCTTCAGGATGTCGGCAACGAAAACGGCTGCACCGAGACGCCTGTCCACTTTCCTGAACACATTGGCAGCGCCGGGGTTACCGGTCCCGATGTCGAACAGATCGATGCCCGCGCGCACGGTGATAAGCCGCGCAAAAGGGATCGACCCGAGCAGATAGCCGACGGTCAGCATCACAGCAATATGACCGGGTGTACCGATTTCGATTTTATTTGTCCCCGTGAGTCTGTTCGGCGATTACTGACAAACCGGCGATGCGTGCAGGTGTCGGGCGGTCATACGATCCTGGTGCCGATATCTTCGCCCCGAATGCAGGCTAACAGTGCCCCGGCAATTCGACCGTCGATGATGTGGCCGGAGCCGACAACCGACACTGCATCGGCACAGGCTTCGATTTTCGGGATCATCCCGCCAGCAGCTATCCCGCCAGAAACCAGGTCTCTTGCCTGGCCGCGCGTCATCCTCGGAATCAGCCGCCTCCTGGCATCCAGCACACCTTCGACATCCGTCTGGAAAACCAGCTGGTCCGCGCGTACTGCCTTCGCTATATGACCTGCCGAAGTATCGGCATTCACGTTCAATATGCGATCTTCACCGGATTCCGACGGGTAGAGGTGGAGGGCCGTCGGGGCGATCACCGGGATGCTGCCCGAATCGAGAATAGCCTCGACCGGCGCAGCATTCGCCTTGACGATCCTGCCGACGTAACCGAGGTCTTCGTCCAGGATTTCCGCCTGGAGCAGGCCACCTGAGACGCCCGAGATTCCAACCGCGCTGGCACCCGCAGCCTGGAATTCGGCAACTATCTGCGAGTTCACGAGGCCGGCGAGGACCGCGACCGCCACATCGAGGGTCGACCTGTCAGTGCGCCTGAGACCGCGCACGAATTCAGGCTGGATCCCCTGTTTGACGACCCAGTCGCTAATCACCTTCCCGCCACCATGGACGACAATCGGCCTTACGCCCTGGTTCCACAGTTCGATGATGTCGGGGATCGTACTGTCGCCCTCGCCAAGAGTGCTGCCGCCAATCTTGACGACAACGGTTTTGACCCCGCCGTCGCCGGGACCGCTTGCCCTGGAAGTTGTCATCTGGCACCCACCCGCGTCTTGTCAACGCACGGCCGGTAGAGCACACGCGACTTGTCACGAAATAATCTCTGGAGGATGGGGTTAATGAGCAATTGCCCGCCCCACGATTGGCCTGTCACGGCGATGCCCTCTTGACGGCGACTACGTTGTGTAGGCCGAGTTGAAGACGACATATTCTTCAGTGAGGTCGCAACCCCAGGCCTGGCCGTAGCCGTCTCCGACATTGAGCGCGACTCGAAGCCGCACCTCGGCGTCGCCGAGCGCCATGACGACACTCTGAACGTTGTAGGCGATAGCGCGGCCATCGGCCACGATCTGGATATCGTTCACGAAAACGTCGATCTTAGATTCGTCGAGCGGAATTTGAGACTTCCCGACCGCCATGAAAATCCGTCCCCAGTTGGGATCGCGACCGTAAACCGCGGTTTTGACGAGAAGAGAAGACGCACACTCGCGAGAGGCAGCCAGCGCGTCGTCGTCGGAGTGCGCACCCTCAACAGTCACCTCGATCAGCTTCGTTGCGCCCTCGCCGTCGCGCGCAATCTCAATCGCCAGGTGACGGCATACCCGCAGCACAGCCTCGGCAAACGCCCTGGAAGCCTCATCGCCGCCAGAGATCACAGGACCGCCGGCCGCACCGTTTGCAAGAAGCAGCACGGTGTCGTTTGTGCTCTGATCGCCATCGACGTCAATCTGGTTGAAGGTCAACTTCACCGCAGCAGAAAGTGTTTCCTGCAGGAAAGCCGGGTCCACATTCGCATCGGTGGTAGTGAAGGCCAGCATTGTGGCCATGTTCGGGTGAATCATTCCCGAACCCTTCGATACACCGCCCACAATGTGGATCACTCCGCCGACTTCGAACCAGACAGCAATTTCCTTCGTGCGTTTATCGGTTGTGAGAATTGCCCGGGCGTATTCATTACCGCCATTCTCAGATACTTCTACCTGGGGGATGTACTCGCGCATGAGTGCCATCGGAATTTCGACACCGATAACGCCGGTCGATGCCACAAGGGTCTCTTCTGCTGTCACTCCAAGCCTGGCGGCCGCAAGATCGGTCATTTCCCTGGCATCGATCAGGCCCTGATCGCCCACCGCGGTGTTCGCGCATCCGCTGTTGGCAACTATCGCCCGCACCCGCTTATCC
>SMVB01184998.1_pt1 | contig 13191 bp, 14 predicted proteins | sample 2456461 | NCBI WGS metagenome assembly SMVB01 (sample SAMN11095934, study PRJNA526329) | marine sediment metagenome | biome: Marine sediment; feature: Surficial sediment; material: Deep marine sediment; isolation source: Hadal surficial sediment | place: Pacific Ocean | collected 2014-05 | depth...
GGGCGCAAAGGTTGGGCAATATATTGCCCCAGCTCCAGAAAATCTTGCAATGTTTATGCAACGTTTCGAACAAGCCTACAACCCAGACCGCCTGACAAAATCCAGAAGAATCATAGCCAGCGCATGCGCCCACCATCGTCTGTTATGGATACATCCTTTTAGCGATGGAAATGGCCGGGTTGCAAGATTAATGTCTTATGCCATGTTATTGCAGGAAGGCGTTGGAAACAATTTGTGGTCGGTTGCCAGAGGATTGTCAAAAAAAGTTGAACCATATAAAGAATTGCTAGCGGCCGCCGACCAGAAAAGACAAGGGGATTTGGATGGTTGTGGCACACTTTCCGAGAAAGCATTGGTCGGTTTTTGCAGTTTTTTTTTGGAGGTTTGCATCGACCAAGTGGATTATATGAGTTCAATATTAAACCTGCCAACCCTTATGCAACGTATGGATCTTTATATCAAAGATGAAATCATTGCAGGAAACTTACGCAAAGGCAGTTACCCTATATTGCGTGAAACCTTGTTGTCTGGAGAAATCGAACGAGGACGCGCTCCGGAACTAACGGGTTATAAAGAACGCATGGCACGCAAAACTGTTTCTACTCTACTGGAAAAAGGATTGTTGGTTTCAGACAGTCCAAAAGGGAACTTGCGCCTGGGTTTTCCTTTAGAGGTTGTTGAAAGATGGTTTCCCGCTCTTTATCCCGACATAAAAAGGAGACCCCATGAAACTTAAGCGAGTTGGAATACTCACCGGAGGAGGGGACTGCTCCGGTCTCAACGCAGTGATTCGGGCGGTGACCCGAACCGCTAGCATCTGTTATGGAGCCGAAGTCATCGGCATCCAGGACGGGTATGACGGGTTGATCTTCAACCGTTGTCAGGAACTGAATAACACCGTTACCCGCGACATCCTGCCGCTTGGGGGAACCATCCTTGGCGCTACCAATAAAGGCGATCCATTTGAATACCGGGAATACGATTCCGACGGCAAGATCGTCATCAAGGATTACTCCCAAAAGGCCCTGGAAAATTTCAGACAGCTCAAACTGGATTGCCTGTTCTCAGTAGGCGGCGAAGGCACCTTAGAGATCGCGCACAACTTTCAAAAAATGGGCATGCCAGTGGTCGGGATCCCCAAGACCATCGACAATGACTTGGAGGGGACAGATTATTGCTTCGGTTATCAGACAGCGGTGCAGGTGGCCTGCGATGCTCTTGACCGATTGCAGACGACCGGGCGCAGTCATGATCGCGTGATGATCCTGGAGGTCATGGGCCGGACTGCTGGCTGGATCGCCATGGAAGCGGGAATATCTGGTAGCGCGCATATCATCCTGATTCCCGAAATTCCCTATCATATGGATAAAGTCCTGGAGAAAATTCAATTGCGGGAAGCCGGAGGATCGCCTTACAGCGTGATAGTGGTAGCAGAAGGTGCCACAGAACACGGCGGCGCGGAAATCACCACCGAGCAGGCGGAAAGCCGACTCCAGGGCGTCGCGCAATTGGGTGGAGTGGGCAACTATCTGGCCCACAGTCTTGGGGAGAAAATTGACCTGGAGGTTCGTTGTACCGTCTTGGGTCATTTGCAACGCGGCGGCACTCCTAATTCTTTTGACCGAGTACTCGGCACCCGCTTGGGAACTTTTGCAGTGCATGCGGCGGCGGAGGGCAAATTCGGCAATATGGTTGCACTCAAAACCCCCGATATTGTCTTGATCCCCTTGGAAGACCTGGCTGGAGCGGTGCGAAACATCCCTCTCGACGCGCAAATAATTCGTTCAGCAGAATCAATCGGCATCTGCCTAGGCCGCTAGCCGCCAACACGGCCCAGATAGAAATCACATCTCTTGAAGCACACCCCAGGGCACAAAACCCTCTTGTGGGATTAAAAACAGTATGTTACTCTAGCCTTTCATTAAAGGCTCATTAGTAGTGGGGAGCCCTAAAAATTGTTATTTTTTCGCCCATGCTAAACACAAAAGCGGATTTTTAGAGTGCCCCGTAATTTTACCCATTTTGCACGTCACTGGATCAGTCCAGGGGTGGCTTTGTTTGCAAAGTTACTGGCCTGAGTAGATAGCGGCGGATGAAAAACCCCATCATATTCAAAGGAGAATTAGATGTCTGAAATTACTATGAAAAAATTGTTGGAGGCTGGAGTTCATTTCGGTCACCAAACAAACCGTTGGAATCCCAAGATGAAAAAATACATCTATGGGGCGCGTAACGGAATCTATATCATAGATCTGCAAAAATCTTTAAAAAAATTCCGCGAAGCAGAAAAGTTTATTCGTGAAAGCGCCAAGGCTGGGAAACGAATTCTTTTTGTTGCCACTAAAAAACAAGCGCAGGATCTCATCGCTGAGGAAGCCACTCGTTGCGGCATGTACTACGTCAACCAAAGATGGCTAGGCGGAACGATGACAAATTTTACGACGATCCGCAAAAGTATTGACCGCCTGCATGAATTGGAAAAGTTGGAGCAGGAAGGCGAATTTGAGAAGTTTCATAAAAAGGAAGCGCTAAAAAAACATAAACAAATTGCAAAGCTCAACAAATTTTTCCGCGGCATTAAAAATATGACCCAGCTTCCGGATATTATTTTTATCGTTGACACCCGCCGGGAGAAAATCGCCTTGGCAGAGGCAAAGAAGCTCGGGCTCACAATCATCGCCATGGTCGATACCAATTGTGATCCCGATGGCATCGATTATCCCATACCCGGAAACGATGACGCAGTGCGTTCCATCCGACTGTTCGCTGGCCGAATTGCCGATTTGTGGATGGAAGGCCAGCAAATGAATAAAGACGGTGGTGGTCAGGATGCTGGTGGCAAGGAAGAATCTTCACCTGCTCCGGCCCCTGAGGCAAAAGCGCCGGAAGCTGAGAGTCCACCCGCTACCAAAGAGGATTCCCCGAAGGAAACTCCCAAGGAATAATTCCAGGGATTTCAGGCGACAAGGTTCAATTCAAATTATAACGGATAGCCGGGGACACCTGTAAATGGTTGGTTGATCCCCTTGCTTTTTCAAAACCTGTGTTCATTGCAGAGGAAATGCAAAAGCGAAGTTGAGGGTCAAGGGAGTCCACAGTTTTTACTAAGGTCGGAATGGAAAGGTGAGTCCACTTTTCCCGGCCCAAAGAAATCTACCGGAACATCGATTCATTTAAATTAAGAAATCAGGAGAGATCAAAGAATGGAAATCAGTGCGGCAATGGTAAAAGAGCTTAGAGGTCGTTCGGGCGCAGGCATTATGGATTGCAAAAATGCACTGAAAGAATCCGACGGCGACATTGAAGAATCGATCGTTTTTCTCAGGAAAAAAGGCCTGGCAAAAGCTAGCAAAAAAGCCGATCGACAAACATCTGAAGGCACCATCAGTACTTATATTCACGCGGGCAGCCGCATCGGGGTCATGTTGCAACTCAACTGTGAAACCGATTTTGTTGCTAATACGGACGAATTTCAGGAGTTAGGCAAAGACATATGCATGCATGTCGCGGCCTCTAGGACCCGGTTCACCAGACGGGACGAGGTCACGGAAGAAGATCTAGCGCGCGAACGTGATATTTTTACCCACCAGGCACGTGAATCTGGCAAACCGGAAAAGATCATCGAAAAGATCGTCACCGGCAAGATGGAGAAGTTTTTCGAAGAAAATTGCCTTCTCGATCAAAAATTTATCAAAGATAATGATACGACCATCGATGAGTTGATCAAACAAAAGATCACCAAACTCGGAGAAAATATTACCGTTGGCCAATTTGCCCGGTATGAAATCGGTGGTTGATTCATCAAAAAAACCAATGGGCAAAGCAATCTATAAACGAGTGCTACTAAAGCTGGGAGGCGAAACCCTGGCCGCCGAAGATGGTGGCTTTGGCATCGACCAAGGAGCTATTAAAAATATTGCTCTCGAAATCCGTAAGGGCTACGATCTGGGTGTGGAAATTGCCATTGTCATCGGCGGCGGCAATATTTTTCGCGGAGCAACGGCGAGCGCTCTGGGCATGGAACGGGTGACCGCCGATTACATGGGTATGCTGGCAACTGTGATCAACGCATTGGCCTTGCAACATGCCCTGGAAGAGGCTGGGATTTCCACTCGCATGCAAACTGCAATTGAAATTCAGCAAGTCGCGGAACCTTATGTCCGACGCAGAGCCATTCGACATTTGGAAAAGGGACGTGTGATCATCTTTGCCGCTGGAACGGGGAATCCTTATTTCACTACGGACACAGCGGCATCGTTGCGAGCGGTGGAGATCGGCGCAGACGTTATTTTCAAAGCCACCAAAGTGGATGGTATTTACTCCGCCGATCCTATGGTCGATGCAAACGCCATCAAGTACAACAACCTGACCTATCTAGATGTATTGAAGCAAGGATTGAAGGTAATGGATTCCACTTCTGTTTCTCTTTGCATGGATAATAAACTGCCAATGGTAATTTTTAATGTCCGGCAAAAAAACAGTATCTGTCGCGTTTTACTAGGTGAAAAAATCGGAACCACTGTGGGAGTTGAATCATGATTGATGATTTGCTAAAACAGGCAAACAGCAAGATGAATTATTCCCTGGAACATTTAAAAGAAAGCCTGGGAAAATTGCGAACGGGCCGGGCCTCTCTGGCAATTTTCGAGGGCCTCAAAGTGGACTACTACGGCAACCCAACGCCGCTGAATCAGGTCGCTACTCTGGGTGTTCCAGACAGTCAAACCATCACCATTCAGCCTTGGGACGCCAATGCTCTTAAAGACATCGAAAAAGCTCTGCAAAGTTCCGACTTGGGTCTGACCCCCAATAATGATGGTAAGATGATCCGGCTCTCTGTCCCACCCATGACTCAGGATAGGCGAAAAGAGGTCGTCAAGGTGGTCAAAAAATATGCTGAAGAATGCCGGGTGGCTGTGCGCAATGTCCGCCGTGAAATCAACGATAAGATCAAAGCGGCAGAAAAAAATCACGAAGTCTCTGAAGATGAAAGTCACAAGGCGCACGATGAAACCCAAAAGATCACCGACAATCATGTCAAGGAAGTAGATAAAATTACTGCGGCAAAAGAAAAAGACGTTCTCGAAGCCTGAATTTGCCTATTGGCAATTACCATAAGTTTAGAGTTGGAAAAACCTTATAGCTTGATTGTGCAAAAATACTGCAAGCCTTTTACTTTTTATAGCATACACCTATCGTCCGCTTGAGTGTTCTGCGTCAGCAAAAACATCTCTAGCTATTTATCAACCGGGCGTGGCCCGGCGATTGAGTCAATCAGGAGAGCGCTCTTGACTGAAACATCATTGTTAGAACAAGTCGATCTTAAAAAGTTACCCCGGCATATCGCCATCATCATGGATGGCAATGGTCGCTGGGCAAGGAAAAACTTCCGTCCGCGAGTTGAAGGCCATCGAGCGGGAGTTAAAACTGTGGATCGGATTGTTACCCAATGCCGTGAACTCAATATTGAAGCCTTAACCTTCTATTCCTTTTCCGACGAAAACTGGGCGCGACCCCCAAGCGAAATCAGCGCCCTGATGAAGATCCTCGACTTCTACCTGAAAAAAGAAGTCGAACGTATGCAGAGGGAAAATATTCGTCTGAATACGATTGGCCGGATTGAAGACCTACCGTTAGAAATTCAAAAACTCGTGCACCGGGTGCAAGAGGCCACTAAAAACAATGATGGCATGGTTCTGACCCTTGCTCTGAGTTACGGCGGTCGACAAGAAATTCTGGATGCGACCAAAAAAATTGCGGCAAAGGTCAAAGACGGTTATCTCTCCTTGGAAGATATCGATGCGCAGGTTTTTGAAAGTTTTTTGTATACCCATTCGTTGCCTGACCCAGACCTCCTGATTCGGACCAGCGGCGAAGAACGCATCAGCAATTTCCTTCTATACCAAATCGCTTACACGGAACTTCATTACACACGAGTCCTTTGGCCAGATTTTATGGAAGAAGATCTTTTGAAGGCTTTGATCGATTATCAGCATAGAGAAAGACGATTCGGCATGACTCAGGAGCAGATCGTCAAAGCCTGATAAAGAAAGCATTGTCCGCCCACAACCTGATACTCAATTCTTCACCCCTCATCTGAGAGGACTTCCACTTGAAACGGGTACTAATCGGGATCACCGCAATTCCAATTGTTGTTGGAATCGTCTGGTACGGATCCAGCCTACTCTTCTTCGTATTGGTGTCTCTCGCCGTGTTAATTGCATGCCAGGAATATTTTCGCATGCTGGAAAACACGGGCATCAGCGGATATCCCATTTGCGGCACCGTGTTGGCTTTTCTTTTTCTTCTGAGCTTTTATTTTAAAGGCAATTATTTTTTTGAGTGGGGAGTGGTCGCAAACCTTGCCCTTTTCATTTCCTGGTTCCTGTCTGGCAGAGATGTGAAATCGGCGCTTGCAGATATCTCCGGAACTCTGTTTGGGGTGATGTATGTAGCCGGACTATCGGGTTACTTCTTGTTGATCAGGGAATTGGAAATGGGCCATGCCTGGATATTGTTTCTGTTTGCCATTGTTTGGCTTGGCGACACCGGAGCCTATTACGGTGGGCGAAATTTTGGCAAAACCCCGCTTGCGCCTTCTGTCAGCCCCAACAAAACTATTGAGGGAGCGGTGTCAGGCCTTTTGGGTAGCCTGGTGGGCGCAGGCCTCATGCAAATTTGGTTGCTCCCAGAGGTTCCCCTGGTCCACTGTTTGATTGTAGCCTTGGTTTGCGGTATTATCGGGCAATTCGGAGATTTAGCGGAATCGTTGTTGAAACGAAATGCCGGTGTGAAGGATTCCGGCAACCTCATTCCCGGACACGGAGGGGTTCTTGATCGTATCGACAGTCTTCTTTTCGCGGGTCCCGCGTTTTATCTCTGTTATAAACTTCTCATCGCCCAATAGCCAAAGCGCCAAAAATATAACTCGAGTTACAAATGAAAAAAATTGCGCTACTAGGGTCCACAGGATCAATCGGGGTCAACACTCTGGATGTGATCGCGAGAAACCCAAATCAATTCGAGATCTGGAGCCTCTCAGCTGGCAGTAACGTGGACCTGTTTGCACAACAGATCAAACAATTCAAACCAAAAATAGCCGCGATTTTTGATGAGTCAAAATTATCCGACCTGCGGCAGAAAATAGCAGGTCAGGAAGTCGAATTAGTCGTTGGAGAAGCAGGCACTGTTCAGGCGGCAACATCGCCGGAAATTGATCTGGTAGTTTCCGGCATCGTTGGTAGCGCTGGACTGGTACCGGCCCTGGAAGCCATTCGAGCCGGCAAGAATTTGGCTCTGGCCAATAAGGAAACTCTTGTGGTCGCTGGTGAACTGGTGTTGAAAGAAGCCAAAGACCGGGTGAAGATCATCCCGATCGATAGCGAGCACAGCGCAATTTTCCAAGCGCTCAACGGTGAAGACCCAAAACGCATCCGAAAAATAATTCTCACCGCATCCGGCGGACCTTTCCGCACCTTCTCTAAAAAAGACATGGAGCATGTGACCGTGGCCCAGGCGCTCAACCATCCCAATTGGGACATGGGAGCGAAAATCACCATCGACTCCGCAACCATGATGAACAAGGGCCTGGAATACATCGAAGCGAAATGGTTGTTTGGCCACGATGTCGATGTGGAGATCGTCATCCACGCTCAGAGCATCATCCATTCGATGATCGAATTTGTCGATACATCCATCATGGCGCAAATGGGCATTCCCGATATGCGGGTTCCCATCGCCTACGCGCTTTCTTATCCTGACCGATTGGATTCTGAACTGCCCTCATTGGATCTGGCGAAGATGGGCAATCTGACATTTGAAGCGCCGGACTTTGAAAAATTCGTCTGCCTGAAATTAGCCATCGATGTGATGGCGGAAGGAAAAACTTATCCTGCGGTCCTGAATGCGGCAAACGAAATTGCGGTGCAAGCTTTTCTTGATGAAGTGATCGCCTTCAAAGAGATTCCTGAAATGATCCAACAGACGCTGGACAATCATTCCTGTCAGGAAGTCACCCACCTGGAAGCCGTGCTGGAAGCCGACCGCTGGGCACGCGAAGAAACCCGCAAACTCATTGCCGTCGCGCATTGAAGGTTATCATTTCCATCCAACTGAGATTGACCCATGTATAGAATCGGCAACGGATATGATGTGCATCGCTTGGTGGAAGGCCGTAAACTGATCTTAGGCGGAGTCGACATCCCGCATACCCTCGGCCTGGACGGCCACTCGGATGCCGATGCGGTGGTGCATGCGCTATGCGATGCGTTATTAGGCGCTTGTGGAGCCGGGGATATTGGCAAACACTTTCCGGATACCGATGATCGATGGAAGGGAGTCTCCAGCCTGCTCTTATTAGAAAAAGTGGCCGACATTTTAAAACAACGTGGCTATCAGGTAGCCAACGCCGATTGCACCATTGTGGCGCAAAAGCCCAAATTGGCTCCTCATATAGAAGCAATGAAAGCCAATCTCGCCAACGCCCTCAATATCGAAACTCATCGTATCAATATCAAAGCAACGACCACCGAAAACCTCGGCTTCGCCGGACGTGAAGAGGGCATCGCCGCTTACGCCGTCGCCCTCTTGCAGGAAGAACCGTTTTAAAAATTAACTTGATAAAAAATTCCAGCCGATGATTTCGGTGGGGATTTGCGTATTGTAATACCTATGGAATGAACGACCCCGCTACAAGTAGACGGGGGCTCCTAGAAGAATTTTCATTTAAAAGCCGTGTCAAGCCACGGGGAATGAAACCCACTGGTGGGATTAATAATCATTAGCTGTCATACGCTCCCACTGGTTTTCGTGCCAATAGTGAACCGTTGAAGCTTGGGTAGAATAATTGCCTACTATTCCGTTGCTGTTAACATAATTGATAGCCGCTTGCGGATAGTATTCATGATGGTCGAATAGGAAGCCATCTTTCGTCAAAGTGATCAATCGGCTGAATCCAACTTTATTTTCCGCCACACCCCTGATCCACTTGCGATCACTGATTTGCGTTCCTGGGATCTCTTCCACTTGATCGACTAAAGCCCCCCAGTAAACCAGCACCGACGATTTCCCTTTCACCGAGCAGAGAATAGCCCAATCGGTTTGGCCGGAAACTTTCAATTCTCCGGAAACCACGTTGCTTGGCCGCGAACTTTCCCAGGGTTGGGGAATGGAACAGCGACGACTTTTCAAATCACGAATGATGGGATCAGGAAGTTGAGGAAATGCTTCGGGAACTAATCGGATGGTATTTTTATCGGCTTTTTCCAGATCATGCGAATCGGCAGAAGCCATTCCTGGCCAAAGGGTCAGGACAAAAAAACAAACAAGGGCAATCGAATGGTTTTTAGTCATTTTTAGCAACATAGTACAGTCTCCCAGGACTTATTGGTTATAAAGTCCCCCTCCGGAAACGCTATAAATTAATTGATACATTTATTATACAAATATTATTAAGGTAAATCTATTTGTTTTTTCTTTTTGCCTGTTTATTCAAATGGTTTGTGGCAATTAATAGCTTCCAATAGACCCTTCTCCCCTGGAAATATGAACAGGAGAGGCTCATTTATTTCACAAAATAATCAACTAAACTATATGTCAGTAATTACTGGAAACAATTAAACCCATTACAAACAAAAGACTTGGGATTGTCTTCGCAATAATTTGATGAAAGTTTATTTGAGCGATTATAGTTAGTGGGGAGATATTATCCTCGCAAGGGAAAAAATCTGAGGCATGCGAAAGGTTAATAGTTACTGCAGATTATTTAGAAATGGTTTTCAACTCATGCCGATGGAGAAATCGGTGAAATGCTGGCAGATACAATTGGCAAATTAGCCATTGAACAACCGAAATGTTTACTCGACTCCATATTACTAAATGAAAAAATACGATGAACTTTTTAAAGAATTACATTTCCTTCAATAAGGTTTACATCTGAATTTTTTCCACCTACCGACTTTGGGAACGGCATGCCCTGTCGCTACCAAAGCCCTTGGATATTATCAATATTACTGCTAAACTTATTTGTACATAATAAAAACTAGGGTATAATCACAAACAACTTTTAAATAAGTATAATCAATGATTTAGACGATACGAATATGTTTGAAGCAACATCTAAATTAGGAAAAGTTGTGGACAAGGAAGAGAATCCAGAGGTGCCAAATAAAATTGAAATTGGCCTATTTTTATTTGAACGCGATAAGGAGGTTACGAATCGAATCGAATATTTTTCTAAGGATGCCCCCGGTGCTAATATTCTTATTATGGAAGATGAAAAAAAAATATTAGTCGTTATGAACACTATGGGTTATATCGGCAATATGGATAAAAAGACTTTGACGACATTTTTCGAATCTGAATTTTCCTTAACAAAAAATTATCTCATACACAGGGGAATTGAGTCTGCTAAAAAATTTCAGCAACTGCATAAAAATTATCTTGGAGGTGATTTCACAGTTCTTCAAATCCTTGAAAAATCCGCTAGTCTGTTTCGTGATAAAATGGTTGTACTAGTAAATAGGAGCGATATTAAAAAGGTCTGGAAAGAGTTTAATATAGATACTACAATTTAAAAAAATCATCACCAATATAATTTACATATTTGAAGACCATAATGAGTTCGTATCTGCATCAAAAAATACCAAGATAGTTACTAGTACAGATGAACCTCCTGCACATATAAAATATTTTATCCCTATTCCCCCCAATCATCCCTGCCCGTCACACAGTATTTACTCTTAGCAATTCAACCCTTTACAAAGGGGAGAACTGGACTAACGCTATTATGCGTAGCCCGATGGTAACTGGGTGGAATCATCAATCAAGGCCGAATCGATTTGCTTTTGCGTCAGCCCATCGGCCATTTTCAAGTTGGCGCCTTTTAGGTTGGTGTTAGTGAAAATGGCATCTTTGAGATCCGCCCGCACCAGATTGGCCCCGCTGAGGTTGGCTTGATCCAGGTTGACCCAGCGCAAGTTTGCGCCTCGTAGATTAGCCCCGACCAAGTCGGCGTTTTTGAGAGATGCTTTTTTCAGATAAGCGCCATAAAGGTTAGCCCCCTGCAGATTTGCCCCTTGCAAGTTGCTGGAAATAAGAATCGCTCCTTTAAGATTCGCACCCTTCAAATCTGCCACCTGACCTTCTTTTCCCTCACTATCGAGCCACAGCTTGTGCGCATGCAGGATTTCTTTTAGTTTATCTTTTGTGATCGGCGGGTTAGGTTCCCCGGTGTCTATGGAGTTTTCCGGTTGCAATTATTTTTCCCCTGAACAAATTGGATATCAGTGATCAAACGAATCTCATTATATATGAAATTGAGTTGAATCGGCAGAGACAGAGGAAAGTTTGGGCAGTTGAAAATGCTTATTTAAGAGCATCGATGGTCGATGCAAGCGCTTGGTACCGTGGATTTTGGGGGGTTGCCGCCAAGGCTTGTTGGACCCATTTTTTCGCGGACGGCTTATCATTTTTTGCTAAGTAGAGTTCGGCAAGATGGTAGGAGGCATCGACATAGGAAGGATTGATTTCCAGCGCATGGCGAAAGGCAGTGATAGCTGGATCATATTTTTCTTGCTCATGATAAAGAATCCCCAATTGAAAATAAGAAAGCATTCCCTTGGGATCGATGGCAACGGCTTTTTTCAGCCACTCCTCAGCCTTCCCATAATTCCCATCCAGACGATAAGAATCCCCTAGATTGGCGGTATACAAAACATTTTCCGGCTCGTGCAGTAGGGCCTTTTCATAATATTCGATAGCTTCTGAAAAATTTTTCTCCTCCTTATACAAATTTGCGAGATTGTTCAGGGCCTTGCTATCGTTATCATCGGCATGGATAGAAATAGCGCGTTGCCATTGTTTTCTGGATTCCGCCTTCAATCCCATGACATAATTTGCCATCCCTAAGTTGGTGAGAGCCTGAACATTCCCCGGTTCTTTCTCGACAACAAAACTAAATAACTCCTTAGCTTTCTCATATTCCCTAAGACTAAACAGAACCAAACCTTTTTTGCGATAGGCATTAAAATGTTCGGGATTGAGTTGGATCGCCAGGTCAAACTCGTCCAGGGCATTCTGAGTCAAAGATTTCAGAGCAAATTGAATCCCTCGCTGATAATGTTCCTCCGCTTGAGCCGGGTCAAGAGAAGTTTTTTCTTGCGTACACGCGGTGAGGAATAGAAGAAATATCAAACTTCGACAGAAAAATTTCATGGCAGAATTTTACATAAAAATGGCGGAAAAAGAAAGGGGCTGACCAAAGAATGGTCAGCCCCGAAAAAACTGATACAACTTGGCCGCTAATTTATGCCGCGACCAGATCCAGTATGGACTCCATCAACCGCTAAAACTTCTGAACCAAGTATAGTGTATGGAATCGAAGAATCATGTGCGTCGCCGATAAACTCCATTGCAAAGCCGGTTCCACTGGAAGGAATAAACACGACTCCCCACATGGAGATTTGACTGATATTATCGACAAGACTACTCACAAGAGTCAATGGCGCGTCATTAATTCCTGTGATCCGAACGCTTCCGAATTGAGCCGAATCTGTGGTCAGAATTAGATGCGTCCGACTGTCAGTAAAGGCCGAGTTGGTAGCATTGATAGTGGCGTGAGTATTGTTGACCACAAACACCCGATGGGTTTCTCCAGCGTTGACCGTAAAATTCACAGACGCTCCCGCTGAAGTATTGGGAACTGTAGTCATACCCACGACTTCCACAATCAGGCCAATTTCACTGCGAGCGGTAGCCAGTGAAGGATGGCTAAATGCCATAAAGGTATAACTATCATTTGGCACCGCCTGAACATAGGGTGTTACTGCTGTTCGTGACGGGGTATTAATATTGGTTGTGTTTGGAGCATCCAGATTTTGCGCGTATAAGCTTTGTGAAAATAAGCCAATACTCACCAGGGTAAATGTTATCATAAAGATGAATTTTCTCATCGATCATTCTCCTTGAAAATATAATTAACTGTGTTCAAAACCCATTTTTAATGCACCTTGTTTTATTAGGCCTTATTGAAGGCTAACACCAGGACTGGAACAAGGACTGGTTGAACAATGGGATATGGAACTATCTGCCAGATCACCGATAAATTCCATCGCGAAACCAGTGGTATTCTGCTGAATGACCACAGCTCCCCAAAAGGACAGCATAGTTATATCTTGAAAACCATTGCCCTCA
>SMVB01171095.1_pt1 | contig 13190 bp, 10 predicted proteins | sample 2456461 | NCBI WGS metagenome assembly SMVB01 (sample SAMN11095934, study PRJNA526329) | marine sediment metagenome | biome: Marine sediment; feature: Surficial sediment; material: Deep marine sediment; isolation source: Hadal surficial sediment | place: Pacific Ocean | collected 2014-05 | depth...
AGCGCCGCGACCACCGCCGACCGATCGGCAATCGTCACGTCGAGCCCGGCCGCGTTGCGTCGCAGCCAGCGCATGGCGGGCTCGGCGGCGTTGACCTGGTAGAGGTCGTCATCGAGCCGGAAAACCGTGCCCTCCTGCATCACCTTGCCGGCGGAGTCGCACCACGGCGTGTAGATCGCCTGCATCGGCGGGCACTTGCTGATGTCGCGGGTGAAAACACGCTGCATCAGATCGGTCGCCCCGGTCCCTGCGACCGAATACTTGTAGAGTGGAGATACGTCGATCAAGGCCGCCTTGTTGCGGATCGCGGCGTACTCGGGTTGGATGAAATCGTCGTAGCAACCAGCGGTGAAGTACCCCGACCAATGGCGCCAGTTGAGGCTCTTGTTGAGAGCCGACGTGCGGGGATGAAACGGCGTTCCAATGGCCATCAGTCCACCTTCCCGGCCTTCAGATCGGCGATGATCCGGCGCGCCGCGTTGCGCCCCGCGAGCCCACTGATGCCGCCACCCGCGTGGGTACCGGAACCACAGAGATAGAGCCCGCGAAGCGGTGTCCGATAGCCGTACCAACCCGGCAGCGGCCGCAAGAACAGCGCCTGATCGAGGCTGACGTCGACGTCGAACAGACAGCCGTTCGTCGCTCCATACCGTTTTTCGATGTCGCTCGGCGTCGCCACGGCGCACCCGAGCACCCTCGACGTGAATCCCGGCAAGACCCTCTCGATCGCCGCCGCGACCGAGTCGTCCAACGCATCCGGATCGTCGGGAACGCCGAGGACCCAGGCCGTCGCCACGTGCTTATCGTCGGGGGCGGCGGCGGGATCCGCCAACGAGGGAAAGGTGAGCTGCAGAAATGGCCGATCGGCGACTCTGCCGGTGCGGATGGCGTCGAAGGCGCGCTCCTGCTCGACGACCGAGCCGCCGATCTGGACACGGCCGGCGAACAGCGCCGGCGACGACCCCTGCGGCGGATCCGGCAAGCCGTCGAGCGCGAAGCTCACGACACCGACGCCGCCCCGCGCCCGCACGTTGGACACCGCGGTGACGAACTCCGGAGCAAGCTGCCCGGGATCGACCAGCGACAGGAGCGTCCGAAGCGGATCCGCGTCCGAGACCACGATCGAGGCCTCAATGCGATCGCCATTGTCAAGCGTCACTCCCTGTGCCCGCCCGGCGTCGGCGTCGATGCTCGTCACCTCCGCCTCGGTACGCACCACCGCGCCGGCGGCCTGCGCCGCCTTGGACAACGCCTCGCTGAGACGACCCAACCCGCCGTCGACGAACGCCGGGCCGGCGAGCAGGGGCCGAGGATTTTGCATCTGGTGGTGGAGCGCGGCGAACACGGTCCCCGCCGCGTAGGGGCCGGCCCATCCGCCCTGCAAGCCGAGCCCGGCGATGGCGGCGCCGAGAATCTCGCTTTCGAAGCGCTCCTCGACCACGTCGCGCATCGACATCGGCAACAAGCGCATCGCCTCCCGCATATCGCGGCGTCCCAGCCGCCGCAGCCGCCAGCCGACGCGTAACAGATCGAGGGTGTCGCCGGCACCGAGAGCTTCGAGCTCGGGGAGGGCTGTCCGGTACAACGGGTGCAACGCCCCGACGATGCGGCCGATCAGGCGCTCGAGATCGGCGAGGGCGGCGCGATCCGCTGTCGTGACCGGGTGGTTGCCGTTACCGGCGAGACGGCCGTCGCCATCGAATCGGAGCCACGGCCCATCGGCAGCCGCCACCGCTGTCCCGCGCGGCGGCGAGAGCGTGAGCCCGTGACCCGCCAACCGTAGCTCCCTCGAGATCGTCGGGCTGAACGTTTCGGCGCTCTGGAAACACGCCGAGGCCCGGAAGCCCGGGATCACCTCGATGGTGCTCGCCGTACCGCCCACCACCGATCCACGCTCGAGCACGACGACCGACCTGCCGGCCCGCGCCAGGTAGGCCGCGGCGACCAAGCCATTGTGCCCGGCACCAACGACCACGACGTCGTAGCGGCCGCTCATCGATTGCCTCTCCCGGCCCGGCGCCTGACCGGACCCCTCACGTCTTGGTCGCGGCCCGCTGCCATCAGCCGCCCTCCGCCAGGATCTTCCGGGCCGCCAAGCGCCCCGGCGCGCCCATCACGCCGCCGCCCGGGTGCGTCCCCGAGCCGCACTGGTACAACTTCTTGAGGGGCGTCCGGTAATCCGCCCAACCGGCCACCGGGCGCAGGAAGAACAGCTGCTCGAGCGACAGCTCGCCGTGGAAAATGTTGCCCTGGGTGAGGCCGAACTCGTGCTCGAGGTCCCACGGCGTAATCACCTGCCGGTGCAGGATGATGTCTTTGAGGTTCGGAATGTAGTCGGCGAGCGTATCGATCACCGTATCGCCGAACGCCTCTCGCTGCTGCTCCCACGTGCCCTCGGCGAGCTCGTAGGGCGCGTATTGGACAAAGATCGACATCACGTGCTTGCCGGGGGGCGCCATCGACGGATCGGCGAGCGTCGGAATCACGATGTCCATGTACGGACGCCGCGAGAATCGGCCGTACTTGGCGTCCTGGTAGGCGCGCTCGAGGTATTCGATGTCGGGGCTGATCGAGATCGCGCCGCGCAGATACGCCGCCGCCGGAAACCCGGTCTTCTGCTCGATGCCTTCGAGACAGGTCGGCCGCGGCAAGGCGTCGAGCGCCAGGTTGACCTTCCCCGACGAGCCACGGATCTTGTAGCGCTCGATCGCCGCGACGAACTCATCGTCGAGGTGCTCGGCGCCGACCAGGCCCAGGAAGGTCCGCTTCGGATCGAGGCTCGAGACCACCGTATCGGCCCGCACCTCCTCTCCACCCTCGAGCACGACGCCTCGTGCCGTTCCGTTGTGGACCAGGATGCGGTCGATCGGCGCCTCGGTGCGAATCTCGGCCCCGAAGCTACGCGCCGCGCCGGCAATCGACTCGGCGACGGAACCCATGCCGCCGCGCGGTAGCCCCCAGGCACGGAACTGGCCGTCGATCTCGCCCATGTAGTGGTGCAGCATGACGTACGCGGAGCCCGGCGACCGCGGCCCCAGGAACGTGCCGATGATGCCGCTCGCCGCGAGGGAGCCGAGCAACGGCTCGCTCTCGAACCATTCCTCGACGAAATCGGCCGAGCTCATCGTCATCAGCTTGGCGAGGTCGTAGAGGTGGGCGACGTTGCGGCCAAAGGTCTTGCCGATACTCGCCAGCGCGGCGAGGTTGGCGGGCGCCAGCGACGACGGATCGGGTGGCGTCGTCGACAGCATCGGGCGCACCGTCATCACCAGGTGATACATCAGCTTGCCGAATTGCTCGTAGGCTTCGGCGTCGGCGGTCGAAAAGCGGGCCAGCTCACGGCGTGTCTCCTCGGCGTCGTGCCAACGCATCAGGTAGTCACCGTCAAGCGTCGGGGTCAAGGTGCCGTCGAGCGGCAACAGCTCGAACCCGAAGCGCGGCAGGTCGAGCTCGCTGATGATGCGCGGACGCATCAGGCTGACGACGTACGAGCACACCGAGAACTTGAAACCGGGGAACACTTCTTCGGTAACCGTCGCCCCGCCGACGAGGTGGCGGCGCTCGAGAACCAGCACCGATTTGCCGGCCCTCGCCAGATAAGCGGCGCACACCAGCCCGTTGTGGCCGGCGCCGATGACAATGGCGTCGTAGCGCTTCGTCATCCTTGGTCACCGCTGGGCTTCGATAACAACACGGCCTCCATCGAACGCAGGTACCAGTTATCGAAGAAGTAGATCGTCTCCTCGAGACCGTGGTAACGACCCGGTCGATAGGCGCGCGAGCGTACGCCCTTCTGGGCACGCTCGCAGATGGCCCAGTCCTGCTCGTTGGTCAGGTGCCAGAACTCCACCGCATCGGCGGGGTCGAAGTCGTCGCGCTCCATCGCCTCGGGGGCGAACAGCCACTCACAGCGCACGACGCTGCGGTCGGCGGCAAGCGGCCAGATCGTGTGGGTGAGCACGTAGTCGGGGTGAGGACTGAGGAGGAACGCCGGATAGATGTTGAAGTAGTGAACGAGGCGCAGGTCGTCGGGTTCGAGCCCTTCGATCGGCTCGCGGTTCGTCTGCCCGCTCATCGTCATCGTCGCGCAGCCGTCGTTGAGCCGCATGGGACCGCCGCAAAAATACTCGCCCTCGAAACTATCGCCGCCGCTGCGGTAATGGGACACCGGGTTGAGTTGAGGGTGGTTGGTCGGGCAGTGGTAGCACTCGCCGTAGTTTTCGCACACCAGCTTCCAGTTGGCGCCGATCTCGTATTCGCGGGTCGCGCCCAGGCCCATGCGGTCCATGCCGAATCGGGACAGGTCCGGGAAGTCGGCCAGGCAATCGGCGAGCGCCGCGGCATCGGGATCGAAATTGACGAAGGCGAAGCCGTTCCAGGTCTCACAGCGCACCGGGGCGAGCCCATAGTCGGCCTTGTCGAAGCCCGCGACCTCGTCCATCAACGGCGCTGCGATCAGGCTACCGTCGAGCCCGTACGACCAGCCATGGTAGGGGCAGCGGATGCAGTCGAGGCCCGTTCCCGCACCGTCGTCGAGCAGCCGCGTGCCGCGATGCCGGCAGACGTTGTGGAAAGCGCGGATCGATCCGTCGGCGCCACGGATGACCATCACCGACTCGTCGCCGATCTCGCGCATGAGGTAGTCGCCGGCCGCACGCAGACGACTCTGGTGACCGACGCAGAGCCACATCTTCAAGAAAAGCGTCTCGACTTCGGCCGCGAAGATCCGCGGGTCGCGGTACGGCGGCCCGGCCAGCGGCCGCGCCGCCCCGAACGGACGGCGGGTCGCCTCCATGTCTTCGCGTCGCAGCAGGTTGAGCTCCGACTCTGACATGCCGATAGGTTAATACGTCGCTGCGCGGCCGGAAATCTCGACGGCTCGCGAGCCGTGACCCGTTGCGATTTCCGGGCTAGAATTGAAGCGTGGTCGCCCCTCCCTTCCCCCCGACTCCGAGTCACCCGTGACCGTCTCAGGCACCGTCAAGCTGATACCGGGCAAACGTGTCCTGTTTCTTACCAAGGACGCCGAGCTCATCCGCGCGCAACTGCGTGGTGACCTCGACCTCACGATGGACGATGTAGCGGTCGACGACCTCCTCGACGACATCAATACCGACACGATGACGCCCGCCTGGGTGTGCTTCAACTACAAGCCCGAGGACATCGCGCGCGAGGCGTACGCCGGCCACATCGTTGACGGTGAGCGGGTTTTTGCATCCGAGGCCCTGCGCACCGGCAACTTCGAGGTCATCGTCTCGGGTTACCGCAAGGGTGTCGGCAGCTCGAGAGAAACGGCGGTTCAAGCCGAGAAGCACTGCGGGATTCGCCTCGCGATCGCCGCCTCGTTTGCACCGATCCATGCCCGCAACAACGTCAACCAAGGCGTCTTGATGGGCGACCACGCCCTGCTGCGACGCCTCCAGGATGGCGAAGAGATCGACCTCGAGGAGTTCTGCGCCGGATACGACCCGATCAGTCGACTGGTCGTGCGCCACGGCGGTTTGTTTCCGTTCGCCAAGGCCCTCGCCGACGGCACGATCGACGTTTCTTCGCCCTCGACCCCCGACCGGCCGATGAACATGACCGAGAAGATCCTGGCGCGGCACGTGCTGCCGGGGCGGCGCGGCGATTCCCGCACGCCTGCCGATGCCGGCCGATCCACCGATTCCGGGCAGCCTGGCGCTTCCGCTCATCCCGTCGGCGCCGGCGAGCAGCCGGCGACCGCGGCGTGCTCGGTCAAGCCCGGGGACGCGCTTCTGGTGGAGGTCGACGGCGGCTACTCGCACGACTTCACTTCCGCCCAGGTGCACTACTTCCTGCAAGAGGAGTACGGCGAGGACTACAAGCTGCGACACCCGGACCGCTTTGCAGCCTTCGAGGACCACCTCGTGTACGCCGACGAGGTCGCCAAGCTGCAGCCGTTCATGCCGCAGGTCGAGACCATGCGCGATCTGCAGCGGCAGTTCCAGCGGCATACCAATGTGCACGACTACCTGGCCCACGACGGCGAATCGCCGGGCATCTGCCACGAAGTGGCGCGCGAACAGATGATCAGCCCCGGCGATTTCATCCAGGCAACCGACAGCCATACCTGCATGGGCGGCTGCAACAACTCGTTGTCGTGGGGCGTCGGCGCCACCGAGTACGCCAATCTGTTGTATTCGGGGTTCACCTTCGTCGAAGTTCCCGAGACGATTCGTTTCGAGCTCACCGGCGCGTTGCCCGACAACGTCACCGCCAAGGACGTGATGCTGCACATCCTGCTCCACTTCGCCAAACCACAGTTGACGCTGAACCGGGTCATCGAGTTCACCGGCTCCGGGGTTTCGAACCTGTCGATGGACGAGCGCGCCACGCTCACCAACATGGCGACCGAGTGCTCGGCGCGGGGTGCCATTGTCGAGGCCGATGACGCGACCTTCGACTGGATCGCCCACAATCGGCCGGCAGCCGACGTCGACAAGATGAGGAAGCGGGCGGTGCGCGCCGATCCGAACGCCGAGTACAGCGGCGGCGTCCATACGATCGACCTTTCCACGATGGTGCCGATGGTTGCGCACCCGGGCGATCCCGACCACGGCGTGCCCTCCGACCCGACCAACGGCGCGCTGGTCTCCGAGATCGGCCGCGTCGCCATCGACATCGCCTACGGCGGCAGCTGCACGGCCGGCAAAGCCGATGACCTGGAGTTCTACCACCGGGTCGTGAAGGAGGCGGTCGACGCCGGGTTGCGGGTGGCCGACGGGGTAGCGTTCCTGATCCAATACGGCTCCGCGGCGGTGGAGAGCTACGCCATCGGGGAAGGGTTCGTCGAAACCTTCGAACGGGCCGGGATCACGCTCATCAAGCCCGGCTGCGGCGCCTGCATCGGTTGTGGCCCCGGGGTCTCCGAGGACAGCGACCAGGTCTCGGTCAGCGCCATCAATCGCAACTACAAGGGCCGCTCAGGCCCCGGCAAGCTGTACCTCGCGTCGCCGCTCACGGTGGCGGCGTCGGCGTTCACCGGCAGCATCACCGCCTACGAGCCGGGGATGTTCGCCCGCCTCGGCAAAGGATGAGTGCCGGAGAGCAACCTGAGGGCGCCCCCGACGCCGAGGGGGCGCCTGATTCGCCGCAAGATCGGGGCGGGAGGTCGCGTACCGTGCTGCTGGCGAACACGCTCGTGTTCGCCAGCAGCACGTGCATCATGGTTCTGGAGATCGTCGCGGCGCGTCTCATCGCGGCCAACCTGGGCGCCTCCCTGTACACCTGGACATCGGTCATCGGCGTCATCCTGGCCGGCATCAGCATCGGTAATTTCTGGGGCGGCAAGATCGCCGACCGGCACCCGCCGATGCGGGTGCTACCGATGCTGTTCCTGGCCGCGTCGGTGCTGAGCTTCAGCGTCCTGTGGCTCAACCACTACGCCGAAACCTGGTGGCGCCCGGAGTCCGTGGCGTGGCCGACCTGGGTGCTGTTCAACGTCATGGTGATCTTCCTGATGCCGGCCACCGTGCTGGGAATGATCGGCCCGATCGTCGCCAAGATGGCGCTCGATGAAGGCAAGAAGATCGGCTCGACGATGGGAAGTATCTACGCCTGGGCCGCCGCCGGCTCGATCTTCGGTACCTTCCTTACCGGGTTCGTGCTCATCGAGTGGATCGGCACCCGCGCCATCGTGACCTCGGTAGCGGGGCTGCTGGCGATGATCGGGCTCGGACTCGCCTCACTGGCGTACCGTAGCGGCGGCGCTTTCATCGCGACCTGGCTGGTGATTCTCGGCCTCTTCGACGTCGTCGCGTTTGGGCCGTGGCCGTGGGCGCGGGAGCTCGGTGTCTTCCTGTTGCTGCGCCCGGACCACTCCGATCTCGTGTATTTCGACGAGAGCAGCTACTTCTCCATCCAGATCTACGAGGCACCGGACATCGAAGACGCGCGTATCCTGGCGCTCGACAATCTGGTGCACAGCTACGTCTCGAGCACCGACGTCACGCGCATGATCTACGACTACGAGACCATCTACGCGGCGATCGTGAACCGCCTGGCGCCGCCCGGTCGGCCTCTGCGGTCGCTGTTCATCGGCGGTGGCGGCTTTGTTTTCCCCCGCTACATGGAAGCCGTCCATCCGATCGCCGGCATCGACGTCGCCGAGATCGACCCCGCCGTCAAACGCGCCGCCAACCTGGCGCTTTACCTGCCGCCGGACGACGAGACCGAGATCACGACCTACACGATGGACGCCCGCAACCTGGTCGACGATCTGCTGCGCGACGGCGCCGCGGATTCGTACGACTTCATCTTCGGCGACGCCTTCAACGACTTGAGCGTCCCGTACCATCTGACGACGCTCGAGTTCACCGCCAAGTTGGGTGAGCTGCTGAAATCCGACGGCGTGTACATGATCAACATCATCGACATTTACGCCGCCGGGCTGGGGCGCTTCCTCGGCAGCTTCGTCGGCACGTCGATGCAGAGCTTCGCCTACGTCTACGTGTTCTCGACCTCGTCCGACGGACCGACCGATGAGCGTGACACCTTCATCGTGGCGTGCTCGATGCAGCCGCTCGATATCCACGACCTCGGCGGCCGTCCCGGCGACGACCCGTTCGAGGGCCTGCTGTTCGCCTGGGTAGAGAACGGCGTTCTCGGCGGCCAGATGGAGACCGTTCTGGAGCGCAGCGGTGGCCTGATTCTCACCGACGACTTCGCACCGGTGGACAACCTATTGGCACCCATCCTCAGGGGCCAGTAGGCAGGCGCGCGCCCGTAACAGCGCCCGTGGTGGGGTTTTGGGCGCCCTCCTCGATGTAAAAAGATTGTAAATCCCCTGCCCTCAGCGCTTTTAGGCTGGTTTCCAACGGCGCCGCGAGCTACAAATGAGTAGATTAAGGACACAGGTGCGCACATGAAGCCAGCGGTAGCCATGCTAGCCTGCAACCCTCAACGCCCTCCTGCTGCGGGCGTGGAGAAGCACGCGTCTACGGCGTCGGGCGTGGTCGTGCGGGTCGGCATCGGCACCACGATTCTGCTCGCGCTCGCCCTCCTGGCTCCTCCCTCCGCGCACGCCCAGAAGCTCGAGATCCGCAACAAGTCCCGGATCCTGCTCGGCCGCACCCAGGTTTCCGATACGGCGACGCTTTCCGCCAAGCGCTACTCCGTGGGTTTCACGAACACCTTTCGGGAGGGCCGAAACCTGAGGAACGTCTTGGCGGGACGTTTCGATGCGACGAAGTCGACGAAGGTGTACATGAACACCGAGCACAGCGGAGGCGTCACAACGTGGGAGGCCAAGTTGAACCAGAAGTACGGGGCCGTCACCTTCGACATCGGCGCCGGAAGCGCCGGCCTCTTCCACACCGGCGTGATGTACGGGCAGCGCAAGGGCAAGGGCTTCGGCTTCTCCGCGAGCTGGGTCGGCGACGACCGCCGCCGCGGCGCCAACCTGCAGATCTGGCACTACGTCGAGACGATCGACATCGTCGCCTCGGTGCGCCGCGACCGTCGCGGCATCGGCTGGTCGGTAAATACCGGCAAGAAGTTGGCCAACATCCTGCGTGGCGTGTTGCGCTACGAGACCAGCAGCGGCTCCAACGGCAACGGCGCATCGCAGCAGGTCGTGTATGGGCGCAACATCCGTAGCGGCGCCGGCGCCTTCACCGGATTCGAGAGCCTCGACATTGTTCCCAACGAGGACGTCTTCGGCGAGGACGGCATCAACATCCGTAGCCCGTTATATGACCGCGACGACCCCCTCGGCTGGTTGGTCGAGGGCTACGGAGCACGCTTCGGCGAGGTCGAGCTCAACCGCAAGCGCCTGCTCGAAGCCGAGATGGTCTCCTACCTGACCGAGACGCTCTGGGTCGGCGGCGACTTCGTCATGAAGGACGGTGTCACCGAAAACATCGATACTAAGTTCGGCATCAGCGGCGACACCCTGCGGCTCGCGGCGACCTTCGGCTACGCACCACAGAGCGAGCGCTTCAGCGGCAGCGTTCAGTTTCAGTGGACCCCGATCAAGCCGCCCCCCGCTAGCCGCTAGCCCCCGGACTCTCACCCTGCGGGGATGCGCTCACCGCGCCCACCAACCGGTCGAGCTCGCGGCGCCGGCCGACGAGTTGGGAGAGTAGTGCCTCCTGCTGGCGACCAAACTCGTCGAACAGGACCTCCATGCGCCGCAGCGGCCCGGCCACGGCGCGCTGCAACACTTCGGCGTCCTTGGCGTTGACCAGTTCGAGCATTTCGGCGTGGGTGACGAGCGCCGCCTGCAACGCCTGCTGCGCGGCACCAAGCGCCTGGTTGAGCGCCTCGGCGACATCGCCGTCGGTCGACACCGTGGATTGCAACTGATCGACACGTTCCCGCAGCGCCTCGACCCGCGCCCCCAGTGTGTCGACCCGCCGCGTGCGCATGTCACCGCGTCGGTCGAGAACCTCGAAGAAGTCGCGCAGAACCCAATGCGACAGGCTGTTGAGCAGGCGACGCCCGAAGCCGCCGCCCGAGGGCCACGCCACATCGTCATCCGGAGGCTCGTCGCCGGCGGCCTCGACAAGGCCGTCCTTGACCGCCGCCAGAGCCTCTCGGCGGACGTCGACCTGCGCCTGGTACAGGCTCGTCGACCGCTCGGTGGCGGCGCGCACATCGTCGACGTGTCCGGCGAGCTGGCCGAGCAGCTCCCGGAACCGCCCCTCGGTTTCTTCGCGGCGGGCCTCGAGCACATCCATGGTGTCCTCGAATCGCTGCCCACCGCCGCCGCTCATCGATCTTTGCCGTTGCAGGTATGCACGGTGATCTCGCCCGCTTCCTTGCCGGAGCGCAGCTTCTCGAAGCTGTCGATCCGGCCGACGATGGTCACCGGAACCGCCGAAACCGGGTCCTCCGCGGGGCTCATCGGGGTCGGCCCGAAGAAGATGCACAACGTGCTCCCCTCGTGCCAAAATCCGAGGTCGCCGACGCTCACAGACGTGTGGGCGCGCCCACCTGGATCTTCGTCGAGCACGACGTCGAAGTGCAGCTCATCGCCCCAAACCCGGAACGTCGCGGTCAACGGCAAGACGCGCGCCAGCGCCTGGGCGCACTCCGTGTCGTTGAGCTCGCCTTCGAGGTTCAGCTCGCCGACCTCGATCCGAATGGGAAGCATCGTCGTCCTCTCTAGCAGGCCGAGGTGAACGTGTGATGGGTCTGCTATGTACCGTCACTCTATCAAAACGAGGCGCACATCCATGACGTTGGTGTCCGTGGGCCCGGTGACGACGAGATCATCGAGCGCCGCGAACACCGCGTGCGAGTCGTTGTTCTCGAGGCTGGCATGAGGATCGAGCCCGGCGGCGACCGATCTTTCCACCGTCCGGCCATCGGCGACCGCCCCAGCGGCATCGGTCGTGCCGTCGATGCCGTCGGTCCCGATCGAGCACACGGTGATCCCCTCGGCACCGGCGATATCGAGAGCAGCCGCCAACACGAATTCCTGGTTGCGCCCTCCCCTGCCATCGCCGCGCAGGGTGACCGTGGTCTCGCCACCGGAGATCAAACAGCAGGGCGGCCCACACGGGCGGCCCGAGGCTCGGACCTCACGGGCGATGGCGGCGTGCACCTTGGCGACGTCGCGGGTCTCGCCCTCGATCAGCGTCGAGAGCACCAAGCTCTTGTACCCGAGCTCGTCCGCTGCACGGGCTGCGGCACGCACGGCGATGTCGTTGTTGGCCACGAGCACGTTCGTCACCCGGTCGAACACCGGGTCTCCGGGCTTCGGCGTCTCCGCCAGATCGCCGCCGGCGCCGTCGCGGAGACGCCGCAGCACTGTGGTCGGCAGCAGCTCCTCGAGCCCGTAGCGATCGACGATCGCCAGGCAGTCGGCGAAGCTCGTCGTATCGGCGACGGTAGGACCGGAAGCAATGGCGTCGAGCGGGTCGCCGACGACATCGGACAAAATGAGCGTCAACACACGAGCCGGCGCCGCGGCGCGCGCCAACTGACCTCCCTTCACCGCCGACAAGTGCTTGCGCAGCGTGTTGATCTCGACGATCGTCGCGCCACAGGCCAACAACGCCTCGTTGGTGGCCTGCAGATCCTCGAGGGCGACGCCGGCGGCGGGACACACCAGCAACGCGGAGCCGCCGCCGGAGATCAGGCATATGACGAGGGTCTTCCCATCAAGGCCTGCGAGTGCTTCGACGACCTCACGCCCGGCCCGGACGCCGGCTTGGTCGGGAACGGGATGGCCGGCTTCGTGGATCCGGATCGTCTCGAGGTCGCCGGCCTGACCGTGCGGCACGACGACGGTGCCGGCGTCGATGCGGTCGCCGAGAACCGCCTCTACGGCGCGCGCCATCGGCACCCCGGCCTTGCCGGCACCGACCACGATGACCCGATCGACCTCGTCGAGAGGGAATGCGACGTCGCCGGCGACTATTGTGCCCTCTGCCATGGAGAGGTGGCCGCGAACCGCCGCTTCGGGCTCAACCGCCGCGAGGGCTGCATCGACGATGGCCCGCAGGGTTTGGCGAGCGTCGGCGCCCGTCGTGGAATCGTCGCTCGTGAGCGGAGGCGCCACGGCCCGCTAGTAGCGCAGGATGCTGTACACCGGCCGGTCGCCCAGAAGATCGCGGCCGTTGAGACCGGTCAGCTCGATCAAAAACACGACGCCGGCGACCTCTCCTCCGAGTCGCTCGACGAGCTCGCAAGCACTTTTCGCGGTACCGCCGGTGGCGATGAGGTCGTCGACGACGAGAACGTTCGAGCCCGGTTGAATGGCGTCCTTGTGGACCTCGAGGGCGTCGGATCCGTACTCGAGGTCGTACGACGCCGACACCGTCGCGGCGGGCAGCTTGCCGGGTTTGCGGGCGAGAATAAACCCCACGTTCAGCTCCAAAGCCAGGGTGCTTCCGAAGATGAACCCACGCGACTCGATACCCATTACCTGATCCGGCGGATCGTCGCGAAACGGATCGGCGAGCGCCTTGACCGCGAGCCTGTGGGCCTCCGGATCCAACAGCAGCGGCGTGATGTCGCGGAAGAGAATGCCCTCTTTGGGAAAGTCGGGAATGTCCCGAACCGCGCGGCGCAATCGCTCAATGACCTCGTCTTCGGGGATCGCCCCGCCGGACAAGGAGGTCTCTTCGGAACTCATGGACACTCCTCGGAAAATTGAGTCGGGGCGAGAGGATTTGAACCTCCGACCCCCTGCTCCCGAAGCAGGTGCGCTACCGGGCTGC
>SMVB01446299.1_pt1 | contig 13186 bp, 10 predicted proteins | sample 2456461 | NCBI WGS metagenome assembly SMVB01 (sample SAMN11095934, study PRJNA526329) | marine sediment metagenome | biome: Marine sediment; feature: Surficial sediment; material: Deep marine sediment; isolation source: Hadal surficial sediment | place: Pacific Ocean | collected 2014-05 | depth...
ATTTGAGATGGAAGGTGCGGACCTCGAGTTTCGGGAGGATGCGCTGCGCGCGATTGCGAAACGTGCGATGAAGAGGAAAACCGGCGCTCGTGGGTTGCGCACGATACTCGAGGGTATCTTGCTTGAGACAATGTACGACTTGCCGTCGATGGAAAATGCCAAGAAGGTGGTGGTGGATGAGGCGGTCGTTACGGGTGAGACCAGCCCTTACATCATTCACGAGACAGACGATACGACACCGCTGCTGGCGGTGGACGAGGAGCAGTTGTCGGCGGGGTCCGATGGTGGTCTGTGAGGTTCGCTGCTAGCCCCGCCCGCAGTGGCCGAGCGGTGGGTGCGGGGCCTTGTGATAGTGCCGGGTTGTCCCCATATCGTAACCAGGGCGGTCGTTAAGCAAGCGCGCATGTTGGCGCCCGGTAACGGGTCGCGTCTGAATAAGCATCTAACGGGTTATGGAGAATAGTATGTCCGATCAAGGTTCGCAGCTGCGTACCCGTGTGCCGATATTGCCCTTGCGTGATGTGGTCGTATATCCGCATATGGTTATTCCGCTCTTTGTCGGTCGCGAAAAGTCCATCATCGCCCTGGACGAGGCGATGAATGCCGACAAGCAGATTCTGCTCGTCGCGCAGCGGAAGGCGGATGTCGACGAACCGGCGCTCGAAGACATTTACGAGCAGGGTACGCTGGCAACGATTCTGCAGTTGCTGAAGCTACCGGACGGCACGGTAAAGGTGCTCGTCGAAGGCGGCACCCGCGCCCGCCTGGTGCAGTCGCATAGCGGCCAGTTTTTCTCGGCCGACATTCAGCTGATCGAGGACGATCAGGAACTCGAGTCGCGTGAACTCGAGGTTCTGAAAAATTCGGTGATCTCGCAGTTCGAGAGCTACGTCAAACTGAACAAGAAAGTACCACCCGAGATCCTGACCTCGTTGTCCGGCATCGAGCAGCCGGGGCGCCTGGCCGATACGGTCGCGGCACATATGTCGCTGAAACTGAAAGAGAAGCAGAAGGTCCTGGAGATCGAGGATGTCCACAAGCGTCTCGAGCATGTCATGGGCCTGATCGATACCGAGATCGACATGCTGCAGATCGAGAAGCGCATCCGTGGCCGGGTCAAGCAACAAATGGAGAAGAGTCAGCGCGAGTACTACCTGAATGAGCAGATGAAGGCGATTCAGAAAGAGCTCGGCGAGATCGAGGACGCGCCGAATGAGATTGCCGACCTCGAGCAGAAGATCGAAGAGTCGGGCATGCCGGACGATGCGCGCGAGAAGGCCACGTCCGAAGTCAACAAGCTGAAGATGATGTCGCCGATGTCGGCCGAGGCGGCCGTGGTGCGCAATTACGTCGATTGGCTGGTCAAGGTGCCGTGGAAAAATCGTTCGAAGATCAATCGCAACCTCGACAAGGCGCAGCAGATTCTCGAGGAGGATCACTACGGGCTCGAGAAGGTCAAGGAGCGGATTCTCGAATACCTGGCCGTTCAGCAGCGCGTCAAGAAACTCAAGGGGCCGATCCTGTGCCTGGTCGGTCCCCCGGGGGTCGGCAAGACTTCACTGGGGCAGAGCATCGCCCGCGCGACCAACCGCAAGTTCGTGCGCATGTCGCTCGGCGGGGTTCGCGACGAGGCGGAAATCCGCGGCCATCGCCGTACCTATATCGGTTCCATGCCCGGCAAGGTCATCCAGAACCTGGCGAAGATCGGTACGCGTAACCCATTGTTTTTATTCGATGAAGTCGACAAGATGTCGATGGATTTCCGCGGCGATCCGTCGTCGGCACTGCTCGAGGTCCTGGACCCGGAGCAGAACACGACGTTTGCCGATCACTACCTCGAGGTCGATTTCGACCTCTCGGACGTCATGTTCGTCTGTACGGCCAACACGCTGAATATTCCGCCGCCGCTGCAGGACCGGATGGAAGTCATCCGGATTCCCGGTTACACGGAAGACGAGAAGCTGCATATTGCCCGCAATTATCTGCTCAAGAAGCAGATGGAGGCGAACGGCCTGAAGACCGCGGAGTTCGCGATCGCCAGCTCCGCGATTCGCGATATCATTCGTTACTACACCCGCGAATCCGGCGTCCGTAACCTGGAGCGCGAGATCGCGAAAATCTGTCGCAAGGTCGTCAAGAGCCTGCTGCTGAAACCGCGCGACAAGCAGACACATATCGTGCCGCGTTCGCTCGAAAAATACCTTGGTGTGCGCCGTCATCGTTACGGGCGTGCCGAGGAAGTCGATCAGGTCGGTCAGGTCACCGGTCTTGCATGGACGGAAGCCGGCGGCGAGTTGCTGACCATCGAGGCGGCCGTTGTGCCCGGCAAGGGAAAGTTGATCCACACCGGCCAGCTCGGCGAGGTCATGCAAGAATCGATTCAGGCGGCCACGACGGTCGTGCGCAGCCGTGCGGCGATGCTGGGGATCGATCCGGATTTCTACCAGAAGTTCGACCTGCATTTTCACCTGCCCGAGGGCGCAACTCCGAAGGATGGACCGAGCGCAGGGGTCGGAATGTGCACGGCGCTGGTCTCGTCGCTGACAAATATTCCGGTGCGATCCGACCTTGCGATGACCGGTGAAATAACGCTGCGGGGCGAAATTTTACCGATTGGCGGCCTCAAGGAAAAACTGCTGGCGGCCCATCGTGGCGGCATCACGACCACGCTGATTCCCCACGAGAACGAGAAGGATCTCGTGGAAATTCCGAAAAATATCAAAGAGAAGCTGAACATTATTCCTGTAAGGTGGATAGAAGAGGTTTTGCAGCTGGCTCTGCAGCACATGCCCGCGCCGAAAACCGGCGAGCAGGAAATCGGGGAAAAAGCGGCGGCCAAGAAGAGCGACGATACCTCCAAGGGCGTACGTGCGCACTGACAAATCTGTCAACGCCGCGGCCTTACTGGTTGACAGAGGTTTTTGCTGCGGGGTATAAGATTCCCGTGTTCGAGCTTTGAATACTCTCACGGGGGCGTCACCTGCGGTTTGGTGACGAATGAGCAACTTCTACTTTTCGCAAAAGGTAATTTAATGAACAAGGGTGATTTGATTGAAAGTGTTGCAGACGAGGCTGGTCTGTCGAAGGCTGATGCGGGTCGCGCAGTGGATGCATTTATCGGCGCCGTGACGGGTGCGCTGCGGTCCGGTGGTCAGGTTTCGCTGGTTGGTTTTGGAACATTCACTGTAAAGGCGCGTGCTGCACGCACGGGTCGCAATCCGCGCACGGGCGAGGCGATTCAAATTAAGGCCAGCAATGTGCCTGGCTTCAAGGCTGGTAAAGCCCTGAAGGAAGCCGTAAACTAGCGCGCCGTTCGCGCCGGGGTCGAATGCGGTCCCGGCGCGAACTGGCTTTTTTTCGAACCGCTGTTGACAGGTCGCACGGCAGGATCGCAAATGCCGTCTATACGGCGTGGTCCGGGTCCGTTGACGGGCTCGATCAGCCGGCTCGTTCATGGGTTCGCACAGAGAAACGGGTTGCTGCTGCGCGCATTGGCTGCCCCCGGGTGCTTAGCTCAGCTGGGAGAGCGACGCCCTTACAAGGCGTAGGTCGGGGGTTCGATCCCCTCAGCACCCACCAAATTACCTGAGGAGTGGTAGTTCAGCTGGTTAGAATACCGGCCTGTCACGCCGGGGGTCGCGGGTTCGAGTCCCGTCCACTCCGCCATTGGGTATGAGATCAGGCGTCACGCGAGTGGCGCCTTTTTTTTTGCCCCCGCGTTCCCGTTTTAGGCTTTACAATACCGGCCACATCGGGCATTAGATCGGAACTCATATGCTGCAGGCGATTCGCGACAAATTTACCGGGGTAATCGCATTCCTGGTTATCGGTGCCATCGGCGTAACGCTGGTCATTTCATTCGGCAATATGTCGACCGATGCCATCAGCGGGAATTTCGCGGCCGAGGTCAACGGTGTGGATATCCCGTTAATCAACTATCAGCGCGTCATGCGAAATCAGCTGGTTCGCCAGCAGGAGTTATTCCAGGGCGAATTGCCGCCGGCCTTGCAGCAGCAACTGCAGCGAAACGTACTCGAAAACATGGTGCGCAACGAAGTCGTCAAGCAGTATGTTCGCGACTCGGGGTACCGCATCGATGATCAGCGGGTGACGAAGTTGATTCGCAATCAGCCCGCCTTTCAGGTTGGCGGTCAGTATTCCTACGATAGCTATGTTGCGATCCTGAACAGCCAGGGATTTTCGCCCGAGGGCTATGAGCGGGAGCAGCGTACGCAGATGGAAGTGGAGCAACTGCAGACCGGTGTGGTCGGCAGCGCATTTTATACGCCGGCTGAATACCGTCGTTACATCGAGCTGCTGGCCGAAGACCGCCGGGCAGCCATCATCAGTTTCGAGCCGTCCGCACTGGTGGATGAAGTGCCGGTGTCCGCTGCAGAACTGCAGACCTATTACGATGAGAACCCTGCAGCCTATACGCTCGAGGAGAGCGTGACGCTCGAATATGTCGAGCTGTTGCTGGTTGACGTTGCCCGGGACATCCGCATCGATGACGTGGAGGTTCGCGACTATTACGACGCCAATGCCGACCGTTACGTGGCTCAGGCGCAGCGCCGTGTCAGTCACATACTGATCATCGCGGAAGGCGACGTGGACAACGCTGCCGCGGAACGCACCGCAGCCGACCTGCGGGCGCGTATTGCAGCTGAAGAGAGCTTCGAGGCGCTCGCCCGGGAATTTTCGAATGATCCGGTGTCCGCGGCCGAGGGCGGCAGTCTCGGCTGGGCCGGCCCGGGTGACTACCCGGAGGCGTTCGAGGAGGCATTGTTTGCGCTGGAGGTCGGCCAGACCTCGGCGCCGGTGCGCACCGAGTTCGGCTATCACCTGATTCGCCTCGACGAGATCCGCGCGGGTTCGCAACAGCCCTTCGACGAAATGCGGGCCGAACTGGCCGATGAGCTGCGCATGCAGAAGGCGACGGACAAATACTATGCGCTCGCGGATGCGATCGACGATCTGGCCCTGGAGAATTCCGGCAGCCTGGACGCCGTGGCGGACGATACCGGGTTGACGGTCAGGCAGGTTGACGTGTTTTCCCGCTCTGGCGGCGATCCTTTGGGGTACAGCCAGGCACTCGTCGATGCGGTGTTCAGTGTCGCGGTGCTGGAGGACGGTGAGAACAGCCCCCTGATCGAACTGGCCGATGACCGGGCCGTCGTGGTTCGCGTCGTGGAACATCGTCCGGCGGCGCAACAGGCCTTCGCGGCAGTGCGTGACAGCGTCGAGACGGCATTCCGGCTCGAGCAGGCGGCGACCAAGGCGCGCGGCCGCGGCGCGGCCGTGCTGGCCGGGCTGCAGGCCGGCGATAGCTTCGAGTCGCTGGCCGGGCAGCATACATTCGATGTTCCGGAGGTCCGGCGGCTCACTCGCAGCTCGGGCGATATTGCGCCCGAGCTGCTGGCGGCGATCTTTCGCGCGCCGAATCCCGGCGCCGGGCCAGCGGTCAATCAGGGCGTCGAGCTGGCATCCGGTGGTTATGCGGTGTTCCGGCTGGCAGAAGTGATACCGGGTCGCCCCGATTCGATTCCGCAGCAGCAGCGCGACGCGCGCAAGCAGCAGCTTGCACAGCAGGATGGCGGCATGGCGGCGGCGGCGATCATCGCGAATCTGCGCGGCACGGCCAAGGTGATCGTTGCGGCGGGGTTGTTCGATTTGCCCGAGCAATTTTGACCATGTCCTGCCCGTTGCGGTGCGCAGACCAGGTTGCTGACCTGTCATGACAGCCCTCCTGCGGCTGCAACTTCACTGGCAGATTCTGATCGCGATCGGTCTTGCGGCCATCGCGGGCAGCTGGGCCGGCGAAACCGGCGCCATCGGCGGCATGACCTGGTATGCGGCGTTCGATTTTCTCGGCACGATGTTCATCAACGCGCTGAAGATGCTGATCGTGCCGCTGATCTCCTCGTCCATCATTGTCGGCGTCGCCGGTATCGGTTCATCCGGCGATCTGGGCAAGCTCGGCGGCAAGACGCTGCTGTTCTATGCGCTGACCACGCTGTTCGCGATCCTCGTCGGCCTGGCGCTGATCAACCTGTTCGAGCCCGGCATCGTGGATGGCAAGCCCGCGCAGGATATCCTGGCGCTGACGGCCAATTCGGCAGATCTGCTTGCCAGTGTCGGCGATCGCGGCGTGGGTGACATCATCGAGATTTTCCACCGCATGGTGCCGCCGAACATCGTCCGTGCCGCCGCGGAAGGGCAGATGCTCGGCATCATTTTCTTTTGCCTGCTGTTCGGGTTTTTCATGACGCGCATCGAAAAGGAGCTCTCCGCCACGCTGTTTGCTTTCTGGACGGGCGTCTTCCACGTCATGATGAAGATCACCGGGTGGGTCATGATGTTCGCGCCGATCGGCGTATTCGGCCTGGTCGCCCGCGTGGTTGCGAAGACCGGGTTCGACGCGGCCCGGCCCCTGCTGATGTTCGCGCTGGTCGTGTTGCTGGCGTTGGCCGTGCACGTATTCGTGACCATGCCGCTGCTGTTGCGCTGGGTGGCCCGCGTGTCGCCGTGGGCGACCATGCGGGTGATTTTTCCGGCCCTGTTGACGGCCTTCTCCACCGCGTCGTCATCGGCCACTTTGCCGATCACGATGGAGTGTGTCGAGAAGGGTGCCGGGGTATCGAACCGGATCAGCAGTTTCGTGCTGCCGCTGGGTGCGACGGTCAACATGAATGGCACGGCGCTTTACGAGTGCACGGCCGCAATCTTTCTTGCCCAGGCCTATGGTCTCGAGCTCTCGCTGGCTGTGCAGTTCTCTATCGTGGTCATCGCGCTGGTGACGTCGATCGGCGTGGCCGGCATTCCGTCGGCCTCGCTCGTGGCGATCGCGATTATCCTGGCCGCGGTCGGATTACCGGTCGAGGCGATCGCGGTGCTGTTCGTCTTCGATCGGGTACTCGACATGGTGCGCACGAGTGTCAACGTCTTCGGCGACGCGAGCTGTGCCATCATCGTGGCTCGCCTCGAAGGCGAGAAAACGAACCTGACCCGGGATTCCCTCTGAGTCGAAGCCGCTATTTTTTGTGGGGGGTGGTATTTTTGTGGGAGGTAGTATTTTTGTGGGAGCGGCTTTAGCCGCGATTCAAACAATCGCGGCTAAAGCCGCTCCCACAGCAGGGCTCCTACACTAGCCTCGCTGCAAATTCTAACCAATACCGAAACCGAGGACGTTATAGCCGGCATCGACGTAGATGATGTCGCCGGTGATGCCCGACGCAAGATCCGAGCTCAGGAATGCGACCGTATTGCCGACCTCCTCAGTCGTTACGGTGCGGCGGAGCGGGGCGACCTGCTCGAACTGTTTCATCATGCCGCGAATGCCACCGATACCCATGGCCGCGATGGTCTTGATCGGGCCGGCAGAAATGCCGTTGACGCGGATCCCGTGGCGGCCGAGGTCCGCGGCCATGAAGCGTACGTTGGCCTCCAGGCTGGCTTTGGCGGGCCCCATGATGTTGTAACTGGGAATGGCTCGCACCGCGCCGAGGTAGGTCAGTGTCACCAGCGATGCCCTGTCGCTCAACATCGAGCGGCCGGCCTTGGCCAGCGCCGGGAAACTGTAGCTGCTGATGTCATGGGCGATGCGCGAGCCTTCGCGATTGATGGTCTCGACATAGTCACCGGACATCTGGTCGTTCGGCGCGAAGCCGATCGAGTGCAGGATAATATCCAACTGGTCCCATTTCTTGTTGATGCCCGAGAACACTGCGTCAATCTGTTCGTCGCTGGCGACATCCATGGGCAGGCAGATATCACTGCCGAGTTGCTTCGCGAAAGCATGCACGCGCTCGCGGATTTTCTCACCCTGGTAGGTGAACGCGAGTTCGGCGCCTTCCCGCGCCATCGCCCGGGCGGCCCCCCATGCGATCGATCGCTCGCTGGCGATGCCGGTGATCAGCGCTCTTTTCCCTTGCAAAAATCCCATACAGTTACCCGGGTTGGTCCAAATTAGCGGCCATTGTACGCCGTATCGCCGTGCGCGGCTGCGCGCGTCGCGGCGAGCGGGTGCCCGCAAGATCCGGGCTCGAACTTCCCTGCTCAGGTTCGGTATCATGGGCACAGATGAGGGCTTACGGAATCGGCAGCAAGATTACATGGTACGTTCACAATGGCTCGAATCGGGTGCGGGAGTCGGCCTTCTCCGTGAGGAAGGTCGGCGGGTGCAGGCCGCGCTGGACAGCCTGTTCGGTGATCACTTCCTGCAAATTGGCAGCTGGGGCGGTGAATTATTCCGCCAGTTTGCGCGCACCAAGCGTGCGGCCGTCATCGACAGCCGGGCGGGCGATGCGGTCGATATCGTTTCGGCGCCTGATTGCCTCGGCGTTGCCGGTGATTCGATCGACATCGTTTTTTTACCGCACGTCCTCGAGACGCATGACGATCCGCACGGCGTGCTGCGCGAGGTCGATCGGATCCTGCGTTCCGACGGCCATGTGATCATCCTTGGTTTCAGTCCGGTCAGCCTGTGGGGCTTGCGTCACTTTGTCACGCGGCGGCGATTTCCGCCCGGGATCCGACGGCTGATTTCCGAGCATCGTCTGCGTGACTGGTTGCGGCTGCTGAGTTTCGCCGTCGATCGCTCGTCGTTTCAGTATTTCCATGCGCCGATGCTGCGCCGAGCGGCCCAGCCGCGCGAGGTGCTTGATGGCGCAACCGAATCGCGGCAACGGGACGCCGGCGCTGCGCATTTTGACGCCGCGACCGCGCGCACCGGCGGGCGCTTTATCCGGGCGGTGGGGTCGAGCTGGCGGGCCGGCCGGGTGGCCTGGCGGCGCTACGCGCCGTTCGCCGGCAGTTACCTGGTTGTCGCGCGCAAAGAGGTATTTCGGCTGACGCCGATTCGGCCGGTCTGGAGCCCGCGACGTCGGCTGGTGGCTGGTCTGGTTAACCCGACGACGCGCAATGCGGCCTGAGCCGTCAGCTGACCGCTCGATGACCGAAGTTGAGATCTACACCGACGGCGCCTGTCGCGGTAACCCGGGGCCGGGCGGCTGGGGTGTGGTGCTGATGTTCGGTGCGCATGAGCGGGAGTTGTGCGGGGGCGAGGCTGCGACGACCAATAATCGTATGGAGCTGACGGCTGCCATTCGTTCGCTGGCCGCTCTGAAACATCGCTGCACGGTAACCTTGTTTACGGACTCCGAATACGTCCGGCGCGGCATCAGCGAGTGGCTGGTCAACTGGAAGCGGCGCGGATGGAAGACGGCGGCGCGCAAACCGGTCAAAAATGAGGACCTGTGGCGGGCGCTGGATGAAGTGGCCGGCCAGCACGACATTGACTGGCGCTGGGTCAAGGGCCACGCGGGTAATGCGGGCAACGAACGCGCGGATCAACTTGCCAACCGGGGTCTCGAGGAGCATCTGGATGGCCATGTGGGCAAATAAGCCACACGCACGCACCATTGCCGGGGACATTGCATGAGACAAGTTGTACTCGATACGGAAACCACGGGCCTGGATGTCTCGAAGGGGCATCGGATCATCGAGATCGGCTGTGTGGAACTCATCAACCGGCGCCGGACGAACCGCAACTACCATCGATACATACAGCCTGATCGCGAGATCGACGAGGGTGCGGTCGCCGTGCACGGTATTACCAATCAGCAACTCGCCGACGAGCCGCGGTTCGAGGATATCTGCGAGGAATTCGTCGATTTCATCTCCGGTGCCGAGCTCATCATTCATAACGCCGATTTTGATGTCGGCTTTCTCGACCAGGAGTTTCGCAGTGCCGGCTTGAAGTCGACGGCAATCTCCGGCCTGTGCGAGGTCATCGATACCCTGCCCATGGCCCGGCAGATTCATCCGGGTCAGCGCAACAGCCTGGATGCCCTGTGCAAGCGCTACCATGTCGATAATTCCGGGCGCGACTTCCATGGCGCGCTGCTGGATGCCCAGTTGCTTGCGGACGTCTACCTGGCCATGACCGGCGGGCAGGCCGCGCTGAGCCTGGATGCCGCGCCGGCGGCGGCCACGGGCGATCGTAACAGCAGTTCAGGGCCGGAGCTGAATCGCGCGCGCGTGACACTTAACGTCGTGCGGGCGACGCGCGCCGAGACCGAAGCCCACGAACGTCAGCTCGACCTGATCGCGCAGGCGAGTGATGATGGCGCAGTGTGGCAAAAAATTGACGCCTGAATCATGTGCATGGGCCCGCCTTTTTGTTCAATGCGGCAATGCATACTGGCGGTGCTAGCATTCCGCCACTGCTGATCCTGTCAGTTGCAACTCACGAGTAACGCCATGCGTACTGCATTCATTGAGAATTTTCTGGGTCGTGCACCCGACTGGTACAAGCTGACGATTGTCGGTTTTCTGGTCGCGAATCCAATCGTCGCGTTCCTGACCGGCAATTACTTCCTCGTCGGCTGGATGTTGATCGCGGAATTCATCTTCTGTCTCGCCATGGCGCTGAAGTGCTATCCGCTGCAACCGGGCGGCCTGCTGGCGATCGAGGCGGTCATCATGGGCCTGACCTCCGCGGAGGCCGTATACGCAGAGACGCTGCACAACTTCCCGGTCATCATGCTGTTGATGTTCATGGTGGCCGGCATCTACTTCCTGAAGGAGTTGCTGCTGGTTGCGTTTACCAAGATCCTGCTGGGCGTCAAGTCAAAACCACTGCTGGCGGTGCTGTTCAGCGGGGTCGCCGCGGTCCTGTCCGCCTTCCTCGATGCGTTGACCGTAATCGCCGTCATCATCACGGTCGCCGAGGGTTTTTATGGCGTCTATCACAAGGTGGCATCGGGGTACGACTACGACCACGATCACGATCATTCGGCCGATGACGAAGTCAATGAGCTGCACCGCGCGGACCTCGATGAGTTCCGCGCGTTGCTGCGCAATCTCATCATGCATGGGGCCATCGGCACAGCGCTCGGCGGGGTCTGCACGATCGTCGGCGAGCCGCAGAACCTGCTGATCGCCAAGGAGGCCGGCTGGCAGTTCGCCGAGTTCTTTATCCGCATGGCGCCGGTCACCATGCCGGTGCTGGCGGTCGGGTTGCTGACCAGCTTCCTGCTCGAGATCACCGGCTGGTTCGGTTACGGTGCGCGGCTGAGCCCCGCCGTACGCGAGGTGCTCAGCGACTACGATCGCCACGAGACCGCCCGGCGCACGGATCGCCAGAAGGCCGTGCTGATCGTCCAGGGCTCCTGCGCGATCATGCTGGTGTTCGCGCTGGGTTTCCACCTGGCCGAGGTCGGCGTCATCGGCCTGATGGTGATCGTCGTCGCCACCGCCTTCAACGGGGTGATCGAGGAGCACCGGATCGGACAAGCGTTCGCAGAAGCGCTGCCGTTTACCTCGTTGCTGGTCGTGTTCTTCGCCATCGTTGCGGTCATCCACGAGCAGCACCTGTTTACCCCGATTACGGATTACGTGCTCGCGCTCGAAGGTGGTGCCCGCACCGCGATGTTCTATGTCGCCAACGGCGTGTTGTCGGCGATCAGCGACAACGTATTCGTTGCCACGGTGTACATCGGTCAGGTCAAGGATGCGTTTCTGGCCGGCGAGCTGACGCGCGAGGAATTCGAGCTGCTCGCGGTCGCCATCAACACCGGCACGAATATCCCGAGTGTCGCCACGCCGAACGGCCAGGCCGCGTTCCTGTTCCTGCTGACCTCGGCGTTGGCCCCGTTGATTCGTCTGTCATACGGGCGCATGGTGTGGATGGCATTGCCCTACACGATCACGATGAGCACAACCGGCCTGCTGGCCGTTATCTATCTGCTGTAATGTGACGCGCTGTTGTTGCAGGAGCGGCTTTAGCCGCGATTGTTTGAATCGCGGCTAAAGCCGCTCCTGCAACAACAGCATCCCCCACAAAAATCCGGGCGGGCCGGATGATCTTCGCAATCATCGAGGTGGTTGATCGAGAATGAAAGAATTTACCGCAATCCAGGCGCCGAAAGTCGCCGTGATCGGGCTCGGCTATGTCGGCTTGCCGCTGGCCGTCGAGTTCGGCAAGCACTTCGACACGGTCGGCTTTGACATCAACGCCGCGCGCATCGCGGAACTGAACGCCGGCCACGACGCGACGCTCGAGGTCTCCGACGAGGAACTGGCGGCCGTCGCGCGGTTCACGTGCACGGCAGACCTCGAAGGCATTCGCGACTGCGACGTCTACATCGTCACCGTGCCGACGCCGATCGACTCGGCCAAGCGGCCCGATCTGGGCGCGTTGCTGGGCGCGAGCAAGTCGGTGGGCCGCGTGCTGGCCGCCGGCAACATCGTTATCTATGAGTCGACCGTGTACCCCGGGGCGACCGAAGAGGATTGCGCGCCGATTCTCGAGCAGGTCTCGGGCCTGAAGCTCAACGAGGATTTTTACCTCGGCTACAGCCCCGAGCGCATCAACCCGGGCGACAAGCAACACCGGGTTACGGACATTTGCAAGGTCACATCGGGCTCGACTCCCGAGGCGGCCGGGTTCATCGACGAGTTGTACCGCACGGTGATACGCGCGGGCACCTTCAAGGCGTCGAGCATTCAGGTGGCCGAGGCCGCCAAGGTCATCGAGAACACCCAGCGCGACGTCAACATCGCGCTGATCAACGAACTGGCGCTGATCTTCAACCGCATGGGCCTCGATACGCTCGAGGTGCTGGAAGCGGCCGGCACGAAGTGGAACTTTCTGCCGTTCCGGCCGGGTCTGGTCGGCGGACACTGCATCGGCGTCGATCCGTATTACCTGACGCACAAGGCGCAGGAGGTCGGCTATCACCCGGCAATGATCCTGGCGGGGCGCCGGATCAACGACAACATGGGTTTGTTCGTGGCCTCGGAGGTCATCCGGCTGATGCTGAAGCGGGCCATGAATGTCGCCGCCGCGCGCATCCTGATCATGGGCATCACCTTCAAGGAAAACTGCCCGGACGTGCGCAATACGCGGGTCGTCGACGTGATCAACGAGTTGCGCGATTTCGGTGCGACGGTCGATGTCTACGACCCGTGGGCGGATGCCGACGTGGTCCGGGCAGAATACGGCCTCGAGGTCATGACCGAGTGCCCGGCCCCGGGGCAGTACGAGTGCATTGTGCTGGCCGTTGCGCACCGGCAGTTCATCGACATGTCGCGCGACGCCATGCGCGCGCTCGGCAAACCCGGGCACGTCGTCTACGACATCAAGTCGGTGTTGCCGAGGGAGCAGGTAGACCAGCGACTCTAA
>SMVB01154271.1_pt1 | contig 13180 bp, 12 predicted proteins | sample 2456461 | NCBI WGS metagenome assembly SMVB01 (sample SAMN11095934, study PRJNA526329) | marine sediment metagenome | biome: Marine sediment; feature: Surficial sediment; material: Deep marine sediment; isolation source: Hadal surficial sediment | place: Pacific Ocean | collected 2014-05 | depth...
CGATAAAACATCACCCATACCGAGAATTCGCGAAGCAACACGTTCAGGATGAAATGGTGCAAGTGCGTCGATTTTCTCACCGGTACCGACAAACTTGATCGGTTTACCAGTGATCTGCCTGACGGACAAGGCCGCACCACCGCGCGCGTCGCCATCAGTTTTGGTCAGTATTACACCGGTCAGCGCCAATGCTTCATCAAAGGCACGGGCAGAATTCGCTGCATCCTGTCCGGTCATGCTATCGACAACAAACAAAGTTTCGTGCGGTTTGACCGCCGCGTGGATATCACGTATCTCATCCATCATGGCATCGTCAATGTGTAAACGACCCGCTGTATCCACCAGCAACACATCAACAAACTGACGCCGGGCTGCCTCTACCGCCTGGCTGGCGATATCAACCGCCTTCTCCGTTGTCGATGATGGCTGGAAGATGACATCGACCTGTTGCGCCAATGTTTCCAATTGCTCGATGGCGGCCGGGCGATATACATCACAGCTGACCACCATCACTTTCTTTTTGAACTGCTGTTTAAGAAGCCTGGCCAGCTTCGCGGTGGTGGTGGTTTTTCCCGAGCCCTGTAATCCAGCCAGCAAAACGACAACCGGAGGACTGCCATGCAAATCCAGGGCTTCATTTTCCTCACCCATAACGATGACCAGTTCGTCATGAACAATTTTCACCAGCGCCTGACCGGGGTTGAGACTGGCAATAAGCTCCTGGCCCATGGCCCTCGCTTTCACCTGCGCAATAAAACTTTGCACGACCGGCAAGGCGACATCAGCTTCAAGCAAAGCTATCCGGACCTCACGCAATGTTTCCTTGATGTTGTCTTCAGTCAAACGACCCTTGCCGCGCAGTTTTTGCATGGTCTGGCTTAATCGTTGCGTCAGGTTGTCAAACATTATGTACTCCGCAAATCAGCAGTCAGGTATTATAACGGTTGAGGACACCTAAAAGACCACAATATCAAGACCCTGAAATCACCATGCATGACACTCTTTTATTGATCACAGCAAGCAGCTATCTGTTGGCGATCATGCTGATGTACCTCGCAGTCATCCAGAACTCGAAGGCAAAACGAATGCTGGCGATCGGCCTGACGTTTGCAGGCGTGGTTTTGCATGCCTGGGCGCAGGCACAGCACTGGATCACACCTGCCATACCGCAGGTGAGTCTGCTCAATGTATTATCGCTTTGTGCGCTTGTCACGATAGCAATCCCGCTGGCAACCTTGCCTTTCCGGGAAAATCTTTTTGATGCCGTACTGGTGGTATTGCCGTTGTCTGTATTGATACTGATCGCTGAAGGCAGCCTTGAGGCCCCGACGCTGGAGATCACACGGGGCTCAGCCGGTATCACCGTACACATACTGACTTCCGTGATCGCGTTTGGCGTGCTCAGCATCGCCGGTGTGTACGCGCTGTTTGTAATGTTGATCGACCAATTGTTGCGCCGCCACAGCTATAACAAACTGGTACAGTCGCTGCCGGCACTCGACACATTGGAATCCTTATTATTTCTGTTGATCAAAATCGGCTTCGCCGTGCTGACCATTGCGCTGATCACAGGGTTGCTATATGTCGATGATTTATTTGGTCAGCATTTGGCCCACAAAACCCTGCTGTCCATTTTTGCCTGGCTGGTCTTTGCATTGCTTTTGTGGGGGCGCTGGCGCAAAGGCTGGCGCGGTCGTGTTGCCGTTCGCATGACGCTTGCGGGCATCGCGTTGTTGCTTTTGTCCTATTTTGGCAGCAAGCTTGTTTTAGAAGTCCTGCTGCAGCGAAACTGGTACAGTTCTTAAACTTAAATGAAATACACAGGAAATTAACACCGCATTGGACGATATCCCGCTACGCACTCTGTTTACAGCGCTGTTCATTCTGATCGTACTTTCAGGCTTTTTTTCAAGCTCGGAAACCAGCCTCATGGCGATCAACCGTTATCGTCTCAAGCACCTGGCCAATAAGGGTCACCGCGGCGCGCGTCTTGCACAGAAACTGTTGACCCGCCCCGACCGCCTGATCGGCCTGATCCTGCTTGGCAACAACATGGTCAATATCCTCGCCGCGTCAATTGCGACCGTGATTGCAATGCGTATGTACGGTGATAATGGCATCTGGATTTCAACCCTGGTAATGACCATTGTGGTGCTGATTTTCGCTGAGGTCGCACCAAAGACCGTGGCTGTCTTACACCCCGAGAAAATTGCCTTCCCTGCGTCATATGTGTTGGTCGTGTTGTTAAAGATATTCAATCCGATCGTTTGGCTGGTCAACGGGCTTGCCAACCTGTTATTAAAACCCTTTGGCCTCAAAACAGACGTAGAAGCACTTGAGCGCCTGAACAGGGAAGAATTACGCACGTTGGTGACCGAAGGCGGGCAAATTTCAATTGACCACCAACGTATGTTGGTCAATATCCTCGATCTCGAGCAAGCCTCTGTTGAAGACGTGATGGTTCCCCGCGGCGAAATCGTCGGTATCGATCTGGACGATGACTGGGTGGACATACTCAATCAGTTAGCACAAACCGTCTACACCCGGTTGCCGGTGTACCGGGAAACTGTTGATAACGTGGTTGGCCTGCTCCACATTCGCTCGATCATTTCCAAGCTGTCTTTGGGTGGATTGAACTTTGAAGATTTACAGCGCTCGGTGAGACGGCCCTATTTTGTACCGGAAGGCACCTCCCTGACCCGTCAATTACTCGAGTTTCAGGGCAAGGAACGACGCATGGCACTGGTGGTTGATGAATATGGCGATATCCAGGGTCTGGTTACACTGGATGACATCCTCGAAGAAATTGTTGGTGAATACACGCCCGAAGGCCGGGGTCGTTCGCGCACCATGCGCCGGCTGGACGATGGCAACTACCTGGTGGACGGGTCAACCAGCGTACGCACTCTGAACCGGCGCTTGCAATGGAACCTGCCATTCAATGAAGCGCATACATTGGGCGGGTTGCTGATCGAGGAGATGGAAGCCATACCGGATGGCAAGTGCAGTATTAAAATCGACGGCCATATCATGACCATTGTCGATCTGCGCGATAACGTAATACAGAAAATTCTGGTAAAGCCGAACCGGGCTTGACCGGCGACGATCATCCAGGTTCCTGCCCGACCCAGTCAGAACGCAGCCGCGATGGCCTCATCGAGGTTGTTCACGGCATTGATCTGCAAACCGTCGATCGCCACCCTGGGCTGGTTGGCTCGCGGAATAATCGCCCGCGCGAACCCCAGACCGGCCGCTTCTTTCAAACGCTCTTCACCGTTGTAGACGGGTCGCACTTCTCCTGACAAACCCACTTCCCCGAAAACCACCGTCTTGGCTGGCAACACACGGTCCCGAAAACTTGAAAGTATCGCCAGTAGCAACGGCAAATCGGAACCCGTTTCGGTGATCCGCATACCACCCACGACGTTTGCGAAAACATCCTGATCGCCGAGACTCACACCGCCGTGCCGATGCAAAACAGCCAAAAGCATGGCCAGCCGGCTGTGATCCAGACCGACAGTTACACGCCTCGGGTTCGCCAGGTGGCTTTCATCAACCAGCGCCTGTAACTCGAGCAAGATCGGTCGCGTGCCTTCACGTATAACGGTTATGACACTACCGGCAGCAGTCGCCGAGTGGCCTGAAAGAAAAATTGCGGACGGGTTGCTGACCTCTTTCAGGCCCTTGCCGGTCATCGCGAACACGCCCAATTCGTTGATTGCACCAAAACGGTTTTTGAATGCCCGGATGACACGATAGCGGCTGCCTTCATCACTTTGAAAATACAACACCGCATCCACCATGTGTTCCAAAATACGGGGCCCCGCCAGGGTGCCATCCTTTGTCACGTGGCCGATCAGAACCATGGCGCAGTTCATTTGTTTTGCATACCTGACAAGACCGGCAGCCGTTTCCCTGACTTGAGAAACCGAACCCGGGGCTGATTGCACCTGTTCCGAATACAATGTCTGTATAGAATCTATCACCATCAGTCCAGGGCGCTGTTTGGCGGCGACGCTGAGAATCTGCTCAACATTGGTTTCTGTCAGGCAACTCAAGTCGCCAACATCGAGGCCCAGGCGCTTTGCACGCATATTGATCTGTTGCAGCGACTCTTCACCGCTAACATACAGACACTTGATCTGCCCCATTAAACCTGCCAGCACCTGTAACAGCAGTGTCGATTTTCCGATACCCGGATCCCCGCCGATCAGTATTACTGAGCCAGGTACGATGCCACCGCCAAGCACACGATCCAGTTCGTTGATGCCAACACTGATTCGCGATACCTTTTCATCCGAAACCGCCGCCAGTTTTGTTACCTGTTGATTGGCAATGCCAGCATAACCTGCCGCCCGGGGAACCGCGCCCGAGGCCGCCGGTCGGAATTCCTTGATGGTGTTCCAGGATTTACAATCCGGGCACTGGCCTACCCATTTCGTTTGTTCGCTACCGCAGGATGTACAGAAAAAGGCGGTTTTTGTTTTTGCCACGCGTGGATCCTTGATGTAAAAAATGCAAATTGCCGATATGTTAATTATAGTGCTCTTGTATCAGATCAGAGCCATGACCTCCAGCCTAACCCGCATATTTCACCAGTAGGTATCAGGCCTAATCTTAACAACATGAACCATGTTGAATTAAATGACACATATCCCTAAAAGTTCTACGGTACACTTTGTACACGGCCCGATACCTATCCCGGCCCTGGCTTGTCCATATGCAAAGAACTTGGGCTTCCTTCAGCCCATAGCTACGGCTATGGTCTTCAGTCCAGCCCGGCGCCCAGTCACATCTGTCCGTCGCCATCATCCGGGATACTGGTGAAATATGCGAGCTAAGACTTAAATAAGTAAATTACTTACAATAACCATCGGTGATAACAACACAAGATCAGGATGAACATTACATGCCCAAACCGCAAGACCAACAATTAATCGGCGACTCGCCCGCATTTTTGGAGGTATTGGAACACGTCTCGCGTGTCGCGCCGCTCAATCGCCCTGTGCTGGTTATCGGTGAACGCGGTACCGGTAAAGAACTGATCGCCGCGCGTATTCATTTCCTTTCCGGTCGTTGGGACCACCCCTTCGTCAAAATGAATTGTGCTGCCCTGACAGAGTCGCTACTGGAAACTGAACTTTTTGGCCATGAAGCCGGTTCATTTACCGGTGCTGCAAAGCGAAGGCTGGGACGGTTTGAAATCGCAAACCAGGGCAGCCTGTTTCTCGACGAACTCTCCAGCACATCGTCCGGCGTTCAGGAGAAAATTCTGCGTGTCATTGAATACGGCGAATTCGAGCGTGTCGGAGGAAACGAAACCATCCGCACCAATGTGCGCATTATTGGAGCGGCCAACGAGGACCTGCCCGCGCTCGCGCTCGCAGGCAAATTTCGTGCTGATCTGCTGGACCGATTGGCCTTTGATGTGATTACACTACCGCCATTGCGGGAGCGCCCGCATGACATCATGACACTGGCCGATCACTTTGCCATCAAAATGTCCGTTGAACTGGGGAAAGACGTATTCAATGGTTGGAGTGAGCAGGCCCGGCAAAGCCTTCAAAGCTACAACTGGCCCGGCAACGTGCGTGAATTGAAAAATGTTGTTGAACGGGTCGTGTATACCTGCATGAATGACGATGAACCGATCACAGAGATTTTGTTCGACCCGTTTGATTCTCCGTGGCGCCCGGGTGCAGCGTCGGAACACAAGCCGGCGGAAGTTTCACCCTTGCCCGACAAGCCTTATGAATTCAAACAATGTATGGCCGATGAGGAAATCCGGCGACTGAAAAGCGCGCTTGAGTATTGCCGGTTTAACCAGAAAAAAACTGCAAAATTCCTGGGGATGACTTACCACCAGTTGCGCGGGTATTTACGCAAATATGAACTGACCGATGACGAAACCTGACCGACCTGCCTGTATCGGCCAATACAAACGCCGTGCAAGCAGGGTTGATTTAGCAGCTTACCCGGGGGACGCGGCTGGTAACACCGCAAATAAACCCATAAGGAAAATCATCTGCCCATGCTGCCACGGATTCAATCGGCAGTCCCTCACCCCATAACACGACCGGATCACCCGTGACGGCGTCATCATGACCGCGTAAATCCAGGGTGATCAAATCCATTGATACACGACCGGCCAAACAGGATTTCCGGCCGTTGACCAGCACCGGTGTCCCGTTGCGAAGCTGTCTTGGATAACCGTCACCATAGCCGATGGCTGCAACCCCAATGCGCATATCTTCCGGACACTGGTAGGTCGCACCATAGCCAACGGTGTCACCTTTGCGACATTCGTTTATCGCAAGCAACTCGCTCGATAGCGTCATCGCGGGTTTGAGCCCGATTTGTGCGGCTGTCACACCAACCGATGGAGAAATCCCGTACAACATGATTCCGGGGCGCACAAAATCCCTGTGCGATGCCGGGAAATTCAAAACTCCGGCAGAATTCGCCAACGACTGCCCGGCCACCAGGCCCTGGACGGCCTGATCAAACGCCTGGATCTGTACGTCCGTCATCGTATTTCCAGGCTCATCTGCACAGGCGAAATGCGACATCAAGGTAACTGAGCCATCACCGACCAATGTCGTGATTTCCATATAAATGTTGCGCAGGTCTGAAAGCGGAAACCCCAGTCGGTGCATGCCGGTGTCCAGTTTGAGCCAGATTGTTCCATGGTTGCCATCCGCCCGTTGCGCACCCTGTTGCCCGAATTGTTGCCCCAACTGTTGCCCCAACTGTTGCTTGAGTATTTCCAGTTGAGATCGGTGGTGAATAACCGTGTCGGCGCCCAATGAGCGTGCGAGTTCGAAGTCGTCCACACTTGCATAGCCTTCGAGCATCAGCAAACGACCGGACCAACCCCCGTCCCTAAGTGCCACGGCTTCTGCGGGTGTGGCAACCGCCAGCAGGTCCGAGTTCTTTAAGGCACCGGCAACGCGCTGTATTCCGTGACCATAGCCATCGGCCTTGACCACACTGGCGATTTTACTATCGGGGGCAAGCTTGCGGATAACTTCAAAATTATGCTGTATCGCTGCCAGGCTGATACTGGCAAAGGTATTGCGACTCATATGTTAAGCAACCGTGACTGCATATCTGCGGGCTTGTTGAAAGTCTCAGTCGTCGTGATACTGATAGGCGCTGTCAGGTGCGAGGTTTACAAATCTCAACCATTGACCCTGGAACGCCAGATGTATCTTCCCGGTCGCACCATTGCGGTGCTTGCCGATGATGATTTCTGCTTTACCTTTTTCGGCGGTTTCAGGGTTATAAACCTCATCCCTGTAGATAAACACGATCAGGTCAGCGTCCTGCTCGATGGATCCCGACTCTCTGAGATCCGCCATCACCGGCCGTTTGTTTGGGCGCTGTTCCAACGCGCGGTTGAGCTGTGAAAGCGCGACAACCGGTACGTTAAGCTCTTTGGCGATGGCTTTCAAAGAACGTGAGATTTCTGCGATTTCGGTGGCACGGTTTTCCCGCGTGTCGGGCACACTCATCAATTGCAGGTAGTCCACAATGATCAGGTCGACATCGTGCTCGCGTTTGAGTCTTCGCGCCCTGGCCCGCAATTCAGCGGGTGACAAGGCCGGTGTGTCATCAATAAATATTTTGCTTTTATGCAGCAAACTCATCGCAGAGGTTAATTTCGGCCAATCCATATCATCCAGTGAACCCGTGCGGATGCGGCCCTGCTCTATCTGTCCCAGCGATGAAAACAAACGCATGACCAGTTGCAAAGACGCCATTTCCATGCTGAACACTGCCACCGACTTGCCGTGCTTGATGGCGGCGTTTTCAACCAGGTTCATTGCAAAAGCGGTTTTACCCATCGCTGGCCGTCCGGCAATAATGATCAGGTCAGATGGCTGCAGACCGGCGGTCAGGCGATCGAATTCCTGGTAACCGGTTGGAATACCGGTGATATCACCCTCAAACGCGTTGAGTTCTTCGATTTTGGCCATCGCCTCTTTGAGCGTTTCCTGAACGGATACGAAACCCGTCCCACGCCGGCTACCCTTGTCTGCAATCGCAAATACCAGGCGCTCGGCTTCTTCAAGCAGGGTCTGGCTTTTCCTTCCATCGGAGGCAAATGCACTTGAGGTGATCTGCTCGCCCGCATCTATCAGGCTGCGCAAAACGCTTTTCTCGTGAACAATATCTGCATACGCTGCTACGTTGGCCGCGCTCGGGGTATTGTTGGCCAGTTGAGATATGTACTTGCCGCCGTCGACCTGGCTGGATTTACCATTTGATTCAAACCATTCGCTGATGGTGACAGCATCGCAGGGATGACCAGATTCATGCACCTCGCTGATCGCCCGGAAAATCAGGCGGTGGTCTTCACGGTAAAAATCTGCGGCGGTAACAATGTCTGCGATTTGGTCCCAGGCACCCGCGCTCAACAACAAACCACCGAGTACCGACTGCTCAGCCTCCAGGGAATGCGGTGGAACCTTGATACTTTCAACAGATGCCAGCTTGGGTGCAGCCATGAACGGGATTCACAAATTATGGAACAAAAAAACTGCGAATCACCCAATTGCAATTCGCAGTTCAGAGCATAGATGCTATGGCGATATCTCGCAAGCAGAAGAAGAATTATTCTGCCGTTATGATGACCTGAACACGGCTGTCAACATCTGTGTGCAATGCCACAACAACTTCAAACTCACCGGTTGTCCTGATCGGGCCTTCGCCCATAATGACTTCGCTCTTGTTGACTTCATGGCCCAGATCAGAAAGTGCAGAAGCAATTTCGCGTGGTCCAATAGAGCCGTACAGCTTGCCTTCTTCACTGGCATTGGCCTCAAGCTCAATAACCACTTCAGCCAAACCGAGCAAGCGTGCCTGCGCTTCATCCAGTCTGCCGACGGCCGCCGCTTCGAGATCAGCTCTGCGGGCTTCAAACTGTTCGATATTTTCTTTGGTTGCGGGAACAGCCTTGCCCTGGGGTACGAGGTAGTTACGGCCAAAGCCGGCTTTTACCTTGACAGTGTCTCCCAGGTCTCCCAGGTTTTGTACTTTTTCAAGCAGGATAAGATCCATAATTAGTTCTCCCGGGCAATCAATGATTATCAGTGTATGGCAGCAGAGCCAGGAAACGAGCGCGTTTCACGGCGGTTGCCAACTGGCGCTGATACTTGGCTTTGGTTCCGGTTATGCGGCTGGGTACAATTTTACCGGACTCACCAATGTACTGTTTTAGAACTCCAAGGTCTTTGTAATCGATCTCGGAAATGCCTTCGGCCGTGAAACGGCAAAATTTTCTGCGACGAAATTGTTGACGTGCCATGATTATTCTCCAGACCGTGGTTTTGATTCGTTGCCTTCGCTTGCAGCAGTTTCGGGAGCTGCTGCTTCGGCGATGACGGATTCGGTGGCTGCTGCTTCGGCGGCGGCTGTTTCTTCTGCAACTGCTTCAGCGACGACGGCTTCGGCAACAGCGGCTTCAACGACTGCTTCTTCGGCTGCTTCTTCAACGGCTTCTTCAACGGCTTCTTCAGCCACAAGCTCAGTTGTTTCCGCTTTGACGACATCTTCAACAGCTTTCTTTACTTCAGCTTTTTCGCTTTTGTGATCGGATGCGGCACGACGACGGTCACTGTGGTCACGGCTCGAGCGATCCTTTTCTTCTCTGGCCTTGAGCATTTCCGACGGTTCGGTCAGTGCGACTTGACGACGAATCGTCAGGTGGCGCAACACCGCATCGTTGAAACGGAAAACACCTTCCAGTTCGTTGAGCGTGTCGTTATCGCACTCAATATTCATCAGCACATAATGTGCTTTGTGCAATTTGGCCACGGGATATTCGAGTTGCCGGCGACCCCAGTCTTCAAGACGATGGATGGTGCCGTTTTTTTCTTCGATCAGGGTGCGATAGCGTTCCAGCATTGCCGGAACCTGCTCGCTCTGGTCCGGATGAACCAGGAAACAGATTTCATAATGACGCATTGTAAAACTCCTGTTGGATTTTTCTGCCCCGACAAATATGTATTTCAGGACATTCAAAGCCTCCGCTACCCAACCATCGGGTGCGTGAAGCAAGGATAAATCACTTTGCCAATAACAAAGCCGGCGGATTATATCAGTGTGTGAATCGTTCTGGCAAGACCTGCAACGATGGCGATTTAGCGGTGCCGGGTTTCAGCCGATTGTAAAACTTTCACCACAACCGCATTCATCGGTGGCATTGGGGTTATCAAATTGAAATGTTCTGTTGAGGCCATTGGCAATAAAGTCAATTTTTGAACCTTGTAAATATGGCAGGCTTTCCTGGTCAATCACAATCTTCACATCGTTGTTCACGAACACATGATCATTGGCTTCAACCCCGTTCGACATTGTGACTTCATATGCCCAACCCGAGCAGCCCGTTTTCCGTACACCAAGACGCAAAACATCTGCGCCTTCTTTCTCAAGAAAGCGTTTCACCCTCTCTGCTGCAATGTCTGTTAGTTCAACACTCATATTATTAACGCTACCAATAAATGCGACCAGTGTGAAAAATACCGGGGAGTTTGCTTAAAACACTGTGCGCATCGCCCCGGGTGTTTTATCATCTTGGGTCTTTCCTTTCAGAGTTCAACCATAACACGATGACAGCGGTTAGCATCAAAAAATTGCTCAGCGGTGAAATATCAACTGGAACCCGCGTGACGGTTCAGGGCTGGGTGCGAACACGCCGGGATTCCAAGGCCGGTTTTTCGTTTATTTCAGTGCACGATGGATCCTGTTTCAACCCCATCCAGGTTGTGGCACCTGCAGAACTCCCCAATTACGTTCAGGATGTTCAAAAACTGACCACGGGCTGTTCGGTCATTTGTACGGGGGAACTGGTTGAATCCATGGGCCGTGGTCAAAGTTTTGAAATACAGGCAACCGAAGTTGACGTCCCCGGCTGGATCGATGACCCGGACACCTATCCTATTCAGCCAAAACGTCACAGTTTTGAGTTTTTACGCGACGTCGCGCATTTGCGCCCACGCACCAATACGTTTGGTGCAATTGCCCGTGTCCGCCATGTTGCCGCGCAGGCCATCCACCGGTATTTCCATGAACGCGAGTTTTTCTGGATCAATACCCCAATCATTACCGCCTCTGATGCCGAAGGTGCTGGAGACATGTTCAGGGTAAGCACACTGGACATGACCAATTTGCCAAAGAACGCCAATGGAGATATAGATTACGATCAGGATTTCTTCGGCCGTGAAACCTTTCTGACGGTATCCGGGCAGTTGAATGTTGAAGGATACTGCCTGGCACTTTCCAGGGTTTATACCTTTGGGCCGACTTTTCGGGCCGAAAACTCCAACACCACAAGGCATCTGGCTGAATTCTGGATGGTAGAGCCTGAAATCGCCTTTGCTGATCTTGATGATCTGGCAGACCTTGCCGAGGACTTCCTCAAATACATATTCAGCGCGGTGCTTGAAGAGTGCCCTGAAGACATGGCTTTCTTTGCACAAAGGATAGAGCCAACGGTCGTCGAACGCCTTGAAACATTGATCAGCGCACCCTTTGTGCGGCTTGAATACGCCGAAGCCATTGAAATCCTCAAAGCCTCGGGCAAGAAATTTGAATTCAAGCCGGAATGGGGCCTGGATCTGCAGACAGAGCACGAACGTTACCTGACCGAAAAGCATTTCAATGCGCCGGTGATCGTTAAAAACTACCCGACAGAAATCAAAGCCTTTTATATGCGCTTGAATGATGATGGCAAAACCACGGCTGCGCTGGACGTTCTGGCCCCCGGAATTGGCGAAATTATTGGCGGCGCGCAACGTGAAGAACGCCTGGATGTGCTGGAACGGCGTATGCAGGAGCAGGGAATGGATGCCGAAACCTATAGCTGGTACGTCGATTTCCGACGCTATGGAACGGTCCCCCACGCCGGTTTTGGCCTCGGTTTCGAACGCCTGATCAGTTACATCACCGGTATGTCGAACATCCGTGATGTAATCCCCTACCCACGTGTTCCCGGCAGGGCGGATTTCTGATGGACCTGTCCCTGAAAGGCCGCCACGCCTTGGTATGTGGAGCCAGCAAAGGCATCGGCAGGGCGACGGCACTGGAACTGGCCGCCAACGGCGCCACTGTCACCGCGATGGCGCGCAGCAAAGACCTGCTTGAGTCCCTGGTCAGTGAGTTGGCTGCTGATAGCGGTCAAAACCACGGCTACCTGGTTGCTGATTTTTCTGACCCGGACGGTTTGAACGCACTGGTAGAATCGCTTTGCGAGAACCAGCCGGTCCACATCCTGATCAATAACAGTGGCGGACCGCCCGGCGGCCCGGCGCACGCCGCGACGCTGGAAGAATATACAAATGCGTTTACCAAGCACTTGCTGTGCAGCCAGGTGCTGGTCGCTGCAGTGATACCCGGCATGCAGAAAGACCGTTATGGACGTATCATCAATATCATCTCTACATCGGTCAAACAGCCGATCCCGGGCCTCGGCGTATCCAACGCGATACGCGGGGCCGTGGCCAATTGGGCCAAGACGCTTTCATTTGAACTGGGGCCTGATGGGATCACGGTCAACAATGTGTTGCCGGGGTTTACCGAAACAGACCGTCTGAAAGACATCATTGACAACAAGGCGAGTGCCGCCGGCAGTAGCGAGCGGGCGGTTGCCGAAGCGCTGCGTGGCCAGGTGCCTTTAAGGCGCTTTGCACAGGCCTCGGAGACCGCCAATGCAATCGCATTTCTGGCCAGTCCTGCGGCGGCCTATATAAGTGGTGTCAACTTACCGGTCGACGGTGGCCGTACATCTTCCCTATAAATTTGGAAACAACAGACTGATTCAGGGCCGGCAAGCATGCAAATATTACAGAATTTCCTGAACAACCAGTTTGAGCCATCCGCATCAGGAAATACGCTGGATGTGTTTGAACCCGCCACGGGACAGGTATATGCCCGGGTTGAAGATTCATCGTCCGAAGATATTGAAAAGGCTGTTGAAGCCGCCCAACTCGCTTTCGACGACTGGTCTGTTTTGAGTGGCGATGAGCGTGGAAGGTTTCTGAACCGTCTGGCCGATGCCATGGAAGATCGCCTCGAAGAACTGGCAATGGCCGAGTCAAAGGACAATGGCAAACCCATCAGCCTGGCAACAACAGTCGATATTCCAAGGGCAATCGCAAATTTTCGTTTTTTTGCTGCC
>SMVB01399558.1_pt1 | contig 13180 bp, 15 predicted proteins | sample 2456461 | NCBI WGS metagenome assembly SMVB01 (sample SAMN11095934, study PRJNA526329) | marine sediment metagenome | biome: Marine sediment; feature: Surficial sediment; material: Deep marine sediment; isolation source: Hadal surficial sediment | place: Pacific Ocean | collected 2014-05 | depth...
CCAACCGGATGAGCCGAGTACGTATAGCCGTGGCCAATTGCACCCATGCTGTTTTTGTTGCTTTCAAATGCATCCGCAATTTTCTCCGAGAGCATTGTCGCTCCGAATGGAAAATAGCCGTTGGTAATTCCCTTTGCTGCGCACAGGAGATCGGGCTTCACGCCCCACAAGCGGGACCCGGTCCATGCGCCGGTTCGTCCGAAAGCGGTGATAACCTCGTCAGCGATGAGCAGCACACCGTGACGGTCGCAAATATCCCGGACCATCGGCATAAAACTTTCATGTGGCGGGATAACGCCGCCTGCACCAAGCACAGGTTCCATGATGAATGCAGCTACCGTGTCCGCACTTTGAAACTTGATTTCGGCCTCCAGCATTCCGGCACAGAGTTCGGCCAGTCTGGCGGGATCGGACTCATCGAAAGGGTTGCGATAGGGCCACGGCGCAGCAATGTGAAAACAACCGGGAAGCATGGGTTCGTAATTGCGCCTGAATTTCGCGTTACCGTTTATGGATGCGCCACCAAAATGCGTTCCGTGATAACCCTGTTTCAGGCTAATGAATTTGGTTCGGTCCAGTTCTCCACGAATTCGATGGTACTGCCGTGCCAGTCGAAGCGCGGTTTCAACGGCGTCGGAGCCACCCGATGAAAAGAATGCACGCACCAGTCCATCGGGCTCGAACCACTCACTTAACAGGTAAGAAAGCTCAATAGCCGACGCGTTCGAAGTACCCCGAAAGGAGGAGTAGTACGGCATTTCGGCCAATTGCGCTGCGATTGCATCTTTGATTTTCTGGTTGGAGAAGCCAAGGTTGACGTTCCAGAGTCCACCCACTGCGTCGAGCACCGTGTGCCCGTTGACGTCAGTTACGTGAACACCTTCGGCTTTCTGAATCACCTTGGGCGGGTTGTTGCGCATTTCCAGTGGATGCGCCATTGGATGCCAGAAATGTTTCGCATTGTGTTCATTGTAGAAATCGGAACTTCGCATGACTTAAACCTTTCCATCTAATTATTTAGTAGCGCGAGAGCGTGTTTATAACTCGCGCCTGGATGAATGACGTCAAAATGTACGACTTGCATACCGACACCGCTCGCCCCTGTAATGTTTTTTCGCTGATCGTCGACGAAGACACAATCCTCGGGAGCAGTACACAATTGCTCGCAACAGTCCTGGTACGCACGGGCATCGGGTTTAAGAATATCGCTGTAGCTCGCATCAACGATCACGTCGAAGTCGTCGAGAAACGATAACTTGCCGCGAAAATCTTTGCCGTAGAACAAATCCATCTCATTCGACAGGATGGCGAGCTTGTGTCCTTGCGACTTCGCAACACCAATCGCGTCCAGCGCCTCCGGTCGAATAATGGCAGAGGGTTCGGCGCCGCGAGCGGCACGAATGAATTGCGACATTTCGGTCCAGCCGGCACCAATCAGCTCAGAAATTTCCAATGTCCGCTGCGCATAATAGTCTCGTTCGCTAATTTCCCCGTTTTGCATGGTGACCCACAATGGATCCGTGTCCGGATCGAAAGGGCCGCGCCAGGTCAACGTACCTGAGGGAATGCCGAGCGCGTTTTCGGTTTGGGTGTGCGTTTCATGAATCGTGCGGGTGATTACTCCACCGAAATCGAGTACCAGCGCACGTTGACGGTCAGCCATCGTCAGGCAACCTTGTCAGCCGGCGTGCGACCGCCGATCCTTGCGGTTAGTTCGGCCGCCGCGGCTATCAGCAACCTTTTGATAGCAGACTGGTTCTCTTCCGCGAAACGACCTTTGGGTGTGGCTACGGCCAGTGTGCCCATCACATTGCCGGTTGGATCGAAAACCGGGACAGCAATACTGCAGACGTCTGCCTCGTAATAGCCAAGATTGATTACGTAGCCGGATTTCCTGGCTGCCTGCATGGCCTGTTCGATTTGTTTGCGATCAACCAGTGTGCTATCGGTGAAAGCTTTGAGATCCAACTGGTCAAGCAGTTCCGTCTGATCGCCGTTCTGGAAGGCGAGAATGACAATTCCGGATGCTGTTGCATGCAACGGCAAAATTTCGCCCAGGTCCATATTGACGCGATTTGATCGCGGACTTTCCTGCATAGCGACGGTGGCAAGTTGATTACCGGACAACACTGTGAAATGCGCGGTTTCCCCACTGCCCTCGACCAGTCGTTTCAGGATCGGTTGCACAATATCGTTCAATGGTAATGTCGCTTCGCGGACCTGCGCAAGGCGCAGTACACCAGGGCCGATACGATAGCGGCGGGTCTCGGGATTTTGCTCAATCAGCCCATGTTTGGCGAGCGCCAGCAGGAGCCGCCGACTGGTTGCTTTGTCGAAATGGGTCCGGAGCGAGATTTCGCCGAGGCCGAGCTCCGGCTCACGCTTTGAGAAAAGTCCAAGTAATTCAAAAGCTTTGTCAACAGTGCGCATGGTTCCCTGCTAATGAGCGTAACGGCTTGTCACTAAATGAAACATCGGTGATAATAATGAAACGACAACAATACTTCAACGAATTCCGGAAACTACCCCTGTGATTGATTTCGCCCGCATACAAAGTCTCGCCGAAAGTCCTGTCCCGCCGCAGAAGCACCTGATAAACGGGGTGGCTCAAGCGTCGACTAATGGCGCCAGCCTCGACGTTTTCAGCCCCCGAAATGGTGAGGTCCTGACTCGCATAGCAGACGGAACCGCTGCCGACGTCGACCTCGCTGTAGTCGCCGCTCGCAAGGCGTTCGATAGTGGCGTATGGGCGAATCAACCACCCTTTGCGCGCAAGAAAGTCCTGATGCGTTTGGCGGATCTGATCGAGGAGCATGCCTACGAAATTGCAGTACTGGGTGTGCGGGACAATGGCACTGAGATCGGGATGGCGCTGAAGGCAGAGCCGGGGAGTGCGGCGGGGACCTTTCGTTATTACGGCGAAGCGATCGACAAGATCAACGGCGAAGTTGCGCCAACCGGACCGAATCATCTCGGGCTGGTGCTGCGGCAGGCGATCGGCGTCGTTGGCGTCATCGTACCCTGGAATTTCCCATTGATGATTGGCGCCTGGAAAATCGCACCCGCGCTCGCAGTTGGTAATTCCGTCGTATTGAAACCATCAGAGACAGCATCGCTATCGTTACTATGTATGGCTGAATTGGCGCTGCAGGCAGGAATACCGGAAGGCGTCTTTAATGTCGTGACCGGCAAGGGCTCTGTTGTTGGCGAAGCGATCGGTTTGCACGACGATATTGATGTACTGGCATTCACCGGATCGGCTTTTGTCGGTCGCAAATTGATGGAATATTCGGCGCGCTCGAACCTGAAACATGTTTACCTGGAGCTTGGTGGTAAATCACCCAATATTGTCTTTGCCGACGCGCCCGATATCGACAAAGCAGTAGCGGCAGCGGTCAATGGAATATTCCGCAATTCCGGGCAGGTATGCGTCGCTGGTTCGCGCTTGCTCGTTGAAAAAAGCATTCACGGTGATTTTGTAGAAAAACTGAAAGCGGGTGCCGAAGGATTAACTGTGGGTGATCCTCTTGACCCCGACTCTGACGTAGGGGCAATTAACAGTGAGGTGCAGTTGGACAAAAACCTCGACTACATAGCGATCGCTGATGACGACGGCGCGACCCGGGTCACAGGTGGCGAGCGGATTCTGCAGGATTCCGGCGGCTATTACATGTCGCCTGCCGTGTTCGACAATGTAAGCAGTGATATGCGCATTGCGCAGGAGGAGGTTTTCGGACCGGTCTTGAGCGTGATGCCGTTTGAGGATGAAGCGGATGCGGTGCGCATCGCGAATTCAACGGTTTACGGCCTTGCAGCCGGCGTCTGGACATCCGATCTGAGCCGCGCACACCGCATGATTCAGAAGGTTCGCTCAGGCGTGGTACATGTGAATTGCTACGGCGGCACCGACATTACTGTGCCCCTGGGCGGTATGAAACAGTCTGGCAACGGGCACGACAAGTCATTGCACGCGCTCGATAAATATACGGCCCTGAAGACGGCCTGGATTGCTATCTGATCGTCGCTTTATTTCGCCAGCGGGTAGTTTTTGTAGTGGCTTCTGTCCTGATCGACTACGCCAATGCGAATTCCATAGTTACCGCTATCCAGCCATCGATAGACCTGGCGTATCTGCGGTTCTATCGATTTGAACGCGAGATCCGCCCAGGGCAAGTCGTCGTTCGTATACCAGCCGAAATCCACAGCCTCGTCGGTGCAAGTGGTCTCGGGAGTCGTATCAAGATGGCAGCGGAACACAAGATGCGTCTGGGACATGTGCAGTATCGAGCTAACACTGACCAGCATCATCTTATCTGACTGCACTTCGACTCCGGTCTCTTCGCGCAATTCGCGGCTGGCGGCGTCCTCCGGCGTTTCATCGCTTTCCATGTAACCGCCTGGTATCGCCCAGCTTCCCTGGGCAGGGGCGATGCCGCGCTTGATCCACAATATTTTCTTGCCAACACAAACGTAGGTGGCCACCAGCACGCGCGGGTTATCGTAATAGGTTGTGCCGCAATCGCTGCATACGAATCGCTTGCGGTGATCTCCCTGCACCGCCTGCAATGAAACAGCCGATCCACATTCAGAGCAAAATTTCATCGGAGCCTATGCCCGGTTCAGAATCTCCGTCACCCGATCCATCATGTCATCCTTGTTATAGAGGTCATAGTAAATCGACGCCATAACATTCTGCGGTCCGAAGAAGAATCGTTCATAAAGCGCCTGGCGATTGCCGAACCCGGACACTGCAACATCGTGTGCCAGTCTGAAAAGCGCGATCCGGTCTTTGCTTTCGAGGTTTACTGTCTGGAAATACTGGCCGATATCGCCAGCAAGTTCATTGGTCAGGTCGGCTTCACAGGGCGTGGCCATCAGTGAGCTGGAACCAAGCAATTGCACGATCTCGATCAGCCGCGGATACATCTTTGGGAACAGGTTTCTGGACGTGTCCAGCGGGCGGCGCAGTGGTATGTAGTTGCCGCGCTGGTCTTCATGCGCCTGCATCTCGGCGCTATAGCGGAACGCACGGACGCTTTCGGCTATCCACATTGCTTCGGCAATCTGGCCTTTCACGTTCATATCCTTATCTTTGCCGGTCGCTTTCGCCATGGCGCATAACAGGCCGACAATAAACTCCGCTTTGGCAAGCTTGCCGCAAGCCACCTGGTGCATCATGTGTATCACGGCATTCGTCTCTGCGAATGCCTTGTTACACATCGCCGGGTCGCGGTACATGAAAACGCGCTCCCAGGGAACGAGCACATTGTTGAATATGACCACTGCATCCATTTCCTCGAACCTCGAAGCGAGCGGTGCATCGAAGTGAGATTTTCCATGGTCATAGGAGTCGCGGCAAATCAGGCGTAAGCCCGGCGTGCTGATTGGTATAGCGAACGCGAAAGCAAACGGCAGGTTTTCTTCCGACGCTTTCAGCAAGGTTGAAGGGAAAACCTCAATTTCATCAGCGTGAGGCCCTAATGTCGCAAGCAAACGTGCGCCTTTGACGACGATTCCCTCGTCAGTCTCTTTCACAATTTGCAAGGCAACTTTGTCGCTGTACTTGCCTTCTTTAGCCTGCGCGTAGTTAAAGGTCGGGTTTATGAGCGTATGCGTCAAAACTTTGTCATTGTTGCGAACGTACTCGTAGTAATTCTTCATGTTCTCGCCGAATTCGGGCCTGCCCTCGGCCAGAAAATCTGTGGCGCTGCCAAACGCCATGACAGACGCGTTTTTATAGTCCGGCGTTCTGCCAAACATACCGTTCGACCATGTTGCCCATTCGTAGAAGGCCTCTCCACGCTTCACAATGTCCTGCTGCGATTTTGGCACCAGGTATGAGGTTGCGAAGCGTTTGCCATTCTCTTTGTAGGTGATTTTTTCCTGCAGCTTTGGATCGAACTGTTTGTCCAGGAATCCGGCAAGCGTATGCGCACCGCTGCTGAGTCCGGGATGAGTCGTAACGTCTTTTACTTTCTCTCCATGAATCCACACATCGCGTTCGTCCTGCAGGCCCGCGAGATATTGTTTGCCGTTTCGAATGCCGTTGCCTGATTCAGTATCTACGTTGTTCATGCTGGTTGCCTGTCCTGTATTCGGAGTTTGTTTTTGGTGTTTGTTTATCGAGTCAATTGCTTTTGGGTGGCTTCATCGCCGCAGCTGGATACGATATTTCCGAGACCAGCCATCAGTTGCTTCCAGACAGCGGGTTCAATCGACCCTCGCAAGTCGGCGTACACCTGGTCGACTTCCGCGCGCACTTTCTTCTCGAGTTTCTGGCCGGACGCGGTAGCGCTGACGTAGACCACTCGTCGGTCTGTTTCGGAGCGACGTCTTTCGACGAGTTCGCTGGCTGCCAGGCGATCAATGATCCCGACAAGGCTTGGCGGTGGAATGAGGGTGATCTGCGCCAGGGCATGGAAAGGTACCTGATCGACCTCCCAAAGCACTCTTAAAACTCGCCACTGCTGCTCGGTGAGGCCAAACTTCTTGAAAATCTTACGAAATCTGGGCATTACGGCGTCCAATGCGCTGTACAACATCATGGGCAAAGAACGGCTAAAAGCTTGCATTGTCATTCGGAGGGAATTTTATTAATATGTTAATTATTAATATATTAATAAATAGGCTTTGTTGTCAAGTTGTATGGGAAAAAGGGTGGGCACATGCTGGATTTGACAAGGTTTCGACAGTGTTTGTCGCAGTTCGCGACCGGTGTCACGGTCATCACCTGTAGCAATTCGGAGGGGGATTGCTTCGGCATTACGGCCAACAGTTTCAGCTCGGTTTCTCTGGAGCCACCGCTGATCCTGTGGAGCATCGCGAAAGTATCGAATTCGTTGCAGGCTTTCCTGGACGCCGGGTATTTCGCAATCAATGTGCTGGAACTGGGCCAGCAACCCGTATCGAAACTATTTGCTCGTTCCAAGCACGACATATTCGACGGCGTCGATTACGAATCAAGTGAAAACGGAGCGCCGCTATTAAGGAATACGCTCGCCTGGTTTGAATGTCGGACCGACAATGTTCACGACTGTGGCGACCACCACATTATTATCGGTGAAGTAGTCGACTATCGATCAAATGACGGTGAGCCACTGGTCTTCTACGACGGTCAATACCAGACCATTCGCTAGAGCTAACCTTTACCGTTGCTCTTGCGCAGTGCCGAGTAAAAATCGGATAATAATGAATACAATGCCTCAAGTTTCTCCAGTCCGAACTCCCGCTCGATCTCAATATACAGCGCCTCGGAATCAGGCCCGACTTCAGAATGAATCTGCCGTCCTTTGCTCGTTAGCGTAATAACCGTACGGCGCTGATCACTCTTGTCATGTAAGCGCTTGACGATCTTCTCTTTTTCAAGGTATTGCAGAATTCGGGTCAGGCTGGGTGCCAACAAGAAACTTTTTCGGGCGAGCTCGCTGGCGTCAATTTTGTCGAACTCGAACAATGCACGGACGACTCGCCATTGTTGTTCCGTAAGTCCATGGTCTCTGAGCATGGGGCGGAAACGCGCCATCGTGGCTTCGCGCGCTTTGAGTAGCTCCATCGGCAACGAATGTTTGAAGTCTCTCACTAAACGATCTCTGTAGACACCGGGTTCGAAAGCGTACCGATGCCGGGAACTTCCACTTCGACTCTGTCACCATCCTTTAGGTATCTCGGAGGATCAAATCGGGCACCTGCACCGTTCGGAGTGCCAGTGGCGATAATGTCGCCTGGCTTCAGGCGATAAAAAGTGGACAGGTAACTGATGAGATAGGGGAACGGAAACATCAGGTTCGACGTTACGTCATTCTGCCGTTCTTCATCATTAACCCGTGTCATTACCTGCAGCTCGCCCATGGGGTCGAGTTCGTCGGGTGTCACCATCCAGGGTCCCAACGCGCCGGAATTTTCGAAGTTCTTACCTTGCGTCACATTAAATTTGGCGTGCCGCAAGAAATCGCGCAGTGATCCTTCATTCATGATCGTGAGGCCTGCGACGTGCTTGTACGCATCCTCCCGGGAAATCCTTCTCCCTTCCTTACCAATCACGATCACGATTTCGCCTTCGTAATCGAGCTGGTCGGACTCGGGCGGATCAAGCAGTGCTTGTTGATGGCCGACAAGCGACTCCCTGCTGCGCATAAATACGCTTGGGTATTTGGGCGCTTCCGACCCGTCTTTATATTCTGCATTTCTGTTGGCGTAGTTGACGCCGATGCAAATAATTTTTTCAGGATTTGGAATCGTCGGCAAGTACTCGATGTCGCCAAGAGCGACGTCCGGCACCGTACTATTCGCCTCAGCGACCAGCTCAACGAGTCGGTCTGCACGAATCGCGTCGCGCAGGTCGGCCAGATCTGTGTGCCTTGCACCTAGATTGACAATGCCTTCGGCCACAACGGCACCGAAACTGGCCTGACCATTGTGCGCAAAGCTTAAGAACTTCACGCGGCCACGTCTTTTAGCAGGCCTGCTCGTTCCAGGACACCATCCAGGCGCGCCTCGATCTCCGACGTTGCCGGGAGCATGGGCAGGCGGTGTTCATTTGCTGGCATGATGCCAAGTTTTTTCATCATGTACTTGATCGGTATCGGATTGGTGTCATAGAAGACGGATTGATTTATTTCCAACAGCCGCTGGTGCAGTTCCCGGCCAGTGGCAAGGTCGCTGTCCCAAACGGCGTCGCACATGCTCACAAGAATATCGGGGCGTAAATTACCAACGGCATTCATCAAGCCGCAAGCACCGATGGTCATCATTGGAAAAGAAAGCTCCTCAAGGCCGACGAAGACCTTGAATTCATTTCCCAGTGCGGCGAAACATTCCGTGACAAAGCCCAAATCGTTGACCGCATGTTTCATGCCGATGAACGAATCGGATTTGTCGCGAATCTGTTTCATTGAATCGAGTGTCACGCTGATCGCGGTTCGTCCTGGTATGTGATAGATCATCCAGGGCGTGTCATGTTGTGAAGCAAGCTTCAGGTAATACTCCACCAGGCCACGTTGTGGTGGGCGAATGTAGTAGGGCGTCACAATCAGCAGGGCATCCACGCCTGCTTTTACGGCATGCAAGGTCAAGGCCGCGGTTTCGGCCATCGATTGTGAACCGGTTGCCGCGATGACCGGTATTTTTCCATTGGTTGTCGCAATTGCTACATCAACCAGTTGATTTCGTTCGGCCGCCGTTAATGTTGACGGTTCAGCGGTTGTGCCATTGACCAGCACGCCGTGTGACCCGCGTGCCATTTGAAACTCGATTAGTCCGGCGTACGCGTCATGGTCGACTTCGCCGTTTTTGAAAGGAGTCACAACAGGTGTAATTGACCCCTTGATGCGCGCCAGATCAGACATTTCCATATTCCTCAATTGATTGCGTTACTTGACCTCGGGTGGATCTGCAGTATACTTAACATGTTAAATTAATTCAATTCAGACCCTGAGCGCACCACAGATGCCGCACCAAATCATTGAATATTCAGCGAATCTTGAATCCCGAGTCGATATTCAGGAGCTCGTGAATGCTGTGCATAAAATCGCTGCAGGGATTGATGTTTTCCCGCTGGGCGGCTTAAGAACCCGGGCGGCACGGCGCGATTATTACTGTATTGCGGATGGCCATCGAGATAATTCGTTCTTGCACCTGACCTGGAAACTGGGATCCGGGCGTCCCGAGGAGGTGAGAAAGGCCGCCGGTGACCTGATGTTTGAGAGATTGTGCGACTTGCTGGAAGACGCCTATGACAATTCACCATTGGCCATATCCTTCGAGATTCAGGAAATTCATCCAGTGCTGACGTACAAGAAGAACAATTTGCGCCACTACATGGCGACTCGAAGTAATTAGGAATCTACGAATATTTCGGAGGTGTGATGTCTTCAGGTTTTGACAAAAACGTGCAAGATGCGGCCAGACTGATTGCAAAGAATTCGAAAGACCCGTTACCGCATTTCATTAACGGCAAGCGAGATCCCGGTCGCTCCGGAAAAACATTCGAAAACCTAACGCCGGTCGATAACAGCGTTACCGGATCTGTAGCTGCTGGCAATAGCGACGACATTGACGCTGCCTGCATAGCCGCGCAAGAAGCGTTTTATGACTGGCGCGCCATATCGGGAAAAGAACGAAAAACGATTCTGCACAAAGTCGCCGATGCGATTGAGTCCAATGCGCGCGACATCGCACTGGTCGAGAGCGTCGATTCGGGCCAGGCGATTCGCTTTATGGGTAAGGCCGCAATTCGCGGGGCAGCCAATTTCCGATTTTTTGCCGATTTGGCGCCAGGTGCACGCGATGGACAATCTCTGCCTGCCGATGACCATCATAATTATTCAATACGACAACCCATAGGCCCTGTTGGTGTTATTACACCGTGGAATACGCCATTCATGCTCTCGACCTGGAAGATTGCGCCGGCGCTGGCGGCAGGCTGTACCGTCGTTCACAAGCCGGCCGAATGGTCCCCGCTAACAGCGATGATGTTGTCTGAAATTGCACACGATGCAGGTTTGCCGGATGGTGTATTGAATTGTGTGCAGGGCCTTGGAGAGGATGCGGGCAAACCACTTACAGAGCATCCTGCAATCAAGGCGATTGCGTTTGTGGGCGAATCCCAGACAGGCAGCCACATCATGCGGCAGGGTGCGGAAACACTGAAGCGTGTGCATTTCGAACTGGGTGGCAAAAACCCGGTTATCGTATTTGACGATGCGGATCTTGATAAGGCGCTGGACGCGGTCGTATTCATGATTTACAGCCTTAATGGTGAACGTTGTACCTCATCCAGTCGCTTGCTGGTGCAGGAATCCATACAGGAAGAATTTTTGCAACGACTGACCATGCGGGTAAACAATCTGACGGTGGGCCATCCGCTGGACCCTGCCACCGAGGTCGGTCCGCTTGTTCACACTCGACATTTCGAAAAAGTGTGCAGCTATTTCGATATTGCGAAAGAGGACGGGGCAAAAATCGCTGCTGGTGGCAGCGCGTTGGAGGGAGAAGGCAATTACGTTCGGCCGACACTGTTTACGAATGCAAAAAACAGCATGCGCATAGCACAACAGGAAATATTCGGTCCGGTTCTGACCGCTATTCCTTTCAAAAACGAGGCGGAAGCGCTAGCCATTGCAAACGACACAAACTACGGTCTGGCTGCCTATGTCTGGACCAGCGATGCCGGCCGATGTAACCGGCTTGCCAGGGATCTCGATGTTGGAATGATCTGGCTGAATTCCGAGAATAATCGCCATTTGCCTGCGCCATTTGGTGGTATGAAAGCCAGCGGAATAGGGCGAGATGGCGGTGATTACAGTTTCGAGTTTTACATGGAGACAAAAAATGTATGCATGGCTCTGGAAACTCATAACGTACCAAGATTGGGTGTGAAATGAGTTTGTACTACCTGCAGAAATTCCTGTACGTGCTGAATCGGGATACCGGCGCGCAGGAGAAATATCGCGACGACCTCGACGCATTGATAGGCGATTTCGAACTGACAAAAGAAGAGGTCAACGCTCTTAAGGAAGGCGATATCGGCCTGCTATTCGTACTTGGCGTGAACGGCCAGATTCTTATGCACTATGCTGCATTTCTCGGCATCGAATGGTTTGACTACCTTGATCTGATGCGCAAAGGCATCGAAAAACACGGCCAGGTTCGCGATGGCGTTTACGCAGTGACCGGTGGCGGTGCAAGTTTCACTGTCGAGGAGAAGCAGCGATGAGCCTGGTTTACGCAGGTGTTTGCAGTCATGCGCCGGGCATCACGGGTCGCGCTGACCTGGTCGAGAACACGGAACTGCGGGACGAGTTCTACGCAAATCTCGACAAGATGCGTCAGGAGATCGTTGATGCTGGGACCGAAGCAATAATTATTGTTGCAGCGGAGCACTTTGCTAATTTTTTCATGAACAACATGCCGGCATTTTGCGTTGGCATGAGCGATACCTATGACGGCCCGATCGAAGATCCGGACTGGCTCAAGATCGAACACCGTAATGTGCCGGGCAACCGTGACCTGTCGCGTCGCCTGATCGTCGAGATGATGAATACCGTGGACGTCGCTTATGCCGAGGAGTGGAAGTTCGATCACGGCATCATGGTCCCGCTGCATTTCCTGACGCCGAATTATGACTTGCCGGTCATACCGGTGAACATAAATTGCCAGGGGCCACCGTTAACACCGCTGCATCGTGCATGGGCTTTTGGCGAAGCGTTGCGTCGTGCCTGTGACTCGGTGCCGGAGAAAATTGCGGTGATTGGCACAGGTGGCATATCACACTGGCCGGCAACGCCGGACTCCGGAAAAATTAATGAGGCCTGGGACCGGGACTTCCTTGACCGGTTTCTGCGAAATGACAAGGAAGCCTTGCTGAATTACACAGACGAGCAGACTTACGCCGATGCCGGACAGGGCGGATTTGAAATCAGGCCATATATCGCAATCGCTGCTGCCGCCGGAACGACCGGGACATTGCATTTCTATACTGCAGACCTGCCAATATTCGCGGTGGGATGCACAGTTGCCAGATGTGATCTCTAACCCGTTGACTTGACCAAATATTGATTTCGAGAGTAACCCATGCCGCATATGAAACCCCTGCCGTTTGAATCTATCCCTGAAGATATTCAGGCACGCTTCAATCACTACAAAGAAACACGCGGTTTCACCCCCAACAGTATTCAAACGATGGCGCGCCGGCCCGAAATCGTTCGCGCGTTCATGCAGCTGAACAAGGCGATTTTGTATGAGGGAACAGTGCCCGAAGAGCTCAAAATGCTGGTGAGCCTCATTGCAAGCCAGGTCTCGGGTTGTCGCTATTGCCAGGCGCATATGGCGAATCTGTCGACGATATATTCGTCATCGGCAGAGAAAATTGGCAGTGTCTGGGAGTTCGAGACAAGCAAGCTGTTTTCTGATGCGGAACGCGCGGCACTCCGGCTTGCGTACAAAGGTGCAATGGCTCCGGCTGAAACCACACAGGAAGATTTCGACATCGCCGGCGAGTATTTCGATGACGAACAGATTGTAGAAATAGTCGCATGTGTCGCATTGTTCGGCTTTCTGAACCGCTGGAATGATTCTATGGCTACAGAACTTGAGGCGCTGCCTGCAAAAGTTGCAGCAGATACGGTTGGACGGTCCAGCGATTGGGTGGCCGTCAAACATGGTGCCTGATACTCCAAGAAGC
>SMVB01422329.1_pt1 | contig 13175 bp, 16 predicted proteins | sample 2456461 | NCBI WGS metagenome assembly SMVB01 (sample SAMN11095934, study PRJNA526329) | marine sediment metagenome | biome: Marine sediment; feature: Surficial sediment; material: Deep marine sediment; isolation source: Hadal surficial sediment | place: Pacific Ocean | collected 2014-05 | depth...
TCGGCGTCGGCCAGGGCATAGCGCTCGCGCTTGAAAGGGTCGAGTGACCGTGCCGCCCGACTCCTGTTCCTGTGGCTGAGCGCGCCGAGCTGGTTGCGCTTGTGGATTCGCCAGGAATGTTCCTGGATCACGACGATCCTGTGCTCCGCCGAATGGCAACAACGGCACTTGACGCCGAGGCATGTAGTCAACACTTTGAAACCCTCTTGACGTTGCTGGCTGACCGCGAAGCCTCGGTACGAGCTGCGGCGGCGGAAAAACTCGGGGGCTGCGGCAATCGTTCGCTCGACGCTCTGATCGTTGCCTCGACTGATGAGGAAGCAAAGGTACGCGAAGCGGTCGCCACCGCTCTCGGCGAGGTCGGCAACGCCGGGGCCATCGAGTGGTTGATTGACGCTGGTCGAAACGACTCAGACAGAACGGTCAAGGAGGCTGCCGTCGCTGCGCTCGGAGCCGTCGGCGACGATTCGGCCCTGGACGCGCTGATCGAGTTTGTGTCATCGGGACCGCCTCAGGTGCGTCGCAGGGCCATTGCCGCAATCACCGTATTCGACGACGAGAGTGTCGAGCCTGCGATCCGTCGAGCCGCGCTCGACAGAAACCCCGGTGTCCGCGAAGCCGCCGAGATGGTAGTTGGCAAACAACTCACCCCCTCCTAACACCCCACCGGTCCTGCTACCCAGGGTACGGGGACCGGTCTAGGGGGTGGTGACGTCGGTCGTACCTTCGGCGACCCACTCTGCGCCGCCGGGCCAATGCTCCTTCTTCCAAATTGGAACACGGGACTTGAGCTCGTCGATGATGTATCTACACGCCTCGAAACTGTGTGCCCTGTGGGCACTCGACACCGCCACACACACCGCGGGTTCACCGACATCTAGAGAACCGACCCGATGTACGGCTGCGACTCTCAGAATCTCCCACCTGCTCTCGGCCTCTTCGATGATGGTCTCGATAGTTCTGATGGCGAATTCTCCGTACGCCTCGTACTCAAGACGACTCACGGCCTCGCGCCCTGGGGAGTGATTGCGAACTGTTCCGGTGAAGACAACAGAGGCACCAGCCGCCGGATCCTCAACAAATGAAGCAACAGCGGCAACGCTGATGGCTTCGCCAGTCACATCAACACGGACACGAATACGTGGGGCTACAGATTCTTCGTTCATACAATCACCTTCATGCACGACGATACCGGCGACCAAACCCCATTGGACACATCCGCATCCGATCAACCTTCTCGGAACGAAGCGGAACATGAGGGCGTTGCAATGAGAATGAACCCGAATGACGCCAATACGCACGACGCGAAGTCTTCACATGCGAGCCCCTCAGACGCGACCATCCACCGCGCAGATTCCGCGAATGTGGATTCAGCAATTGATGACGAGCCAGACACCTATCCGCCTGCGGAGCAGGTATACACGGTCGAAAGCGACCGCCCCGATGATGGTGTTTTGTACACCGAGCCCGAACATCCGAAAGGCCGGGCAACCACAACCGAAATCACCTCCGAATTCGCCGCGCCCTCGGTTGACTTCAGCCAGCCAGTCACCGTTCCGTTCGTCTATGACGATCCAACTCCGACGCAGAGCACGTCCGTGAATCAACCCAGCGCGTCCCCACAGAACCAGCAGCGAAACGGGCGATCGCGCACAGGGTTGTTCCTCGTTGGTTCCGCCGTGGCGGGCATCATCGGGGCCATTCTCACGGTCGGTCTGCTCTCGGCGACGGGCGCATTCGACGACCCACCTATCGTTACGCAGGACACCACCCCAGTAAACACCGAGCAGGCTGTGCAACCGGTCGAGGTCGTCGCTCCCCAAATCATCAACGATATCGGTTCGTCCCTCAACCCGACGGCCGTTGCGTTGAAGGCTCTGCCCTCCGTCGTGACCATCAACGTATACGACCAACCAGAGGACACCAGCCTGCCGCTAGAAGGCATCGGATCAGGATCTGGTGTCGTGATCTCCTCTGATGGCTACCTGATAACAAACCACCACGTCATTGAGAACGCCGACACCTACTTCGTGTTGTTCCAGGACGGGCGAGAGTACGAGGCAACGCTCGTTGGCAGTGACGAGCTCACAGACCTCGCGGTACTCAAGATCAGCGCGGACGCACTCATTCCCGTTGAATTCGGATCGACAGACAACATGCGGGTCGGTGACCCGACGGTCGCGATTGGCAACCCACTCGGCCAGGACGGCGGCGCATCTGTCAGCGTCGGAATCATCTCCGCGTTCAACCGGAGGGTCGACTTTGGAAACGACGACTTTCTCCACGGCATGCTGCAAACCGACGCTGCAATCAACAGCGGCTCCTCAGGTGGCGGCCTCTTCGACGCAGAGGGGAAGCTGATTGGCATCACCAGTGCGATTGGTGTCTCACAGGCGGGACCCGAAGGAATCGGATACGCGATCCCGATTGAACTTGTCGACCGAATCTCGAAGGAGATTATCGAGACAGGCGACGTTGAACATCCGTTTCTCGGTGTCCAGATCGGAACATACATCGCAACAGCGGACGACGATGCGAGGGTCCCTGCAGGGGCAAACATCGTGTCGATTGAGGGAACTGATTCGGCTGCGGCACTCGCTGGCCTCAGAGTCGATGACATCGTCATCGGAATCGGCGGCAAAGAGATCGTCGACCAGACCGGCCTGATTCTTGCGGTTCGTCTCTACCGAGTCGGCGATGAGGTAGATTTCACTGTGGACAGAGATGGCGACGAGCTGACGATCACAGTTGTGATGGGACGGCGGCCCGCAAATCTACAAGGTTGAGGACACATGTTTGGCATGGAAGACGAAGGTCTCTTTGAACAACTCTTCAAGATGCTGCAATCGTCTGGACCCGTCAACTGGAACCTCGCCCGTGAGGTAACGAAAAGTCTTGCCGGTCAGCCCCAGCCAATTGATCCGACCGTTGCAGAGGAGTATCGAGAACTCGCTCATGTCGCAGAGGTAAGAATCTCCGCGGTGACGCAGCTGCCGTCACCCGAACCAGGTGAGTTGAACCCGACTGATCGCGCAACGTGGGCAGCTGAAAACCAGCAGTCGTTCCGCATTCTTGTTGAACCCCTCGGGGAAAAACTTTCGGGTCTCACGAACATCGACGGCATGCCGGACCTTGGCGACATGGGCGCGATGCTTGCGCCTCTCGGACCCGCGCTCATCGGCATGCAGGCAGGGACGATGGTGGGGTTTATGGCGCACCGTGCGCTTGGACAGTTCGACACCGGCATCCCCGCAATGGATCACGACAGGCCGTACGTGATTGTGCCAAACCTCGACGACTTTGCGATCGACCACGGAATCGACCACAGACAAATCCGTCTATGGGGCGCCCTCCACGAGGTCGCGTTTCATCGAATCATGGCGGTGGAGTGGGTTCGCGGGAGATTCGTTGAGCTCATCACGGCGTTCTACGACACGGTCGAGATCGACACATCAGACCTCATGGGCAAGCTCACAGGGATGGCCGACCCAATGGAGCTCCAAAGGATGCTCGGAGAATCCGAGGATGCGACAGGACTGATCCAAGCATCGGCTGATGCTGATCGGCTTGCCGATGTGCAAGCGTTCACAGCCTTCATTGAGGGCTACGCGGACAGAGTTGTCAGAATGGCGGGCAGCGAATTGTTGCCCAACATCGACCGCATCGAGGCTGCGTACAACCTCAGACGGACTGAGCCGGACAAGACCGAACAGTTCCTCCAACAGTTCGCTGGACTCAAGCTCGATCGGGCGCGTGCCGCGGACGGCGAGACGTTCTGCGACGAGGTTGCCGAACGTTGGGGCGACGATGCCCTCAATCGAGTCTGGGAAGCTCCGGAGAATATGCCGACGCTCTCGGAACTGACCGATCCGATTGGGTGGAACGCGCGGGTCCTATTGGACGAGACAAGTTTGTAGGGCGAAGACGTTAGACGTCAGATCGGAAAACCATCTGAGAATTAGGACGTAGGACGAAGCACGACCGGAAGACTCTTCCACTCAACGCTTCGTGCATGCTTGTCCCGCATTTAGTGGGGACGAGCGAGTCTTCGAGCAAGGGGGGGACCAGTGGCTTCCATATGGAAACCGTGCTGAAGGAAGGACGACCTCTGGGGTGGCGTAGACTTGGAGTTGGCTATCACAGGAGAGATGATGACACTGGCTATTGGGACACAGGCGCCGAACTTTACGCTTCGGGACCAGGACAAGAACGAGATATCGCTGTCCGACTTCAAGGGCCACAACACGCTTGTTGTGTTCATCCCGTTCCCGTTCACGGGAATCTGTGACAACGAGGGCTGTCAGCTTCGTGACGGCCTCGGTGGCATGGACAACGTCGATGCAAAAGTTGTCATCATCACCGTTCACGCAATTCCTACGAACGCAAAATGGGCGGAGGAGAATGGCTTCGAGTTCCCTGTGCTTGCGGACTACTGGCCACACGGCGAAGTTGCCAAAGCGTACGGTGCATTCAATGACGCTCTGGGTTGCGCCAACAGGGTGACGTACGTGCTCGACGCCGAGGGCGTCGTCAGGGATGTCGTTTCGACGGATTCCCTTGGCACTCCACGCGAGTACGAGCTATACGGCAAGGCTCTCGCTGCGATCTAACGGGGGCTCAGAAACCACCAGCGCACCAGTGCCCCATCGTATAGCGGCACTATCATCTTCCCGAATCGATCGGTTTTTTTACGCGCATGAGTCCCCCAGAAACGCTATACAACGCGTCACCGATAGTTGACTCGCCGAAGCGGTCCATTCCGACCGTGGCGAGAGCGGCTCTCGTTGTTGGGCTGCTGTACCTGTTCCTTGTTGGAATCAAGCTGCTCGAATCTGGCGTCAAGGGCCTCGGAAGCGATACCGCCGGCGGGCTTTTCGAAGGCATCACCAATCCACTCGCCGCCCTCTTCGTCGGCATCCTCGCAACGGTGCTTGTACAGTCGTCCTCGGTAACAACTGCAACCATTGTGGGGCTTGTAGCGACCGGCGTGCTCCCCATTGAGGTAGCAGTGCCGATGATTATGGGCGCAAACATCGGCACATCCGTCACGAACACCATCGTGTCACTTGCCCACGCACGGAAGACCGAGGAGTTTCGTCTTGCGTTCAGTGCAGCAACGATGCACGACTTCTTCAATCTCATAGCGGTTGCGATACTCCTCCCTCTCGAACTCGCAACTGGATTTCTGCAGAGCACGGCGGCGTGGCTCGCCGAGCTGCTACCTGGCGGGTCGGATGCGACGTTCGACTCGCCAATCAAGGGTGCAGTCAAGTGGGGTGCGTCCCTCGTCCAGCAGGTAATCGAGCGGATAGTCGACCCGGGCACAGCCCTCGGCGTGACCTTCATCGTTGTGGGAATATCGATCATCTTCTTCTCCCTCGCGTTCGTCACCAAGAATATGCGAGTACTCATTGCCGCACGACTCGAGAGATCCGTCAACGCAGCGCTTGCACGCAGCGGGCTTGTTGGCATTGCGGTAGGTATCATCATCACGGTTGCGGTGCAGTCGTCGAGCATCACGACTTCGATCCTCGTGCCCATCGTTGCGTCGGGGATTCTTCTGGTGCGCAACGCATACCCAATCACACTCGGCGCAAATATCGGCACGACCGTTACCGCGATTATCGCGGCGCTCGCAACCGGTGCCGTGTCTGGCATGACAATCGCGCTTGTTCACGTGCTCTTCAATGTCACCGCAATCCTGATCCTCTATCCGTGGACGAAGATTCGGTACGTGCCGGTTACGCTCGCCGAGAAACTCGCGGGTGTCGCCGTCCAGAGACGCTGGGTTGCCGTGGCCTACACCGTGATCGTATTCATCGTGATACCACTCGCGGGTATCGTTATTCTGACGTAATGGTCTGAGACTTGGAGGCCCGCTGTGGTAATGGAATTCTTCAAAGCCGGTGCTAGCAACGAACTTGATGCGGTCGAGGCGACCATCGTCCAGATGTTACGCGACGGCAACGACGTGTTCACCACCGCTACCGATGCGCTCTTTGGCGGGGGAACGTCGAAAGCGACAAAGAGGGAGGTCAGGTCGACCGACATGGGCATCAACGAAGCCCAGAAGGATGTACGAAGATCTCTCCTGATCCACGCCGCGGTCGGCCCAACGGAGCTGCCACTGGTCCTCCAATACGCTTCGATCGTCAAGGATGCCGAGCGAATCGGCGACTATTCGAAGAACCTGTACGACCTCGTGAAATTTGGAGCCAACTTCTCTGAGGCACCGGACTGCGACGAACTCGAACGCTATCGAAACAAGGTGAGCAATCTCATCGTGGATGCTGCCGATGTCTTCGAAGCAAAAGACGCACCAGCGGCCCAACGTCTCCTTGGAAAAGCCGATGCATTCCTCGACGAGTACGACATGCAGGTGCGCGCGGCCTACAAATCAAAAGGCGAGGTATCCGACGCGGTCGCCCACGCCCTCTACTTTCGTTTCCTCAAACGGACAACAGCCCATGTCATGAACGTCCTGACTGCCCTCGTCCAACCCCTTGACCGCCTCGACTCGTATGACGAGGCGAAGGAAGACAGGTAGGAGGGGTTTGCGCGGGTTTGTGACGGTCGAAAGATCTGGGAACGCCGGAGATTGACCGAGGACCGCAAGACGTTAGGCGAAGGTTTGCGGCGGACGTGGGAAACTTCGGGTGGTGGGGTTGGCTCCAGATGTGTCTGACTCGGCGTTCAAGAGTCGTAATCGCCTTGATGATGCGCCCGGTGCCCTCGCCAAGACTCATGACATCCTGCTCGCTGAAGTAGCTGAGACGTACGATGAGGTCAGTCTGGGCTGCCAACTCGCTGGCGAAACCGCGAATGATTCGAAGGAATGGAGCTAAGTCTCGGTCATCGCCGCGGCCAGCACCTCCAACAATGTTCGAGGCGATGGAGACCGCACTGGGATTCGTCTGGGTTCGGAGACACCACTATTCACCCGACGGCAGCCGTTTGGTCAGCCGATGCGTCTCGAAGGCAACCTCGATCGCCATTTCATAGATGCGAGGACGCCTGAAGTCGTTCACATGACATCTATACCTCCACGCTCTCCCCGCTACAACCCCTTGATCCCATCATCCGCAACTTCTTCCTGTCTCGCTGTCCTCCTGTCCTCCGACCCTCCCGTCTTCCCATCCTCTTCCATCCGCGAGCGTCCTAAGGTGGGATGCATGGACTTTTCGCACTCGGAACGCTCGATGCAGTACCAGGAACAGCTTTTGGCATTCATGGACGAGTACATCTATCCGGCTGAGCGTTCGGTGAAAAAGACAAGGGACGCTGGGTCGTATAACCCGGCGGAAGCACCGCCTGAGATGGTTGGGCTCAAGGTGGCGGCACGGAAACAGGGGCTCTGGAACTTGTTCCTGCCAGACGACGAGTACGGGGCGGGTCTGACGAACTCGGAGTATGCACCACTTGCGGAGATTATGGGGCACGTCATCGAGTTAGCTCCTGAGGCAACCAACTGTTCGGCACCCGACACGGGAAACATGGAGGTGCTTCACATGTTTGGCACGCCTGAGCAGAAGGAACGTTGGCTCCTACCGCTTCTCGAAGGCGAAATCCGCTCGAACTTCGGGATGACGGAACCGGCTGTGGCATCGTCCGATCCCCGCAACCTTGAAGCGTCCGTCGTGCGTGACGGAGACGACTACATCATCTCTGGCACGAAGTGGTGGTCAACCGGCGCAATATCGAACGACTCGAAGGTGTCCATCTTCATGGGTGTCACGGACCCAGCAGCGCCGCCCAAGGAACGCTTCTCGATGATCCTCGTTCCAATGGATACGGACGGTGTTGAGATCGTACGAGACCTCCCTGTCTTCGGATATCACCACAGGGGTGGGCACGCAGAGGTCGTGTACCACGATGTTCGGGTCCCGGCGACGAACATGATTGCGGGTCCCGGCCAGGGATACATGATCGCGCAGGCCCGTCTCGGCCCCGGTCGCATTCACCACGCGATGAGAGCGATCGGACAGGCCGAGCGAGCATTGAAAATGATGGTCGAACGGGCCAAAACACGAACGGCGTTTGGCACAACTATTGCCGACAAGGGCGTCGTGCAGGATTGGATTGCTGAATCGCGCCTCATGATCGACCAGACAAGGCTTCTGGTACTCCGAACTGCATGGCTCATTGACACGCAGGGCAACAAGGCCGCACGCCAAGAAGTCTCCGCCATCAAGGTCGTTGCGCCTCGAACGGCGTTGTGGGTGATTGACAGGGCGATCCAGGTGCACGGAGGCATGGGTGTCAGCGACGACACTCCCCTTGCATCCATGTGGGCCAACATGCGCACGCTGCAAATCGCGGACGGACCGGACGAAGTGCACAAGATGGTTATTGCAAGGCGAGAACTGCGCTAACTCAGCCGAAGAAACGCTTCAGCCAGCGCGCAATGATGTTTGGTGTGGCCGGTGACGGCAGTTCGTTCAACACGTTGGCGAGATGATCCGGCGGAAGGTCGCCGACAAGAACGAAGGTGTTGGATCCATTCGACCAGTGGATCCGGACCGCTTGAGCTGTAGGCACCATCTGGTACACACCAGATTCGACAACGAACGCCATCGGCTCTTCAAGACCGGTCACGACCGTGTTCCCGTCAAGTATGAAGAGAGAGAACCTGAAGAGTCCATCCGTGTAATAACCATGCTCCGAGCCTCCGGGAGCGGCGAACGTGCCAGCACGTGCATACCCGGCCACATTCACGGGCAGCAGATACGCGTGTTCCGGCATCACTATTTCAGCTGAGACCTCGGTCGGGTCCATCGGCGCCTGGTACGTGCGATACGCACGGAAATCCGTGAGTGTCGTGCGACGGTAGAGACTGCCGTCAGACGAGAAGAGATCCTGGATCAGCAGTGCACCTGAACGTTTGTCAATGAGAAGTGAAGCTCTCAGCACATCGCCCTCCATGATGTCGACCACCCTGCCGGGTCTCGACATGTGCCGCACCGCTCCTCGCTCAACAACCGTGTATCGAGAGGCCAGAACATTTGGTTGGTGCGACAGGAAGGCAATGCCTGAAGGCTCGTCGCCCATCGAGACGGCCTTGCCATATCCGGTCATCGACCAGCTCGAATCGGTACGAACAATCTCCATATCGTCAGCGTGTTCAACGAATTGTCGCGACACCTGGGTTTGGCCTCCCCATAGGGAAACGACGAGCCGTGATGCTGAGTACGTCGAGGTTCGAGCATCTGCAAGCACGTCGTCGAGCTCACCGGCTCCGGAAACACCGGGGAAAACACCCATGGCAAGTGCTGTGAGTGCAGCAAGAATGAAGGACCGTTGTGGCAGCCTCATGGTGCGTTCGATATCTGTACGGCTGTGCCGCTTGATGGCACAGAGGAAACTGCGGCGTGGCGGGCCTGTAGATCCGAGATGCTCACAGCGGTTGGTTCTTGGCTACTCGAAAACGGAGCTACCACGAATGCGACTGTCACTGCTGCAACGCCAGCCATCGCTGCAATCACCGCACGCTTCGACCGTTTCTGATCTTCAACTTTTGGTCGATGCAGGTCAAGGAACGAAGGCGGTTCCACACCCGGCAGCGCGCGCACTGCGGTTCGTGCCCGATCCAACTCAGCAAGTTCACGACGACATTCGACGCAGGTGTCGAGATGTGTGGACAGGATGGGAAGTTCCTCCGTGATCAGCTCACCGTCGAGATACGCCGAGAGCTGTTCGATAGGGTGCTCGCCAGGGACAAGAAATAGAGGTAGGTCAAGCATCGGCAGCGCCCGCAGGGCACTACGCACTTCCTTCAATTCACGGAACTGGGCCACGACGTCCTCATCGTGTTCAAGTGAAGATACGACTTCGTCAAGCTCGCTATGGCTGAGACCGCCATCGAGATAACTCGACAGCAGCATCGTGAGTCGCTCGTTGGAACCGTTCAGACCGGCCATGTCAGCAACCCCCTGAGCATTGTTCGGCCACGGTGGATTCTCGATCGAACTGTTCCAACGGGTACGTCGGCAGCGTCAGAAATTTCTTCGTATGTGAGTCCAACGACATCACACAACACGACTGCCTCACGGAAGTCGTATGGAAGTTTCAGCAGTGCTGCCTGAACATCGTCTGACAGGCGGACCGAGGCAAGGACCTCGTCGGGAGATGGTGACGCGCCGACAAGTGAGCGATCGCCATCGGGCAGTGGAGATGTGGGGCGCCGTTGTTTCTTGCGCACACCATCAAGGAACGTATTGCGAGTGATGCGCCACAGCCATCCCTCGAAGGTGCCGGGAGTGTAGGACGCAAGGCCCTTCCGCACCTTGAGCAGTACCTCCTGCACAAGATCTGCAGCATCGTCCGGGTTACCAGTCAGACGGTACGCGAACGTATAGATCTTGCGACCGTAGCGGTGCGCAACATCCTCCCAGGTCAGAATTGAAGGATCAGCCATGTTCCCCATCTCATAGGCCTCAACGCACGAATACCCTCGCAAGTTCCGCGCATTTGGGAAGAACGCAACCCGCTAGGCGGAGGTTTCCCCGGTGTCGGGTCCATCACCGGCGTCGCCACTCTCTGCGACCTCGACATCGGACGCTGCCTCGTCCTCGTCCTCAGCATCTTCATCAGAATCAGATGAATCGCTTCCAATGCCCTCACGAAATTCTTTGGCGGATTGGCCAAGGGAGCGAGCAAGGTCTGGCAGTTTCTTGGCCCCAAACAGCAGAAGCACCACAACAAGGATGATGAGTAACTCGGGTGTGCCGAGGTTCCTGATGAATGCAAACATCCTGATGTCCTTTCCTCGTATCAGTATACTTGAGGACCCAAGTTGCAGACGCTATATCGTGTCGAACGAATCGACAAATGCTTGGAGTCTCTCCCTGGTAACAAAGACGCAACGTTTCTCGCGTTTCTCTCGTTCGTACATCGAATACGGGCTGTACTTGTCCGTAACGAGAATTGCCTGAGCAGGGTTCGACTGCGCAACCTCGACTGCGAGCAGCGCGAGCACCGAGTCGTCAAGCTCCGGGTGAGATCCATCGACGTGAGGAAGTATTGCAAGAACGTTCTTCCGACCGTTGTTGGTTATGTCGTACACCTCGCCTCTGCCCGCGAGCGACGTGGAGAGGTTCGATGCCGAGGACCCAACGTGATAGCCCGCTGAGCGAAGTAGTCCCAGCACCAGGTCGCTGAGGCTCATTGAGTCCGGGTCGACTCCGGCGGAGCGAAGGTGAGCCTCGGTCTCGTCTGACAAGACCACGAATTCACTCAACGCCTCAAGCGCCGTCGAGCCGCTGGTACCAGTCGCAACCTCCGAGTCAGCAACAGTCTTCTGGACGGCTGCTATCGGATCGCCCGACGCTTCGGAGAGAACCGCCATGTTGACGTCTGGCAACACTCCAACACTCGGAAGATGAACAGTGACAACCACTTGCGGGTCGCCTGAGGACATCGCAAGGACGGTGATGTGCTTGACCTCTTCGAGAGGTAGACCATCTCGCACGAGTCCACGCACATGCTCCACAGCTGCGGCTGAGAGCAAAGCCGTGAGCTGCTCGCTCGCCCCCGACGCTCCCAGCGGGACCGAGAACTGCACAGACGCAGTGTCACCCTTCACATGGAATTCTTGGACCTCAGGAAGTGGGCGGGTTGGAAAGAGAGAAGCTGATACTGGTGTGCCGACCACCCGATCTCTCGAGGAACGCATCAAGGAGAAGACGATTCCTACGAGGGCAATCAATACAACGACCACGACTATGGCTAACGCGACCACTTGAGTCTCCTTCAGGGCTTTGTGCGCAGTGTATAGGGAGAGGAACCCGTCGGTTCTTCGCTTGTGCTCAGGGAATTACCCGACCATTCGCGCTTCAGCAGCGATCCTTCGTTCCTTACGAATCTTGCGACGCTCCCTCTCAGACAGCGCACCCCAAATGCCGAACTTCTCGCTTGACGAAATCGCAAACTCCAGACACTCCGAGCGCACCGAACATTCGCGACATATTCCTTTTGCAGTGCGAGTCGATGCCCCCCGTTCGGGGAAGAAGAGGTCGGGGTCAGCACCCCGACAATTCGCGAAATCTTGCCAGGCCATGTCGGCACCATCGGCCTGAAGCGCCTCGATCAGATCCTCGAACACATCGACTCCTACATGAATGTAATTACACTACTGTCATTCAAGTAAGCCCGCGCGCGCCTGTCAAGTGGAAATAGGAAGTAACTGCCACGAACTTCCTAGTAGGTAGTGGGAAGTACGATGGATTTCTTGGCCTTTACGCGGTCAGCCATCAGCTTCAGCAGTCAGCAACAGCCCCTGCGCGTGCGCAATAAAAACTGACGGCTGAAGGCTGACGGCTTCGCTCCCTCTCCCCCATGGTTCGTTCTGTAGGAACGCGAACAGGGGGATAATTGAGTACCTACTACCAGGACGTTCAGTGACCGCTTCAACAAGGGCATCGGTCGACAGCCGCCAGGGATGGCGCCAGTGGCTCGGCGGCTTCTTCACATCGTCCATCGGTCTCAAATGGATCATGGCGATTACCGGCATCGGGCTGCTCGGATACATATTCGTCCACATGGCCGGCAACCTCAAGATATTCGCAGGTGTCGACCCAGCCACCGGGCAGTACCAGATTGATCTCTACTCCGAGGCACTCAGGGAACTCGGCGGTCACCTCGTACCGAGAGGTGCGGTGCTGCTGCTGTTCCGGATCGGGCTCGCATCGATGTTCACGCTGCACATCTGGTCATCTGTTGTGCTCACGAGACGGAACGCCCGTAGCAGAGGCAAACCGCGTTACGAGCACAAGCGCGTCTACAACGAGGCGACGTACGCAGCCCGCACGATGCGATACAGCGGAACGATTGTTGCGCTATTTCTCATCTATCACCTTGCCGACCTGACATTTGGATATGCGAATCCTGACTATGTGTACGGCAGCGTGTACGCCAACATGGTTGCCAGCCTCTCACGACCGATCGTTGCCTTGTTCTACATGCTGGCAAACGTCGCTCTCGTGGTGCACATCTACCATGGCACATGGAGCCTCTTCCAGAGCCTCGGTTCAGCAAGCCCGAAGTTCAACGACCTGCGCCGATACCTCGCTGCAGGGGTCGCGGCGACCATTCTGATCGGGAATCTCTCCATTCCTCTGGCCATCTGGGCTGGCTGGGTCTCGTGAAGTGAGGGGCTGCAATGACTGACACAACCTTCA
>SMVB01320756.1_pt1 | contig 13172 bp, 14 predicted proteins | sample 2456461 | NCBI WGS metagenome assembly SMVB01 (sample SAMN11095934, study PRJNA526329) | marine sediment metagenome | biome: Marine sediment; feature: Surficial sediment; material: Deep marine sediment; isolation source: Hadal surficial sediment | place: Pacific Ocean | collected 2014-05 | depth...
GCGCCGGATCATCGCTCAACCACCACAGCACCGTGTGGGTATCGAGCAGGAGGTTCACGACTCCCTCATCCCGAACGCAGCACGGAGGTCATCAGGGAGTTCGTCGAAATCCTCCGCGATACGAATCCTGCCCTTGAGGGCTCCAGGATGGCGAGGACCATCGGGGCGCTCGAACTTGACCAGCCGCGCCACCGGCTTGCCCGCCTTGCCGATGATGATTTCCTCGCCAGCGAGCACACGCTCGATAAGCGCCGAAAGCTGCGCCTTGGCTTCCGATATGTTTGTGATCGGCATAGTAGCCTCCGCACGTAGTCTGACCAGACCAGACCAGCCTGTCAAGCGGGGTACGCCCTTGGGGTGCACGTCAGGAAAGTGGTGAGAGGTGGACGCCATCCTTCGGACAGTTTCCTGTCACATTTAAGGTGGAATCCGGGTTCTCAGGCGTGCAACAACTCCTCCTGAAACGGCCGGTGGCTCGGGGCGCGGCGACGGAAAGGCTCGTCGGCGGGATCGGCGACACCGGCGGGCGGCGGCGCCCAGATCAGCTCGCGCTTCGCCGGCTGACGACCCGGCTACGCTGACTACCGCCCGCCCCCGTCGTCCCTCCCCATCCTTACCGGCCGATCGCCGAGCCCGTAGACGGGACCCAGCTCGCGTTGCCGCGGCCAGATCTCGTCGAGCGTGTTGCCGTCGTACAAGCGGCCGTTCTTCATCACCATCTGGATGGTGTTGGTGTTGCGCAGATCGTCGAGCGGGTTGCGCTCGAAAATCACCAGGTCGGCGAGCTTGCCGGGCTCGATCGAGCCGAGGTCGTCCTGCACGCCGATAGCTTCGGCGCCGAACAACGTCGCCACCCGCAGAGCCTGGTGCTCGGTCAGGCCGCCCGACTGTATCGCCCACAACTCCCAGTGGTAGCCGAGGCCCTGGAGCTGGCCGTGGCTGCCGACGCCGACCTTGCCGCCGGCGTTGACGATGTCGGCGACCACCTTGGCAAGGCGCGGGAAGTTGTACTCCTCTTCCATGAACCAGCCGGCGCCGCGGCGACGCGCCTTGCCGGCGAGCTCCTCGTAGGGGGTGAACCGCTGCAGCTTCTCGTCGTGGTAGGCGTTCTCGCGCGCGTAGAAGTAGTTTTCCGCCCACGGGCCGCCGTAAGCGACCAGCATCGTCGGCGTGTAGGTCATGCCGGTATGGGCGACGAACTCCACGATGTCCTTGTAGAGCGGCGTGATCGGCAGCGAGTGCTCCTGCCCGGGGTAGCCGTCGATCATCATCTCGAGGTTGTACTTGAAGTCGAGACCACCCTCGGTGGTCGGCATCAGCTCCTGCTCGCGCGCCGCGGTGATGATCCACTGGCGCTGCTGGCGATTGCCGGCCATATACATCTTGATCGTATGGGTGCGGTAGTACTCGCTGTAGCGCTTGAGCACGTCGGAGGCGTGCTTCTGGCTGCGAATGCCCTCGCCGGAGAACACCCCGGGTCCGGTCGAGTAGATGCGCGGCCCGAGCGTCGTCCCGGCGGTGACCCGGTCGCTGTAGGTGAGCACGTCGGTGGTGCCGGTCTGCGGGTCGCGCGTCGTGGTGACGCCGTAGGCCAGGTTGGCCAGGAACATCCATGCCTGGCTCTTGTGGAGGCCCCACGCCGGACGCAGGTGGGCATGGGTGTCGACGAAACCCGGTGCGATCGTCTTGCCCGCAACGTCGATCTCTTCGGCGCCACTGGGAATGTCGACCTGGCCGCGCCGGCCGACGGCCACGATACGGTTGTCTTGCACCACGATGTCGGCGTTCGGGATGATCTCGTCGCCCCGCATCGTGATGACGGTGGCGCCGCGCAGCACCACGACGCCGCTCGGAATGTCGCGCCCCACCTCGACGATGATGCGCTCCTCGAAGGGTGAATAGACGGGATCTTCGTCCTCTTCCTCGGCTTCTTCCTGCTCTTCGCCCTCGGCGGCCTCTTCGTCGAGCACCTCATCGACCGCATCGGCCTCCTCGTCGGCGAGCGCCTCGGCCTCGGCTTCGGCCTCGCGCGCGGCTACCAAATCGTAGACGAAGTGGGCGTTGCCGATCGACCAGTGCACCGCGTTGCCGTCGCGCCCCCAGGCAGGGAACTGGGCGCCGATCTGGGTCAGCCGGCGCACCGGGACGACGGCGTTGTCGGGGTTGGCGACCGACACCGACGGCGTGTCGCCGCCGACCCGCGGCACGGTCACGACATAGAGATCCTGGCCAACCTGGGCAAGGGCCTTGCCACCGACCGGGGCCATCTGAATCCATCCGGCCCGCGCCGCGTTTTCCGCTCCCGGGGCGGTACGGCCGCGCACCGTCAGGTGCGACTTCTGGTCGGTGCCGTCCCAGCGAATCGAGATCAGCTCGCCGCCGCCGTTGAGGTAGATGCGCTCGCCCTCGGCGGTGAAATGCGGGTTCGTGCGGCCTTCGGTCGGGGCGATCAGCGTCCATTCGCCGCCGTCCGAAGGGATCCATACCAGATCGACCGACGCCCCGAAGGCGCGGGTGCCGGTGGCGTCCTCGAAGTTGGCGGCCGGGCCGCGGATCGCCACGATCCGATCGCCGCCGGGGGCCCATACCGGGTTCTGGAAAATGCCGCTCTGGGTGCTCAGCTTGACGGCATCGCCGCCCGCCGCCGCGACCTTGTAGATGGCACCCGCGTCGTCAAACGACCAGGTCACGAAGGCGATCGAGACCCCGTCGGGCGACCAGGTGGGCTGCGCTTCGATCACCTCTCCCGAGTTGGTCGTCACGCGCCGCGGCGCACCGCTCGGCCAATCCATGATGTAGACGTGGTCGAGGCCGACGAACGCCAGCTTGGTGCCGTCGGGCGACGGCACGGAGTCGCGAATCTGAGTGATCACGAACGTCGGATCGTCCGAGATCGGGTACTTGAAGAAGACCTCCGGACCATAGGCGACGTCGACATCGACGTGAAACGGAATCACGGAAGGTCCGGAACCGTCGATCGGAACCCGCCAGATCTTACCGTCGTAGGTGGTCACGATCTCGGTGGAGTCAGGCGTGAACGACATACCGGGGAAGGCGTCGCGGGTCGCCATCGCTTCCTGGTCGTCGCGCTGAACCGGATACATCAGCCAGCGCTCGTCGCCGCTCTCGAGGTCGCGCAGCCGCAGGCCGGTCTCGGTCTCGAAGCGGGTGGCGTAGGCGAGCCACTTGCCGTCCGGCGACAACGTCGGGCGCATGGCGGAACCGTAGCGCGACGTGCGCGTCACCTGCTCGCCGGTGTCGCGATCGTAGTAAGAGATCTGGTACTGGGGAAAGATGGCGTTGTACTGCCAGTCGCCGGTGCGGCGAGCGAACCAGATGTAGCGCTCGTCGGCCCCGAAGGCGGCGCCGATGGTCTTGACGTTGGCGGGCTCGTCGATCAACTGGATGCCGGTGCCCCCGTCGACGTGCCACATCCACAGCTTGCCGCGCCGGCCGAACGACTTGGTGGCGACGACGTATTCACCGTCGGGCGTCCATTCCGGTGACGAGTAGGAATTGTTCTTGCCCTTGGTGAGCCGGCTGACGTCGTACTCGCCCTCGTCGTTCTGCTCATCGAGATCGAGGATGTGCAGGTTCTCGCCCCCCTGCCGATCCGAAACGAACAGCACGGAGCGACCGTCCGGGGAGAAGCGCGGCTGCGAGTCGAACGCCATCCCGGACGTGATGCGCGCCGCCTCGCCTCCCGTGAACGGCAGCAAGTACAGGTCACCGAGAAGGTCGAAGACGATCCACTCCCCGTCCGGGCTGACATCGAGCGAGACCCACGATCCCTCGTCCGTTTCGAGATGAAAGATGCGGCTCTCTTCGAGCGGCAGCGGCTTGCGGTCGTTGTCCCCGTTGCCCTGCTGGCCCTGGCCGGCGTACAACACGGTCGAATCGAGGGTCACGGAGGCCATGACAACCGCCGCGACAACCAACGTGAGGATCAAACGAAGCTGCTTCATTGGATCGCGTCCCTTGTTTCTGGTGTGCTGTCCCGAAGTTTCTCGTGTGCTGCTTCGAACATGGCTCGACGCTTATAGCAAACGCGACGACGGAGGCCGCGGAGCGGCGACGACGACCATGTTCGGATCGCCGAAAAAGTATCACCAAACCGCGTGCCGGTCGCGGCGCACGTGTTCCGGCGGCGGCGAACGGATAAACTGGTCTCAATGTCTCTGACGAGCTCGAAGCTACGCCCGATCCTGCTCACCGGCGCGCTCGTCCTGCTGCTCGCAGGGCTGGCGGCAGCAAGGGAAGCGCTCGTCCGGCCAGCGCCGATGATCGAGGAGATCGATGGCAGCGCGCTCATGGCGCCGACCACGACGCTCGCCGCGTCGGTGCCCGAGGCCGCCGCGCTGAAGGCAAAGATCACCACGCCGGCGCCAGAAGCCACCGCGCGGGAGATGGAGATCCGCGCTCCGGTGCCCGAGGCCGCGGCGCAAAACTACCGGCGGCGCGGCCGCCCACGTACCCCGCCCCGCTACCCCGATCCCGACGCCCCGATCGACAGCTCGTTCATCTTCGCCCGGGTGAAGTACACGAGCGTGCGCGACGAGGCGTTGGGCACCGGTTGGACCACCGACTATCCCCGCGGCGACCTCAACTTCATGCGGCGCTTCGAGGAGTTCACCACGTCGCCGATAAGCTGGGACGGCAGTTACCCCAACCACGTCGTCGTGACACTCTACGACGAGGAGCTTTTCAAGTACCCGTTCATCTTCATGTCCGACGTCGGCACGCTCGGCCTCGACAGCGTCGAAGTCGAGCGCCTGCGCGAGTATCTGTTGCGCGGCGGCTTTCTCTGGGTCGACGACTTCTGGGGCTGGCGGGCGTGGGACCAGTGGCAAACCGAGATCGGCCGCGTGCTTCCCCCCGACCAGTACCCGATCCTCGACGTTCCGGTTGACCACCCGATCCGGCAGATGCTCTATCCGATCGACGAGATCCCCCAGATCCCGTCGATCCAATGGTTCCGCCGTTCCGGCGGCTACACGACCTCCGAGCGGGGGAGCGAATCCGCAACCCCGCACCTGCGCTCCATCAGCGGTGAGAACGGACGCATCATGGTGCTGATGTCGCACAACACCGACATCGCCGACGGCTGGGAGCGCGAGAACGAGGACTTCGATTTCTTCAGCCGTTTCTCGTTTCCCGCCTACGCCGTCGGGATCAACGTCGTGGTGTACGCGCGGTCGCACTGACCCTGCTGGGGTATGGCGTTACCAAGCGTCTGGCAGGCATCGCGCAAATCGTCCAATAGGAGTATCGCGAATCGTCTACTAGAGCTGCCGCAAACCGTCTAGTATGAGTTTCATGAGCTATCCGCGCGGCATCCGGCTACTACTGGCGGAAACAGTCAGGGCGCGGCGCGTCACGATCCTCACCGGGCCTCGACAGTCGGGCAAGACGACGCTGGCTGAGCATTTCCTCAAGGAGTTCGGCCGGGGCACGCTTCGGCGTCTCGACAATCCCGCCCTGCTCGAGGCGGCCACGGCTGACCCCGTTGGCTTCGTCGCCACCGGCGAGCGCCCCTTGGTGATCGACGAGATTCAGCTCGCCGGCGATCCGCTCGTCCGAGCGATCAAGGAAAGCGTCGATCGGGACGCCACGCCCGGACAGTTTCTGCTCACGGGCTCGATGGACTTCCTCACGGCGCCGACGATCAGCGAGTCGCTGGCGGGTCGTGCGGCGTTCCTTGAGGTGTGGCCACTCACTCAAGGGGAGCTCGCCGGATCTCCCGAACGCTTCATCGACATCGTCTTCAGCGAGCCCGACAAACTGCGCGGTCGAGCAGCCTCGCGGCTCACCCGACAGGAGTACCTGGAGCGTCTGTGCTGCGGTGGCTACCCCGAGGCCGTGGGTCTGTCGCCGAGAATGCGGGGGCGATGGTTCGCCGACTACGTGCGAACCATCATCGACCGCGACATCACCGAGCAGTTCGGGCTCCGCAAAGCCGACGAGCTTCGCAAGTTGCTGCGGCTGTTTGCTGCCCGAACCTCCAGAGAGCTGGTCATGGATGGCATCGTCACCGACGCGGCGGTCGCAAAACAAACGGTGTATGACCACAGAGCGTGGCTGGAAACCGCTCACCTGTTGCGCCCCATCCCCGCATGGTCACGGAACCTCACCGCCCGAGTGAAGCGCCGCGCGAAGATCCTGATCCCCGACCCGGGGCTTGCGGCGTGGTTGCTCGGAAAGAGTCCGCAGGCTCTAGAAAGGCCCACGGAACCCGCGACGGGGCAGCTCGTGGAGACTTTCGTAGCTACCGAGCTGATGCGCCAGATGGCCTGGAGCGAACTCGAAGTATCCCTGTGGCATTGGCACGATCGCGAAGGCGCCGAAATCGACCTGGTCTTGGAGGCCGCGGACGGTCGGGTCTTGGGAGTCGAGGTCAAGGCGGGGAGGTCACCGACCGCAGAATGGTTCAAGTGGCTGGCGATCATGCGCGACCGGACGGGTCCCGACTTCGTTCATGGGATCGCTTTCTACACCGGGAACGATGTCGTGCCCTTCGGCGATCGGCTAACCGCCTTGCCCATCGCGGCTCTCTGGAGCCCGCACTGAGGAGACCACCACGAGTACGTCCCGCGCCGCCTTTCGGTTCCATAGCGGCCCGGTCGCCGGCTACGCCGGCGTCCGATCCCCGGCGATGTATTTCGCAACGTCGACGACGTCGATGATCAGAGAGATCCCGTTGATGACGAACAGGGCCAGGACCCAGTAGTAGAACGCCTGCTCCGCCCGGATCGCATCGAGCCGCGTGTACATCCAGTAGAGCATCGGGATCCAGTGGAAGTGCCCGGCCCCCAGGAGACGCACGAAGCCGAGCTGCGAGAAGATCGCCGCCTGGATGACGGCGCCGAGCATGAGGGCGGCGAGCGCGACCTGCGCTTCGAGGTGGCTGATGAAGGCGATCGCCACCATGTTGGTCGCTGCCAGCACTCCGACCCAGGCGCGCACCGGCGCCGGCATGTTCCACATCCCCTTCATGAAACCGATCATCGCGTTCATGAGCCGCCCGGATCGCCGTTGCGAAGGTTCTGTTCGGGAGCGGGCCTCTCCTCGGGCCACAGCATCTCGAGCGTGTCACCGTCGAAAAGATCGCCGTTGTTCATCACCTAACGGATCGTGTTGGTGTTGCGAATATCCTCCAGCGGGTTGGCGTCGAGAACAATCAGGTCGGCGAACTTGCCGGCCTCGATGGGGCCGAGATCGTTGAGGAAACCCAGCCCGTCGGCACCCACCAGCGCCACCGTGCCTGCCAGCGCGTAGCGCGGCCACGTCATCCGGATCTTGATCTCCTCGGGCTGCGGGCCGGAATCCTGCTCCTGCTCCTCGGCTTCCTCGTCGCCACCCTGGGGATCGCCCCCGGCGGGTTCGGCGACAGCGGAATCGCGGCCACGAAGATATCTTCGCGCACCGCAAAGGCCAGCCACCTGCCGTCCGGCGACACGTCGAGGTTCATGTACGTTCCCTCGGTGGTCGTGAACGCGATCGTCCGGCCGGGTTCGAGGCTGAGGCCGTCGGGGTCGGAACGGGCCTCGTCCTGTTCTTCTTGGGCGACGACGGGCGCTGCAAGTTGGGCGCCGACAGCCGCCACGAGAATCATCGCCGCCAGCAGGATGAAAGCGAGTCTGCGCATCGGGAGTTCCTCGCTATCGAACATATCGGTTGGGCGGGGCCCAGTCTGATCCAGCCGGCACATCTCAACGCCCTCCTGCTGCGGGCGTTACGGAGAGCGTCGAGATACGCAGGCTAGTAGGGTGCCGAGACTAACTGCCCATCAACGATCGTCCGACGACGAAATCACAAGCGGACCATCCGTGCGGATCGGCGCCCGGCGGCGCAGGCGACGGCTCAGATCGGCGCCTGCCGGCGGCGACGGTTGTGGTTTGCATCGGCGCCGACCAGGTCGGAGAATTGCCGCATGCTGCTTGCCTCCTGGAACGTCAACTCGATCCGCGCCCGAGAAGAGCGTCTGCTCGCCTGGCTCGAGCACCGCCGGCCCGATGTGGTCTGCTTGCAGGAGCTCAAGTGCACCGAGGATCAGTTTCCCTTCGAGGCCATGGAAGCCGCTGGATACCACGCCGCCGTGCACGGACAAAAAACCTACAACGGCGTCGCGATCCTTGCGAAAAGCGCTCCGGAGGACATCACCACGGGCTTCTGTGATGGTGGCGACGAATCGCAGGCGCGGGTTGTCGCGGCGACCATCGACGGGGCGCGGATCATCTCCGTGTACGTCGTCAACGGCAAGGAGATCGACAGCGACAAGTACGCCTATAAGCTCGACTGGCTCGATCGACTCGAGCGCTACATTGCGGCGCAAGATCTCACCGCCCCGCTGGCGATCTGCGGCGACTACAACATCGTCCCCGACGAACGCGACGTCGAGAAACACGAGATATGGCAGGGCGGTGTCCTGTACAACGAGGACCTGTCCGCTCGGTTCAACCGACTCCTCGACCTCGGCCTCGCCGACACCTTCCGCACCCACCACGACGAAGCGGGAATCTACTCGTGGTGGGACTACCGTATGCTCGGGTTCCCGAAGAACAACGGCCTGCGGATCGACCACATCCTCGCCACCCCCGCACTCGCCGAACGGTCAACCAACGCCTGGGTCGATCGCGACGAGCGCAAGGGAACGAAGCCCTCGGACCACGCCCCGGTGGTGACGGAGTTTCGCGACTGACTTTCCGCGCCGGCCGGCAGATGATCCGTCGTCAGCGGCACCCGTCGACGAACTGCGAGCCATCGCCTCCGCACCTCATCCGGGGCTGGCGGGGAAGGAAGTATCCGTCTGTCGCCCGCCGGAGCGCAGGACAAGCTGCCGGTACGGGTGACAAACTCGGGTGACTACCAGCTCCCGCAGGGCTCCGCGCCCAGCACCCACATTATCGAGTTCGCCAACCGTGAGTTCGCCCATCTGCCCGCGAACAAGGTGTTCGTCACGACGGTGGCGCGACACCTTGACCTTCCCGTGGTGAACGCGTGGCTGGACCAACGATTCGATCCACCGCTGTGCATGCTCGCCAACGGGGCGGCCGCGAGCCGGTAGCGGATGGCGCCACATAAGCAGCCACCTTCGGCCGGGAATGGCATGGTGCCTACTCCTCCTCGGCGGCGCCCATGTCTTCGGTCTCACCGATCTCGGTGAGGAGCTCGCCCACGACCGCGGCGTCACGTTCGAAGACATGGACAACGGCGCCCAACCCGGGGCGGCTGGGACTGCTCCCCATCGACCCGACCGGCCACAAGCCGAGCGCCTCCTCGCCCTGGACGAGATACTCGATGCCGGCTGACTCGAGCAGCGACTTCACGATCGGCAGGAGCATCGGGTCGCCGGTGCGAAACACGGGGACGATCTTCGCGTCCGGGTCGGGACCTTCTTCGGCGGGCAAGGCGTTTACCAGACGGACACCGCAGTCGGCGCATTCGGTGAACTCGGGCCGGTATTCGGCGCCGCAGTCAGGGCAGAACATCAGCGTCGTCGTGAGAAGGGTTGAAAGCCCGGGCAGGGCTTTACCACGGCCCGCTAGAACTCGTTGCGGCGCTGGCGCTGGGCCTGGCGGCGGCGGCGACGGCGGGCGGCGGCGGCCTTGAGGCGCTTCGCCTCGCTCGGCTTCACGTAGAAGCGGCGGCGGCGGATGTCGCGCAGGATCCCGGCGCGCTGCACTTCGCGGCGGAATTTCTTGATCGCCCACTCGAGACGATCGCCTTCCTTGAGCCTTACTTCAACCATGGTTTCTCCAACAAAAAAGGACCCGGATTCCTCAACAGGTCCTCGGCTGAGCGTCGGTAGGTGCGCTGAACGCGGGCGACACGGCTACCGCGTCGGTAACGCTAGCATGGGGAATCCACGCTCGCCACCACCCCGCCTTGCGAGGCACCGAAAGGTCAGCGCGAAAAGGCGAAGAGGTGGCTCCGGCCGCGCACCAGCAGCATCCCATCGGAGATCGCCGGGGTGGCGAATACAGCCTCTCCGAGCGGAAATGTGGCGAGAATTCGCAAAAACGGGCCGGTTTCGATGACGTGGATGTCGCCCATGTCGGTGACGACGTACATCTTGCCGTTGGCAGCCACCGGAGAAGCCGTGTAGGTGACCGCGGGCTCCTCGGGCTGCGTCTCGGCGGCGGCGGCTCCGGGCGCCTGAGCCGCCGGCTGTCCCGCTGCCTCGCCCGTCGCCTGAACCCCCGCCGCCTCGGCTGCTTCTGCCACCGCCGCCGCCGCCGCTTTGGCTGCTTCGGCCGCGGCCTCCTCCTCCTCCGCCGCACCGATGCGCTCCGTGTAGATCGGAATGCCGGTCGCCGCGTCGAAGCACGACACCGTGCCGTCGCGCTGCACGATGAACAGGTAGTCCCCCACCACGATCGGCGTCGAGATCAGCGCCCCGCCGTCGGGCACCGTCCAGGCGATCCGGCGGCTGGCGCGCCTTCCGGCGGGCAGCGAGATGTCGCCGCGACCGCCGGGGCGGACGGCGTAGAAGGGCTGCTGCGGCAGGTACCCCGAGCCCACGAAGATCAGGCCGCCGGCAAAGATCGGCGTCGGCACGGCGATCTCGGAGCTCGGCGTCAGCGTCCACAGCTCCTCACCGGTCGCCGGATCGTAGGCGCGCACGGCACGGCCGCCGTTGGTGACGATCTCGGCCACCCCGTCGGCGCCGCGGACGATCGCCGGGGTCGAGAACGACGACACCTCGTTGCGCGCCGTGCGCCACAGCTCGGTGCCGTCAGCGACATCGAATGCGGCGATGAAGGCGCCGCCGCGAATGTCCGCCTGCACGATGACCTTGCCGTCGTAGATGATCGGCGAGCTCGCCATGCCCCACTGCACAGCCGGGTCGAAGAACCAGCCGGCGTCGAGAACTCCGAGATCCACGTGCCACAGCAAGTTGCCGTCAGGGTCGTAGCAAAACAGCCCCTGGGAGCCCAGCAGCGCAACGATGTGCTCTCCGTCGGTTGCCGGGGTCGAGTTGTTGAAGCTGCCCTTGGCCAATCTGCCGGTGCGGGGCGGCCCTTCGGCAGCGGTGCGCTCCCACAGCACCTCGCCGGTACGCTTGTCGATCGCCATGACGATCCACCGGTGCGACGACATATCGACGATCGAATCGCGCGAATCGGGAAGCTCGGCAAGAAACCGCTGGGGCGACCCGCTGGTAACCGCCGAGGTCACGTACACACGGTCCCCCCAGACGATCGGGCTGGCGTGGGCGAGCCCGGGGATCTCGGTGCGCCAGGCGAGGTTCGTGCCGTCGACGCCGCTGAAGACGTCGGGCAGCTCGGCGCCGTCGGCGACACCGCTACCGCCGGGGCCCCGAAACGACGGCCAGTTCGACACCGACGTCGGGGGGGCGGGCGCCTGTGAAGTGTGCACGGAGGACAGCGGCGTCGCTTCCACCCCGATCGACCACACCAGCAGGAGCGCCGCGACCCGCAGGCCTGTCATCGCCTGGTCATCCGGCGCGTGTCACCGCTCTGGGTGAACGACATGCTGACCACCCGCCCTTCGCGCACCGTGAAACGGATGAAGATCGCCGCGGATTGCTCGGCGATGAACGTCGTTTCGTCCACCGGCAGGAAGCGCAGCGAGTTGCGCATTCCGGTGGGGCGCGCCAGCAGGGCCCCGGTGTCGGGGTCGGCCCGAAGCTCGAGCTCGAAGCCGACCTCATCGACGTAGACACCCTCGTAGCGGCGCAGCACTTCGGGATCGAGGTCGAGGATCTCGGGCGGCGGCGGAACCGCGCCGAAACGCATGAGCAGCTCGCCGAGCGGGCGGTTCTGGGTGTCGATGGCGCGTTGCAGCGCCGCCGATAGGACGTCGGCTTCGGGTACGTTCATCGCCAGCAGCTCCGCGACCCTCTCGGCGTCACTGGAGGCGACCGCGGCGGCGAATAATTCGTCGAAACCTCCGGCGCCGCGGCTGAACAATAACGACACGACGTCTTCGTGGCCGTTGTCGGCCGCCCAGCCGAGCGCCGTGAATCCGTAGAAGCCATCGGCGATGTCGGCATCGGCGTCCGCATCGAGAAGGACACCGGCGACATCGGCGTGGCCGCGCATGCACGCCAGTATCAGCGCCGTGGCCCCGTACTCATTGGCATCGTCGACGCCGACCCCACCCGCCAGCAGCGAACGCACGGCTTCCACCTCGCCGCGGCTGGCCGCGGCGCGCAATGCCGCGCCGCGATCGTCCTGGCCGCGCGCCAGACTCGTACCCGCCAGCAGCACCAACACCAAGAGGAGGATCGAAGCGACGCCGAAGCGTGGAATGGAATTGAAACGCGGGTTCATGTGGTCACGATCGTTTCCAGGGACCCCTTGCGACGCGACGATCGGCTACCGTCGGGCGACGACTTGTTGCCGGGCCGCTGCTCTCACAGTAGTTTCCAGCGATCCGGAGTGTCAATGAAACGGCGAACCTCGACTTCTCACCGGGTGGCGTAGCTCGCGCAGTAGCCACCCGTTGAGAAGTTCGGGCTAAGGAGGAGAGTAATGGACGGAGGTAGCGCGGGTTGGGCGTGGTTGGGGTTCGCCCTGATGACAGCGGTCTCATGGGGCACCTACGGCGTCTTTCTGCATACCGGCCAGATCGGGATGGATGATCCGGTGAACGGCCGCTACAAGGCGTTTCTCTTCGTCGGCATCATGTACTTCTTCGTCGCGGTGCTCGCGCCGCTGCTCGTGCTCAAGCTCAACGGCGCCAGCTGGAGCTTCCCAGCCAAGGGCCTGACCTGGTCGCTGATCGCGGGATTTGTCGGCGCCGCCGGTGCGTTCTTCGTGCTGCTGGCCTTCGCCGCCAAGGGCACGCCCACCGTGGTGATGTCGATCGTGTTCGCCGGCGCGCCGGTGGTCAACGCGTTTACCGCATACGCCTTCCACCCACCCGCCGGCGGCCTCGCCAACGTTCGCTGGCAGTTCGTCCTCGGCATCATCCTCGCCGCCACCGGTGGCGCGCTCGTTGCCCTCTACAAACCGGATTCCGTCGCCCCGCCGGCGCCCACGGCCGCGGTTGCCAGCGCGCAGCAACCGGGCACTTCCGGTTAGCCCGCGTCTGTACTCAGTCGCCAGAGTGCCATCTTCACACGGTGGAAGTCGCAGGTTCGATTCCTGCCGCGCCCACTTCTTTAAATCCTGTGAATTCAATGACTTACCGGGTAAAGACGTCAC
>SMVB01083506.1_pt1 | contig 13167 bp, 14 predicted proteins | sample 2456461 | NCBI WGS metagenome assembly SMVB01 (sample SAMN11095934, study PRJNA526329) | marine sediment metagenome | biome: Marine sediment; feature: Surficial sediment; material: Deep marine sediment; isolation source: Hadal surficial sediment | place: Pacific Ocean | collected 2014-05 | depth...
CGATAAGTACCGCAATTGGGCGCGGGACAGGGTGTTGCGCAAGAGCCAGCGTTTCACAACGAAGATAGTAAATATCGAACACATAGGCCGTGAGCCTGTGTTCGACACGACGCAGCGGGATCACAACACGGTGATCTTCAACGGCCTGGTCAGCGGGCAATGCGGCGAGCAGCCGCTTCCGCCTTACGGGTCTTGTTTGCTGGGGTCGATCAATCTCACGCGTTTCGTGGAAGAGCCGTTTACGGAGAACGCCCGTTTCAACTGGGTGGAGTTCCGCGACGTCGTCAAGGTTTCTACGCGCATGCTGGATAATGTGGTGGAAATCAACGGACTGCCGCTGGATCAGCAACGCAAGGAGATCAAGCGCAAACGCCGTCATGGCCTGGGTTTCCTCGGACTGGGATCGACCCTGACGATGTTGCGCATGACCTACGGTTCGAACGACTCCGTCGAGTTTGCCGAGCGGGTTGCGCGGGAGCTGGCCCTGGCGGGCTGGGAAACTGCGCTGGAACTGGCCAAGGAAAAAGGACCAGCTCCCATTATGGAAGAGGAATTCGACGTAACCTCGCAGATGCTGCGCAAACGGCCGGAAATGGCAACCGATGGCTGGAAAGTCGGGCAGAAAATCGAGGGCAAGGTACTGCATGCACGCTACAGCCGTTACATGCAACGAATTGCGGAGGTCGCCCCGGATCTTGTGGAGGAACTGGCCGAGATAGGTGCCCGGTTCACGCACCATTCCTCCATTGCCCCCACCGGGACGATCTCCCTGTCCCTGGCCAACAACGCCAGTAATGGCATCGAGCCGAGTTTCGCGCATCACTATTACCGCAATGTCATCCGGGAAGGCCGGAAGACCAAGGAACAAGTCGGCGTGTACTCTTTTGAACTGCTGGCCTACCGGGAACTGGTCAACCCCGAGGCCCAGCCGGATTCTGAGGAGGAAAACGAGAAGCTGCCGGATTATTTCATCGTGTCCGAGGACGTCACACCCCGGCAGCATGTGGATATCCAGGCCGCGGCCCAGAAATGGATTGATTCATCCATTTCCAAGACGGCCAACGTGCCGACGGATTATCCCTTCGAAGATTTCAAGGGTATTTACTGGTATGCCTATGAAAAAGGCCTGAAGGGTTGCACGACTTTTCGCTTCAACCCGGAAGCTTTTCAGGGCGTGCTGGTGACGGAAAAAGACCTGGCCAACACCACCTACCGCTTCCGGCTGGAAGACGGGACGATGGTCGAGGCAAGGGGCAACGAAGAGGTGGAGTACGACGGTGAGATGCATACCGCGGCGAACCTCTATGACGCTCTGAAAGAAGGCTATTACGGAAAATTCTGATTGGAGAGATATTTCGTTCGATGACTGCCATGCAACAAATCCGTCTTTGCGGAAGCGGCTTCCGGGTGTGGGAGCGGCATCTTGCCGCGATTCCTTGCCGTCGTGCCCCACTGCGGGCTGGAGTGGCGTTGCCTGGTGAGACGAAATCCCTGTCTCCAATGGACATGGCAGGATTGATCCCTCTGCGCTAGAGAGGGTGGGGAGGGATCATTCGAGCCCCGTTCGCGGGGCAGGGATGAGACTCCCCTCACTGAACGTGAGGATAGAGAGTAATGAGTATTCGCATCGAAAAGAAAATCGTCGGTTACGAAGTAGCCAGGGACGCGCCGGAATTGGAGTCCGAACAGCGCGAAACCGCCGAAATCATCCAGATGCATGAGAGGGTGAAACGCCCCGAGCGTCTCGAAGGCACCACCTACAAACTGAAAACGCCCGTTTCGGAACACGCGTTTTACGTCACCATCAATGACATCATCCTCAATGAGGGCACCGAACACGAGAATCGCCGCCCTTTCGAGATTTTCGTCAACTCCAAGAACATGGACCACTTCCAGTGGATCGTGGCCCTGACGCGCATCATATCGGCGGTGTTCCGCAAGGGCGGCGATGTGGCCTTTCTGGTGGAGGAGCTCAAGGCTGTGTTCGACCCCAACGGCGGCTACTTCAAGAAGGGCGGCACCTTCATGCCGTCGCTGGTCGCGGAACTCGGGTACTTGCTGGAAACCCATCTCAAACACATCGGTCTGATGGAAGACGATGAACTGGATGAACACCAGCGTGCGCTGGTCGAGGAGAAGCGGGCCGAGTACCAGAAAGCGGCCGACAAGCGCATGGCGAACCGCGAGGACGGCGGAAGCGAATTCCCGGCGGATGCCAGGATGTGTGGCAAGTGCCACAGCAAGGCAGTCGTCAACATGGACAACTGTCTGACCTGTCTCAACTGCGGTGATTCCAAGTGTGGATAGTGTTTTGTTTGAAATCTGAGTGGTCAGAGAGGAGGGGGCTGTGTTGTATGCGCTGAGGGCTAGAGCATCGCATTGGGGGCTTACATGACACGTTACTTTGACGCACACGTTGGCAGCAGCGGCTCACAGGGCTACGTGGATATTCTCGTCAAACGTTTTGGAGAAGACGAGAAAGGACACAAACTGATCAGCCCTCAGATGCGTTCGGAGACGGAGGTCGATCGTCAGGTCGACCTCCTCATCGCCGAACTCAACGAGGTCCGCGAACAGGCCAAGAAAGAACTGAGGAAGCAGAGTTGGGAAACGGTGCCGGGCTACCTGTCCCGCACCGTTTCCTCCTGATTGGTTTCCTCGCTGTAGGAGCGGCTTTCAGCCGCGATTGTTCCTGTCGCGCCCGGAAGGGCGCTCCTACAACGGGGTAGGCCGCTACTCTGCGTAGAAAACGTCGGCGCCGATAAAATGCAGGGACACATAGGGCTCATCCCCCATGACCCAGCTGTCGTGTCCCGGGGGCACGTGGAACGCATCCCCTGCCTGCATGATGACTTCTTCGCCGTCGTCCATGGCGACGGCGATCTTGCCTGAGATGACCAGGCCCACGTGCTCCACGTGGCAGCTCGTTTCGTCCGTGTCCGGCCCCACGTGCTCGGACCATTTCCAGCCGGGTTCGTAAGTGGCGCGGCCAAGGGTCAGGCCGCCGAGCCGCACGATCTCAAAATAGCCTTTTTCAAAACGGCGTACTTCGTCGGGGGAATCAAAACGTTTCAGGTCAATTTTCATGATTCGTCGCTTCGTTCCAGTTTTGCCATGCGTATTACATCGGGGAAGTAGGCGTGGAAGTCACTTTCCAGGCCATCGTAGTGTTTTTCCAGTTGTGCCCGGGCGTCGCCGATCGGGTTCGCACGGCTGAGGCGCGCAGCAATGCCTTTCAGTGACTGGTCAATGGTGTCCAGTTCCCGGTAGTTCACCAGCAAATCCCGTTGTTGCATGTACACGGAGAAAAGTTTCAATCGCTCGGGCAGCAGGTTTTCGTGAATGTTCAGGGCGTCATAAACCCGCTGCGCAAAATCGGTCAACGGAGTGTGATGATATCGGGTCCAGGATCGGGCGAGGAAATGGTCGTAGAACACATCTGTGAGGATCCCCGCATACCGGCGAAATTCCGGGTCGAATCGATTGCGGCTTTTGGCCACCCGGGGGTGCGCATCGGTGGTGGAGTCGATGCGCCGGTGCAAACGCAGTGCGTTGAGCACCGGTTGCGGGTAATCCAGGGTTTCCAGGCGGCCCTTGACGAAGTCACCCATCAGACTGCCGACCAGCTCCAGGTCGCTGCCGTCGCTTAAATAACAATGTGCCAGATGATTCACTGGAAAAACGCGGGGACAGTTCCCTTATTTCCGCTTGGTCTCGAACGATGTACTGTAGTCGACTTGTGGGAAATAAGGGAACTGTCCCCGTTTCTCTAAGCGGAAATAAGGGAACTGTCCCCGCGTTTCTCGCCGTTTTGTCCCACCCGGCGGGGTTTTGGTCGGGTTCTGGCGGTTGCGCTATGATGGCGCGCTCCGAGGCAACGAATATCAACGGATGCCCAAAGACGATAACCCGGTCCCGCGCGATCCGGAGAGTTTTCCTGCAGAAACCAGCACTTTCGAGATAAGCGGTCCTGCGGGGGCCCTCGAGGCGCTGGCGGAAGTCCCTGAGCCTGATGAGGCTCGGCTGGGCGTGGCGGTGCTGTGCCACCCCCATCCCCAGGGCGGCGGAACCATGCATAACAAGGTCGTCGCCATGATGTCCCGGGCACTGCGGGAGCTTGGCCTGCAGACCCTGCGTTTCAACTTCCGGGGCGTAGGCGGCAGCGAAGGCGAATTCGGGGACGCGGAAGGCGAAGTGGATGACCTGATGGCGGTCATTGCCTGGGTGCTCAAGACCCTGCCCGGCCACGAACTGTGGATGGGTGGTTTTTCTTTTGGATCCTATGTGGCGGCCCGCGCCGTCGCGGAACGTGAACTGCCCGTTCGCCAGTTCATTTATGTGGCCCCGCCCATCGGCCGTTATGAAGACTATCCGGAGTTGGCTGTGCCTGATTGCCCGCGTCTGGTCATCCAGGGCGACGAAGACGATGTGGTGTCCGCCACGGCGGTGATCGAGTGGGTCGAGGACAGCGAAAACCCGCCGGAACTGGTCGTGATGGAAGGCGCCGGCCATTTTTTCCATCGCCGGCTCATGGACCTGCGTGGCGCCGTCAAGGCTAACGTTCGTCATCACCTTCCTCCCCTGGTGAGGGACGGCTCGGCGCCGTGAGCAAAGGTTCGGCGTCCGGCGGGGCCTCTTCCGTCGGAAGCGGGTGCGTCGGAACCGAGGTCGTTGGGCCCATGTCTGTTGGACCTTGGCCGCGTTATCAATTCGAGCTCAAGAACCCGGATTTCGTGCACGACGTCGCCCAGGAGGCGGTGGTTCGTCGTCTCCAGGCCCTGTATCAACAGTTGACAGCTCCCGGCGACGGGCAGGGATTGTTGGGCAAGGTGCTCGGCCGGCAACCCGTGCCGGTCCGTGGTTTGTACCTGTGGGGCGGAGTGGGACGCGGCAAGACCTGGTTGATGGACATGTTCGCGGATTGTTTGCCCGCAGACATGCGCCTGCGCCTGCATTTTCACCGTTTCATGTACCGGGTTCACAAAGCCCTGGTCGGCGTCAAAAGCGAACAGAACCCACTGAGTATCGTCGCCGGACAATTGGCAGGTTCGGCGCGAGTCCTTTGTTTCGATGAATTCTTTGTGTCAGATATTGGTGACGCCATGCTTCTGGCCGGACTGCTCGAGGCACTGTTCGAGCGCGGGGTCACGTTGGTCGCCACTTCCAACATTCCGCCGGCAGAGCTCTATCGCAACGGTTTGCAACGCGCCCGGTTCCTGCCGTCCATCGATCTCATCGAGCGGCACTGTGATGTGATGGAGTTGGGAGGCGACACGGATTATCGATTGCGTTTTCTGGAGCAGGCGGAGATCTACCACAGCCCGCTGGACGCGGAAGCTGCTCGGGTTCTGGAGGATAACTTCGACCATGTGGCGCCGGAGCAGGGCGTGCGCGATTCGGAACTGGAGATCAACGGCCGGATGATCTGCACGGTTCGACGAGCCGATGACGTGGTGTGGTTCGCCTTTGACGAGATATGCGGAGGGCCCCGTTCAGCGGCGGATTACGTGGAGATCGCCCGTTGCTTTCATTGCGTATTGATCTCGGACGTTCCGGTGCTGGGCAGCGACCAGAATGACGAAGCCCGGCGCTTCATCAGTCTGGTGGATGAATTCTACGACCGCAATGTGAAATTGATTCTGTCAGCAGCGGCTCCCATGGACGATCTCTACCGGGGCAAGCGACAGAACTTCGAGTTCGAGCGTACCCGCAGCCGTTTGATGGAAATGCAGTCCCACGAATACCTTGCGAAACCTCACTTGCCTTGAGTTTTCTTTCTCCCGATCTGATCAACGGGAATGGTGACGACTTCGTGGTCACCATGGCGTTCCGGGGTACCGGTTGGCGGTGCCCAGGCGTGTCCATAAATCACCTCGAAACGCGCAGGCACAAGTCCGTCGGCGTTGCGCAGATGTTCATAATGGTCGCACATGGTCTGGTAGCGGCGGGCGCCGGTGAGTGTGCGGCGCCGGCTGCAAAGAGCATTTTGCGCGCCGGTGTTACGCAAATCCTGTAACAGGTCCCTGACTTTTGGATAGGTGAGTGTCAAACGGTCCACATCCATGACCGGATCGGCAAAACCGGCACGCATCAGGGCATCGCCGATGTCGTGCATGTCCACAAAGCCGTGTACGTGCTCCAGTTCATCTGCCTGCTGCCAGCTGTAAAGAAGTTCCACGAGCGTGTCGGGACCGAAAGTCGTGAACATGACCGCGCCTTTGGGCGCCAGCACCTGTCGCAGGGTTTCCAGTGCCGGAACGAGTTCCATGCACCAGTGCAACTCCAGGTTGGAAAACACGAGATCGAAAGCGCCGCGTCGAAACGGCAACGCAGGCAACTGCCCCGCGACACGATGGCCGGAATCGTTGCCCCGGGTCGCGAGTATCGCGGCCTGGTCAACGCCCACGACTTCCGCATCGGGGAACAGTCGAGCCAGTTCCCCGGTGCTGTGTCCGGTGCGCGACCCCAAATCCAGGATTCTGGACGGGCGCATTTTCAGGCAGACGACCCGTTCCAGCAGGCGCCCGGCGATCTCCCGCTGCAACACCGCGGATTGATCATAGTGACCGGCGGCGCGGGCCAGGTTACGCCGTCGCGCTTCGGGATCCAGGCGGTAGGTTTCGCTCATCGACTGCTGCGTTTCACCTCACGTTTTAAGCCGTACCGGGCACTGCTTCGAGCCATGCGTCGAGCAGGCACGGAGTTTAGGCTATCATTCCTCCAGTCCCGATTGGCCTGATTGACGAGACCAAGCGATGTCCACATTGACCGCCGCCAGACCGACTCTCATTGATGCCTTGTGGCCCACGGCAGATGCATGGCCTGAACTCGCGCGAAAGGCGCTGCTGATCCTGGCTGGTACCGCCTTGCTGGCCATCAGTGCCCGTGCCCAGATCCCCTTCTGGCCGGTCCCCATGACCATGCAGACTTTCGTTGTGCTGGTGATCGGCATGGTCTACGGTGCACGTCTGGGTGCGGCAACGCTTGTGGCTTATCTGCTGGAGGGAGCCGTCGGGCTACCGGTGTTCGCCACGGGTGGCGGGCTCGCTTATTTTGCCGGACCCACCGCAGGGTATCTGTTTGGTTTTCTGCTGGCCGCGATGCTGGTTGGATCGTTGGCCGAAAGAGGCTGGGACCGTAACCCGCGACTGACCGTGCTGGCCATGACACTGGGAACGATTGTGATCTTTGCCTGTGGAGTACTCTGGTTGTCCGTTTATGTGGGCAGTATTGGGGAAGCCATCAAGACGGGGGTAGCGCCTTTCGTTCCCGCGGCGTTGCTCAAGATTGCGCTGGCCGCCATTGTGTTGCCCAGTGCGTGGAGGCTGATCCGCGAACGCTGATTGTTGTTTTTTTCGCGAGTCAATGGAATGACTTCGCTCCTTAGCCACGCCCTTGATCCTTTGTTTCCGCCCCGCTGCATTCTGTGCGGCGACCCGGGCGCCGGTGGCATGGATTTGTGTGCCGGTTGCCGCGAAGATCTGCCAGTACTCGATCAGGCTTGCAGCGGCTGTGGCCGAACACTCGCAGGTGCGGGTGAAATCTGTGGGCTCTGTCTCAACGAACCACCCGCGTGGACACGGATGATGACGCCCTTGCGTTACCACGCCCCGGTGAACTGGCTGGTGCAACGTTTCAAGTTTGATGGGCGCATGAACTGCGGTCGTTTGCTTGCATCGTTGATGGCCCGCCGTGCGCCTGGCGACGGCAGACCCGAATTGTTGAAACCGGTCCCCCTGCATCGTGCGCGCTTGCGGGAACGCGGTTTCAACCAGGCGGAGTTTCTGGCCCGCCGCCTCGGGGCGGAGCTTGGCATCCCCGTTGCGCGTGGCATGCTGACGCGCGTCCGCGACACCCGGGCCCAGTCTGGTCTTCCCACAGGGTCCCGGGAAGGTAATGTGCGTCGGGCGTTCGCGATTGCCCGGTCACCCGGCGTACAGCACGTGGCCCTGGTGGACGATGTGCTTACCACCGGGCACACGGCAGAGGAATGTGTCAGAGTGCTGCGGCGCGCGGGTGTGAGCCAGGTCCAGGTCTGGGTGGCTGCTCGCGCGTTGCGTTCCGATTTCCTGCGCTCATGTGCCTGATCGTTTGCGCCTTTAATCATCATGTTGACTATCCTTTGGTGATGGTCGCGAACCGGGACGAGTTCCACGATCGTCCCACGCAACCGGCGGCATTTTGGGACAACGGCATATTGGCGGGGCGCGATTTGCAGGGAGGCGGCACCTGGATGGGTGTCACCGGTCGCGGTCGTTTTGCCGCCGTGACCAACTACCGGGAAGCCGTACGCGCGAACAGCGACGCCCCCAGCAGAGGGGACCTGGTTATCGGATTCCTCGAGTCGGATCTGTCGGCCCCGGAGTGGCTCGAGAAAATGAAACCAGGTATGGAACGCTACAACGGTTTCAGTTTGCTGGTGGGAGCGGCCGGGGACCCTGTCAATCTCATGGCCTATCTCAGCAACCGAGAGGGGGATATCCGGGTGTTGACTCCCGGCATCTACGGGATGAGTAACCATTTGCTGGAAACCCCGTGGCCCAAGGTCGTCCGGAGCAAGGCAGCTCTCGAAAAATGTATGCTCGAAAACTGCATGGATGATGACTCACTGCTCGACATTCTTTCAGACTCCAGCGCGGCGGACGACGAATCATTGCCGGACACCGGACTGGATCAAGCCATCGGGCGCATGTTGGCGCCGCCCTTTGTCGTCAGTGAAAGCTACGGTACGCGCAGCACCACGGTGGTTGTGATCGGCCGAAATGGTGAGTTGCGCTTTGTCGAGCGCAGCTTCGATTCCAGCGGGAGTGTTACCGGCGAGGAACGTTACGCGTTTCCACTGGAGAATTACGGTTGCTGAAAAAACGGCGGGCCCTGCGGGACCCGCCGCGAACAACAATTCAGTTGTAGCCGTCAGCGAGCGCGATTCAGCTCCGCGGAGCCACTGAAGGTGTTCAACCTGATCTGTGCGTCTCCGTTGCCGACGGAAAACTTCACATAGTCCTGGTCCTTGGCCCGGGGAATATCGAAATCCCCGTACAGGTCACCGCTGAAGGTGTCGAAGCTGATGTCGGCGGACAAATCGGCCGGCAGATAGAGGACGATGTCGCCGCTCAGGGTTTTGATATCCAGGGTCGCGTTTTTGTCCAGCGTGCCGCTCAGCTCGACGCTGCCCGAAACCGTCTCCGCTGAGAACGCGGTCACATGGTCAGCCATGACCTCAATATCACCGGATACGGCGTTGCCCGAGAACTCGCCCGTCAGGCCCCGCAGCTGCAGATCGCCGCTGACGGATGAGTATTTGATCTTTTGCGTATCCACGTCCGCGACGGTGTCACCACTGACGCTGTTGATGTTGAGTTCGGCCGGCGACCCGCCGATCTCAATCTCGCCGCTAACGGTCTCGGCGCGCACCGGGCCTTCCACGCCGTTGATCGTGATATCCGCGCTCACGCCGGTCGCGATGAGCCGTACGCCGACGGGGACCCGGACAATCAGATCGGTGTCATGAATCTTGCGGCCATGCCAACTGTCATCATCCGGGTACTGGACCTCGATTTTCAGCCGGGATGCGTCGCCGCTGATGTCCAGGCCTTCGACCCCTTTGCCCAGACTGCCGCTGATGTGGACCTCGTTGTTTTCCCAGGCGCTGACGTCAATGGAACCTTCCACGTTGGAGATCTGCACCGTGGCGTCGGCGTTGACGGCCCGGGTCTCGTTGATATCCGTATCCGCCACTGCAATGTGTGACAGTGGAAAAAGGATCAGGGCGAGGGCAATACCCGCATTCCGTAATGAGCCGTTCATAGCTGAGTCTCCTGTGAATAGGTCGTCGTTGTCTGGTTCAGTTGTCTGAGAATGTCGATTTCGCGCGCGTACAGCGCCACCAGCATTTGCACCAGATAAATAGCGCCGGGATCGCGGCCGATGGCGCCGCGGATCTCCTGGGTGGCGGTATCAATTTCGCGCAGGTTGTCGAGTACGCTGTCCCTCGCCGCCGGGCTGAGTTGATCCAGCTGGCGGGGCAGTTGCGCGCGCAACGCCACGCGTGCCGGGGCGAACTCGGCTTCCACGGCGCCGGCGTAGCGCATGGCCATGACGCCGGGATCCTGCCAGACGATGCCGGCGGCTTCCCATGCGGGTTCCGACATGGGCATCACCAGCCACAGGGTCACGGCGGATGACACCGCGATCAGCACACTGGCGGCCAGGGCCAGCGGCAACCAGCCCCGCGGGTGGCCACGGGCGGTGGATTCGCGGGTGATCTGGTGGGCGATATCCGGCCACAGATCCCGGGTTGGCTGGATCTCCCGGGGCAGATCCCGGGCAAGTTGTTCCAGATTGTCTGTGTCGCTCATCATCCCGCAAGACTCCCCCGCAAAAGTTTCCTGGCCCGATGCAGTTGGGCTTTCGATGTGCCGGTAGCCATTCCGGCCAGTTTGCCCACTTCCTCGTGGCTGTAACCTTCAATGTCGTGCAGCACGAACACGGTTCGCGCCCTGTCCGGCAGCGACTGGATGGCTCGTTCCAGGTCCCACCGGGCGCTGTTGTCACTCCGGCCCGGCGCGGCGTGGGCGCTTTCATCCAGTTCCGTTTCGTGGCGCGAATTGCGACGCAGATCTCTCAACGCCACATTCACCGCAATACGGTGCAACCAGGACGACAACCGGCTTTCCCCGCGGAAACCCTTCAGGCCCCGCCAGGCGCGCACGAAGGCTTCCTGACTAAGGTCCTCGGCGCGAGCCGGGTCACGCACCAGCCGCAGGCATACGGCGTACACCCGGCCCGCGTGGCGACGGTAGAGCTCCTCAAAAGCCGCCATGTCGCCATCGCGCGCCCGATCCACCACCCGTTGCTCCCGTTCCCGCTCCGGATCGCGCAGCGGGACGACGGCGGATTCCGCGCTATTCATGTCTATAAGATACGCTCCCGGGGGCAAAAGGTTTAAATGCCGTTTAAACGTTGGCTGCCGGCTGGGGGCCAGCGAGGCCAATGAAACCGCCGCGGGGGCAGTTCCCAAATGGGGCCAGTTCCCCCATTACGAAAAGGGACAGTACGAAAAGGGGACAGTTCCCCCATTACGAAAAGGGACAGTACGAAAAGGGGACAGTCCCCCCATTACGAAAAGGGGACCGAAAAGGGGACAGTCCCCCCATTACGAAAAGGGGACCGAAAAGGGGACAGTCCCCCTATTTCCCCGGGTGCCACCACGCTGACAAAGGCATCCTGGAAATAGGGGGACTGTCCCCATCCGTTATTTCAGGGCGTCGGCGGTGCGGCGCTGTTCGTTCCACAGAGCGGCAGGTACGCGAGCACCATAGGACTCGAAATATTCCGCCAGGCTCCGCATCTCCGCACGCCACTCATCCCCGCTTACCGAGGTCAGTTCCGCGATAGTCTGCTCGGACACATCCAGGTCGGTGGTATTGATGGCGTCGTTGGCGGGGACAAAGCCGATGGGCGTTTCCACCGCATCGCCGTTTCCGTGAGTGCGTTCGATCACCCACTGCAGCACACGCAGGTTATCGCCAAAACCGGGCCACATGAAGTCGCCAGCGGCGTCGCGACGGAACCAGTTGACAGTAAAAATCTTCGGCAACTTGTGGGATTTGTCTCCGAAGCTGAGCCAGTGCGCCCAGTAGTCGCCGTAGTGATATCCACAAAAAGGTTTCATCGCCATGGGGTCGCGGCGCACGACCCCGACTTCGCCGGTGGCGGCAGCGGTGGTTTCCGAGGTCATTGCGGCGCCCATCATCACGCCGTGCGCCCAGTCCCGGGCTTCCACCACCAGCGGCACGGTTCCCGCGCGGCGCCCGCCGAATAGGATGGCGGAAATCGGCACGCCTGTCGGCGCCTCGGTCTGATCCGAGTAGGTCGGACACTGTTTGATCGAAACGGTGAACCGCGAGTTCGGGTGCGCCGCCGGGCCGTTGCTGGCCTCGTAGGGTCGCCCGCGCCAGTCGGTCACCGGCACATCGTCGGCCATACCTTCCCAGAAGGGCTGGTTGTCGGCGTTGACCGCCACGTTGGTGAAAATGGCGTCGTGATGCAGCATGGCCAGCGCGTTGGCATTGGTCTTGCGACTGGTACCCGGCGCCACACCAAAAAAACCGGCTTCCGGGTTGATGGCCCACAGGCGCCCGTCGTCGCCGAGGCGCATCCAAGCGATGTCGTCACCCACCGTCCAGATCCTCCAGCCCTTGTATGACGCGGGCGGGATCAGCATGGCCAGGTTGGTTTTGCCGCAAGCGGACGGAAAGGCGCCGGCGACATAAAAAATCTCGCCCTCGGGATTCTCGACGCCCATGATGAGCATATGCTCGGCCAGCCAGCCTTCATCACGCGCCTGCCAGCTGGCGAGACGCAGGGCGTGACATTTCTTGCCCAGCAGGGCGTTGCCCCCGTACCCCGAACCGATGCTCTTGATCGTCAGTTCCTCGGGGAAGTGCATGATGAATCGGCGCTTCGGGTCCAGGTCACCCAGTGAGTGCAGGCCACGGACAAAAGAGCCCTCGCGTTCGATGCGTTCCAGGGCAGATTTGCCCATGCGCGTCATGAGGCGCATGTTCACAACCACGTAGGGGCTGTCGGTGATTTCCACGCCGCAGCGCGACAGCGGTGAATCGATCGGCCCCATGCAATAGGGCACCACATACAAGGTGCGCCCCTTCATGGCGCCGTCGAAAAGCGCATCGACTTTCTTGTGGGCGTCCGCGGGGTCCATCCAGTTGTTATTGGGTCCGGCGTCATCTTCGTTGCGGGTGCAAACGAAAGTCAGGTGCTCAGTCCGGGCCACGTCCGTGGGATCGGACCGATGCAGGTAACAATTGGGATGCGTGTCCTGATTGAATTCGAGAAAATCACCGCTATCGAGCATTTTCTCGATGAGTTGGCGGTTTTCGACCTCCGAGCCGTCACACCAGTGGATGTTGTCCGGCTGGGTGTGGGCGGCGACTTCTTCTACCCACTGCTGAAGCGCCGCATTGGATGTGCCGGGCGAGGTATTAGGCGACATGCTCATTGCTTACCCTTGGGCTTTTCCTGGCAGTTCCGGGCCTCGCTTCCCCTGGGAGCGAACCCCGAAAAAAGGGCCAAAGTATACCCGCGACCGGAACAAAAACCAGCGGCAAAAGCGGAGAAAACGGTGTTTCCGGGATCGGTGGCGTA
>SMVB01410733.1_pt1 | contig 13165 bp, 15 predicted proteins | sample 2456461 | NCBI WGS metagenome assembly SMVB01 (sample SAMN11095934, study PRJNA526329) | marine sediment metagenome | biome: Marine sediment; feature: Surficial sediment; material: Deep marine sediment; isolation source: Hadal surficial sediment | place: Pacific Ocean | collected 2014-05 | depth...
TCCTCAATCTTGGTCATCGCTTCTTTCAAAGTATCCTGGACCGAAACGAAACCCGTGCCTCCACGGGCGCCTTTTTCTGCAATAGCAAAGACCAGTCGTTCGGCCTCTTCCAGCAGCGATTTACTATCCCTGCCGTCGGCAGAAAACGCGGATGATGTAATCTGCGCGCCGACGTCAATCAGGGTTCGGAGTATACTTTTCTCACGTACGATATCAGCATAGGCACCCACATTGGCCGCACTCGGTGTGTTATTGGCAAGCTGGGAAATATAGTTGCCACCATCGACCTGATCGGCTTTGCCGCGTGACTCAAACCATTCACTGACGGTCACCGCATCACAGGGCTTACTGGCTTCATGAAGATCATGGATGGCATTAAAAATCAGGCGGTGATCCTCACGGTAGAAGTCCGTTTCTGTGATTTTATCTGCGATTTGGTCCCAGGCGGTTGAGCTCAGCATCAGCCCCCCCAATACCGACTGTTCGGCTTCGAGTGAATGTGGTGGAACCTTGGGTGTATCTACAATTGCTAATTTAGGTGCGGCCATGAATGAATCTTTTGAATAATTTAATCTGGATTGGATAAAAAAAAACTGCGAGCCGTCATTTGACGATTCACAGTTCAGCATATCAGAGCTTAGTTGCCGATACTATCCGGCCTAGCGCAAATTTTGTTTTTTGGTCTATTCTTCTGCTGTGATAATGACTTTAACCAGGGTTTCAACATCGGCGTGCAAATGCACAATGACATCAAACTCACCAATGGTTCTGAGCGGGCCTTCACCCATCACGACTTCAGCTTTGCTGATTTCATGACCCAGTGCTGAAACTGCAGTAGCAACCTCACGCGGACCAATAGAACCATACAAATTGCCCTCATCACTTGCGTTGGCAGCTATTTCTACAACCACTTCAGCCAGGCCAGTTTGACGGGCTTTAGCCTGACCAAGCCTGTCAGCGGCGGCCGCTTCGAGCTCGTCTCTACGCGCTTCGAACTGGGCGAGATTATCTTTTGTGGCTGGTACGGCTTTACCCTGTGGTACCAGAAAATTTCGGCCGAAACCGGCTTTGACCTTTACCAGGTCGCCCAGGTCGCCCAGGTTTTGTACTTTTTCAAGCAGGATAAGATCCATGATAGTTCTCCCAGGTGATCAGTGGTTATCGGTGTAAGGCAACAAGGCCAGGAAACGCGCCCGCTTTACAGCAGTCGCCAACTGGCGTTGATACTTGGCTTTTGTACCTGTAATACGGCTCGGTACAATTTTGCCAGACTCACCTACGTATTGTTTCAGCATATTGAGATCCTTGTAATCGATCTCGGTAGTCCCTTCAGCCGTAAACCGGCAAAATTTTCTGCGACGAAATTGTTGACGTGCCATGTTTATTCTCCAGCTTCAGGTTTGGTTTCAGTATCTTCCGTTGCAACGGTCTCTACCGGTGCCGGGGCTTCTGCTTCTTCAGCTGCCGCTTCTACAACTTCTGCTTCTTCAGCTGCCGCTTCTACAACTTCTGCTTCTACAACTTCCGCTTCAACATCGGTTGCTTCGGTTTTCGCTACGGCTTCAAGTTCTTTTTTAGCCTTCTCAACAGCTTTACCTGTTTCAGCTTCCGTTGCCGGTGCGCGGCGACGGTCGCTGTGATCACGGCTGGAACGGTCTTTTTCTTCTTTGGCTTTGAGCATTTCAGATTGCTCGGTCAAAGCGTCCTGGCGACGAAGGGTCAGGTGACGCAAAACCGCATCGTTGAAACGAAACACACCTTCCAATTCGTCAAGGGTGTCATTGTCGCACTCGATGTTCATCAGTACGTAGTGGGCTTTGTGTAGTTTGGCAACCGGATAGGCCAATTGACGACGGCCCCAGTCTTCCAGACGGTGAATAATACCGTTTTTGCCTTCGATCAAGCTGCGATACCGCTCCAGCATTGCTGGAACCTGCTCGCTCTGGTCTGGATGCACCAGAAAACAGATTTCATAATGACGCATAGTAAACTCCATGTGATTTTTCCAGCCCGCTAAACCTGTTAGCGAAACCTTCAAAGCCTCCGTCAACCCAACCATTGGGTGCGTGAAGCAGGGATAGATCCCCGGCCAATGAAATGATAGTCATTAACCGAGCCGGCGGATTATATCAGTGGGGGATTCAAACTGGCAACACCTGTGTTGCTGTTTTGTTGATTTCCTGCAATTCGAATGGCTTTCAGGAAATGGTGAAACTTTCTCCGCAGCCACATTCATCGGTGGCATTGGGGTTATCAAACTGAAACGTTCTGTTCAGACCGGAGGTGATGAAATCAATTTTGGAGCCGGTCAGGTATGGCAGACTATCATTATCAACCACGATCTTGACACCTTTGTCTTCGAACAATTGGTCATTATTACCCAGCTCTGCAGCGATGCTGACTTCATACGCCCAACCTGAACAACCCGTCTTTCTGACGCCAAGACGCAACGCCATACCACTCTCTTTTTCAAGAAAATATTTTACACGCTGAGCTGCTATGTCGGTCAGTTGAATACTCATAAAACACTTACCATCGTAATAATTTAAGCTTAGCGCATTAAAAGGCTGTGCGCATCGGGCCGGGTGATTTATTATCTTGGGCCAATTAAGCAGAGATCAACCATAACATCATGTCAGCGGTCAGTATTAAACAGGCGCTCAGCGGAGATATTTCGACTGGTAGCAAGATCACAGTGCAGGGCTGGGTGCGTACCCGTCGGGACTCCAAGGCTGGATTCTCATTCATATCTTTACACGATGGTTCATGTTTTGACGCCATCCAGCTTGTCGCACCAGCGGATCTCGACAATTATAGCGCTGAGGTTCAAAAACTGACCGCCGGTTGTTCAGTCATCTGTTCTGGTGAATTGGTTGAATCCATGGGTCGTGGTCAGAAGTTTGAAATTCAGGCAACATCGGTGGAAGTATGTGGCTGGATTGAAGATCCCGACACCTACCCCATTCAACCGAAACAACACAGTTTTGAATTTTTGCGCGAGGTCGCCCATCTGCGCCCACGTACCAATACGTTTGGTGCGATCACGCGGGTCAGGCACGTTGCAGCCCAGGCGATACACAGATATTTCCATGAAAACGGATTTTTCTGGATCAATACACCCATTATTACAGCTTCAGATGCTGAGGGTGCCGGTGATATGTTTCGTGTCAGCACGCTCGATATGACCAATCTGCCGCACAATGACCAGGGTGACATTGATTACAACAAAGATTTTTTTGGACGTGAGACATTTTTAACTGTTTCAGGGCAACTGAATGTCGAAGGTTACTGCCTGGCCCTTTCTAAAGTATATACGTTTGGCCCCACCTTTCGCGCAGAAAACTCCAACACGACCCGTCATTTGGCGGAATTCTGGATGATTGAACCGGAAATTGCCTTTGCAGACCTCGATGATCTTGCCGATCTTGCCGAAGATTTCCTGAAATATGTGTTTCAGGCGGTACTCGATGAGTGCCCTGACGACATGGAATTCTTTGTAAAACGGATCGAACCCACCGCTATTGAACGACTAAAGACACTTATTAACGCTCCTTTTGTCCGAATTGACTACGCGGAAGCCATAGAAATTCTTAAGGACTCAGGGCAAAAATTCGAATTTAAGCCGGAATGGGGTCTCGATTTACAGACCGAGCATGAAAGGTATCTAACAGAAAAGCACTTTAGCTCACCGGTTGTGGTTAAAAACTACCCCAGCGAGATCAAAGCTTTCTATATGCGATTAAGTGATGACGGCAAGACCGTCGCTGCCCTGGATGTGCTCGCACCTGGCATTGGTGAAATCATCGGTGGAGCGCAACGTGAGGAGCGTCTGGATGTACTGCAACGAAGAATGGCAGAGCAGGATATGGATGCAGAAACCTACAGCTGGTATGTTGATCTGCGACGTTATGGCACTGTACCGCATGCCGGATTCGGGCTGGGCTTTGAGCGTTTGATTACTTATATCACGGGAATGTCCAATATTCGCGACGTTATTCCATACCCTCGGATTCCGGGACGGGCTGACTTTTAGGCTTGGATTATCATTAGAAACGCCTATTCATAAAGCCGGCCGAACCCGAGTCCTCGTCATACCATGTTGAGCGGTGCACTTGAATGGGCACTCATTGGATTGCCAAGCCAACCTGAAAGAGGCCGCTCCTCGGCAACTGCTCCTGCGTCGCCTAGAGCGCCTACTTTTGGGGCTCTACCTCCTGCATCCCTGCAGTCGTGCGCATCCCTGCGCCCGCGGCATACCGTGTGAGGTGGTGCACTTTGATTGATACTTGTTTAATCGCCGTGCAACCCTGAAAGGCTTCGCGTCGCACATCCATGTGCTCTATCGCGAAGTACCGTTCGTCCGTGAACATAAAAAAAGCGGCCGAGATATCCATCCTTGGTATCTCGAGCCGCTCTGCGGACGTGTCGCCACCCGCTAATTGCCTCCTTGCACTTCAAGGTCAAGCATTTCCTTTTGCTTTCGCAGATCCTTCTGCTAGCGAAATTTCGGAGTTCCCTTCCTGTTTCGCCCCTTGACGATTGACACTATAGCCAACTTTGGCTAAAAGCACAAGTGTCTATTTACAAATTTGGCTATATTCTTTTTTGGCTAAATACAGAAATGGCTATAGACATGGGTGGCTATGTTTGCTAGGTTAGTTGCGAGACCTTGAAATAACCCCCTTTGTAATCATGGTTTTTATGATTTACATGCTAGCCATGAACAAATATGAAGAGGCTCATAAAGCGTTCCTTAAGGGTTCGCTTAGGGTGAAAGCCCAGGGAAGACGTCGGAGCATGATGCACCGGCAAACATGACAAGGAAGTGTTGAAAAGGTATGCACGGAATTGCAAACCTACAGAAATACGCTTAAACCCGCGTATGAACCGAGGGGTTCTGAGTTTAAAGACAAGGATGTCTGGATCGTGAAAAGGAACGCCCTTTTCGCTCTGCGCTGGTGCCCACAGGGAGTGTGGGCACTCGCTTTTATTAATGGCATGTAGGTTTTGTGTTTGTAGAGCACACCTATTTAAGCTTAACTAATGAATAGGAAACAATTTAAATATATCGTGCAAGTCGTTGAATAAAATACTATCCTAAGATATAAGTGTTACTTTAAGTATATCTGTCATAGTGGGGAGATATACGTTTGACAGGCACGTTGGACTAAATCGTTGGGAAATACCTATGGAGTTTGGGAAGACTTTATGGCGAGTAACTTACAAATGAATATGGCTTCAAATCCTGGTGATTCTGCATCGCTGACTAATGCTGTCGGCCTACTGCTGCGCAGGATCGTTCGATTGATGGTTGGCACTGTATCTTTCCCTGCTCTAGTTGAAATCCTGAAAACATTGTATGTTGAAGAAGCCGAAAAGAAGATCCATCGTGTTGGTTCAAAACCAACAAAAAGCGCCCTCGCACTATTAACTGGTTTGGACACCAGAGTGGTGTCTGTCGTAGTTAACAAACACTATGACCTAACATTAGAACCTAAAAACATCTGTTCTGAAAACGCTCTTCTGGATATGTGGAACATTGATTCATTCTTCTTGGATAACGAAACGAATGAACCGTTAGTTCTGCCAATAGAGGGTCGCGGCCGAACTTTCCAGGGACTTGTACTCCGGTCAATTGGAAGGAATATCACAACTAAAACAGTTATAGATAGATTGTTAGCATCCGGGAATATAAAAATCATCTCTGATGGAATAGAGCAAGTTGAAATGCTCTCACACATTTATTCGCCTATAACAAACGATCACGCAAAAATGACAGATATAGCATTTATCGAGTCATCCAGAGTCCTTAGCGCAGCAATTCACAATATGAACTCAGATATCGACTCAAGAGTTCCACAGCAAGGTAGGTGGACCTATAGACTTTCACCATCAAGATATGGGGAGTTCAGACAAGAAGCCAGGACACTACTTCAGAAACAAATTAAAGAAGGGGAAGCGTTACTCGAACAGTTCGAGGATACACAAATAAAGCCCGGTCAACTCACTGTCGGTATCGGTTGGTACCAATGGGGCGGCCATGAATCAGATGAAGAAGGAGCTAAGTTCGAAAACTAAATAAAGAAGGGAAGCATTACTCGAGTAATTCGAGGTTAAGTAAAAAAGCAACCCGGTCAGATCATTGTTGATATCTGTTGGTATCACTGATTATGACCTTAATTTAAATAAAACAGGAGTTTTATTATGTCTCGTTGGATGATAGAAAAAAGTGGTACAGGTATTGAGAAATCAGGTACTGGAATTGAAAAATCAGGTACTGGAATTGAAAAATCAGGTACTGGAATTGAAAAATCTGGCACAGGGATTGAAAAATCTGGTACAGGTATACGCAAAGGATTCCTAGCATTCTCAATTGTTGCATTATCTTGTGTTTCACAAGTTAACGCTTCTGAATTACGCCCAGAGGGGGTAATTCAAGTAACTGTTGACCAAGGCCAGGTTTCCGTAATGTGGAATATAGATGGCAGTACTTTTGTCGGAGTAGGCTCTCAAAACGGCACGTTCTCGCAAGTTTCTTTATTCGAGATGTCAATTGACAGGAACCCTAACGCAATTGATGTTGCTGGCGGTGGCACGGGCATTGAAGTTGCTGGTGGCGGCACTGGCATTGAAGTTGCTGGCGGTGGCACGGGCATTGAAGTTGCAGGCGGCGGCACTGGCATTGAAGTTGCTGGTGGCGGCACAGGCATTGAAGTTTCTTTCGGTAGCACCAGCATTGAAGTTGCTGGCGGCGGCACTGGCATTGAAGTTGCTGGTGGTGGCACGGGCATTGAAGTTGCTGGTGGTGGTACTGGTATTGAAGTTGCTGGTGGTGGTACTGGTATTGAAGTTGCTGGTGGCGGCACTGGTATTGAAGTTGCTGGTGGCGGCACTGGTATTGAAGTTGCTGGTGGCGGCACTGGTCTTGAACGCATTACTATTACTTTGCCTTCAGGTACCGGTCTTGAAATGGAAGTATCTTTGGGTTGTCAAACTGCATCAGTATCTGTACTTGATGCCAATTACACCGAAGTTATCTCTTTCAACAACGTCAGAGTGATGGGTGACACTGGCTTGTGTGGATCGAGCAGCTCTTTTGCACCTTCGTTTGGTGGATCCTCGTTTAAAGGTCCTTCACGACAAAAGAGATAGGGGTTTGTTGATTTACTGATATTTGTTATACCAACGAGAATATTTGCCCCTGCAATTGCAGGGGCTCTTTCTCGGTGCAGGAAAGGGCGTACTTGCTATGGATAGCAGTGATGTAGTTCTATGTCTGTTATCCAGGCGGCCAGCTGAATTGCCTACCACCAAGCAAATGTAAATGGACATGAAAAACTGTTTGGCCTGCTGCCGAATTGCAATTCATAACCACTCTGTAACCGTCCTCTGCTACGCCTTGTTGTGCTGCGATTTCCTGGGCAGCCAGAAACAGCTTGCCAAACAACTCGGCATCCTGCGGCTGCATTTCGTTAATCGTCCTGATGTGGACTTTCGGAATGATCAATACGTGTAGTGGCGCTTGAGGGTTAACATCCCTGAAAGCCAGTACATCATCATTTTCATACACGATATCCGCAGGAATCTCCCGCGCTATAATCTTGAGGAAAAGATCTTCTGACATATTTTTCACCTGTTTTGCGACTGTTATAGCTAGCGTCAAAATACTATCTGGTGCAACAGAAAACAAATACAACAAGAATCGGGTGGTTAAGATTCGCAGAGCTTTTACAATAGTCTCATGGATTCACAAAAACATTACCGCATGATCGCCGATGCCCTGCAATGGCTGGTGGAAAATCAACACAGGCAACCTGGTCTTGAAGAACTCGCAAAGCATATGGGCTTAAGCGGACCGTATATGCAAAAACTTTTTCAGGAATGGGCAGGTGTATCTCCGAAGCAATTTTTGAAATTCCTGACCAAGGCCCAGGCAATGGAGAGACTCAAACAGGGCCAGTCGGTGCTGGACTCTGCCCTTTCCAGTGGCCTGTCCGGCCCGGGCAGACTACACGATTTATTGATAACAACCGTTGCAATAACGCCAGGAGAGGCCAAGCGCAAGGGCCGTGGAGTAGACATACTGTATGGCTATGGCCTGACACCCTTCGGTGAAGCCTTGCTTGCCTGGACCGATCGGGGGATTTGTTTTCTTGGTTTTTGCGATGAGAAAAACAGGCAACATAGCTGGACGCAATTTAACCAGCAGTGGCCGGATGCCAACTTGACTGAGGAAAACTCTCAGGCCAGTGAAAAACTACTCGAGATTTTTTCTGAAACAGAGCAAAAAGAACTGAAAGTCTGGCTAAGAGGCAGTCCATTTCAATTAAGTGTCTGGGAGGCGCTGCTTAAATTGCCAGCAGGCGTACATTGCAGTTACGCGCAATTGGCCTCTTTATCGGGTCACGCAGGTGCCCATCGTGCCACTGGCACCGCAATTGGCAGAAACCCGGTCTGTTGGTTAATCCCCTGCCACCGGGTAATAAACAGCCTGGGCACGATGGGTGGCTATCGCTGGGGTATTAATACCAAACAGGCAATGATTGGTTATGAGGCTTCACAAGCGTGTACAGAGGCTCTCTAGGCCAGATTGACCATTAGTGGCTGAGCCGAGGGGTCGGTGCTCAATATCTCGACAATTTTGCCGGCCGCAACATCCGGTTCCGGCTGCTGTTGCGGATTTTCTGCATGATATACCGTGGCCCTGAAATCAGTACGCATGACACCCGGGTTAATCCCATGAACGCTGATAGAGCTGTTGCTGAGTTCTTCGTCAAATTGTCTGACCAGGCCCACAAGTGCAGATTTCGCAACACCATAGGCACCCCAATACGCGCTGCATACCTTCTCAAGGTCGTCCAGCATGAAGAGCAATCGAGCACTCTGCGACTCCCTTAACAGAGGCAAACAAACGCAGCTCAGCAACCAGGGGGCATTAACCGCAACCTGCATCGATTCCAGCCAGCGGTGTGGCTCGATTTGATCGAGGGGTTGCAGTCCTTCAAAATCAAGTGCGCAATGGATCACGGCGTACAAGCTTCCGAATTCTTCTTTAATGATATCGGCCAGGTCATTAAAATCCTGTAGACCGGCACCTGCCAGGTTCATCGGGTAGAGTCCGGGGGCTTCACCACCCTGATCGACAATTCTGTCACTTAACTGACCCAATGCCCGGCGGTTTTTATCAAGAAGAATCAACGTTGCACCTGCCGCTGCACACTGCAAGGCAAGCGCTGAACCCAGCCCTCCGGCCGCACCTGTTATTAAAATTGTTTTGTCCGCAAGACTCATATCTGGACCCAGAAATAAAAATACATTTTAGCTTTTTGCGCGGAGTGGTGATAGCTTGACTCCGAGTCAATTTCAGACGATTCTTGCACCTGCATGCCTCAGGTCTCGCAGAGATGCCATATACTTGTTCAGAGGCTCCCTAGCTTAAGCACATGGTGAAAGACATGCCGATTTATGAATACCAGGCCAGTGATCAGAAGCATTGTGATCATTGCGAAAACACCTTTGACGTCATGCAAAAGATTTCGGATGAACCGCTCAAATTTTGTCCGCTATGCTATAGCCCGGTGCGCAAAAGGGTATCGCGTCCCAATCTGGCAAGGTCAGTACCTTCTCTATCTGAGGAAAATATTGCAAAACACGGCATGACACAGTTCAAAAAAGTTGAAAAGGGAGTTTATGAAAAGACTGCTGGCAAAGGCCCAGACTATATTATGGACGACAAATCTAATTGAATACTTTGTTAGTCCGACATTTGCTCACGGTTCCTGCTCCAGTTGCGCCCATCAAACGGCTCAATCGTAACTTCAATTTCTTCAGGTAATTCCACACAATTCAGATTTACGCTAAATGAATCAGGGTGCGAACGCGGCACATAAAAGGACTTGATACCACAATGACGACAAAAAAGATGGCGGGCTGTACCGGTATGAAAGCGATAATCCGTTAGATACTCTTCACCGGCAAGCAGATTGAAACGATTGGCAGGAACGATCAGGTGCAGATAGCCGGATTTTTGACAGATGGAACAACTGCATCGATGGGCGATGACCTCATCCGGGATTGAGGCTTCAAAACTTACACGGCCACAATGACAGCCACCTTTACATGTGTGCATAACCATCCTCCAATTTTAAGTTCCGGAATTCAACCTAATATAGTTGACGCAGCAACCGCCAGGCAAACCACGCGTCCATTGGGCCATAGCGGATGCCAGTTTCAAGAAAACCGGCCGCATTTTTTTTGATTTTAAGCAAACTTCTGGCTTCCATCTCCCAGCGCAATCGAAGGTGCTTCCCTGCCCTGCGTTGTTTCGCACCATCCAAACCCGCCATACCCTGAGAAAACCAACTCAGCCCCAGCCCGGCGATTCGGGTAATGACCTGAGCAAGGTCAGCCGGTTGTTGTTTGAGTTGCGCTACACTGAGATTGAATTCTGCCAGTATATTCAATGGAATTTGCTCATATTCAGGCGGTCTGTCTTTGCCAAAGCTGATCAGGAAAGCGAATATTCCGGACGCAGCAGCCAGGTATCTGCCAAGCTCCTTGTCAATAACTGCCTCATCGAGCGCCAACTCCATTTCGATGCTGGTCAAACCAAGCACCGCAAGGCGTTCAAAAAAAACATTCTCGTCACTGTCAGGAGCGACATCAATGCACGACAACGCGCCTCGAACAAGCCCCTGCAACAGGGAATTGTCAATTTTTTTTCTGGCACCTGAGGCCCACAAGGCCCGCAATAACGGGTGACGTGAAACCGACTCCGGTTGCGCCGCCAATTCCTCGCTCCACCACTTTAACTTGGCCCAAATGATTTCATCGTCAACATGGGCGGATGGTATTAATTGAATGGTTCGCACCAGGGCATAGAGGGCCAGGTATTCTTCGCACCGCTCTGCCGGCAGAAATCGACTGGTAAACTCGAAAAGACCACCTGATTTAAGGGCCGCTTCACGGCAATATTCAAGCTCAGCTGATGTCAGGCCGGGCTTCAAGTCAATTTCGCTTCAATGATCAGGTTTGGTGGCATAAATCAGGTAATTAACACGCACGTGACCACCGGTTCGGGCGGTACGTTCAAGCGGGTTGTAGTGAATGCCGGTGATCTCTTCAACCTTCATACCGACTGCACGCAACCACTGACACAGCTCAGATGGCTTGATGAAACGATCATATTGATGGGTGCCTTTGGGCACCACCCGGGCGATGTGTTCCCCGCCCAGGATAGCGACCGCAAAGGATATCGGGTTGCGGTTAAGGGTGCTCATAAACAGATGACCACCTGCTGCCAGCATACCTGCGCAAGCTGTCACCACTGATGCCGGGTCCGGCACGTGTTCCAGCATCTCCATACAGGTCACGACCCTGGCTTGGGACGGGTGCTTTTCCGCCCATGATTCAGCAGTGGCGTTGTGGTAGTCGACCTTACATCCTGATTCGTGCAAATGCAATTTGGCCACCGACAGTGCTTTCTCAGCGATATCAATACCGATCACATTGGCGCCCTGCAGCGCCAGTGACTCTGATAAAATCCCACCGCCGCAGCCAACATCAATGATCTCTTCGCCGGCTATCTCAACCCGGTCCATGATGTATGCCAGACGCGCAGGATTCAGGTCGTGCAGTGGTTGCGACTCACCATCAAGATCCCACCAGGTGGCAGCGATTCGGTCAAACTTTTGCTGTTCACCAGGATCAATATTGGCTGAGGTTTGATTTGTGGAAGTGCTCATTCAAAAATCAGCCCTTTACGCGGGAGGTATATTCTCCAACGCGCGTGTCGATCTTGATAAGTTCACCTTCCTCAATGAACAAAGGCACACGCACGACTGCTCCTGTCTCAAGTGTGGCAGGCTTTCCGCCGCCTCCGGATGTGTCACCACGCAAACCCGGATCAGTCTGTGCCACCCGCATCTCAACAAAATTCGGTGGCAAAACCGTCAATGGCTGGCCATTGAACAAGGTCATGTTACAAATACCCTCTTCCTGCATCCACAAAGCAGCATCACCAATTCCATCCTTGTCGATGGAATACTGTTCAAAGGATTCCTGATGCATGAAGTGCCAAAAATCGCCGTCGTTGTACAGATACTGAACCTCTGTTTCAAAAACATCCGCAGCCTCGATCGTTTCACCTGACTTGAAGGTTTTCTCAACCACTCGCCCGGTCTTGAGGTTGCGGACCCTGACCCGGCTAAATGCCTGTCCCTTGCCGGGTTTTACAAATTCGTTCTCAACGATATTGTGAGGATCCCCGTTGATCATGATCTTTAAACCACTCTTGAATTCACTGGTGTTGTAGGTCGCCAAGTTAATCTCCGGAATGCAATTGATAAGTTTGATTATTGATTGTGTAATGATAACGCGTACACGGCCAAACACCACAGACTTTCGCGGAAAAAACTGGGCACCAGACACCGTTTTGGGCGAATGGCAAAGCTGAAATTTTTTGCACAAAATATGGTTTCTACAAATTTTGTGAAATATAAGTCATAATTGCACCAACTAATGATAATACCTACCCTGGACTTTACGGGGAAGTAAACCCTCATTGACCCGGGTGGAGAAAGATTCGTCATAAGACCTTCAAGGCAGCGTAAGATACCAATCTCCCTCACGGATCGAGGACTGGAGAAATTAGGCCATGGATAGCGCCAACCTGCTGATCATTGATAAATCAACTGACCATGCGCAGCTAGTCAATAGCTTTTTGCGTAATTCAGGTCTTGCCGTGCAGGTTATCACTGCCACCAACATCACTGAGTTGGGACAGGCCATCAAAGAGAAATCACCTTTCCTTATATTGGTTGGAACCGCACTACCCCCGTCCATGAAAATGGCGCAGATCATGGAAGTGGCAGACAAGCATTCCACACCCCTGGCCTTGCAGGTCAGCGCGCAAGACACCGGTATTTTCGACCAAGCCATTACCACCCACCCAATGTTGGTCATTAATGCGGAAGAAAATGACCAACTGATGCGGGTGGTAAAACAACATATTTCCGGCGGTAAATCAGCCCGGGAATTTGCTGACCAGGCGCTCAAACTTGATGAATTACAGCATCGTTATGACCTGCTACTCGACAGCGCCAGGGATTCAATAGCCTACATCCACGAAGGCCTGCATATATACGCCAACCATGCCTATCTCGAA
>SMVB01391821.1_pt1 | contig 13164 bp, 10 predicted proteins | sample 2456461 | NCBI WGS metagenome assembly SMVB01 (sample SAMN11095934, study PRJNA526329) | marine sediment metagenome | biome: Marine sediment; feature: Surficial sediment; material: Deep marine sediment; isolation source: Hadal surficial sediment | place: Pacific Ocean | collected 2014-05 | depth...
ATCGAGCGCGCTGCTGCCGACCGAGCAGCCGTATCTATACGGCATCTCCGCCACGGTTCGCGACGGCGTTGCGGAGGCGGCTGTCGAGGAGGCGTTGTTCGCGGCGGTGGACGCCCTCTCGTCGGCCAAGCCGGCCGATCACGCCCTGCGGAAGGCGAAGAACCAGCTGCTCGCGCAGCTGGCGTTCGATGACGAGGGGGTGACGCGGATCGCCCACCAGCTCGGCTACTTCTCGACGATCGCCGAGTGGGGGCTGGTTTCGGAGATCGAGGGGCAGATCGAAGCGGTCACGGCGGAGCAGGTGCGCGACGTCGTTGGTCGCCGGCTGGCACCCAACCAACGAACCGTCGGTTGGTTCCGCCCCCAGGCGCAGGCATGAGCGTAGCCGCCATGGGGGTCCGCTTTCAGCCGACGCGCTTCGTGTTGCCCAACGGACTGACTGTTCTGCACCAGGAGAACCCGGGATCTCCGGCGGTGACGATGAGCATGCGTTTTGCTGCCGGCGCTGCGTTCGAGAGCCCGGCGAGCCAAGGCCTGGCCGGTTTCTGTGCCGCCATGCTCAAGCGCGGCACCGAGAAGCGCACCAAGACACAGATCGGCGAGCACCTCGACTTCACCGGCGCCTTGCTGTCGGCGGGCGCTACGCGTCACACGGTCTCCATCGGCGCCAAGGCGCGCGCCGCCGACTTCGAATCGACGTTGGAGCTTCTCGGCGAGTGCGCCACGTTGCCGTCGTTCCCGGTTCCCGAGGCCGAGAAGCTGCGCGGCGACATTCTTACCGCGATCGGGGAAGACCGCGACGACACGGGCCAGATTGCCATCGACATGCTGCGGGCGGCGATCTACCCGGCCGAACACCCGTACGCCTGGCGCCTCCTTGGAACCGAGGAGACCATCCAGGCGGTCGATCGGAAAGCCTTGGTCGGTTTTCACCGCGCCCATTTCGGTCCCGGGGGGGCGGTTCTGGTGGTTGTCGGCGGGGTCGACGGCGATCGCGCCCGCGAAGCGGTCGAGGCGAAGCTGGCCGATTGGACCGCCGAGACCGGTGCGCAGGGCCCGGATGGTGGCGGACTGCCGGCGGCCTTGCCGAACATCCCCGATGCGCCCGGGCCCTCCGAGCGAACCCTCAGCGTCCACACGATGGCGAACAAGGCGCAAGCCGATGTGACGATCGGTCACCCGGGCCTGCGGCGTCTCGATGACGACTACTACGCGGCGGTGGTCATGAACATGATTCTCGGCAGCTTCGCGATGGGTGGTCGCCTCGGCCGCAGCATCCGCGAGGAAAAGGGCATGGCGTACTACGCGTATTCGTCGCTCGGCGCGGGCGTCGGGCCGGGCCCGTTCGTCGTGCGTGCCGGAGTGCATCCCGACAACGTCGACGCGGCGGTCGATTGTGCCCTTGAAGAGATCGAGAAGATCCGCCGCGAACCGGTCAGCGACCAAGAGCTCGACGACGCCCGATCGGCGATTGTGCGCTCGTTGCCGCGCAATCTTGAGAACAACGAGGGCATCGCGGCCGCCTTGCATTCGATCGAGCAATATCGATTGGGGCTCGATTATCTGGAGCGCTTTGCAGATCTTATCGATGCGGTCGATACCGAACAGATTCTTGCCACCGCCCAGAAGCGCCTGCACCCCGATCGCTGCGCGGTGACGGTCGCCGGACCCTACCCGAGCGCCGCGGCGGGAGAGAGTCCGCCAATCGCCGCCGTTGACGGAGAGGCTTGAGCATGGCGCTTCGCTCCGAGATCGTCGGCGCGCTCGACCAGTATCTCGACATCGGCTCGATCACCGATGCGTCGCTGAACGGGCTGCAGGTCGAGGGCGGCGACGAGGTCCACCGGGTAGCGCTCACGGTCGACGCGGCGGTCGCGACGATCGACGCCGCCATCGAATCTGACTGTCAGCTCCTGCTCGTGCACCACGGCCTGTTCTGGGGTCCGCAGGTTCCGCTTACGGGAGCTGCCGGGCGTCGTGTGCGTGCCTGCTTTGGTGCCGAGCTCTCGGTCTACGCCGCCCACCTGCCGCTCGACGCCCACGCCGAAGTGGGAAACAACGTGTTGCTGGCCCAGCGTCTCGGGGCGACGCTCGACGGCACCTTCGGCGACATCGGCGGCGTCGAGGTTGGCGCGCTGGCGAGCTTCGAGGAGGCCACCGACATCGGCGCGCTCGCCGGTCGACTCGCTGCCGCCGGCTGCGACGGGCCGCTCATCTGGTCGTTCGGAGGCGAGGAGATTCGTCGAATCGCCGTCGTTACCGGGCGCGGCTGCAGCGTGTTGGACGATGCCGTCGACGCCGGGGCGGACTGCTTCGTGACCGGGGAACCGGTGCAGGAGGCGTATCACGCGGCCCGTGATCACGGCATCCACTGCCTTTTCGGTGGCCACTACGCCACCGAGACTTTTGGCGTGCGGGCGCTCGGCGACTGGTTGGTGCAACAATTCGACGTCGAGACGGTGTGGATCGATCATCCCACTGGCATTTGAACGGGTACCGATGCTCGTCGGGGAAGCGCGCGGCAGGCGGTTCGCACCATCGAAAATCAACATGACCTACACGTTACGACGGCTGGAAACCTACGACGATTACAAGGCCTGCGAGCGGTTGCAGGAGCAGGCCTGGGTCTTTTCTGACCCTCTCGACGTCGTTCCGCTGACCAACCTCGTAACGGCGCAAAAGTGGGGCGGTTTGGTGTTGGGGGCCTTCGAGGAAGGTGGCGGGTTGTCGGGCTTTTGCTACGGTTTCCTGGGCCGCGATCCCGAAGGTCGGCTGGTGCACTGCTCGCACATGCTGGCGGTCGATGAGCGGGCACGAAACACGGGGCTGGGGGCGCGTCTCAAATGGGCGCAGCGTGATTACATCTTGGGGCAGGGACTCGACATGATCGTCTGGACGTTTGATCCGCTCGAGTCGGTCAATGCGCACCTGAATTTTGGCAAGCTCGGCGGACTCTCTGACAGCTATGTGATCAACCTCTACGGCGAGACCACGAGCAAGTTGCACGTCGGTACCGCGACAGATCGGCTGACGGTCAAGTGGTTGATCGGCTCGCCGCGGGTAGAGCGGCGCGCCGCCGGCGAGGTCAGTGAGGTCTCGGCGGCGCTGGGAGCCGGCGGGATCGATGCACCCTGGGCACTACGGGCCGCTGGCAGGGGCCCCGGGGAGCCAGTGCTTGACCTCGACGCACCGCGCATCCGCTGCGAGATCCCGGTGAGCGTGCAGCAGGTGAAAGCCCACGATCGCGGCGCTGCGGTGGCCTGGCGCGACGCCACCCGGGCGCTCTTCACCGGTTACTTCGAGCGCGGCTACTACGCGCGCGAATGCGCCCACCGGCCCGGAGACGGCGCGGACGAAGGTCCGAAGACCGTCTATCTCTTCGAGCACGGCAATCTCGAAACCGACGGTGCAGAGATACACCGCACCGGTGAAATACTGGAGTAGGCATGCGCATCGAATCTCTGGAGCTCTTTTGGATCAAGATGCCGATGGTAGGTGAGTTCACGACCTCGTTCGGCACCACTCAGGAGCGTGAGATCCTGCTGGTGAAGGCGAGCGTCGGCGGCGCCAGCGGTTGGGGCGAGTCGGGCGCCGACGGCGTGCCGATGTATTCGTATGAGACGGCGCGCACCGGCTGGCACATCATCGAGGACTTCGTGGCCCCCGTCGTGCTCGAAGAGGAATGGCCCGAGGAGGGCTTCGCCGTCGCCTACGCCGAGAAGTTCTCTTCGTGGCGTTGGCACCCGATGGCCCGCTGTGCGGTCGAGGAGGCCCTTTGGGTGCTCGAGGCGCAGCGGGGCGAGGTCTCGCTCCAGAGCTTGTACGCTGACGGGCGCTCGATGCGCCAGCGCATCTCGGTGGGAATCTCGCTGGGAATCCAGGACGACTTCGAGGTCCTCGCCGACCAGATCGCCGCCAGCCTCGAGCAAGGCTACCAGCGGATCAAGCTGAAGATCGAGCCCGGGAGGGACGTTTCCGTCGTCGAGCCTGTACGGGAACGGTTCGGCGACATCCCGCTGATGGTCGACGCCAACTGCGGCTACCGCAACGATCCCGACGCTCTCGGCAGCCTCAAGGCGCTCGACGGTTTCAACCTCCTGATGATCGAGCAGCCGCTCGCCCACGACGACATCGATGGAAACGCGCCGATTCAGGCCGAGCTTGAAACGCCGATCTGTCTGGATGAGAGCATCCACTCGGCTCACCATGCGGCGCACGCCATCGACATCGAGGCCTGCCGGCTGATCAACATCAAGGCTTCACGCATCGGCGGCCGCGCCGCCGCGATCGCCATCCATGACCTCTGCGAGGCACGCGACATCCCCGTCTGGTGCGGCGGCATGCTCGAATCGGGAGTAGGCCGCCTCCACAACATCGCGATGGCGTCGCTGCCGAACTTCCAGATGCCGGGGGACCTGTCGGCGTCGAAGCGCTACTGGCGGCAAGACATCATCGAGCCGCCGGTCGAGGTCGATAGCGAAGGACGCGTGACGGTTCCCGACACCGTTGGTCTGGGGCACGAGGTTCTCGAGGATCGGATCCGCGACAACCTTGTTCGCTACGAGAAGTTTTCGCTGTAGGCAAACCTCCACCTACGCGCAAAGCGGGCAGCGAAGGCGCCGCAGGCGCCGAGAGGTCGGGGGCGGGTGGTGGGAATTCAAGAAAAAATAAACCCAGCTTCGCTCACCTGCCCATTTTCACCCGATCAGAAACCGCGGCACGAGAATCATCCCCGCCAGCGTCGCGACGATGATCGAGATGATGTTCATCACAAACCCGACCCGCATCATCTTGGGAATCGTCACCATCCCGGAGCCGAAGACGATGGCGTTGGGTGGGGTCGCCACCGGCAGCATGAACGCCATCGAGGCGGCGATCGCGGCCGGCGCCATCATCACGTAGGGGTGGATGCCGAGCCCCGTCGCGGCGGAGGCGTATACCGGCATCACCAGCGTCGCGGTCGCGGTGTTCGAGGTCAGCTCGGTCAGAAAGATGACCATCGTTGTCGAGATCAGCACGATGCCCCCCTCCGGCAGTCCCTCGAAGCCGGTCACACCGCTGGCAATCCAGGCCGACAGGCCGCTGACCTGAAACGCTTCGGCGAGCGACAGGCCGCCGCCGAAGAGAATCAGGATGCCCCAGCGGATGTCGCGGCCGTGCTTCCAGTCGAGAGCGAACTCCGGCTTGCGCAGCGAGAGGGGAATGCAGAACGCGGCGATCGCCCCGGTCATGACGATGGTGGCGTCAGCGATCGTCGGGAAGAAGGTCTGCAGGCCGGGGATGACGAGATCGCCGATCTGTTTCTCGCTACGGAGCACGAGGGCGATGGCGGTGATGCCGAAGATCGCTGCGGCGGCCTTCTCGCCGCGCGACATCGGGCCGAGAGCCTGGAGCTGCTGGCGCATGAAATCGCGCCCCAGCGCCAGCTTCTCGGGGACGGCGCAGGCCAGATGCGTGAGGTAGTACCAGGCCACGGGTATCAGAATCGCAGTGACCGGCAGGCCGACGCCCATCCAGTCGACGAAGTCGATCTGCCCGCCGACGAGCTCCTCCGCCATGCTGGCGAACACCAGGTTCGGCGGCGTGCCGATCAATGTCGCGACGCCGCCGATCGATGCCGAATAGGCGATGCCGAGCATCAGCGCGGTGCCGAGCTCGTCGATGCCCGGGTCGTCGTGCTCGGTGCCGGCATCGCTCTGTCGCCGGAACTCGCCGATCAGCGCCATCCCGATCGGCAGCATCATGACCGCCACGGCGGTGTTCGGGATCCACATCGACAGCATCGCCGTTGCCAGCATCACGCCGAGCACGAGGCGGCGCGGTCCGGTGCCGACGGTGACGACGATGAGCAGCGCCAGCCGCCGGTGCAGGCCCCATCGCTCCATGGTCTTGGCGATGAAGAAACCGCCCATGAACAGGAAGATCAAGTGATTGGCGTAGGGGGCTGCGGCCGCCTGCGATGACAGTACGCCGGCCACCGGAAAGGCGACCAACGGCAACAGTGAAGTCACCGGAATCGGCACCGCCTCGGTCATCCACCAGATCGCCATCCAGACGGCGATCGCGGCCGTCAATTGCGCCGCGGGCTCGAGTCCCGGAAGCGGAATCAGTGCCACCAAAACCGCGGCGGCCGGGCCGGCAATGAGGCGCGAGAGCCGGTGGGAGGATGTCGGAGCGACGCTCATGGCGACAGGGTATCCTGACACGATGTCGAAAGTTGCAGCGGGAATTTTTCGTGCCTACGATGTCCGCGGCGTGGTCGGCGACGATCTGACCGCCGACGTCGCGCGGCTCCTCGGCAAGGCGTTCGGCACAACGGTACTTCGGCGTGGAGGAAGCCGCGCCCTGATCGGAAGGGACGGCCGTCTTTCGGGCCCCGAGCTCTCGAGCGCGCTCTCCGACGGCATCCGCGCGACCGGGTGCGACGTGGTCGACGTCGGTATGGGCCCGACGCCGACGTTCTACTTCGGGCTCCACCACCTCGGTGCGGACGGTGGCATCCAGGTCACCGGCAGCCACAACCCGCCGGAGTACAACGGCTTCAAGACCTGCGTGGGAACGGAAACAATCTTCGGCGAAGCGATCCAGGGTCTACGAAAGCTCATCGAGGACGACGATTTCGAGGACGGCAGCGGCAGCTACGAGACGGTCGACCTGGTCCCCGACTACAAGGCCATGCTGCACGAGCGCATCGAGCTCCAGCGGCCGCTGCGCATCGCGGTCGATTCGGGCAACGGCGTTGCCGGCCCCATCGCCCCGGAGTTCTACCGTGAGCTCGGCTGCGAGGTTGTCGAGCTGTATTCGGAGGTCGACGGCAACTTTCCCAACCACCATCCCGACCCCACTGTCGAGGAGGCAATCGTCGACTTGCGGGCCGAGGTGATCGGCGCGGGGCTCGACCTCGGTCTCGGATTCGACGGCGATGCCGATCGGGTCGGCCTCATCGATGAGAACGGCGTCGTCGTATGGGGCGACCGGCTCACCCTGTTGCTCGCCCGTGATCTTCTCGAGCGCAACCCGGGCGCGGCGGTGATCTTCGACGTCAAGTGTTCCCAGCAGCTACACGACGACATCGAGGCGCACGGTGGACGTCCGATCATGTGGAAGACGGGCCACTCGCTGATCAAGGGGAAGATGAAGGAAGAAGGCGCCCTGCTGGCCGGGGAGATGAGCGGCCACCTGTTCTTTGCGGAGAACTTCTTCGGCCACGACGACGCCATCTACGCCGGCGCCAAGCTGATGGAGATCGCTGCGAAGCGCCCGGGTGGCTTCTCGGAGCTGCTCGCCGATCTCCCGCCCATCTTTTCGACGCCGGAAATTCGCCGGGAATCGACCGAGGAGGCCAAGTTCGAGATCTGCAGGCGCTTGCGCGACGAACTTGCCAGCGAGTTCGAGATCATCGACATCGACGGCGTTCGCGCCGTGTTCGACGGCGGGTGGGGCCTGGCGAGGGCCTCGAACACCGGCCCGATAATCGTCCTACGCTTCGAAGCGGAAAGCCCGGAACGTCTCGACGAGATCCAGCAGCTCTTCATCGAGCGTATGGAACGGATCGAGTCCGAGCTCGGCGTCTCGGCGGGGAGCTGACCCGGGTGGCCGACCCCATGGAGAGAACCGCCGCCGCCGCCGATCCTCACCTCTACGCCGTCATCATGGCGGGCGGGGGCGGAACCCGTTTTTGGCCACTGTCGCGCCAGAGCCGGCCGAAACAGTTTCTTTCAATCACCGGCGAGAGGTCGCTGTTGCAAACGACGTGGGAGCGGGCGCTGGGGGTGGTCTCTGGGCCGGAGCACGTCATCGTAGTCACCGTCAACGACTACGCCGATATGACCCGAGAGCAGCTTCCGGAGCTGCCGGACGGCAATCTTCTGCTCGAGCCGCAGGCGCGCAATACGGCGCCGTGCATCGCCTGGGCGACGGCGTTCGTGCGCGCTCGGGACGCCGAGGCCGTGGAAGTCGTCATGCCGGCGGACCACCTGATTGTCGACCGTGAGGGATTCCAGGGCGCGGTCGCGACCGCCGTCGACGCGGCGCGACGACACGGAGTGCTGGCGACGTTCGGTATCCCACCCCGTTATCCCGAGACTGGCTACGGCTATATCGAAGCCGCCGCCGCGCTTCCGCCGGTCGGCGACGCCGGCATCGAAGTCTTCCGCGTCAAACAGTTTCGCGAGAAGCCGGACCTCGCGACTGCTGAAGGCTACGTCGCAGCGGGCAACTACTTCTGGAACAGCGGCATCTTCGTGTGGACGGCCGAGGGGATCTGGCGCTCGCTCGAGGAGCATCTTCCCGAGGCTTGCGCCGCCGCCGAGCACATGCTCGAAGCGACCGACCACGATGCCCGCGCCGCTGCCTACGCCGAGATGCCGGCGACCTCGATCGACTTCGGCATCATGGAGCGCGCCCGTAACGTGGCTACCGTCAAGGCCGGGTTCGACTGGTCCGACGTCGGTTCGTGGGCGGCGTTGCACGAGGTTTCCGATGACAACGCGGGCAACAACAACGTGGCGTTCGGTGAGCTCGTTCATATCGATGCGAGCGGCAACCTGGTGCACGCGCCCGACGCAGTCGTGACTCTCTTGGGTGTCGACAACCTGGCAATTGTCCACACCGGTGACGTTCTCCTTGTCGCTTCGCTCGAGCGCAGTCAGGACGTCAAGCTGCTGCGCGAGCGACTCGCCGAACTGGGTCTCGATCATCTCCTCTGACCCGTCGTCAACTGGGGCCCTCCGCCGCGGCGCGCCTGGCTTGAGGGGTGGGAGATCACCGATACAATCACCGTATGGCAAACGAACAACAGACATCAGACGACCAGCAACTCGATTCCCTCGATGCCCTGGTATCACTGTGTAAACGGCGCGGCTACATCTTCCAGAGCAGCGAAATCTACGGTGGTCTCAACGGGTTCTGGGACTATGGGCCGCTCGGCGTCGAGCTCAAGAACAACGTCTTCAATTTCTGGTGGGACGCCGTGGTGCGCCGCCGCGAGGACGTCGTCGGCTACGACGCTTCGATTATCATGCACCCGAAAGTATGGGAAGCGTCCGGTCACATCAGCAACTTCTACGACATGATGGTCGACTGCACGGAGTGCAAGCGTCGCTACCGCACCGATCACCTGATGCGCGACCTCGGCGTCAGCGAGCTGCCGAAGGAGTGCCCCCATTGCGGCGGCGCGCTCACCGAGCCGCGCCAGTTCAGCCTCATGTTCGAGACCTTTGTCGGTGCTGCCAAGGACTCGCAGTCGGTCACCTACTTGCGGCCTGAGACGGCGCAGGCGATCTTCGTCAACTTCCGCAACGTGCAGATGTCGACCCGCATGAAGGTGCCGTTCGGAATCGCCCAGCGAGGCAAGGCGTTTCGCAACGAGGTGACGCCTCGCAACTTCACCTTCCGGTCGCGCGAGTTCGAGCAGATGGAGATGGAGTTCTTCGTCCACGAGAGCGAGGAGCGCCAGTGGTTCGAATACTGGCGCGAAGCGCGCATGCAATGGTATCTCGACCTCGGGATCCGCGAGGAACGCCTGAAGTTCCGCGAGCACGACGCCGATGAGCTTGCCCACTACGCCCGCTATACGACCGACATCGAGTATGAGTTCCCGTTCGGCTGGCAGGAGCTCGAGGGCATCGCCAACCGCGGCAACTTCGACCTCAGCATGCACAACGAACATTCGGGCAAGAAGCAGGTGTACTTCGACGAGGCGCGCCAGGAAAAATACGTGCCGTCGGTGATCGAGATCTCGGCCGGTCTCGATCGTACGATCTTGACGGTGCTCGCCGACGCCTTCGCGGTCGAGGAGATCGACGGCGAGGAGCGCACGGTGCTTCGCCTGGCGGCCCACATAGCGCCGCGGCAGGTGGCGGTCTTCCCGTTGTCGAAGAAGCTCGGCGAACAAACCCGCCGACTCGCCGACGACCTGCAGCGTCGCTTCAACGTCCTATACGACGAGCAGGGCAGCATCGGCAAGCGCTATCGCCGCGAAGACGAGGTCGGCACGCCCTATTGCGTCACCTTTGACTTCGACAGCCTGGAGGACGGACAGGCGACGGTCCGCGACCGCGACACCATGGCGCAGGAGCGGGTGCCGCTCGACGGCCTTGCCGAGTATCTGGGCGACAAGCTCGCCCGGTGAGCGGCGGAGCTCCGGCGCGCCGCGGCGCCAAGACTCGAGTGGCCGGCAGGCCACGAGGGCGCCGCAAGAGCGCGGCGCGCGCATCCAACGAAACGCAAGCGGTCGAGCTCTTGTACCAGCGTCTCCGCGAGCGCTACGGGACGCCCAGCCCGAAGAGCCGCCAGCCGCCGCTCGACGAGGTCGTCTTCACGATCCTGTCGCAGAACACCACCGACACGAACCGAGACCGCGCTTGGGTCAGCCTCTGGAAGCACTTCGACAACTGGGACGAGATGGCGTCGGCGCGCGTCGACAAGATCGCCGCCGCCATCAAGGTCGGTGGTCTGCACAAGGTCAAGGCAAAGCGCATCAAAGACATCCTGCGGCAGATCAAGAAGGAGCACGGCGGCCTCGACCTCGACTACCTCGAAAATCTCGACATGCCCGCGGCGCGCGCCGAGCTGCAGAAGTACAAGGGGGTCGGCGCCAAGAGCATCAATTGCATCCTGTTATTCTCTCTAGGCTTGCCGGCCTTCCCGGTAGACACCCACGTGCATCGGATCCTGCGCCGGTTGGGCATCGTCGCGACCAAAGACCTGTCCAAGGCGAATCGCGACAGCCAGGAGTTCGTGCCGGACGAGATCGCCTACCCGCTGCACATGAACATGATTCGCTACGGTCGCGAGGTTTGTCACGCGCAGCGGCCCAAGTGTTGGGACTGCTGCATCGAGGACCTCTGCATCTACGAGAACAAGAATCTGGAGCCCTGACGGGCCCGCGAGGAGTCGGCGCCAAAGTCGGTCGATGACATGAGCTTTTACATCACCTGCGCCATCGATTACCCGAACAGCCAGCCGCACATCGGCACGGCCTACGAGAAGATCGCCGCCGATACGATCGCCCGCTACAAGCGACTCGTCGGCGAGGACGTCTTTTTCTTGATGGGGCTCGACGAGCACTCGCAGAACGTCTACAAGCGAGCCCAGGAGCTGGGGGTCGATCCGCAGGCCTTCACCGACAAGATGGAAGGCGAGTTCCGCGCCGCCTGGGCGGCTGTGAACGTCGAGTTCGACGACTTCATCCGTACGACCGAGGACAGGCACCGCGTCGCGGTCGAGGCGATGGTGCAGCGGGCCGAAGCTGCCGGTGATCTCTACGAGGGCTTTTACAAGGGCTATTACTGTGTTTCCTGCGAGGCGTACTACGGCGAGCGCGACCTGGTCGAGGGCAACTGTCCGATCCACGAGACGCCGCCGGAGTTTCGCGAGGAGGTCAACGTCTTCTTTCGCCTGTCGGCCTATCAAGACCGACTGAAGGCGCACTACGAAGAGCACCCGAAGTTCGTCCAGCCCGACTACCGGCGCAACGAGCTGCTGGCGCTCCTCGAGTCCGGCCTCGAGGACATCAGCGTGTCGCGCGCCTCCGACGGCTGGGGCATCCCGATGCCCGGTCACAAGGGCCAGTCCGTATACGTCTGGTTCGACGCGTTGACCAACTATCTGTCGGCGACCGGCTTTCCCGAGGAGACGGCAACCTACGAGAAGTACTGGCCCGCCGACCTGCATCTCGTCGGCAAGGACATCACCCGCTTTCACGCCATCATCTGGCCGGCGATGTTGATGTCGGCCGGCGTGCCGCTGCCCGGGATGGTGTTTGGCCATGGCTGGGTGCTGACCGGCGGCGGCCGCATGTCGAAGAGCAAGGGCAACGTCGTCGACCCGCTCGCCATGGCGGAGCGTTTCGGCGCCGACACCTTGCGCTATTTTCTGCTCCGCGAGGCACCCTTCGGCCGTGACCTCGAGTTCGACATCGAGAAGTTCGTCGGACGCTACAACGCCGACCTTGCCAACGATCTCGGCAACCTGCTGCAGCGCACCGTCGGCATGGCGATAAAATATCAGGATGGCGCCCTCGGCGGCCACACCGAGGGAGACCTCACTGGTCTGTCCGCCACTGCCCGGGAGGTCGAAGCCGAGTACCGTGAGGCGATGGAGCGCTACGACCTGCAGGGTGCCTTGAAGGCGATCTGGAAGCTGGTGGCCGCCGGCAACCTGGCGGTTGACAGACACGCGCCCTGGGCGCTCGCCAAGGATCCCGAGAAAGCAGCCGAGCTCGATGCGGTGCTTTCCGAGCTGGTTGCGTTGCTGGGGAAGTTAACGGTCCTGGTGCACCCGTTCATGCCGGAGCGCAGCGTCGCCATGGCCCAGGCTCTCGGCCTGGATGACGATCCCACAGTGTGGAGCATCGACGATCTTCACGACGCATCGCGCGCCCCGCGACAGGTTCACAAGAGCGAACCGCTCTTTCCGAGGCTCGACATCGAAGAGGTGATCGAAGGCGACGCCTGAAGCCGCCTTCCCGGATCCTGAGAGCCGGCGCCTGCCGAACGCCGCCCCCCGATTTCGTCGACGCTAGCCCTTCGTTGCGAGGGCGCGGAGACATGCGGGCTAGCGCCCGCGGCGTCCTCCACCACCGCGCGGCGCCGGCAGCGGCTTGCGTGGCACCAACTCGTCGCGATTGGCGGTGTGGTAAACGAACGACGCCACGATGACGGCGTTCTTCATCATGTCCTCGGCTTGGATTCGCTCGTACACGTCCATGCTCGAGTGGTGCGTTCGGGTGTTGTACTCCACCGGATCCTGAATGAACTGGAAGCCGGGCAACCCGACGGCGTCGAACGACTGGTGGTCGGTGCCGCCGGTATTGCGGATCGTGAGCGTCGTCATGCCCAGGTTCGCGAACGGTTTCATCCACGCCTCGAACAAGGGGGCGATCGCCTCGTTGCCTTGCAGGTAGACGCCGCGGATCGCCCCGGTGCCGTTGTCGATGTTGTAGTAGGCCGAGAACTTCTCGTGCTCGGGCTTCAGCTCCATCGTGGCGCGGTCGGCGAAGTGGTCGGTGACGTAGGCGCGTGAGCCCAGCAGGCCCTGCTCCTCGCCGGACCACAATCCCATCCGTACGGTGCGCCGCAGCGGCAGACCGGTCGCCTTCAGGATGCGCATCGCCTCCATCATGATGGCGGAGCCGGCGGCGTTGTCGGTCGCACCGGTACC
>SMVB01248801.1_pt1 | contig 13163 bp, 10 predicted proteins | sample 2456461 | NCBI WGS metagenome assembly SMVB01 (sample SAMN11095934, study PRJNA526329) | marine sediment metagenome | biome: Marine sediment; feature: Surficial sediment; material: Deep marine sediment; isolation source: Hadal surficial sediment | place: Pacific Ocean | collected 2014-05 | depth...
ACGACGGGACCGCCGTTGCCCGGCTTCGAGAAGGTGGAGCCGTCATCGTCGGCAAGACCAACCTCGACGAGTTCGCCATGGGCTCGTCGACGGAGAACAGCGCCTACGGTCCGACGCGGAATCCATGGGACACCGACACCGTGCCCGGTGGTTCGTCTGGCGGATCGGCAGCGGCGGTCGCAGTCGGGTCGGCATTCGGCGGATACGGTTCCGACACCGGTGGGTCGGTCCGGCAGCCGGCATCGCTGACCGGCACGGTGGGGGTCAAGCCGACATACGGCCTCGTCAGCCGATACGGCCTCATCGCCTTCGCCTCATCCCTCGACCAGATCGGACCGCTGGCGCGAACCGTAGCCGACGCCGCCACCCTCCTGGAAGGGGTAGCGGGCTGGGATCGTCTCGATGCGACCAGCTACCACGGCGATCTGCCCGACATCTCCGGATCGCTGGAAGCCGGTGTCGAAGGGCTCCGTATCGGCGTTGTCAGTGAACTGACCGGGGAGGGGATCGATCCCGAAGTGCTGTCCGCTACCCGGGTCGTGTCCGACCGGCTCAGCGACGCCGGCGCCGCCATCACCGAAGTGTCGCTCCCGTCGACTGAGTTTGCCCTGTCGGCGTACTACCTCATCGCCCCCGCGGAGGCCTCGGCGAACCTGGCCAGGTTCGATGGCGTCCGCTACGGGCTGCGCGTCGACGGGGAGACCACCGAGGAGATGATGGCGAAAACGCGTGCCGATGGGTTCGGGCCAGAAGTAACCCGACGCATCCTGCTTGGGACCTACGCGCTGTCTGCCGGGTATTACGACGCCTTCTACGGCCAGGCGCAGCGGGTTCGCACTCTGGTCAGGCAGGATTTCGCCACGGCCTACGAGCGGGTCGACGTTCTGGTATCTCCGACCAGCCCCACCACGGCATTCGAAATCGGCGCCAAGGTATCCGATCCGCTGGCCATGTATTACTCAGACGTGTGCACCATCCCGTCAAACCTCTCAGGCGACCCCGCGATGTCGGTCCCGGTTGCGCTGGACGAGGGTGGCTTGCCCATCGGGTTCCAGGTCATGGCTCCCGCCCTCGGGGAGGAGCTGATGTTCCGGGTAGCGGCCGAGGTCGAGCGGGCAGCCGAATTCACCGTCAGAGCCAGGCTTGCCACCTCGGAGGTCGACGCATGACCAACTGGGAGGCGGTGATCGGTATCGAAACCCACGTCGAGCTGCAGACCGCGACCAAGATGTTCTGCGGGTGTCCTGTCGACTTCGGAGACGCGCCGAACACGGCGGTGTGCCCGGTGTGTCTTGCGCTTCCGGGTGCGTTGCCTGTAGCGAACGAACAGGCCATCGAGGGGATCCTATCTATTGCCGAAGCACTCGACTGCACCCTCACTGAGACTTCCCTGTTCTATCGGAAGAACTACTTCTACCCCGACCTCCCAAAGAACTATCAGATATCTCAATTCACCTTCCCGGTCGGTGTCGATGGGCACCTCGACCTCGAGGTCGCCGGCGAGACGACCCGCATCGGGATCACCAGGGTCCACATGGAGGAGGACACCGGCAAGAGTCTCCACCAGGGTGAGACCGGTCGCATCCATGGCGCGGCGCACACACTCCTCGATTTCAACCGTGCCGGGGTGCCGCTGGTCGAGGTCGTGACCGAACCCGATATCCGCAGCCCGCAGCAGGCCAGGGCGTACGGGGCTGAGCTGCAGCGCATCGTCCGAGCCCTCGGCGTCTCTGATGCCAAGCTCGAGGAAGGCTCGATGCGCTTCGATGCCAACGTCTCGCTCAGGCCCCAGGGTTCGGACCGGCTCGGCATCCGGGCCGAGGTGAAGAACGTGAACTCGTTGCGGTCCATGCAGCGGGCCATTGCCTACGAAATCGACCGCCAGACCGAAGTGCTCGAGGAAGGCGGGGCCGTCGTTCAGGAGACCCGCCACTGGAACGAGGAGTCGGGGGTCACGACATCGATGCGCTCCAAAGAAGAGTCCGAGGACTATCGCTACTTCCAGGAGCCCGACCTCTTACCGCTGTACATCGATGAGGCATGGCGCCGACGGGTGCGAGCCCGTCGGCCCGAGCTGCCGGCACAAAAGCGAGCCCGCTACCACGACCTCGGCGCCGATGCCCAGGTCGCCGCTCTCCTCGTCGATTCCCCGGATCTCGGCACCCTCTATGAAGATGCCGTTGTCGGGGGCGCCGACCCGCGCCCGGTCGGTATCTGGCTCACCGGGGAGGTGGTTGCCTACCTGCGCCGTGAGGGAAAGGCCATCGGCGACACTGGGCTCCGGTCCGGCGATCTCGTCGAGCTTGCGGCAATGACCGCGGAAGGAGACCTCTCCTCGACGGCCGCCAAGGAGGTGCTCGGCGCTGTGCTCGCCGGCGAAGGCAATCCGCAGGCCGTCGCCGAGGCCAGGGATCTGCTCCAGATCTCGGATGTGTCGGCCATCGAGAACGCCGTTGACGAAGTCCTCGCAGCCAACGCAGACGCTGTGGAAAAGATTCTGGGCGGAGATACGAAGCCCGTCGGCTTCCTGGTCGGTCAGGTCATGCGGGCAACCGGTGGAAGGGCGGACCCGAAGGTCGTCCACGAGCTGATTCGGACGAAGGCGGCCGGATGAGCGGTCCCCGGTCTCCGGTCCGAAGGGTATGAGCCTCTGGCCGGTCGCCAAGTCCCGGCCATTCTCTCTGGGCGCCTCGCCGGACGCTCGGTGGCCATTCTTTTTGGCCTCTCTCACGAACTGGGGGAGGCGCGGGCATTCGGCCGGTAGGCCGGAGTGCAGCGGAGGGGCCTTGAGAGCTTGCTGAGCATGATTGAGCTAATACTGAGCGCCGCTTCCCCCAAAGCCCCCTCTGCGTCACGGCTATCGCGGTAACGCTTCTCCCCCGCTCCGCGGGAGAGACGAAGAGTCGCCCGTCCCCCAGCGCCGTCTGCGTCAAGGCGACAGCCGTAATGCGTCTTCCCCCGTCAAGGCCGGGGGGACAGAAACTGGCTTCGCGTTCCCCCGGAAATCGGGGAGACGAAAGGTTGTTACTCGGTAGGGCCATTGGGTCCTCCTACCCTGTGCCCGTATGGAATTTCTCGCCGACGTATTCGAAGCCGCATTTGCCTTCCTCGGAGATTCCGGGGGTGAGCTCGGCGCGGTGGTGCTGCTCACCGTGGTCGTCGCTGGGCTGGCCACCGCGATCGGTGTGGCGATCGGTGTTCCATTTGGTATTTGGCTCGGGCTCGGCAGGTTCCGTGGTCGAGGGGCGATCTGGACCTTGGTCAATGTTGGCATGGGAATGCCGCCGGTCCTGGTCGGTCTGTTCGTCTTGCTGCTGCTGTGGTCCGACGGACCGCTCGGGCCGCTCAACATCCTGTTCACGCCTGTGGCGATGGTGATCGTGCAGGTGTTGCTTGCGGTTCCGATTGCCGCCGGCGTCACCGCCGGAGCCGTTGCCAGCCTTTCGCCAGACGCGCGCGAACAGCTCGACGCGCTCCACCTGGCCCTCCCACGCCTGGGAGCGGTCGTGGCCAAAGAGGTATGGCCGGGCGTCACCGCCGCCATTGCCGCCACGTTCGGAAGGGTGGTCTCGGAGGTTGGTGCGGTGCTCATCATCGGTGGCAACATCCTCGGCGAAACCCGGGTGCTGACGACCGCTATCGTCCAAGAAACCCGCCAGGCTCGCTTCGGTGCCGCGGTGGCGCTCGGCGTCGTCTTGCTCATCATCGCCTTCAGCGTCAACGGCACCTTGACCTGGCTCCAGTTCCGAGGACAGCACATTGGCTGAACGGCGCTTCGAAGACCTCAGGTGGCCGGCAGACGATCCGATCGTCGACATTCCCGAGCTGTCGGTGCAGCTCGGGGAGCGGCTCATCGTGTTCGGCCCCAACGGGGCTGGGAAGACGACCCTGCTGCGGCTCATTTCCGCCGTCGAGGGAGAAGGAGGCACCCCATACGCGTCGTATCTGCCGCAGCGACCGTATCTTTTCCGCGGGACCTGCCGTGCCAACCTGCATCTCGGGCTCGACGCCGAAGCGCGAACCAGGGCCGAGGACCTTGCCGTGCGTCTCGGCGTTGGCGATCGGCTCGACGACCAGGCGCGCACGCTGTCCGGTGGGGAGCGGATGCGCCTGTCGATGGCCCGCACCCTTGCAGTCGATACCGCCCTCGTTCTCCTCGACGAGCCGCTGGCGCCCCTCGATTTGCGCGATCGGGAGGCGGTCGCTGCGGTCATCGCTGATGCGCTCGCCGGACGCTCGGCAATCATCGTGACTCACGATCGGGACACGGCAGCCATGCTCGGCGACCGGATGGCCGTCATGATCGACGGAAAGATCCAGCAGATTGGGGAAGTGGCTGAGGTCTTCGCCACCCCAAGCAACGACACGGTGGCTGCCATCGTCGGTGTCTCCAATGTCATCGACGGCAAGGTGATTGCCAGGGGAGGAGCCCTGGTGGAGGTCGAATGGGGCGACCACCGATTCTTTGCCCTCGGCGACCACCCGGCCGGCACAAAGGTAAAGGTCCTATTCGGTGGCGAGGCGGTGGGTGTGCACAAGGAACCGATGGGCGAGTCCTCGCCGCGAAACCTGTTCCCTGGAGTCGTCACAGAGATCAGGGAGACCGGGCGCCTGGCTGAGATCGTCATCGATTGTGGCTCCACTGTGGTGGCGTTGATCACGCCGGGGTCACTCGACGCCCTCGGCCTGACCGCGGGGTCCGAGGTGCATGTGAGCGTCAAGGCAACCGCGGCGCGTGCCGTCGCCGTTGGAGAGGCTGAGTGAGGCGCCTCGTCGGCGTTCTCGTCATTGCCGCCGTCACCGCCACGGGATGCAGTAGCGGCGGCCGGGTTGTCGTGGCTGCCGGCACCACACTCGTCGACTCCCGTTTCATCGAGCATGTCCTCGCCGAGTATGAGACGGACGCCCGGATCTCGGTGGTGGGGGTGTCGAGCTTGGAGGCCTTTGCCCTCGGGAACGGAGGCTCGGCCGATCTGCTGATCACCCACTTGCCTGAGGCCGAGGAGACGTTCCTCGCTGCCCACCCCGATGCGCGGCAGCACGGGGTGTTCACCAGCCGCTTCCTGCTGGTCGGACCACCCAACCAGACCGTTGTACAGGACGGGGTTCCCATTGTCGAGGCGTTCCGGGCAATCAACGCCGCTGAGGCGCCGTTCGTCTCGCGCGGTGACGGTTCGGGCACAGCGTCGAAGGAGAGAGAGATCTGGGCGCTCGTCGGCGTCGACCCCACTTCCAGCCCGTGGTACACCGAGACCGGCCAGGGGATGGGGTTCACCCTTCAGGTGGCCGATCAGCGTGGGGCGTTCACCATCGTTGAGGAGGGCACGTTCCGTACGATCGGGTTGATCTCGCTGCTCCCGATCTCAGGGGAAGAGGCCGCGTTGCTCACCAACCCGTACCGGATCACCCTTGTCGAAAACCAGACGGTGCATTCCGAAGCTTTGTTCGCCTGGCTGACCTCACCAGCCGGGCGGGAAGCGATCGTCGCCGCCAACAATGAGCTGTTTGGCGAGGTCGTGTATCGGCCCGCAACTTGAGACGACGTTTGGTCGGCGGTCTGGATCGAGGATCCTCGTTCGATCCACCGAAGGGGCCGATGGCTCCGTTGCGCGGCGCTCGGCGAGTGGATCACCAATCACCCTGGTCGACCGTGGCATCATGATGGGGGAGAGGAACCAGTGGGCCGTCCCAAAGTTGTCATCGCCGAAGTCATCGCCGATTCCGCCATCGATGCCCTCGCCGCCTCGTATGAGGTAGACGTTGCCATCGATGCCGATCGCGATGAGCTCATCGCGCGCCTCGGTGACGCCGCCGCCCTCGTGGTGCGGTCGGCGACCCAGGTGGACGCCGACATGATCGCCGCCGCTCCCAAGCTCGAGGTGATCGGCCGCGCCGGGATCGGCGTCGACAACATCGATGTGGACGCAGCAACCAATCGCGGCATCCTGGTGGTCAACGCCCCGGAGGCCAACACGATCTCGGCGGCGGAGCACACGATGGCGCTGCTGTTGGCCCAGGCCAGGCGGATACCAGAGGCAGACGCTTCGTTACGTGCCGGAAGGTGGGACCGCAGCCGTCTGCAGGGGGTCGAGCTCCATGGCAAGACCCTCGGCATTCTCGGGCTGGGGCGGATCGGGGCGATGGTCGCCGAGCGAGCCGCCGCGTTCGGGATGCGCATCATTGCGCACGACCCATACGTGAGCGACGAGCACGCTTCCAGGTTCGGTGTCGAGTTGACGACCCTTGACGAATTGCTGGCCGAAGCAGACTTTCTGACCATCCATATGCCGCGTACCGCCGAGACGGAGGGGCTGATCGACGCTGCTGCCTTCAAGAAGATGAAGGATGGTGTGAGGATCATCAACGCTGCCAGGGGCGGCATCGTCGACGAGGATGCCCTGGCGGCCGCAGTGGCTGAAGGTACCGTCGCCGGCGCCGCCGTCGACGTGTACGCCGTCGAACCGACGACGGAGAGCCCACTCTTCGAGCTGTCCGCTGTGGTGGTCACCCCGCATCTCGGTGCTTCGACGAGAGAGGCCCAGGACAAGGCGGGAGCATCGGTCGCCGAAAGCGTGGCAGCCGCCCTCCGTGGCGAGCTGGTGTTGAATGCCGTCAACCTCGACTTCGGTGCCACCGTGTCCGAGGACATGGTGCCGTTTCTCAACCTCACTGAGCGTCTTGGTGCGATCTTCGTGCACGAGGCGCAGGGGCTGCCCCCGACGCTGACGGTCCGCTGCGAGGGGCGCCTCCACGAGCTTTCGGTTCGCCCGCTGGCGCTCGCCGCCCTGAAGGGTGCTCTTCGTGTCGTCAGTGAGGGACCGGTCTCTTACGTCAACGCACCGGTGCTTGCCCGGCACCATGGCGTGACGGTGACGGAGGCGTCGAGTCCCAACGCCGAGGGATATCAGAACGTGATCCGCCTCACAGGCTCGGTCGACGGTGTGCAGCGATCGGTTGCCGGTACCTGGATGGAGACTCGGGGACCGCTGCTGCTCGAGGTCGATGGGTGCAAGCTCGAGGCGCCGCTGACCGAGCACCTGTTGCTGACCCGAGTGGCCGATGTTCCCGGTGCGATCGAGGAAGTCGTCGCATACGTTGGTGAGGCAGAGCCCAATGTCCTGGATGTGACGGTCGGGCGCCATCCGGGTGACGGTGTAGCCATCGTGGTGATGGCGCTGGATCGCGGACTGACCACCGACGAGATCGATGCGCTGCTGGCGGGCGATGGCGTTCAATCGGTGCGTTCGGTAGCTCTCGACTAAGAGGCTCCGCAAAGGGCACGATCCGGTCTCTGTCGGCGAAAGCCATTTGCGGAGCCGCGGCCCGAGCGGCCCGCCGCGAAGCGGCAAGAGCGGGAAAATAGCCCCGCTTCTGTCGAGACGACCGGTCACCTATCGGTGCGCGCTCTGATGCTTCAAATGAGCCAGGCGACCAGCCAACCGGCAGCGAGGCCGTAGCCACCGGCAACGACGTCGTCCATCGTCACCCCGAACGCTGCGGGTAACGCTTCGGCCTGTTTGATACCGGGCAGCACCTTATAGATGTCGGCGGCCCTGGCGACGACGAGGGCGACCAGCCACGGCCAGCCGCTGAGGCCGATCAGCGCCAGCAGGCTGCCGGCAACCTCGTCGATCGTTATCCAACCCGGGTCTTGGTTTCTTGTCGTGAACGGCGCTGCCGACCACAGGGACAACGCCAGGGCCACGACGAACGCAATGGCCCCTATCCACCACTGATACCGCCACAGGAGCAGGGACACCCCTGCTGCCAGGGCGGCGCCGAACGTGCCCGCTCCCCGATCGTTCCCCCACAGGCGTTGCGGGATCAAACCGAGGAAGAAACCGCTGGCCACGAACCGACGCATGAGGCACCTTACGGTGCCGAGCCTTCAGTCATCAGTCTTCAGCTTTCCGTGTCCAGTGACCTCGTTTTCGGCTCTAACCGACGACTGAGGGCTGACGACTCAAAGTGCGATACCTCCAGGCCCCAGAGGAGAGGTCTCTATCCGCCCCGATCACCTCGGCGATTAGGGCACGATCCGTCTGTGTCTGCTAAGTATTTGTGGCGCCGTGGCCCGAGCGGGCCGTAGCCAAGATCGGGAAAATGGCTCACCTTCTGTTGAGACACCTGTCACCTATCGCTGCTCGCTCTACGGACATGCTTGACTAACCGACATGGAGCCAACCAAGTTCATCTGGAAAGATGGCGAGCTGATCCCGTGGGACGAGGCCAACGTGCACGTGCTCTCTCACGGGCTGCACTACGGGACCGGTGCCTTCGAGGGAATCCGATCCTACGAGACCAAGCGAGGCCCGGCCGTCTTCCGCCTCACCGAGCACATGGAGCGCCTCGCCCGGTCGTGCAAGGCCCTCGGCATTCCTGTCGATTGGACCGCAGACGAGCTGGTCAAGGCCGCCAAGGAGCTGCTTGCGGTCAACGAGCTGCGCGCCGGCTACATCCGGCCCGTTGTGTTCTACGGATCGGGGTCGATGGGACTGAACCCTGCAGGGGCGGCGGTTCATACCTTCATCGCCACCTGGGAATGGGGCGCCTATCTCGGCGATGAGGGCGTCAAGAACGGCATCTCGGTAAAGGTGTCGTCGTGGCGGCGGATCAACCATGAGTCAATGATGCCGAACGCAAAGATCACCGGCGGCTACGTCAACTCGGTCTTGGCCAAACAGGAGGCACTGCGGGGAGGCTACGACGAGGCGTTGATGCTCAATACCGATGGATTTGTTTCCGAGGGCACCGGCGAGAACCTCTTCGTGATCCGCGATGGGGTTGCGACAACCCCGCCCATCGCCGCCGGCGTCCTCGAGGGCCTGACCCGTGACACGATGATCACGCTGCTTCGCGAGGAAGGGGTGGAGGTGGCCGAGACCCAGGTCACCCGCACCGACCTCTATTACGCCGATGAGATGTTCCTGACGGGGACTGCCGCCGAGATCACCCCGATCCGTCTGGTCGACGACCAGCCGGTGGGGGCAGGGGAGCCTGGTCCGATCACCCGCCTGGCCCAGGAGCGGTTCATAGAGGTGGTGACCGGTGAGGACGATCGACACGCCGACTGGCTCGAGTACGTCTGAATGAAGATCGTCCGAGTCGACACGCCCGTCGACGACATCGCCTACGGAGCGATCGAGCCCGAGGGCATCCGTTTGTATCGGGGCACGCCATTCGTCGCCTGGGAACCCACCGAGACCGTCGTGGCCTGGAACGACGCCAAGCTACTGGCCCCGGTCATCCCGACGAAGGTCATCGCCGTCGGCCAGAACTACGAGGACCATGCATCCGAGATGGGCAACGACGTGCCCGAGGCACCGATCCTGTTCTTGAAGCCGCCAACCTCGGTGATCGGGCCGCTGCAGGCGATCCGGCTGCCAGACCAGTCCAATGAGGTTCACCACGAGGCGGAGCTTGCTGTGGTGATCGGGAGGGTGACCAGGAATGTCGCCATCGAGGACGTCGGTCCGCAGATCCTCGGTTACACGGCGGCCAACGACGTCACCGCCCGCGACCTGCAGCTCGCAGACGGTCAGTGGACGAGAGCCAAGGGATTCGACTCGTTCTGCCCGTTAGGGCCTGCGATCGACACCGACTTCGACCCGCAGGAGGGTCAATCCATCGTGGCCAGAGTCAACGACGACACTCGCCAGTCGGCAACGACGGCCGAGTTGGTTTTCGGTGTCGGCGAGCTGGTCTCCTTCATCTCGTCTGTGATGACGCTGCTGCCGGGCGATGTGATCCTGACCGGGACCCCGGCGGGCGTCGGCCCCATCGTCCCCGGCGATCGCGTCGAGGTCGAGATCGAGGGAATCGGGGTGCTGGTCAACCCGGTGGTGGCGGGGTGACGGCGTCGGGAAGCGCCCCCAGGGTTCGCTTCGCACCTTCGCCGACCGGGTACCTCCACGTCGGAGGGGCGCGGACTGCGCTGTACAACTGGCTGTTTGCCAGGGGCAGCGGGGGGACCATGATCCTGCGTTCCGACGACACCGATGAGGCACGCAACACAAACGAGTACGCCAAGGACATCGTGGACTCGATGCGGTGGCTCGGCCTCGACTGGGACGAGGGCATCGAGGTCGGCGGGAGCCACGGCTCGTACCGCCAGTCCGATCGCCTCGATCGGTACGGTGAGGTTGCCGATCAGCTCGTCGCCGAAGGCAAGGCTTACGAGAGTTTCGCCACCAGGGACGAGCTCGACACCTTCCACGCCAAGGCCCGGTCGCTTGGCGTTTCCCCCGCGTACGACGGGGGAGCCGAGCCCGATGAGTTTGGTGTGGCGGCACGACGGTTGGCCGGAGTCGCGCCGACGATCCGGTTCCGGGTACCGCGGCCCGGCCAGACCACGTTCGACGACATCGTACGCGGTGAGGTGAGCTTCGATCACGCCCAGGTCGACGACTTCGTCATCCTCCGCTCGGACCGGACCCCGACGTACCACCTGGCCTCGACGGTCGACGACGTCGATTACCGCATCACGCACGTGGTACGTGGAGAAGACCTCCTCGTCTCGACCCCGAAGCACATTCTGCTCACCCAGGCGATGGGGGCCGAAACCCCCCGTTATGCCCATCTCTCGTTGCTGATGGGACCGGACGGGAAGAAGCTGTCGAAGCGACACGGACATACCTCGATTGCGGCATACCGCGACGAGGGATACCTGTCGGGGGCCGTAGTCAACTACTTGGCGCTGCTGGGGTGGAACCCGGGCGAGGATGACACCACGGTCTCACTCGACGAGATGGTGGAGCGGTTTCAACTCGACAGCGTTTCTCGAAACCCTGCGATCTTCGACGCCGAAAAGCTCGACTGGCTCAACGGGTTGTACATCAGGCAACTCGATACCACCGCCTTCACCGAACGGATCACTCCCATCGTCGAGGCCGACCTCGAACGGTCGTTGACCGAGGACGAGCGGGCGACGCTCCAGGCCATCGCGCCGCTGATCCAGGAGCGGACCAAGCTGCTGCCGGATGCCGCCGATCAGGTTCGGTTCCTCTTCGCGGATGTCGCATACGACGAGCCCTCTTGGGAGAAGGTGATGACCGGAACCGACGCATTCCGGGTGCTCGAAGCGGCACAGAAACGCCTCGATAGGGTCACCGACTGGCAATCCGAGGAGATCGAAGCCGAACTGCGGGCCATGCTCGGCGACCTGGACCTCGGTGCCCGCAAGGGGTTCCAACCGGTCAGGGTGGCGGTGTCTGGTTCGATGGTGAGCCCTCCGTTGTTCGAGTCGGTCGAGGCGTTGGGCAGGGAACGCACCCTGGCACGGTTGGCCGCCGCCAAGGCCAGGCTCGACGCTCAGTAGTCGATGACTGATGATTGGCCGGTCCTCCTTGGCAATATCGGTCGTTGCAACGTATCCTTCCGGCCGCCCTCGGGGGTGGTGTAATTGGCAACACACCGGGTTCTGGTCCCGTCATTGGGGGTTCGAGTCCTCCCCCCCGAGCGGGCGGCTCGCTGAGCCGCCACCCTGGCCCCGTCGTCTAGCGGCCTAGGACGCCGCCCTCTCAAGGCGGTAGCGTGGGTTCAAATCCCATCGGGGCTACCAAGCAGAAACCCTTGCGCATCAAGGGTTTCTGCGCGTCTTAAGGTCGACCGTGTGACCGGCCGGGGAGCGCTCGGGGCGCGCTGGGGGCGCGACAGACTCGGCACGGGCGTCGAGATGGACCGCGATCTGGTCGTCGAGCCCGTCCATCAGATGGCCGTATCGGTCCATCGTCACCGAGATCGATCCATGCCCGAGGCGGGTCTGGATCGCCTTGGGATGCTCCCCATCGGCGATGAGCCACGCGGCGTGGGTGTGGCGTAGGTCGTGCACCCGGCACGGCGCACCGACCGACTCGGCCACGGCCTTGCGCCAGATTTGCCCGAACGAGCCCCGCCGGAGGAGGTGTCCTCGCTCGGTGGTCCACACCATGTCGTCGACGGGTGGGTAGCCCTCGAGGTGCCGCGCCAGCGTGTCCACCACGAATGCGGGGAGCGTGATCGTCCGCCCCGAGGCCTTCGACTTCGGCGGACCCAGGCGAGGGGCCTGGCCAGATGCCTCGACGAGCGTCGAGCGCACGGTGAGCCGTCGCCGCAGCATGTCGAGATCACCGACCCGCAGGCCGGCCAGCTCACCCCACCGGAGCCCTGTGTAGGCGGCAACGACGGCGAGTGATCCGTAGCGCTCCGGAAGCGCAGCGGCGAGGCTGGCGACCTCTGCTCCATCGAGCAGGCGCATCGCAGATGGGCGGGCCCGCGGGAGTCGCACTCCTTCGGCGGGTGAGGACACGATGCGTCGGTCGCGAACTGCCTGGTTCAACGTGAGCCGAACCCATCGCATGGTTCTCGCCACCGTCTCGGGGGCGTAGCGCTCGGAAAGCTCCGACGTCATCCGACGAAGAAGCTCCGGGGTCAATCGTGCCAGCTGCACATCGCCAATCCACTCCACGGCCCGCCTATGACACAGGCCATCGGTCTCGACGGTTCGGGCGGCGAGGTGAACTCGGCCGGCAAGAAGCTGCTCCGAGTAGTCCCTCCAAGCCACCTGCCCGTGCTCCGGCGTCACCCATGTGGAGCGGTCGATTCTGCTGAGCTGGTCGGTCAACCAACGCTGGGCGTCGACCTTGGTGGCGAAGCTCTTGGAGCGGATGAGGCCATCCGGACCCCGGTACCGGGCGCGCCATCGCAGACCTCGACCGTGACGATCTTCGATCCAGCCAGATCTACTCATGAGACCCACCTCCAATCCGGCCCGTGAACCGGGCCCGGTACCGTCCGTTGTGGCGTCGGTCGATCGTTGTCCGGGCCATCGACTCCTCCCTCGTTGTGTGTGCTCCGTGCGGCGACCCTAGCTCGGGCCTGTGGGACCCCTCTCGGCGGTCGCCTCGAGCTGCCCTTCGATCCATCGCTCGACGTCGATTGATCGGTAGCGGAGGTGTTTTCCTACGCGAAACGCTGGCGGCCCTTGGCGCCGATAGCGCCACGCGTGGAGGGTGTTCACCGGTACGTCAAGGTAGGCGGCGAGGTCCTGGGGGCTGAGCAGTTCATCGAGTCGTTTCATCGGCACATCGTGGCCCGCGTAGGTGTCGACGAGATTACAGATGGCTGTCAAGCGTTACTGGTAAAGGGTTCGCGGCGGATTCGTCATCGACGATGTCGGCTCTCTG
>SMVB01225201.1_pt1 | contig 13162 bp, 14 predicted proteins | sample 2456461 | NCBI WGS metagenome assembly SMVB01 (sample SAMN11095934, study PRJNA526329) | marine sediment metagenome | biome: Marine sediment; feature: Surficial sediment; material: Deep marine sediment; isolation source: Hadal surficial sediment | place: Pacific Ocean | collected 2014-05 | depth...
GACGGTGCGGGTTGCGCACCCGGTGGAGCTGTACTGGGAGGCGGTCACCGAGTCGAGAGTCATGGCTAGCACCTGACGACCGGGAACTGGGCTACCGGCCACCGGCAACGGTCAGCCGGCCCCGGTCATCTGGGAACCGGAAACTGGGAACTGGCAACTAGCAACTAGGAACTGGGAACCGACCGCTCTTACTTGTCGGGGCGTCCATGTGCGTCGTTGGACTTTCCCGGCGACCCGGGTCGGCCGTGACCGGCGCCCTTGCCCTCGTCGGCCTCGTCGGCCTCGTCGGCTTCGTCGGGCTCATCCTGGTGACCGTTGCCCTTGCCCTGTCCCTGGCCGGGGTGGTCCTGGTCCTTGTCCCTGTTGCCGCGTGCTTGGCCGAGAAGGTTCTCGCCCGTGTCCTGCTTGCCGTGGTCGCAGGTCGCGATCGCAGTGGTGAATGTGATACCGGGCTCGCCGATCACGGGGTCCCCGAAATCCTGCGTCTTCACCTGCTGGTCGCCCTTACCGAGATCGGACTGCGCCAGCCAGCGGTTGAGGCAGCCTCGACCGCGCATGTCGATGAGCGTGTGGAAGAGCTTCATGAACTGGCCGTGGTTGATGTGACCTTGTGCGCCGACGGCGTAAGCCGAGATGCGGCACTCGTTCTCGGGGCCCGGGTATTCGATAAAGTCTGTCTCTGTCGTCGCTCGTGTGACCTCTTCTGCCAGGTCGAACTCGGTGCGCCCGAAGGTGACGTTGCCGCCGCTGTCCGAGAGCCCCTCCACCGGGATGACGCCGCCCCCGTCCGTATTGCCGTACGTCGCGGTCAGCCTGCCGTTCTGCAGCGTGCAGTCGTAGGGGGAAGCGTCGGTCGCCTGGGTGTTGAACAGGAAGAACTGAGCCTGCGCGTCGTAACCGAAGTTGAACCGCGTGTCTCCTTCACGCTCGCCGTTCCCGCTGTTTGCGCTGGCGATCCCGGCACTGACCAACAGACTCAGCGCGGCCACGACCGCGAAGATGCGAAGTTTCATCCTGGCCTCCTCGGCCGTTGGTTAACTGCGTCCGCCGCCGGGGTTTGTTGCGCCGGGGGTGTTGTCCGGTGTTCCTGGTGGTACGTCCTCGGATTGGCCGGGTGCGTCATCCGGTGGCCCTGGTGTGTCACCAGATTGGTCGGTTAGGTCCTCTGACTGGCCGGAGGTGGCGCCGCCCTGGCCCGGTGTGTCTCCGGACTGGCCTGGTGTGTCTCCGGACTGGCCTGGTGTGTCTCCGGACTGGCCTGGTGCGTCTCCGGACTGGCCTGGGCCTTCGTCTTCCTGGCCGGATACGTCGGCGTCCTGGCCAGGCACGGTTTCGCCCTGGCCGGGTGTGGTTTCGTCCTGGCCGGGTGTGGTTTCGCCCTGGCCGGGTGTGGTTTCGGCCTGGCCGGGTGTGGTTCCGGCCTGGCCGGGTGTGTCACCGGCTTGGCCCGGTGCTTCCGCTGGTGGCTCGCCGATTGCCTCGGCGAAACCCGCCAGGGTGCTGGTGTTGACCGTTCCTGCGGCTGTTGCGAGGCGCAGGTAGCTGAGGAGTGTGCCGACCTGCTCTGCCACGGAGGAGCTCGGTCCCTGCGGTTCGCCTTGTACCCGGGTCGCCGCTTTCTGGATGGCCGCCTTTGCCATCTCGTTGTCTGGAGTTGCCGGCAGCACCGCGGCGGCGTGAGTCAGGCCGACCGCCACCGCACCCGAAGCGACGAGTGCATGTGCCTCGGCGATACGCTCGTTGGAACCGCCGTCTCCGATTCCCAGAATCTCGGCCGCCCGATCCAGGCCGTACAGCATGTCCCCCGGCTTTGCTCCATTGGCCGCAAAGGCGAGGCCGGTCGAGCTGACCACCAGCATGATGAGAGCCAGCGCGCCGACGGCCACTCGTGGAGCCATCCTGGCCATCCACTCCGACCTCGCGGCCGCCTGCGCTGCATCCAAACGCGCCGCAGGAACCGCTCTCGCTTCCAGCGCCGCTGCCCTCGCCAAACGCGAGATATCCGTGTCTACGAAGGCTTGGCCCGCCGTCCTTATGTAACCCAGCACGTCGGCCAGGTCGCCCAGATCGCTCCGTACGCCGTCTGCGCCGGTCATCAATTCCTCGGCGTCGGTATCCGATATCGATAGAGGTGCGAACATCTCACCCTGGTAATCGGATGAGCCGGTCATCGCGATACCCCTATCCCTTGAATTTGCCGTTTGAGAGCCGCCAGCCCCCTTCGTTGCAGCGCCTTGACCGAGCTGATTGGCCGGTTCAGCACCCGCGCCGTCTCCTCCACGGAGAGTTCACCGACGATCCGCAGGAATATGACGTCGCGCTGTGGCGCGGTGAGCGTGGATAACATCGCAGCCACCGCATCGGCTGAAACGGACCGCAACGCCTCCTCTTCGGCGCTCAAGGTGAGCCCATGCTCAACCGCCTCGTCGGTGAGGACCTCGTCGGGGCGTGCCCTTTGCCGGCGGTACTCGTCGATGAGCCGCCGGTGGGCGATGACGAACACCCACGAGGCGAAGCCCTCGCGTCCTCCGCTGAACTTCTCTATGTTGCGGGCAACGTCGACGAACACATCTCCGGCTGCTGCCTCCGGATCTTTCGAGCCTCGGAGACGTAGATACCCCACCAGTTTGGGTGCAACCGGCTCGAGCAATTCTGCCCATGCTGCATCGGAGCCGTCTTGTGCAGCGGCGAGCAGTTCTGTGAATGAGTCGTGTGCCATTGTTAGCTGTGTGCTGTATCGGCGCCCGAAGCGTCAAGATAGAGCATGCTCAGAGTTCCACTGCGTAAACGCCCATCGGCTCAGTACTGAATCCGAGACGCTTGGCAGCCTTGACGATCCAGTCGATGGCGGGCAGCCACAATGAGATGGACTCGGCTCCGCGGCCGACGGCCAGATCGATGACCGCCTTCAGTAGATCTGGAGCATCTTCTGACCTGGTTTCCAGCCAGCCAACCTCGACGGCGTCGCCCTGGGTGTCGATCACCGCCCACCCGCTACCGATTTCCCAGAACGAGTCACTCTTTGCGGCCGAGGTGAGATGGTTGATGGTCAGCCGCGCATAGGTCCAGCGAGAGCCGGTCAGACCCCGCATGGCTCTGCCGAGCTCCCCGATCGACCACGAGGCATATGCAGGGGTGGCGTCGGCAGCATGGGCCGGCCTGGCGCGGAGACGCGAGGGGACGCGGCGGCTGCCGTTGCCGTTCGGGCTCGGGGAAGCGTCGCCGATTGGCTTGACACAGCGCACGACATCGACCACGCGGCGAAACCCGATCTTTTCCACGTGGCGGACGGACGCTTCGTTCCAATCCTCGATGAGCAGCCTGCCCACGACGGCTCCTTCCTCCCTGGCCCACACCCGCAGCTCCGCGGCCATGTCTCCGGCGATGCCTCGTCCTCGCCACTCAGGGTGCACTCGGGCGGCATGAAACCATGCCTCAATTGGTGAGACGATGCGGGCCCGGCTCATCGCGATCGGTGTGTCTTGGTCGTCAACGGCAACCACCATAAGTGTGCCGGGCTCGCTGAGCCATGTGTCGAACGAATCGGCGATGTAGTCGCCCCAGGCAAAGGTGTCCTGGGTAAAGGCGGCGATGGCTTCCCCATCGGACGCCCCGGCGGGTCGTATCACGGTTGTTGCCGACATGTGCGCACCATGTTGGGCCAAGATCTACAAGAACGCCAGGGTGTGTCGGCCCGAGCGGGCCTACTCGAGAGCTGGAAAGTGGCTCAACCGCTGTCGAGACGACCCGTCACCCAACGGTGCGCGATGTCAGTACGCAGCGAGCTCGCGCGCCCGTTCGATGATTCCCTCGACGTTGGGAATGACCTGCTGTTCGAGGGCGGGTGCGTACGGGAAGGTTGGCACGTCCGGCGAGGCGTACCGCTGTACCGGAGCGTCAAGCCAGTCGAACGACTTCTCCATGATCTGCGCCGATATCTCGGCCCCGTAGCCGAGGAACTCGTTGTCCTCGTAAACGATCAACACCTTGCTGGTTCGCTCGACGGCGGCGTTGATCGATGGCCAGTCGAGTGGCTTGAGCGACCGCAGGTCGAGCACGCTCACCTGGATCCCTTCCTCTGCCAGCCGGTCGGCGGCTTCGATGGAGAAATGTGCCATCGAGCCATAGGCGATGATGGTGAGATCAGCGCCGTCGCGCCGCAGCGCGGCCTTCCCCAGCGGGACCCGATGATCGCCGGAAGGAAGGGGACCGGTAGCGAGCCGGTACAGCTTCTTTGGCTCCAGGTACATCACGGGATCTGGGTCTTCCACTGCGGACAGCAGAAGCCCCTTGGCGTCGGAAGGCGTGGACGGCACGACGACCTTCAACCCTGGGATGTGGGCGTACAGGGCTTCGATCGACTGGCTGTGGTAGAGCGCACCGTGGATCCCGCCGCCGTAGGGGACCCTGACCACTATCGGGCACTCCCAGCGACCGTTGGAGCGGTAGTGGATCCTGGCGGCCTCGGATACCAATTGATCGAAGCCGGGATGGATGAAGTCGGCGAATTGGATCTCAATGATCGCTTTTGTGCCGGTTGCTGCCATCCCGATTCCCAATCCGATGATGAGTGCCTCGGAGACCGGGGTGTTGAACGACCGGGCGGCTCCGAAGGCATCGGTGAGTCCGGCCGTGGCCTTGAACACACCGCCCTTCGGATCGGCCACGTCCTCGCCGAATGTGACCGTGTCCTCGTAGAGGCCCATCACGTGGTGGAGCGACTTGTTGATGGCGGTGATCAGGTTGACCTCCTCGCCGATCGGCTCCCTCTCGATCGTCTCCACCGGCTCGACGGGTGTGATCGGCGCCGCATAAACGCGGCTGAGCGCATCGTCGGGATCCGCGGCGCCCTCGGCCCGCTCGGCAGCGGCAGCGATAGTGCTCGCGGACTCTTGGTCGATGGCCTCCTCGGCGGCGGTGTCGAGAAGGCGGTGTTCTACGAGGTAGCGGCGGAACGCTGGGATCGGGTCCTTTCGCCTCCACTGCTCGACCTCTTCTCGGGTTCGATACAGCTTGTCGTCGTCGTCGGACGTGTGGGCGTAGTAGCGGTAGGTCTTGGCCTCGATGAGGGTGGGGCCTTCGCCGGCTCTGGCCTTGCCGATGGCCGCCGCCGTCGCCCCATATACCGTGAGCAGATCGTTGCCGTCGACAACGACGCCTTCGATGCCGTAGCCGTTAGCGCGATTGGCGATCTGGCCGGCGATCTGATCGCTCTCTGGGACCGAGATCGCATACATGTTGTTCTGGATCAGGAAGATCACTGGAAGGTCGTGGATGCCGGCAAAGTTCATTGCCTCGTGCCAATCACCCTCCGAGGTCGAGCCTTCTCCGCCGGAGACGAGCACGATGCCGTCGGATCCGCCGCGCTTCAACTCGTAGGCGATGCCGGCGGCGTGCGGGTATTGGGTCGCGATCGCCGAGGAGTGGGTGAAGATATTGAGATCCGGCTCCGACCAGTGACCAGGCATCTGTCGGCCGCCGGACGCGGGGTCGCTCTTTTTGGCGAACACGCCCAGGAAAATGTCTTCGACGCTCACCCCGAGCCCGATATTGAAGGCGACGTCCCTGTAGTAGGGGAGGGACCAGTCCTTCTCAGGGTCGAGGGCATAGGCTGCCCCCACTTGGGTACCCTCGTGGCCCGATACCGACACCACGAAGCCAACCCTGCCCTGCCGGTTCAGCGCCCACATGCGCTCGTCGAGCTTGCGGGCGAGCACCATCCTGCGGTACATCTCGAGCAGGTCGTTGTCGCTGAGGCCGAGCACGGTGTGGTCGCTGATGGTCTCGAGTTCGACGGTCACTTCAGGCCTCCCCGATGGTGCCCCGGCCGCCGCTCGAGTCGGAGCGATCCGATATCTTGGATCCTTTCTTCGGCGACCCGTACTGCTGCCACGTGTGGATTCACGCCGTCCGCCTCTGCGGCGTCGAGCACGCGGTTGACGTTGTCGGAGATCGCATCGATCAGCGCGCTGGCCCGGTTGACCTTGTAGCCGTCCATTTCGATGTAGAGATTGATGACGCCGCCGGCATTGACAATGAAGTCGGGGGCATACAGGATCCCACGACCGACCAGTAGGTTGGCATCGTCGTCGATGGCCAGCTGGTTGTTGGCCGAACCGACCACCGCCTCGCAGCGCAGCCGGGCGATCGTGCTCTCGCTCAGACACGCTCCGAGTGCGCACGGAGCGAAGATGTCGCAGTCGACGTCGTGGATCTCGTCCACCGCCACAGCCTTGGATCCGTAGGACTCCACGGCTTCGGTGACCGCACCCTGGTGGATGTCCGCCACGACCGTCTCTACACCTGCCTCGGTGAGCCGGCGGAGGAGGTCCATCCCCACCTTGCCGACCCCCTGGATCGCCACCTTCCTCCCGGCGAGATCGTGGGTGTTCCACAGCCGGTTGCCGACCGCACGCATCGCCGCCAGAACGCCGCGGGCGGTAGCCGGCGACGGGTCACCGGATCCCCCTTCGACGGAGGGAAGGCCGGTCACCCAGTTGCTCTCGCGGGCGATGGTCGCCATGTTCTCCGGGGTGGTGCCGACATCCTCGGCCGTGATGTAGCGACCACCGAGGGAGTCGACGACGCGACCGTATGCGCGAAATAGTCGCTCGGTGCCCATGGTGCGAGGGTTTCCGATGATGACGGCTTTGCCGCCACCGAGATCGAGGCCGGCCGCAGCCGACTTGAGGGTCATCCCCTTGGACAGCCGCAGCACATCGATGAGGGCGTCTTCTTCGTTTCGGTACGGATAAAAACGAGTCCCGCCGAAGGCGGGACCAAGAGCGGTGTTGTGGATGGCGACGATGGTACGAAGCCCACTGTCGGGATCCTGGCCGAAAAGTACCTCCTCATGGGTTTCGGTACCGATCGATTCAAATACCCCCAACGACAGCTCCTTCTCAAGATCGTCCTGGCGCCGGGCCGATTGTAGTGGTGAGCCACACCCATCTTCTGGCCTGAGGACAATATCGGCAACGAACTACCATCGGTTTGATGATCAACACGGCGTACCTCCGCGTGTATCTCTCCGCCGACCGGGCGGGTACGTGGCCCGCGCACCAGGCCCTGGACGGGGAGCTGGCGATGGACGGGCGGTTCATCTGGAGCGAGCCGCTGGATTCGGACGCGTTCGAGGCGGAGTGGAACGGGGCCAAGTACGTCTGCCCCCGCTTCCCGCGGCTCAGGATGATCGAGGGCATCCTCGCCTTTTCCGGTGTAGCCCCGAACCTCGGGCTGCTTTCCGATGACGAGCGAGCTGCGCTCACCCACGAACTCGAGTCGCGGCGCGGCGCCGATTCGCGCAGCCACATCCTTGCCTCACCGTGGCACGTCCCGCTGCGCTGGTTCGGCGCATTCAACTCGAGCGAGCGTGAGTTGATCGACACCAAGGACGGGTTGTCGATTCGCTACCGCACCGATCTGGGCGACGCCGCAGATCGGGTACGGTGGGCTGCCGGCGTTCTGGATATGGTCGGGTTCGCCGACCAGATCGTGGAGCAGGTTCGCGAGCTCGAACAATGGATCAGCCGATTCCCTGCGGGCTCGATGCTCGAACTCGACTACGGCTCCGTGGCCAACGACACACCGGATGGCGAGGTCGCCTTCGACGAGTCGGCGGCAGAGGTGCGGGAGAGCCTCGAGGCGCTCGAGCGCGGCGACGCAGCGACAGCGCGCGACGCGTACATGCGGGTAGCCGGCCGCTGGGCGAAGCGGCAAGCGGTGATGTTCGCCAATTGACGAGAGTCCCAGGACGCACGTCGTAAAACCAACGGCTCAGGCGGGAGATATGCTGGCTGTTGCCGTGACCGATGAACAACCCATACCGATCGATCCGGTTTCGTCCGAATCGAAGGGATGGGCGGCGGCGGCGCACATCTTGCCACTTCTCGGGCTCCCCCTCGTCGGCCCACTGATCATCTGGGTGATCAAGCATGAAGACGACCCGTTTGTCGAAGAACACGCACGTGAGGCCCTCAACTTTTGGATCTCGGTCTTCATGTACGCCTTCATTTCCGTGCTTCTGGTCATCGTGCTGATTGGGATACTGATGCTGATTGTGTTGGGGATCTTCAGCTTCGTCGCCGCCATCGTCGCCGCGATCAAGGCGGCGAACGGCGATGAGTTCCGTTATCCGCTGACAATCCGCCTGATCAAGCCATGAGAGAGATCGAGACATGGAAGCTCGTCACCGCCTACCTCGGCTGGCTGCTGGCGTCGATCGCTATCGCACTCTTGTTTGCGTTGCTGCTCGGCGAGCTGGTCGCCTTGATCGGTGGCGTCGAACCGGGCTCGACGGCGCAACGCCGTTTTGTCGAGATCACCGCGGTTGCCGGATTCGTCGTCCTCGCGCTGGTTCCGTTCGCCCTGCGAGGTAGGTTTGTCCGTTCCGGCGGCGACGCCACGCCGTAGTCGGGTTATCACCTGGCCACACCGAGATGGTCCCGTAATGAGTGAGGTGGCTCTCCCGGCTGGGGTGACCTGGCGCCCGCTGCGCCGCGAGGACCGGGGGGATGTCCGAGCTTCACCTGTTTTGCGGTCGACGGCGGCTACCGGTTGACGGCAAGCGAGATGCGGGACGAATTCGATGCCTACGGTGACTACTCCGAGACCGACTCGATCGGCGGCTTCGATTCAGCGAGTCACCTGGTGGCGGCCGGGTTGTGCCAGATTCCTGAGTCTGCGGAGACCGAACGACGCGCCTTGTCTGCTGTTCGTACATGACGTGGGGTGGGTGTCGTGGACGCCCTGCTCGAGTGGATCGAGTGGAGAGCGCGGGATGATCTTGGCGATTTGGGCGACGGCCTGGCGGCTGTTGTATCGGTATGAGGTCTACGACACCATGACTGCCGATTCGGCCTTCATGGACCGCCACGGATTCGTCCGGGCTCGGTACTTCACCGAGAACGCCTGCCTCGGCGTCGACACGGAGAGCCCGACCCGGGGGCAACCGGGTCTACGAGCGCCTCGGCTTCGTCCCCGAGCAACGCTGGACGGCCATCAGGAAGCCACTGTCCGGCTGAGGATGGTGACGGCCGCCGTCGGATCTGCGTCGGGTGTGTCTGCATTCGTCACGATATGTCCGGGCCCGCGAGGTGAGATTCCGATGCCCGCTACCACACCCAGGTGACTATCAACAGAGACATGGATCGACTGCGAAGTTTCGACCGCTGGTTCAGCGAGTTCTTGCGCACGTGGAGCATCCCAGCGCTACGAATCTCGCTGGCCATCGTCTTCATCTGGTTTGGCGCCCTCAAGGTGTTCGGGGTGACGCCGGTCGCCGACCTGGTGGCCAGCACTGTGTACTGGTTCGATCCCGACTGGGTGGTCCCTGCGCTTGGCGTTGTGGAGATCGCGGTCGGCCTCGGACTGTTGTTTCAAGTTGCGATGCGAGCCGTGCTCGGGTTGTTCTTTCTCCAGATGATCGGCACGTTCCTGGTGCTGGTGTTGCAGCCGGATGTCGCCTTCCAGGATGGAAACCCGCTGCTGCTCACGGTGGAGGGGGAGTTTGTGGTCAAGAACCTGGTGTTGCTCTCCGCAGGGATGGTGATTGGTGCAACCGTTGAGACTGGGTGGCCCAGATCAGCGGACGAAAAAGAACCACCAGCCAAATAGCACGACGAGCCCGAGGGCAATGAGGAAGCCGAAGTGGATGACCTTCCGCAATAGCCACCAGGCAACCGCACCCACGATCACAATGACGATGAGGGTGAGAACCGCCCCCATATCTTTGTCCCTCCCTTGGCTCGGGTGCCGGGACTCTACACGGCGGCTCCTTGCCTCCCCATCAGGGGGAGGTGGCAGCGGCGGAGCCGTTGACGGAGCGGGATCGTTTGCCTCCCCCTCACGGGGACGTGGCAGCGGCGGAACCGCTGACGGAGGGGGTCAGACCTTTGCCGCGACTACGGCTTGACCCCTCCCCGCCTTGCAGGCGGTACTCCCCTCTCAGGGGGAGCAAAAAAGGGGAGGTGCCGAGCCTGAGGCGAGGCGGAGGGGGTCAGAGCGTTGTCGTGATCACGGCTTGACCCCCCTCCCCGCCCTGTTCCCTCCCCGCCCGTTTCCTCCCCTTTTGGGGGAGGTGGCCTGCCGGTGTAGCCGGCAGGACGGAGGGGGCTGAGCCTCGGTCCGGGCAGCCATGGACCGCTTCGACCACCGGTACGCTCCTCCGATGGTGAAGCACCGTGTCGTGGTGAGGCGCGCCAAATCGTGACCACCGTGTCCGGAGGCCGAAGAGTTGCCTTCGTCGCACTGCTCTTCTCGGCCATGGGCTTTGCCATCCTTCCGGCGGCGGCCCTCGGGATCCTCGCCACGTTCATCATCGACGACCTCTCGATCTCGCGGACCACGCTCGGATGGGTCATCGCGGCGAATGTGGTCCTGGCCGCCGTGTTGTCGCCCTTATCCGGTCGATTCACCGACCGTATCGGTGGCAAGGCTGCGCTCATCTCGGTTCTCGGCCTCGCCGCCGCAGGGTACTTCGTGTTTGGAATCGCCACGGCCGTCGGCGTGCTGTTCGTCGCCGCCGCGATCGCGGCGGCGGCCGAGTCCGGGGCCAACCCTGCCACCAACAAGCTGATCGCTGAAGACTTACCTCCAGGCGAACGCGGTGTGACGACCGGGATCAAGCAGTCGGGGGTGCAAGGAGCGATCATGGTTGCCGGCCTCACCCTGCCCACGCTGGCGATCGCCTTCGGGTGGCGCGGCGCAATGCTTGCCATCGCCGCGCTACCGCTTGTCGCTGCCGTAGCCGCCTCGGTGGTCGTTCCGCGCTCCGAGGCCGTATCGACGCCGGCGACGCTTGCCGGTGGTCGGTTGCCGCGATCGATCACAGGACTCGCCGTCTACGGCCTGCTTTTCGGCTTCGCGGGAGCGGTGACGTTCTTCATCCCGCTGTTTGCCGAGGAGTCGCTGGGCTTCGATCCGCGGATCGGAGGCCTCGCGGTGACGGTGGCGGCCGTGGTTGCGTTTGCGGCACGGATCTTGTGGGCCCGCTACTCGGAGCAGCGGGGAGAATACCTCGGCCCGCTTCGCTCGATGGCGCTGTTGGGGGTGCTGGCATCCGCGCTTCTCCTCGCTTCGACTCTGTGGGCGTGGCTGCTGTGGCCGGGGGTGATCATCACGGGAGCAAGCACCTCGGCCTGGAACTCGGTCGGGATGCTCGCCACCATCGATGAAGCCGGACCCGCGCTGACCGGCAGGGCGTCCGGCGTTGTGCTTTTCGGCTTCCTTACCGGGCTCGGCATCGGGCCTCCGCTCTACGGAGCCACGGTCGATGCCACGGGGAGCTACTCGCTGATGTGGGTGATCTCGATCGCGGCCGCAACTGCCACCACAGGGTTCGTCTGGGTATGGAAGCGGCAGCGTTCAGCGGCGGCGGACACGGCACCGGCGTAGGTGCGGACGGCGTGCAATCCTGGTGCTCGAAGGGTGGTGCCTCGAGCGGCTTGAAAGCGGCATCTGCGATCGTCCCTGCGTAGAGTCGAAAGGGCAGCCACTGCGAACATACGAGTGAGTTCGTCGCCAGCGCTGAGTTACAGTGACGATCGAGAGTTGATCTGGGAGGGAAATTGGACATCATCGACCGTCATTTCGCCGCCGAGAACGCCCACGACGTGGAGGCCACCCTGGCGACCTACACCGACGACATCATCTGGGACGACATCACTCACCCCGACAGTCCGTTCCACGGCAAGGAAGCGGCTGGGCGGGTGTACGGAGGCATTCTCGACGCTATTCCCGACCTGAAGCTCACCTCGGTTCGACGGTTTGGCTCAGCCGATGGCAGGTTCGTGTTGGATGAGTCGATCCTCACCGGCCACGTTGAAGGCGAGTGGACCGGTGTCCACGGCGGCGGAGCCCCGGTCGAGATCCGGCTCCTCCACGTCTTCGAGATCCGCGATGGGCTGATCTGCTCTGAGAACGCATGGTTCGATTCCGCCGCGGTTCACCGCCAGGTCGACGCATGGCACGAGGCGAAGGCAGGCGATCCAGGGTGATCGACGGAGTTCCCTGAGTATTCGCCGACATCGAGGCCAGGACGAGGACCAGATGCACCGTTTTTTTGGCCTTCTTCTGGACCGGTGGACAATGAACGTCGGCGAAAACCCTCACAGGACCCGGTGGTCAGGGGCAGAATTGAACTGCCGACTTCTGGTTTTTCAGACCAAATCAGGTCCAAAACAGACTCCAACCAGCACAACGGTTTCAATCTGCTATCGGCCGGTTCCCTTTACATGGGTTGACTGTTAGGCCCATGTTGGCCTGAGTTCGTCTGAGTTGGTCGTAAAACGGGTGTGCCATCTTTGTGCCATGTTAGGACAGATTCGTGTCACGTCCATTGGTCACGAAGCGTGTCGGCGGCGTTCTGATGCGTTCGACACTCTTGTTGACGTGGAGACACCGAAGACGACTACGCGGGTTGGGTTAGGGGAAGCTGTTGATGCCGGGTTTGAGTAGGTCTGGGTCGAAGGTCCATCCATCTAGCGAGGTTCGTTTCTTGCGGTTGCTGATTTGGAGGGCGGCGTAGGCGAGGACATCGACCTGGTCGTCGTGTCGGGCGTGAGGGAACATGACAAGTTCGGCGTCCCATTCGTCGCGCCACGCCTTGGCTTTGGGGAAGTGAATCTTGCCTTGCTCCAGGTAGGTGGCTGCGGTGGTAGCCCGGGCTACTTTGGAACCATCCGGCTTCAACTCTTTGATCGGCAGGTCGGCTTGGAGTTCCTGGATAGTGTGCAACCCGGCGGAGCCGCCTTCGATCCCGATATACGCCGGTGACCATTCCTCATACACGCGTTGCAGCAACTTGACCTGGTCTGGTCCTGAGTAGCGGCCCCGCCACCGTTCCAACAACAACAAATCACCGTTGTGGGTGGTGGCGAACACGGCGACGACGGTGAAGTCGGCGGTTCTCTTATCCGACAGGGCGGTGTCGGCGATCGCGAACCGGACACAATCCTCAACTGGGATCACCGTCCCGTCCACCACATAACCGCCATCGACGGTCGTGTACTCGCGGAAGTAGTCGCGGGCGAACAGGTTGCCCGACACCGGCTCCGGGGTGCCCTGGTACTGCGCGGCGAACCAGAAGCCGCCCTGTTCGTCACGGATCTTCGCCAACACCTCTTGCGGGTAGCGTTCCGGCCATAACGCCTCCCCCGGCTCC
>SMVB01245554.1_pt1 | contig 13158 bp, 8 predicted proteins | sample 2456461 | NCBI WGS metagenome assembly SMVB01 (sample SAMN11095934, study PRJNA526329) | marine sediment metagenome | biome: Marine sediment; feature: Surficial sediment; material: Deep marine sediment; isolation source: Hadal surficial sediment | place: Pacific Ocean | collected 2014-05 | depth 0-1...
ACTGATCTCGGCCCGCATCCCCGAGAGTCCCTTGGCGTACGCGAGATCGATGATCAGCTGCATCTCGTGCAGGCATTCGAAGTAGGCGAGACGCGGATCGTACCCCGCGTCGACCAGAGTCTCGAACCCGGCTTTGACGAGTTCGCTCAGGCCACCACACAACACCGCCTGCTCGCCGAAGAGATCCGTTTCGGTCTCATCACCGAACGTCGTCTGAAGAACACCCGCACGTGTGCAACCGAGCCCGGCAGCGTAAGCCAACGCCAAGTCGAGACCCTTCCCGCTCGCGTCGTGATGTACGGCCACGAGCGCGGGAACGCCGCGACCGGCCACGTACTCCGCCCGGACCATCTTTCCGGGTGACTTGGGTGCGATCAGGATGGTATCGACGCGCTTGGGGGGGTCGATCTCGCCGTAATGGATGTTGAATCCGTGGGCGAACACGAGGACGTCACCGTCGGACAGATGAGGCTCGATCTCGGCGTGATAAACCGCCCCCTGTTTCGTATCCGGGATCAGGATCGAAACCACGTCGGCCCACGCCGCTGCCTCGGCCACGGTCTTCACTTCAAGGCCCTGCTCACGAGCCACGTCCGCGGATGGGCTACCCTCATAGAGTCCCACGACCACGGACACGCCACTGTCATGCAGATTCAGCGCATGGGCGTGCCCCTGAATCCCAAACCCGATGATCGCCACTCGTCGATCCTTCAGAAGGGAGGGGTCCGCGTCGCTCTCCTCGAAAAACCGCGCTGTCTCCGTCTGTTCACTCATGTTGTCTTCCTCATGTCCGCTCGGGTTTCAACGTCAGTAATTATGTAGATGTCCGCCCAGTAAGAAAAGCGGACCCTCCCGATCTCGAGAGGGTCCGCCGTGTCACTCTTGTTTTGCGTCCGGTCTACGTCACTCCGGGCAAGGCGCACGCGGGCCCTCTCTCGGCGAGCCCAACCGTGAGCCCGCCGAGGCGAATAACGCTGACCCCGACCTTCGCCGCGCGACCGACCTTCAACACACCATCCTTCGGTTGTCCCTGTACTTCTTGCGTCCAACCCTCATCGCTGAGGGGAATCCGCCAAGAGACTGCCTCACGCTTGGGAAGTCAAGAACGGAATCTTCGATCGAACGCAACCTTCGATCAAAACACCCGAACGCGGCTTTGTTCCCGCATGAACTGCTGGAGATAGTGCGGTCCCCCCGCCCCTGCCCCGGTCGATGCGCTCCCTTTCCACCCGCCGAACGGGTTGACACCCGGCCACGCACCCGCGGTCGCTCCCGCCCGACGGTTCGCGTAGACGGTTCCCGCCTCGATTCCGTCGAAGAAACCTTCAACCTCCGCCTCGTCCTCAGAGAAGATGCCCGCTGTCAGCCCATATTCCGTCTGGTTTGCGAGTTCCAAAGCCTGTTCGAGGCCATCGACCTCGCCGATCACCGTGATCGGCAGGAAGAGCTCCGTATGGAACAACTCGTGATCGAGCGGCAGGCCGTCGATCACGGTCGGCTCTACGTAGAACCCATGGTCGAACAGCCCTCCGGACAGACGCTCGCCGCCGGTCAGAACATGCCCGCCGTCCTCGACGGCCTGGGCGACGGCAGCCCGATAACGCTCATATGCCACCTCACTGATCACCGGTCCGAGCCATACGTCCTTTTCCAACGGATTCCCGATGTGAATGTTCAAGGTCTTCTCGACCAACGCCTGAGTGAACTCTTCGCGAACGGCACCCTCCACATACACCCTTGAGCACGCAGAGCACTTCTGTCCTTGCAGGCCGAAAGCGGACGCCTTCACACCGTCCGCGGCCTTGTCGAGATCAGCCGAGCGCATCACGAGGGCGGGATTCTTTCCGCCCATCTCCGCGATGAAGGGCCGGGGAAGAGCGCGGTTGGCGTCCTCCCGCATGAGCTGCATTCCAACCTGATAGGAGCCCGTGAACACCACGCCGTCTATGCCAGCGCCCACCACCAGCTCCCGGGATACGATCTCGTTGCTTCCCGTGACGAAATTGAACACTCCCGGAGGTAAATCGCACTGTGCGATGATCTCGGCGAGACGAGCTACGGCGAAGGGGGTGATCGGCGACGGCTTGGCGACCACCGTGTTGCCTGTGACCAGAGCGGCGGCCACTGGACCGGCGGTTAATGCCATGGGAAAGTTGAAGGGGGAGATCACCGCCCAAACACCGTAGGGGCGAAGCACACTCACGTTCATCTGCTCAGCACCCGATCCGCCCATGGGCGTAACGAACCCCTCGTGTTCCTCCATACGGTCACAGTAGTAATCGACGAAGTCCGAACACTCCTCGACTTCTCCGACACATTCCAGTCGGTTCTTCCCTACCTCGTATCCTAGAACGACGGACAGCTCCCAGCGGTGTTCCCGAATGGCTTCGGCGACGCCGCGCATGCGAGCCACACGTTCTTGCCAGGGTAGGAGACTCCACTTCGGAAGCATCAGCCGCGCCGCGGCGACTGCGTCTTTTACATGCTGTGCGGTCCCACTCTGGAATCGGCCCAGGACGATCCGATCGTCTATGGGACTCCGGTCTTCGAACTGTTGACCGGCCACCACACGATCTTCGCCGATGATCATGGCGTGCTCGCTCCCGAAGGACTCAGGGGCCCGTTCGATCGCCGCGTCTAGCCCCGCGTGGACCTCGTCGAGTCCCGCTCCGCTCAGGGTTGCGTAGGTAATCTTCGTAGCGGTCGTCTGGCCCATGATCGTGCTCTCCCCCGCGAGTCGAGTTGGGATTTCACTAAATTTCGGCGAACCGGACGCCGAAGGGAACTGACCGACGATCCCGACCGCCCACGCGTGTCAAAGGCCTCACCCGAGGGCCTCCTTTTTTGGCTATATTACTCGTGCTTCGACGCAACTGCCGTATGCGGTTTCGAAGCGTATCGTGTTGGCCGAAGGCGTTCGAGGCCTTGAACGCTCGAGATTCCCAAAGGAGAGTTGAAGGAGAGTTGTATGGCGTCAGGCACCACCTCCCTTCCCGTCCGCAGCACTTTTGGACAAACGGTGCGGCCCGATAACTGGTGGGTGCAGCCGGTGGCGGTTGCCCTGGGGCTGGGCTTCTTCGGCCTCTACCTGACCTGGGCGGCGATCCAGGGGGAGTACTACACGTTCGGTAACTACCTTTCGCCGTTGTACTCGCCCGAGCTCTTCGGGGATACACCTCACGCGCTGTTCGGGCCAAAGCCGAACATTTGGCCGGAGTGGCTTCCGTGGTCGCCCGCGTTCCTGATCCTGTGGGCGCCCGGGGGCTTTCGTGTCACCTGCTATTACTACCGTGGGGCCTACTACAAAGCGTTCTGGGCCGACCCTCCCTCGTGTTCGGTGGGAGAGCCCCGTAAATCATACGTCGGTGAGCGATCTTTCCCGCTCATCATGCAGAACGTGCACCGTTACTTCCTCTATCTCGCTCTCCTCTTCATCGTAATCCTTTCGTATGACGCGTGGCGGGCACTCTGGTTCATCGACCCAGCCACGGGCGAAGAGACGCTGGGTTTCGGCGTTGGCACCCTTGTCCTCACCCTCAACGCGATCCTCCTCGGGGGTTATACGCTCGGATGCCACTCCCTTCGCCATTTGGTGGGTGGCGGACTGGACGTGCTCTTCGACAAACCCGTCCGCCGGACGGCCCACGCCTGTGTCGGGTGCCTCAACAAGCGGCACATGCTCTGGGCATGGATGAGCCTGTTCTGGGTCTGCTTCACGGACGTGTACGTACGGCTGTTGTCCATGGGTATCTGGTCGGACTGGAGGCTCTTCTGATGGAGTACTCCCGTCACGAGCACGACGTCCTGATCATCGGCTCCGGTGGTGCCGGCCTGCGGGCCGCCATCGAGGCTTCGGCAGCTGGCGCCTCAGTCAGCCTGGTCTCTAAGTCGCTTCTGGGTAAAGCCCACACTGTCGTTGCGGAGGGTGGCATCGCCGCGGCCTTGGCCAACGTAGACGAGCGCGACGGGTGGGAAGTGCATTTCGCTGACACCATGCGCGGAGGGCAGTACCTCAACAACTGGAGGATGGCGGAAATCCACGCCAAGGAAGCACCAGCTCGAGTCCGGGAGCTCGAGGAGTGGGGTGCGGTTTTCGACCGGACCCGAGAGGGGAAGATCCTTCAACGAAACTTCGGGGGTCATGCCCACCCGCGGCTCGCCCACGTCGGTGACCGTACCGGCCTGGAGATGATCCGGACGCTTCAGGACCACGGCGTACATCAGGGCTTCGACGATTATCAGGAGTGTACTGTCACCCGGCTCCTCAAAGACGGAGAACGGGTGGTCGGCGCCTTCGGGTACGACCGAGAGAGCGGCCGCTTCAGAGTCTTCCACGCCGGCGCTGTGATCCTGGCCACCGGCGGCATCGGCCGGGCTTTCAAGATCACGTCGAACAGTTGGGAGTGCACCGGGGATGGGCACTCGCTGGGGTACCATGCGGGAGCGGAGCTGATCGACATGGAGTTCATCCAGTTCCACCCCACGGGTATGGTGTGGCCACCGAGCGTCCGAGGCATCCTGGTCACAGAGGGTGTGAGAGGAGAGGGCGGCGCGCTCAAGAACTCGGAGGGCCACCGTTTCATGTTCGACGACATTCCACCGCTCTACAAGAACCAAACCGCGGATACTCCGGAGGAGGGGTGGCGGTACGTGATGGGAGATCGGAACGCCCGCCGACCCGCCGAACTTCTCACACGGGATCACGTGGCCCGCTGCATCGTCCGGGAGGTCAAGGAGGGCCGCGGCAGCCCGCACGGGGGTGTTTTCCTCGACATCGCCTGGATCAAGGAGAAGGTCCCGAACGGTGCCGAGCACATCAAGAGGAAGCTTCCCGGCATGTACCATCAGTTCAAGGCGTTGGCGGGCATCGACATCACGGAGGAGCCCATGGAGGTCGGGCCGACCACGCACTACGTCATGGGTGGACTCCGCGTGGATGCCGACACGCAGATGTGTACCGTTCCTGGGCTGTTCGCGGCCGGTGAGTGTGCGGCTGGACTCCACGGCGCCAACCGCCTCGGCGGGAATTCGCTGTCCGACCTCGTCGTCTTCGGAAAGCGCGCCGGCGAGCACGCTGCCGCCTATGCCAACAAGCACGGACGGGGTACGATGGAAGAGGCCCAAATCGACGACGCCCACAGGGAAGCCCTGGCTCCGCTGGAACGGCAGGATCAGACCGACGGCGCCGGTCCGTATGCAGTGCAGTTCGAGCTGCAGGACATGATGCAAGACAAAGTCGGAATCGTCCGGGAGGAGGGCACTCTCTCCGAAGCCGTGGAAGAGATCGCCGCTCTTGCTCGGAAGGTCGAGCGTATCGGAGTCACCGGCGACCGAAAGTTCAATCCGGGATGGCATACGGCCCTGGACCTTCGGCACCTCCTCAGCAACTCGGAAGCCTGCGCCCGCGCGGCGTTGGAGAGAAAGGAGAGCCGCGGTGCCCATTCCCGCGTGGACTTTCCGGACAAAGACAACGAGTGGGGCGGGTTTACGGTTGTGCTCAAGCGAGGCTCGGACGGGAATATGGAGGTGCGCCGGGACTCCTTACCCCCTGTCCGCGAGGACCTTCAGAAGATTATCGAGGAGCAGGGCTGATGGCGACCGCGACCTTCAAGATCTGGCGCGGTGACGCCAACGGCGGGGAGTTCAAGGAGTATACGACCGAGCTCATCGAGGGGATGGTCGTGCTGGACGCCATGCGTCAGGTCCAGGCCGAGCAAGCGCACGACCTGGCCATCCGCTGGAACTGTAAAGCGGGCAGGTGTGGCTCGTGCTCCGCCGAGGTTAATGGACAACCGAAGCTCATGTGCATGAGTCGTATGGGCGACCTCCCCACGGACCGCCCAATCACGGTTGAGCCACTCAAGGCATTCCCGCTCATGAAGGATCTAGTAACCGACGTCTCGTGGAACTACGAGGTCAAAAAGCGCATCAAGCCGTTCAAGCCGCGCAAACCGGACTTCGCGAACGGTTCCTGGGAGATGCACCAGTCCGATGTCGACCGGGTCCAGGAGTTCAGGAAGTGCATCGAGTGTTACCTGTGCCAGGACGTATGCCACGTGCTCCGCGAGCACCACATGCACGACGAGTTCATCGGACCCCGGTTCCTGGTGCACACCGCAGCGCTCGAAATGCACCCTCTGGACATCGAGGACCGGCGCGAAGACCTGAGAAAGTCACAGGGTATCGGTCTGTGTAACATCACCAAGTGTTGCACCAAGGTCTGCCCCGAGGGGATCACGATCACGGACAACGCGATCATCCCGTTGAAGGAGCGGGTCGTGGACCAAACATACGACCCGGTGAAGAAGCTCATCCAACTCGTAAAGGGACGTTGAGGAAGTACCGACCGCCTTTTAACCGAGGTGTTGTAGGTCGTAGACGCCGGCAGCGGCTACACTCCCGAGGAGGGGACCGGCCCAATAGATCCACAGCTGGTCGAAGGACCCATCACCCGCGAGGGCATCTATGAGGATGGGGCCGGTTCCGACGGCCGGATTAAAAACGCCCCCTGAGATGGCCCCGACGGCAAGGACACCCACCAAGACCGTGAATCCGATGGCGAGGCCGTAGTAGGAGTTGTCGGCGGTCGCATCATCGGTCGCCACGTTCAGCACGACGAGAGTCAAAGCGAAAGTGAACAGACCCTCAGACAGAAGCACCGCGACGAGTCCAGCCTCCGGAGCCGGCGCCGGGGCGAATGTATCACCCACGATGACCATCACGGCCAGGCTCGCGAGGATCGCGCCGCTGATCTGTGCCAGCACATACGGGATCAGATCGCGGGCCTTCATCTTACCGCGAATCAGAATCGCCACGCTCACGGCAGGGTTATAATGCGCCCCGGAGATATGCCCCCCCATGTACACCATGGCCAGCAGCACCGAGCCTATGGCGATGGCGGCCATAGGGGTACCGTTCATTACCGTCAACCCGAACGTGAGGACCAGAAAGAAGGTCCCTACCAGTTCGGTCACATATCGACTCATAATGAGTAAACTCGCATCCTTTCGTTGTGACTCACTAACGGATGATTCCGACTCAATGGCGGCGGGTCACCCCTCCATGCACGATACCCAACGGTTCGTGACGCAGTTTGCGGACCGGCAGCGCACCCGGCAAGCTCTAGAGGCTCGCCCCACTCCTTCAACAGCCTTCTAACATGAGCACTTCTTCCAGACGACCCTCGGTGGGACTGCATGTTCTGAAGTTTGGGGGCACATCACTGGGGAACTCCGACCGGGTGCGGGAGGTGGCTTCCATCATCGCCGCCCAATCCGAGAAGGGGCCAGTCATCGCGGTGGTGTCGGCGTTCGGACATGTCACCGACGAGTTGGTCGCCACATCGGAGTTAGCCAAAGCGGGAGACAAGCGTTACGCCGCCAAGTTGGAGGAGATCCGCCAGCTCCACCTAAGAAGCGCCGAGGAGCTCACCGGGCCTGAGGATCAGAGTGGTGTCGCCGAGTCGGTAGACGTCATCCTGACCCGCCTGGAGGAGCTTCTCCAAGGCGTCTCGCTCGTCAAGGAGTGCACACCCCGCACCCAGGATGGCATTTTGAGCGTGGGCGAGCAGCTTTCCACGCTCCTCGTGGCCGCAGCCCTTCGCGCCCGGGGGACAAAAGCGGAGGCGTGCGACACCACGGGTCTCATCGTCACGGACACGAATTTCGGCGCGGCTTCGGTGAAAATGGACCCCACACGCGAGCGTGTGGTGCGGCACTTCGAGCAGGCCGAGTCCCTTCAGGTGGTGACCGGCTTCGTCGCCGGGACACCCGCGGGCGAGATTACGACACTCGGCCGAGGCGGGTCGGACTACACAGCCACACTGCTCGGGGTAATACTCGACGCCGATGTGGTTGAGATCTGGACCGACGTGAACGGGGTCATGAGTGCCGATCCTCGCATCGTGAAGGAGGCTTTCTCCCTGGAGAGCCTCAGTTACGACGAGCTCATGGAGCTCTCCCATTGGGGTGCCAAGGTGATGCATCCGGCGGCCGTACAGCCCGCCAGGGAGAAAGGCCTTCGGATTCTCATTCGTAACACGCTGAACCGCACGTTCAAAGGCACCGAGGTGCGAGCGGGCGCCCCCACCAAACAGGGATTTCCCGTCCGAGGCATCGCTTCGATCAACAACGTCTCCCTGCTCCGCCTCGAAGGCACCGGTCTCCCGGGATCCACGGGCACTGCCGAACGGCTGTTCGGCGCCCTGGCTCGCGAGCGCATCAGCGTCATCCTCATCACTCAAGCATCGAGTGAGCGCTCCATCTGCTTTGCCGTGGAGCCGGGCAAGCTGAAACAGGCGGTCGACGTGATCCATGACGCGTTCGCCCTGGAGCGCCAGGCGAACCTCGTGGAGGATCTGGTGGTGGAAGAGCACTGCTCGATCCTGGCGGCCGTAGGAGAGGCCATGCGTGAATCGCCAGGCATCGCCGGCCGGATCTTCGATGTACTCGGACACCATCGCGTCAACGTAAGAGCCATCGCACAGGGAAGTTCAGAGCTCAACATTTCTCTCGTCGTTACGCAGGACGATGAGGAACGCGCCTTGAGGGCCATCCACCGCGCCTTATTCCGGCCACCGGGCCGGAGTCTGCGCCTCTATGTGACCGGCGTGGGGCGGGTCGGAGCCGCTCTGCTCGACCAGATCGACGCACAAACCGAGAGGCTGCGCGAAGATGGAGTGGAGGTGGTTCTCGCCGGGCTCGGCCGAAGAAAGGGGGCCGTGCTCGATCCGACGGGGCTGGACCTGAGCGACTGGCGCAGTGTGAGTGAGGCGGAGATGACTACCGGGGCGGACCTGATCGAGAGCGCGGCCCGCTCCGATCACCCTTGCCGCGTCTTCGTCGACGCCACGGCAAGTGCAGAGGTGGTCGAGAACTACGAATCCCTCCTCAGAGCGGGGGTCGCGGTCGTGAGCGCCAACAAGCTTGCGTTTTCGGGCCCTATGGAGCGGTTCGAGACGCTTCAACGCCTTGGGGCGCGGGGTATGGGCCTCTTCTTCGAGACGACGGTCGGAGCGGGGCTTCCCATACTCAAGACGATCGAGGATCTGGTCGCGACCGGTGATGAGATCAAGAGGGTCGAGGGGGTTCTCTCGGGAACGTTGGGATTCATCTGCGACCGTTTGATGGCCGGAACACCGTTCAGCGAGGCCCTCAAGGAGGCCGATGACCTGGGCTTCACGGAGCCGGATCCGCGCGAGGATCTGGGCGGGCGTGATGTGGCTCGGAAGCTCGTCATCCTCGGACGGATGGCAGGATTTTCCTTTGAGCTGGAGGACGTGGATATCAAGCCACTTCTACCTGGCGAGGGATGGGCGGACATGAACGTGGACGACTTCTGGAAGCGCCTCCCGGAGGTCGATACACATTTCGCGGAGCTTCGCGAACAGGCCGTAGGGGCGGGTCATGCCCTGCGCTACCTCGCGTCTGTCGATGACGGCCAGGCCTCCGTTCGGATGACCGAGGTCCCAGACGACCATCCCTGCGCGAGCCTCTCCAACAGCGAGAACCTCGTGACCATTACCTCAACACGTTATGAGAACACACCCCTGGTCGTGCGAGGTCCGGGTGCGGGTCCGGAGGTCACGGCTGCCGGTGTGTTCGCAGACATCCTGAGAGCGCTGGCGGAGTCCTGATGACAAACGCTGGGACAGCTCGCGCCTTTGCGCCGGCCACGGTCGGCAACATCATCTGTGGCTTCGATATCTTCGGCCTCGCTCTGGGAGAACCAGGAGACGAGGTGGAAGCCAGGCGGCGGGATGAGCCGGGCGTGGTGATTTCAGCAGTACACGGTGATGGGGGTCGCCTGCCGACCGAGGCGGCTCGAAACGTAGCCGGCCTCGCCACGATGGCCGTCCTGGCGGAAAGCGAGATGGAGGACGTCGGCGTCGAGATCGAGGTCTGGAAGGGTCTTCCCATTGCGGGGGGCATGGGAGGCAGCGCCGCGAGCGCGGTAGCGGCCGTAGTCGCCGCGGACGCACTCCTCCAGACCGGACTGTCACCGGAGGCGCTTCTCCGTTGCGCCGCGGAGGGTGAGCGTGGCCCGAAGGGACACACCCACCCGGACAACATCGCCCCGGCGCTGCACGGGGGCATCGTCATGGTCCGGCCCGAGGAGCCGGGGATCGCCATTGCGCTCCCCGTCCCGGCCGGGCTCTCTGTGGCGGTGGTCCATCCTGATCTGGAGCTCGAGACGAGCGAGATGAGGGGCATCCTGCCCGACGTGCTCCCGCTGAGTCAAGCCGTACGACAGTGGGCCGACTGTTCGGCACTGGTCGTTGGACTGTACGAAGAGGACTGGGATCTCATCGCACACTCTCTCGTAGACCGCGTAGCGGAGCCGCATAGGAGTCGATTCATTCCGGGGTTCGATTCCGTACGCTCGGCCGGCCTCGAAGCGGGCGCAGTCGGCGCCGGCCTGTCCGGGTCGGGACCGTCGATGTTCGCGCTCTGCCGGACGATCACCGAGGCCCAGACCGTCGCCGCAGCAATGGCCGACGCCTTCGCAGGCGTCGGCCTCGAGGGCGCCGATACCCATGTGTCCGAGGTGGGTAATACGGGTGCCCACGTGATCGAGACTCCGCCTTGAAGTTCGTCAGCACAGGCGGCCAAAGTCCGGCCGCCGACCTTCGCACCGCACTCACTCGAGGACTCGCGCCGGACGGGGGACTTTACCTTCCGGAGCGGATGGACCCGATCGACGCCACGATTCTGGCCGCCTTACAAGGCCAATCCTTCTCCGTTGTATCACACGCGGTGGCGCGACACCTCCTCGGCTCGATCGTCCCCCCGGATGACCTCGAGCGCATCGTCGATGCCGCGCTGAACTTCGACGTTCCGCTGGTCGCCCTGAGCGATGATGGGCCCACGACCGTGGGCGGGCCTACGACCGTGGGCGGGCCTACGACCGAGGACGGGTCTACGAGCGAGGGTGGGTCTGTGGACGACCTGTATTTACTCGAGCTGTTCCACGGTCCGACCCTGGCCTTCAAGGATGTCGGTGCCCGTTTTATGGCGCAGCTCATGGGTTACCTGGGCGCCGAGGGCGAGGCCCCGCTCACCATCCTCGCGGCGACATCGGGAGACACGGGCAGCGCGGTCGCCCAGGCGTTCTTAGGCGTACCGGGCGTCCAAACCGTGATTCTGTTTCCCAAGGGTAAAGTCACCCCGCTCCAGGAACGGCAGTTCACGACCCTCGGAGGGAACGTGCGCGTGCTCGAGGTCGACGGCACGTTCGATGACTGCCAACACCTGGTAAAGTCCGCGTTTTCGGACCCCATCCTTGCCGACGAGATCCGCCTCAGCTCGGCGAACTCGATCAATATCGGCCGCCTGCTTCCGCAGATTTTCTACTATGTCCACGCGGCGGCGCAGTTGCCCAGGGGGTCGGCTCCACTGTTTTCGGTTCCGTCCGGGAACTTCGGCAACCTGACGGCCGCATTGATGGCCAAGAGACTCGGCGTGGCGAGCCGAGGGTTCGTAGCGGCGACCAACGTGAACGACGTGGTTCCGGAGTATCTGCGGACCGGGGTGATCCGTCCTCGTCCATCGATTCCCACCATCTCGAACGCTATGGACGTCGGAGACCCGAGCAACCTCGCTCGTATCCTCGCCCTTTACGACGGGGACGTCGATCGCCTCCGGAAAGACCTGATTGGAAGCGTTCACGACGACGACGAGACGCGGGAGTGTATCGCGCGGGTCTACCGGAGAACGGGCTACGTCCTGGACCCACACTCGGCGGTGGGTTATCTGGGCGCCGAGGCAGGGCGCCGGGCCTTCGGCGAGGGACCCTGCGTGGTTCTCTGCACGGCCCATCCCGTGAAATTTCGAGAGGCGGTGGAGCCCGCGATCGGTAGCGAGCTGGCCGTCCCGGACCGCCTAGCGGCGTGTCTTCGGGCAGAGCGCCACGTGACACCGATCCCTTCTGAGATGTCCGCTCTGAGGGACTTCCTGCTCGCGGATTGACGGGCGGGCTAGTCGAACTCCTCTTCACTGAGCCTGAAGCCTTCGGCCAGCTCCGGCGCGTTGTCGATACCCATCACACGCCGGGCGATGTATTCACCCAAGACCGGGCCCTGCTTGAAGGACTCCGCCGATCCACCCCCTGCGAGCCAGACGTTGTCGAAATCCGGGTGCTTGTCGATGATGAAATTCCGGCTGACGCTGGATTCGTAGTGGCAGGCACGGGTCTCATTGATCGGTTGACCCACGAGACCCGGGAAGTGATCGGCCAAAACCTGCCTCGGGCGCTCGTGGTACTCCATGGGAATCCAGCGGTCGCTGAGGTCGGGATCCTCCGGCCCGCGGCCCCCGGTCCGTACGCGAAAGCCCCGATGGTCCGTTCCGAGCGCGGGCCACCCTGTGACGCCCGGGAAGCCGAAGCTGGGAAGGTTGGGGAATGAGTAACTGTTGTCCCCAGGCGGCACCGCGAAGTAGAACGTGTGCCCCATGGAAATCCTCAAGCGTTTGCCCATGAGTTCGGGAAACACCTTGGGGAACCACGGGCCGCACGCGAAGATGTAGGTCGCAGCCGAAATCCGCTCCCCAGGACTCAGATTCAACTCGTTCAACTGCCTTCCGTCCCGAGCGCCCATCTCCGCAGCGGCGATGGTCACCTGCCCGCCCTCCTTCCGGAAAACCTCCGCCACACTCTCGATCGCGCGCCGGGCGCGGACCACACCCGCCCCGGGCTCATACAGGCCGACACCGACGTCATTCGGCCCGATCACGGGCCAACGATACCGGATCTCTTCGGGGGTGAGGAGCTCATAGGGAACGCCCAGCGTATCCCAATCCGCCATCGTATCCTCGAGATACGAATTCATCTGCGGACGGACGATCAGATCCCCCGTATTAAAAAACAACTTGGGCAGGAGCTGGCGGCCCCACTCCTCGTCCCACAGGGTCCAGCGTTTGATCGCCTCGTTGGCCCAACGATTCCAGAGGAGTCCAGTTGCTTGGCCACCGTACGAGGACCGAACACCGCGTGTCTCTCCACCCGATGTCGAGCGCGAGTTGGCCGGGCCGTACTTGTCGACGACGGTCACGTTGGCCCCGAGCCGCGTGCGGTAAAACGCCGTCCACATCCCGAAATTCCCCGCGCCGACGATGACGACGTCCGGAGCGGCCTGTTCGGATCTGTGGGACCCGTCACGCA
>SMVB01228003.1_pt1 | contig 13154 bp, 12 predicted proteins | sample 2456461 | NCBI WGS metagenome assembly SMVB01 (sample SAMN11095934, study PRJNA526329) | marine sediment metagenome | biome: Marine sediment; feature: Surficial sediment; material: Deep marine sediment; isolation source: Hadal surficial sediment | place: Pacific Ocean | collected 2014-05 | depth...
AAAAACTGGGCAAGGCGCGCCCGTATGTGTTCCTGGGTGCCTTCGTCGTCGGCATGTTCCTGACGCCACCGGATGTTATAAGTCAGACCTTGCTCGCCGTTCCTGTTTATTTGCTCTACGAGTGCGGCATCCTGATGTCGCGTGTATTCATCAAGAAACGCGCCAAAAAATAGTGTTTAATGCCTAGCGACAGAGGTCGGGGGACCCGTCGCACATCTGTCCCACAATCTAACCCGAGAGAGAACCGCTTATGACTGCGACCGAGCCCGGCACGGGAGAAGCCCTGGTATTTGGACACCCACGGGGCCTGATGACCCTGTTCTTTACCGAGATGTGGGAGCGTCTCAGTTATTACGGTATGCGAGCGCTGTTGGTGTTGTTCATGACCGACCAGATCATGAACGGGGGCATGAATCTTACGGACCGGTCGGCGACGGCTATTTACGGAATCTATACGGCGCTTGTGTATGTTGTCGCGCTACCGGGCGGCTGGATCGCCGATCGATTGCTCGGCGCACAGCGATCCGTGTTTGTTGGCGGTCTCATTATCATGTCCGGGCACTTTGTTCTCGCCATCCCGTCAACGCAGGCGTTCTTCATTGGCCTGATACTCGTGATCGCCGGCACCGGACTTCTAAAGCCCAACGTCAGCGCCATCGTTGGCGAGCTGTATCCGCAGGGTGATCCGCGGCGGGATGCGGGTTTCAGTATTTTCTATATGGGCATCAACTCGGGTGCCTTCCTGGGCCCCCTGATTTGTGGCGGCCTGGGCCAGAGCGAACGTTTCGGCTGGCACTGGGGCTTCGGTGCCGCTGGCGTCGGCATGGCGCTTGGCGTAACGCAGTTTTGGCTGACAAAGCGCCATCTCGGTAATGCCGGCCTGCACCCGAATACGACCGATGATGCCGTCGCGGACGCGAAGAAGCGCCGCATCAACTGGATGATCGTCATCGCAGGCGTCACCGCAGCGGTTGTGTTTATTTGGATGGCCATGTCCGGCCGGGTGCAACTGGACCCGGTGGAAGTGTCCGCGCAAAGCACGAAATTCATTGTGGGCATGGGCGTGGCATTCTTCGCGTTCGTGTTTATGTTCGGCAACCTCACGACGGTTGAAAAGAAGCGTACAACCGCCCTGATTGTTTTGTTAATGGGCTGTGCGATGTTCTGGTCCGGCTTCGAACAGGCAGGCAGTTCTTTGAATCTGTTTGCTGACCGATATACGCAACTCGACTTCGTCTGGTTCAGCGTTCCCTCAACCTGGCTGCAATCGGTCAACGCCCTGTTTATCATCGCGTTCGCACCTGTGTTCGCCTGGTTGTGGGTCTTCCTCGCGAGCAAGAACCTGAACCCGTCCACGCCCGCAAAGTTCGGCTTTGGCCTCATTCTCCTGGGCGTGGGTTTTCTGGTCATGGTCGGAGCAGCGTCGATCGTAGCCAATGGCGAAAAGGTTATGCCGACGTGGTTGATCATGACCTACCTCCTGCACACCTTCGGTGAGCTCGCGTTGTCGCCAGTAGGCCTGTCGGTCACTACCAAGCTGGCTCCGCATCGCTATGTCGGACAGATGATGGGGATGTGGTTTCTTGCGTCGGCTCTCGGCAACCTGATTGCCGGCCAGATTGCAGGTGAGTTCGATGCCAATAATGTCGCGGCTTTCCCGGATCAGTTCATGCAGATTGTGCTGACCGCGGGTGGTGCCGGCATTATTCTGTTGTTGTTTAGCAAGCCGATTAAGAAGCTGATGAGCGGCGTCGAGTAGCGGGAGCAGTCATGACAAGGCTCTGCTTATTGATCGTCTTCGCCGGCCTTCTCATCGCGTGCGAGCAACCGGGCTCGGAGCTCACCGCGGCTAAGGTTTCGACGGAGTCAGCGGACGAGTTCATCGCGCGCGTCAACGTCGAGCTCAAGAATTACTTGCGCGAATTGAATGCGGCCGAATGGCTGCGCGCGACTTATATCAACGAAGATTCCGCGATTGTTGAATCCCTGGCGCACGAACGATTCGCGGCCTGGCATGCGGGCAAGGTAAAAGAAGCGCTGCGATACGAGGGCGTTGAAATGAGCGTGGAAACCCGTCGCGCCCTCGACACGCTTAAGCTCGGCGCACTTATGGTCGCGCCCGATGACGGTGCCAAACGCAAAGAGCAGGCAACGATTCTGACTGAACTCGGCGGCATGTACGGCGCCGGCAAATATTGCCGCAGCGACGACGACTGTATTTCCGGTACAGAGCTTGAGGGCATGATGCAGACAGTTCGTGATTACGATGAGCTGCTCGACCTCTGGCAGGGGTGGCGAACCATTTCGCCGCCGATGCGTGACAAATACACTCGCTTTGTCGAGCTCGCAAACGAAGGTGCCAATGAGTTTGGCTATGGCGACATGGGTGTCATGTGGCGTTCGATGTACGACATGGACTCCGAAGACTTCAAGGCGGAAACCGTTCGCTTGTGGGAACAGGTCAAGCCGCTTTACGATGAGCTGCATTGCCACGTCCGTGCAAAACTCGGCGAGCATTACGGCGTCGACAAAGTGCCGCAAGACAAGCCAATCCCGGCGCATTTGCTCGGCAATATGTGGGCACAGGAATGGGGCTTTATCTACGACATCCTGGAGCCTTATCCCGGCATGTCGGATCTCGACGTAGACGGCACACTAAAGACCAAGAATTACTCGCCCCGGGAAATGGTTCGCTCCGCCGAAAACTTCTACGTATCACTCGGCATGGAACGCCTTCCCGATACCTTCTGGGAGCGCTCGATGTTCTCCAAACCGGCAGACCGGGAAGTTGTTTGTCACGCCAGCGCCTGGAACCTCGATGGCGATGATGACCTGCGCATCAAGATGTGCATCAAGCAGACCTATGATGAACTGCGCGTGATCTATCACGAGCTCGGCCACAACTACTATCAACGCGCTTACAACAAACAGCCGATGCTCTTTCGCGCTGGCGCACACGGCGGTTTCCACGAAGCAATCGGCGATACGATCACATTATCGATGACCCCCGAGTACCTCGCCGAAGTCGGTCTGATTTCATCTGCCGCGCAATCAGAGCAGGCGATGATTAATCAGCAAATGCAACAGGCGCTGGACAAGATCGCTTTCCTGCCATTCAGCAAGCTCATCGACGAATGGCGCTGGGGTGTTTTCTCGGGCGAAATCGCTCCGGAAAATTACAACGCAGCATGGTGGGAATTGCGTGAGCGATATCAGGGCGTAGCCGCGCCGGTCGAGCGCACTGAAGCCGACTTCGACCCAGGTGCGAAGTACCACGTTCCGGGTAACGTTTCCTACACGCGCTATTTCCTCGCACGTATTCTGCAGTTCCAGTTCCAGCGCGCGCTGTGCGAGGCGGCCGGTCACGAGGGCGATCTGCATGCCTGTTCGATTTATGGCAGCAAGGCTGCGGGCGAGCGCTTACAAGCCATGCTCGAAGCAGGGTCGAGCGAACCCTGGCCAGACACGCTTGAAAAGCTCACCGGGACGCGAGAGACGGATGCAACCGCGATCATCGACTATTTCAAGCCGCTCATGGGCTATTTGAAAGAGCAGAACGAAGGTCGTAGCTGCGGCTGGTAGTAGCTAGTCGCCTACGCAAGTACCCGCATAGGCTTTTACGACGTCGGCGTTTTCGAGCTGACACTCATTGTCGTAGCTGACGCCGTCCATGCCGCAGACCGGGGCATACACCCGAGCGCAGTTTCGGCCTTGCCCATCGCACATTCCGGCGTAGTCGATGCGGATCCCGCGCCGCTCAGCCTGACAGGCATTGCTATAAGTCAGCCCGTCTGACGCGCAGACCGGCACAAAGATGGACGGACAGGGACGTGTGTCGCAAATTCCCTCAACATAAGACTCGGCTTCCGCTTTGTCCGCGTGGCAGGCGTTATCAAAAGTTACACTCTCGTCTACGCACACCGGCGCGAATATTTTGGGGCAGTTGTCGACGTTACAAGCGCCTTTGCGCTGCACTGGAACGCGCTCGATATCAGCCTCACACCGGTTCACATACGTGCGGCCATTCATTCCGCAAACCGGATCCAGAATACCCGGACAGCCGTTCGCAGCGCACGCGCCAAGCCCGGCCAGTGGCACCTTGGACAAGGTTGCGAAACATTCATTGATATAGGTGTTGCCGTCAACGCCGCAAACCGGGTCGAGATCTTCGCTGCACCCCGACCCCGCGATATTGCAAACGCCCTGGCTCACCACCTCGACGCCCGCAGCGCCGGCGACGCAGTCATTGCTGTACGTTTTGTCGTCGGCGCCGCAAACGGGTGCGTACTGCATTGTGCATGCGATCTCGCCCACATCCGCGGAACTTCCGGCCGACAGGAGCAAGATAATCAGGAGTTCTGCCGTGTATGCCTTTTTACTCATCGTGCTTTGCTATGCATCACTTGACGGCGCTGCAGGCGCTCAAGAGCGCCGCTGAGTTGCCCGTCCTTTTCGTGATCCACGGCACCGGTCAAACTCATGTTCGGATAGCCGGGTGTATCTTCAATGTAAACATCGGGTGTGATACCCGCCTCGTGAATCGAGTCTCCGGAGGGCGTGTAATACCGCGATGTCGTGAGCTTGATCGCCCGGCCTTTGGACAACGGCATGACGGTTTGTACCAAGCCCTTGCCAAATGTCGGCGTGCCAACGATGACGGCCCGCCCATGATCTTGCAGCGCACCGGCGACGATTTCGGATGCCGACGCAGAACCCTGGTTAACCAGCACGACGATGTCGGCCCCATCGAGCACGTCGCCACGATGAGCTGAGCGCCTGAACCGCGAGTCCGAAGTTCGTCCCTCGGCTGTCACGATGATGCCTGAGTCAAGAAACAGGTCGGTCACATCAACTGCCGCGTCAAGAACGCCGCCCGGGTTGTTGCGTAGATCGAGCACCAGCCCGTCGAGCATTCCGCCCTTGCTGTCCTGCAGATCGTCGATCGCACGACTCAGTTCGCGCGCGGTCGTTTCACTGAACTGGCTGACGCGCACATAGCCGTAACCGGTATTCAGGGTTTCGTGATACACGCTTGCAATGCGAATAATCTCGCGTCGCATTATATGGATTATCGCTTCGTCGCCCCGCAACACAGTTACGCTGATTTTCGAGCCGGCCCGGCCTCGCATCCGATCGATTGTTTCGCGGAGCGTTGCGGTCTCTAATTCTGTGCCGTCTACCGCTATGATCTGATCGCCGCTGCGCATTCCAGACCGCGCCGCTGGCGAGCCGACCAGCGGCGATATGACACGGACAACGCCGTCAACTTCGCTGACCTCGATGCCTATACCGGTGTAGCTGCCGGTCGTGCTGATGCGAATATCACGATATTCGTCAGCATCCAGATATTGAGAGTGCGGATCGAGATCTCCGACCATGCCGCGAATCGCGCTTTCCATCAGTACCGCTTCGTCAACCTGCTCCACGTAATCGCGCTTGATTCGCGCGAGGACTTCTGCAAACAGCCGGGCCCGCTGCCCCGTGAGCCCTTCCGTATCCGGCTGCTGCCTCGTGGCCATCAGGCCACCGCCAAATGACAGGCTCAAGCCCATCACCAGACCAACGGCTATAACCAGAATAGCTCTGGTTTTCAATAACATGCGTGTCTCCTGCCGACCCGGCCGCGAAATCCGGCCGCTCGGGCCTCGTGACGATAGCATAGCGTCAGGAGGCCGCCTACCGGCGCCCGTCACGTTTTAGCGGCCCGGCCGACGCGTGACCCACCGCCCCGGGCTCAGCGGTTTCGTGCCGTACCGCACCTCGAAATACAGGCCGGCTTGTGCCTGCCCGCCGCTGTCGCCGACGGTGGCGATCACATCTCCGGGAGCAACCCAGTCGCCTGTGGTTTTTAAAATCGTTTCGTTGTATCCATACAAGGTCATATAGTTATCGCCGTGATTGACGATAACCAGCAACCCCAGCCCGGCCAGCCAGTCGGCAAAAACCACCCGGCCATGGTAGACGGACCGGACCTCGCTTCCCCGCGGCGCCTCGAGTACCACTCCGTGCCATTTAATCTGGCCGCCGGCTCGCGGCTGCCCGAAATCATGCACCAGCGTTCCGGCGACCGGCCAGGTCAGTCGCCCCTTGTGGTCGGCAAACGGTTCTTCGGAGCTGATCGGATAATCTGACAAAATGCTGGTCAGCTCCGCGATCAGGCGCGACAGGTCCTTTTCTTGTGCCGCCAATCGATCCACCTGCTGACCCTCATCGGCAAGCTTGTTTCGCAGGTTCTCAAGCAGTTTTTGTCGCCGGGCCTGCGCGGCACTCAGCTCTGTCAGTTCCGCGTAGCGCATCCGGGCCAGATCGGCGAGGCGTGCCTCCTCGGCGGCGGTCTGGCTCCGTAGAGATGCGAGCTCGCGGATTGCAGTCGTTACGGTGTTGATGTTTTCGGCCCGATATTCGTTGAGGTATCCGTAGTAGGCCAACAGGCGGCCGAGCGTCGCCGGGTTTCTTTGATTCAGGAGTAATTTTATTTTCTCCTGGCTGCCGCTCATATAGGCCGCGCGAACTTGTTCGGCCAACTCACCGGATTCATCGTCCAGCTCCACCTCACGTGTGAGGAGCTGTGCGTCCAGATCCGCCTTGCGCCTGACGCTATATGCCTGCCGGCGCGCGAGTTCTTTGAGCTGGATGCGCGCCTCCGAGATCAGGATCTCCGCCTCCTGCAGCTGCCCCGTGAGCCTGTCCCGCGTCACGGCCCTGTGGTCCATGCTCTTTTTCAACTCGCTGATGCGCTCGCGCACCTCTTCGAGCTCCCGCTCCTTTACTTTGGCGAGCCCAGTCTGCGGGTCTTGAGCTGCCGCCTGCGCGACGGCAACAAAAATAATAAATAAGGCAGGCTTGAGCAGTTTCATTATTGGGCAGTTTGGTATAATGACGTCTTTGCCACAAGCCGGACGCGACATCTCGCGCCCCAAAAATCATCCATGGACAAATTCCTAGAATTTGCCGGCAACAACACGTTGCTGGTGCTCGCTTTAGTGGTCAGTTTTTTCGTACTGATTTTTTTCGAACTCCGCCGCAAGGCTGGCGGACTCATCGCCGTCGATCCGACTGAAGCTGTCAGGCTGATCAACAACGATGCGCTTATCATCGACTTGCGTAATGCAGAAACCTATTCGCGCGGCCACATAGTCAACGCCAGGAACATTCCCTATGACGAATTCGATGTCAGTCAGGACAAGATTGCCAAGTTGAAGAACAAGTCTATTGTGACGGTATGCGATAGCGGCATAACCTCAAACAAGGCGACCGCGGCGTTGCGTAAATCCGGCTTTGAGAGCGTCTACGGGCTCAAGGGCGGAATGTCAGCCTGGACTCAGGCCGGACTGCCCGTGGTTACTGGCAAAAAGACCAAGAGCAAGAAGTAGAGAATTTTAAAAATGATCGTCGAGCACCGGTTCGGCGTGTGTGTACTCAACTCAGGAAAACGATATGACCGCCAAGAAAAAAGCCGCCAAGAAAAAAGCCGTTAAGAAAAAGAACCTTTCGATAGTAAAAATCTTTCAGAAGGATTTTTCTTTCGAATCCCCGCAGGCGCCGAAAGTATTTAACTCGGGCGAGTGGAAACCGAAGACAAACCTGAATTTGCGCAGCAAACATTCCGTCATCGACGGCGATCTTCACGAAGTCGTGTTGACCATAACCGTTGAAGCCAAGGACGAAGACACAACGCTCTTTCTGGTGGAGCTGCATCAGGCCGGCCTGTTCGAGATAAGCGGCTACGAGGGCGAAGAGTTCGATGCCATTGTCGGCAGTTACTGTCCGAACCTGTTGTTTCCGTACGCACGTGAGTCCATAGCCGCGGCGATCCAGAAAGGTGGGTTCCCGGAGTTCGTTTTGCAACCCATTAACTTTGACTCGCTGTACATGCAGTCCCGGCAGCAGCAAGCCGCGGCTGAGGCCGAGGACTCGGAGAAACACTGATAGCTTCGTCAGCCACAACGAAAATCGCCGTCATTGGCGCCGGGTCCTGGGGAACGGCGTTGGCTTTGCAGCTCGCCCGTTGCGGCAACAGCGTCCGATTGGGGGGGGTGCGCGAACTCGACCTGCTCGAAACCATGGCGGCTGACGGCGAAAACGCTCGCTACCTCCCTGGTATCGCTTTCCCGCCCAACCTGATCGCGAATCCCAGCGTCGAAGAGTGTCTTGACGGCGTGCGCGACATTCTTCTCGTCGTGCCCAGCCACGGTCTGCGTGAAACGCTGACGACTATTAAACCACTACTCGGTCCGTCGTCCCGCGTTTGCTGGGCGACAAAGGGGTTTGAGCTGCACTCCGGCAAGCTGCCGCACCAGGTGGCCGAAGAAGTTCTCGGCTCTGATCGCTCCATGGCGGTCTTGTCCGGCCCCACGTTTGCCAAAGAAGTTGCTGAAGGCTTGCCCACAGCAATGACCATCGCCGCCAACGACAGCGATTTTGCGGGGGCACTTGCCAAAGCACTGTCCAGTGGCAATTTTCGCGCCTACACGTCGGATGACATGATCGGCGTAGAGGTCGGCGGGGCCGTCAAAAATGTGCTGGCCATTGGTGCCGGCATGTCCGATGGTCTGGGTTTCGGCGCGAACACGCGCATCGCCCTGATTACGCGAGGGCTGGTCGAGATGACCCGGCTGGGTGTCGCGCTCGGTGCCAAACAGGAAACCTTCATGGGCTTAGCCGGCATGGGCGATCTTATTTTGACCTGCACCGACAATCTTTCGCGCAATCGCCGCACGGGTCTTGCCATCGCAAGCGGCAAGACCGCAGAAGAGGCGCAGCAGGAAATCCAGCAGGTCGTCGAAGGCGTTCTGGCGGCCGAGGCAGTGAATGAGGTCGCGGAGGAACTCGGCGTCGAAATGCCAATCTGCCACCAGATCTATCGTATTCTTCACAAAGGCGCAGACCCGCGCGAGGCCGTTGGTGCGTTGATGGGTCGCGATCTCAAAGCAGAATAACAACAACACAGGACAGCCCGATGAAGCCAGGCATTCCACTGATGATTCTTCTCACGGTGTCCGCTACTGCCACAGCTCAGCGTACTTTCGATCACGACATCCTGGCTGAAACCTTTGGCTTCGATGAGTCGACGAAAAAAATCGTGGCTCTTGAAGATTTACATCAAGGCTGCCCGGCCCGCGATTGCATTCCTTCCATCGACAATCCGAAATTCGTTGCCGCCGCGAACGCCGCCCACGTGGGGGATGATGCCATCGTTATTGCAGTTTCCTACGGCGGCGAACATCGAGCTTATCCGGCACGCATTCTCGACCATCACGAAATCGTCAATGACACGATTGGCGGGCGGCCCATCGCGATTACCTGGTGCCCGCTTTGTGGTTCAGCGGTCGGCATTCTGCGCGAAGTTGGTGGCAAAATAACCGAGTTTGGCGTCTCGGGGGTGCTCTATAACAGCGACCTGGTGCTCTACGACCGGGCCACCGAAACGCTGTGGGATCAGGTTGAGGCGAAAGGCATCGTCGGCGAGCTGACTGGTGAGAATCTCGAGCTTGTTCCGGTCACGATGACGCGCTGGTCACGGTGGCGTACTGCGCATCCGGATACGCTGGTGCTATCAACCGACACCGGGTTCGACGAGGACTATTCCGTGGATCGCTATTCGAGCTACCGCGACTCATCGGGTCTCATGTTTCCTGTCAGCAGCGAAGATGACCGTATTCACCCCAAGTCGGTCGTTTACGGGTTTGTGCTCAATGGCGACGCTGTCGCCTACACTGACGCATTGCTGCAAGATCGCGGTCGCTACGATCACACCGTCAACGGCGTGGAGCGGACGGTGACGCTTTTCGACGATGGCTCAGTCGCACTGGTCGAGCACGGGACAGGCCGACGCTTTAGGCCGATACGGCTTTACTGGTTTGCCTGGTACACCTTCCACCCGGAAACCGAGCTTATACAATAGCCCTGACTGGCAATTGGCACGATATGGCCTATGATCGCTTGAACAAGAATCAATAACGTTAAGGGGAATATCATGGACCGTCGTAATTTTTGCCGCACTGCGGTAGCCGCCAGCGTTGCGGCCGCAATTCCAATGCTACCGGGTTGCGAGAAGAAAGTGCCTGTAGCGACCGCAGTCGACACCAGCATTCGTGGAATCTCCCTCAACGGCATTGAGATAGAACTCGAAAAAGCCGCAATCAAAGAACTCGGCGAAAGTATGACCGGGCCAGTGCTGTTAACCGGCCATCCTGACTACGATGGTGCACGCAGCATCTGGAACAGCATGCACGACAAGCGCCCGGCGCTGATCGCGCGCTGCATGAGTGCCGAAGACGTCAGCCAGGCGGTCACGTTTGCCCGCGAGCGCGAACTGCTCGTCGCCGTGCGCGGCGGCGGCCACAGCTGGCCCGGAAAGTCCATCTGTGACGACGGGCTCATGATTGACCTTTCTCAGATGAACTCAGTGACAGCCGACGCGGAAACACAAAGAGCCCGGGCCCAGGGCGGCGCGCTGCTAAACGCATTGGATACGGCCACTCTCGAACACGGCCTGGTCACGACGACGGGTGTCGTGTCACACACGGGCGTTGGCGGCTATACGCTGGGTGCTGGTTTTGGACGCCTCAACCGCAAGTACGGCCTAACGATCGATAATCTCACCGGTGCGCAGCTCGTGACTGCGGATGGTCGGATTCGCAATATCAACGCAGAGGAAGAGCCCGATCTGTTCTGGGCTATTCGCGGCGGTGGCGGTAACTTCGGCGTTGCCACCGAGTTCGAATATCAGCTGCATCCGTTCGATCGCAATGTTTTGTCGGGCAGCATCGTCTGGCCAATCGATCAGGTGCGTGACGTGCTTGAGTTTTACGCCGAATGGTCGGCGGGTCTGTCCGATGAACTCTATGCCGGGCCGACGATCGGCACGCTGCCCGAGATCAACCGAGTCATCATGATCGACATCGTCTACAACGGCGATCCGGCTGCCGGCGAGAAAGAAATCGCGCCGATGCGCGCAATCGGCAAGCCGCTTGTTGATGGTGTCATGGTGCAGGACCACATGGTCATGCAAACCGGCCTGGATAATTTGCTCCCGCACGGCGTTCGGTCCTATGCCAAAAACGGCATGATCAAGGAATGGTCACAGGGGCTCGTCGACGCCATTATCGACGCCGACGACCCGCGGCTGTTCCTCGCCAATCATGTCGCCGGTGGCGCGGTGAGCCGTGTCGGCGAGCTGGACACGGCATTCCCGCACCGCAATGCCGAGATTATGCTGGTAATGCTCAGTGCCTGGGGCGATGCCGAACAGGACGACGAGATGATCTCAGCAACGCGCGCCTTGCACGCTGCGATCGCGCCGTTCACGGGCGGCTACTACGACAACATTGATTTCGACGGCGACAAGGCCGCTGGCAATTACGGTCCGGCGCATGCTCGGCTGAGCAAGATTAAAGGTCAGTACGACCCGGGCAACCTGTTCCGGCTCAACAGCAACATCAAGCCGGCGTAAGGGGTCCGGGGGCGCTATCGCCCCTCGACGAACCCGAGCTGCCGCCAGGCTTCGTAAATGATCACGGCGGCGGCATTCGCCAGATTCAGGCTACGGCTGTTTTCCTGCATTGGCAGCCGCAGTCGCTGCGCGGCCGGCAACGCTATGAGCAGTTCGGCCGGTAAGCCGCGCGTTTCCGGGCCAAGCAAAAACGCGTCATTCTCTTCATAGCTCGGCACATCGTGGCGAGTCTTTCCGTGCGTGCTCAACGCGAATACCCGCGGCCGCTCGAGCGCGTCCAGACAGGCATCGAGTGTCTTGTGCGTTGTAACGCGAGCGAACTCACGGTAATCGAGGCCGGCTCGCCGAAGCTTGCGCTCCTCGAGGTCGAATCCCAGCGGTTCTATCAGGTGTAAGGCGACGCCCGTGTTCGCGCACAGGCGAATGATGTTGCCGGTGTTGGGCGGGATTTCCGGTTCGTAAAGAATCAGGCTAAACATTGACGTAGAATGCCGCATCCGATGGCTGACTCACAGAAAAATTCGTTGCACGTCGATTTTTGCGGGCTATCGCTGGATTCGCCGATCGTGCTCCTGTCCGGTTGCGTCGGTTTTGGCGAGGAGTACACGAGGGTCGAAGGGTTTTCGAATCGCGACGCTGGCGCCATTGTGCTCAAGGGAACTACGCTCGAGCCGCGGCTCGGCAATCCGCCGCACCGTGTCTGCGAAACTCCGATGGGCATGCTCAATTCGATCGGATTGCAAAACCCTGGGGTCGACAAGGTTATCAATGACATTCTTCCCGGCCTCGATTTCAGTGAGACCCGTTTTATCGCGAACGTCTGCGGATCAACGATTGACGATTATGCGGCCGTTACCAAGCGCTTTGACGACTCGCCGATCGACGCGATCGAGATCAATATTTCCTGCCCGAACATCAAAGAGGGCGGCGTTCAGTTTGGCAACGTGCCGGAGATGTCGGCGCGCGTCGTAGCCGCCTGTCGCGCCCAGACCAGCAAACCAATAATCACGAAGCTCTCGCCCAACCAAACCGATATTGCCGAGAACGCGCGTCTGTGTATCGATGCCGGCTCCGATGCATTGGCGGTGATCAACACGGTCATGGGCATGGCGATTGACATAGAAAAGCGCGAGCCAATCATCGGCAATGTCCGTGGCGGACTGTCCGGCCCTGCCATAAAACCGCTGGCGTTGCTTATGGTGCGGCAGGTCTATGAGGTTGCCAGGGCACACAACGTGCCGATCATCGGGCAGGGCGGCATTGCCTGCGCCAATGACGCCATCGAGTTTCTGATCGCCGGCGCAGCGACTGTTGGGCTTGGCACCGCTTTGTTTTACGATCCGCTCTTGTGCCCCAAAATAAATGCCGGCATTTCCGAATATCTCATCAAGCACGACATGGCATCCGTAGCCGAGCTAGTCGGGTCTTTGCGCCTTTAGGCGCGCGATAATTAATCCATGTGCAGCGCTTTCATCTTGCGCGTCAACGTATTTCGGCCCCAGCCCAACAGCTTTGCCGCTTCCTGACGATGGCCGCTTGTCTGGCTCATCGCGATTTTTATGAGCGTCTTTTCGAACTCAGGCAGCGCGGTCTCAATTAATGGCCCACTGTCGGAGACGCTGAGCTCGTGCTCCGCCCAGGCCGCCAGGCTGCTGGTCCATTCCTGCGCAGCGCGCCGCGACGATTCCTTCCCACCCAG
>SMVB01153883.1_pt1 | contig 13150 bp, 9 predicted proteins | sample 2456461 | NCBI WGS metagenome assembly SMVB01 (sample SAMN11095934, study PRJNA526329) | marine sediment metagenome | biome: Marine sediment; feature: Surficial sediment; material: Deep marine sediment; isolation source: Hadal surficial sediment | place: Pacific Ocean | collected 2014-05 | depth 0-1...
AGCGACTCGACGAGCGGGCGGGCGGTGCCGTCTTCCTCGACGACCGTCATGCCGTCTTCCGACTCGTCGTCGATCATCCGCCCGTAGCGGCAGCCGGGGATCTTGTCGTGGACGTTCCACGGCGGGCGCTGCGTGTAGACCAAGATGCATCTCGTGCATCTCGCCCTTCCAGCTGAACATCGCCTCCCAGGCGATCAGGGTCAGCCGCCGGTCGATGGCGATCTGGGTGATCTCTTCCTGTTGCACACAGTGGGGCCAGCCCCAGAGGATGCCTCCCTCGCGCATCTCCAGCAGGTCTTCCGACCGTATCCGTTCTCGAAGCGTATCGAGCCGCGCACGGACTGGGGGATGAAGTCGAAGTGGTCGGGGTGGATCGGGAGGCGCTGTTCGTTCTCTTTCCGCGATCGGGCGATCACGCCGAGGCTTAGCATCGGGTCTCCTTCGTCATGGACTCTCCGCTCCCTCTACATGCCGCCACTACGATTGTTGCGGCCAGCACGATGTACCAAGTCGCTCGGGGCATCCCCCTTCCCAGATTCTGAAGTCTACCCCGATCACAACTCGTGTAGGACCCGCGCTGAACCGCGCCGTGTTTATCGGAGAACGCGTTAGGTGAGTGCGATACTCGCAGGTGATTGAATCACGAATGGTGCCGGAGCCGGGAGTCGAACCCGGATGAGCGTTGGCTCGGGGGATTTTAAGTACTCTCGGGAAGAGCGGCGAATCAATCTTTATTTGATTCGTTGCCCTTTCCCGTTTACGAGGAGTACGAGGAGCGCTCTACAGTCCGAGGAGTATGGACACCCAGATGGACACCTGCTCGCCGTTTGCCTCCGGCCGGGTGCTGCACCTGTTTCTTCGTACGCTTTCCCGAACTCGAGTGGAAGCTTTGCCTCCCCGTCGGGCCGGGGTCGAGCTCCGACAACTCGGGACTCTCGCCGATGATGTGCGCCCGTACGCCTCTGATCACGTTTTCGCTGGGTATTGCGGAGAATAGGGGCTTTAATCTCCGCAACTAAAGCGGATTTTACTTGCAAGACCCAAGAACAAGCGCTAATTTACGCACATTCTGCGGAGGTTAAGTGTGTATTTGTGGGAAAAGCCGGGGTGGCCGTTACTCACCTGGGACGAGCAGGGCCTATCCACGCTGCTCGCGTCGGTGTCGCGCCAGCAGGGTCGTCTACTGGGAAGGATGGAGGCACTCGGTTTCGATCTGCGTGACGAAGCCCATCTCCACACCCTGACCGAGGACGTGGTCAAGTCGAGCGAGATCGAGGGCGAGGAACTCGATCGTGACCAGGTCCGATCGTCTATCGCCAGGCGACTAGGCTTAGATATCGGCGGGCTCGTCCCCGCCGACCGAGATGTCGAGGGCGTCGTCGATATGATGATCGATGCGACCGGCAGCTTCGACAAACCTCTGACCGAGGAACGCCTGTTCGCATGGCACGCGTCGCTCTTTCCGACTGGTCGTAGCGGAATGCGTAGGATCATCGTTGCCAAGTGGCGCGATGATCGCGACGGCCCAATGCAAGTGGTCTCCGGCGCGATCGGTCGCGAGAAGGTCCACTACGAAGCACCACCCGCGGAGCGACTCCCCGAAGAGATGACGAGATTCTTGCACTGGTTCGAGAAGCCTGGTGATATCGACCCGCTTCTCACGGCCGGGCTCGCGCACCTTTGGTTCGTGACGATCCATCCGTTCGACGACGGCAACGGACGGATTGCTCGCGCGATCACCGACATGGTGCTGTCGCGTTCGGAATCGAGCCGCCGTCGCTTCTACAGCATGTCCGCGCAGATCCGCCGCGAACGACGAGCGTACTACGCGACGCTCGAATCAACGCAGAAGGGCAGCGTAGATGTTACGCGATGGCAGACGTGGTTTCTGAGTTGCCTCCTGCGAGCGATCGAAGGCGCCCATGGCACACTGAGATCCGTTCTTGAAAAAGCGCGCTTTTGGGAGCGCTTCGCCACGGAGCCGTTGAACGAACGTCAGATCGCCATCCTGAACAAATTGCTGGACGGCATAGACGGCAAGCTCACAACGTCCAAGTGGGCAAAGATGGCCGAGTGCTCACAGGACACCGCATACCGCGACATCCTCGATCTGGTCCGGCGCGGCGCCCTGCAGAAGGACGCCGGCGGCGGGCGCAGCACCAGTTACTCACTTGCCTGGCACAGCCCGGACTAGGGTTGCCTTGCAGGCGCTCTATGCCGTGGCTGTCCGATCTCCCGTTCACCGTTCGGCTTCACGAACCCGGCCAGGATCTGTCGGCCATCGGGACTCCAATCCCGGGGCGCGATGTACTCCAAGCCGTCCCCGCGCACGAGCAACCTAAGGGCCGAACCGTCGATTTCGAGGAGGCGCAGATCGTAGACGCCGTCTTCTCGGCGCCACGCGTAGGCCACGCTGACACCGTCCGGACTGATCAGCGAGTACTCGGCCCACTCGGATGACTCGAGCCACGATCCCTTGGCCGTGAGATGCCGGTCCTCTCCGCTGTCAAGATCGCGGAGCGCCAAGTCGCCGGTGCTCCAGTCAACGTAGGTGAGGTAGCGACCGTCCGGCGAGACATCGCCCATGACATCCAACTCGGCTATCTTGACCGGGCGCACCGGAACCTCGGAAGGCCGGTCGCAGCCGAGACACAGGATCACCGAGCAGCCGAAGATTGCTACGCGAAAGCGCTGGGGAAGCATCGGAGATTCCTATCGTAGTGGACGGCTGCCGACCCTCTCCATGAAACGGTCGTGCAACAGCACCCGTCGAAACCTGGCCCTACCCAATACGACTCGTTTACCTGTTGATTTCTGACGTGTCCCTACCAATAACCTCGTCCGGCGTGTGGATGCTCGCACATGAGCCGCCCCGCGTATACTCCGGGACCGACTCCCATCTATTAGAGGATAAGAGGTGCCGATGTTCCTTCTGCGGCTCATCTGGGTCTTTGTCCGCGCCCTATTCGCCAAGAGGGCCGACCTGGTTGCAGAGAATCTGGCGCTCCGCCAGCAGCTCATCGTCCTCCACAGAAAGACCAAACGCCCACGGCTGAAAACCAAGGACCGCGTCTTCTGGCTTTGGCTGGCCCGGTCACTCGAAACCACCGAGCCCGGGTTGGCGGGCGTTCCTCGATAATCATCTGAAAGACTTGGTCGCCATCGACTTCTTCACCGTGCCCACCGTGACGTTCCGCGTTCTGTTCGTGTTCCTCGTGCTCGCCCACGACCGGCGGCGCATCGTTCACTTCAACGTCACCGAGCATCCCTCCGCTGAATGGACCGGACGACAACTCATCGAAGCGTTCCCATGGGATACAGCACCTCGGTATTTGATCCGTGATCGCGACGGCATCTACGGCCGAGACTTCGGGCGTCGCGTCAAGACGCTCGGCATCAAACAGGTTCTCAGTGCACCACGTTCGCCATGGCAGAATCCGTATGTCGAACGCGTCATCGGTTCCATCAGGCGGGAATGCCTTGACCACGTCGTGGTCTTCAACGAGATCCATCTGCGAAGAATTCTGCGCGGTTACGTTTGCTACTACCACGCTTCGCGCACGCACCTTGCGCTTGGCAAGGATGCGCCGGACCTCAGAGAAGTGCAGCCTCCGGAGCTTGGCAGAATCGTTGAGTTCCCTGAGGTTGGCGGCCTCCACCACCGATACTCGCGGCGGGCGGCCTAGCCATCCTGCGGTCGGATGCCTCTTTACTGGGGATCGGTGCGCCTGGGCAGGGCCTCTCACCCCTCTCCGTGTGTTCCTTCGACGCGGTTTTGGCTTCATTGACCCTGCTCATCACTTCACGAGCAGGAGATTCGTCGTCGGGACCCGGGCGATCGAGCTGGATCTCGTTTCTGGTATGGACAGATCAGAGAGCCGATCCACCACACTCGGTGATTGCCGTCACCAGATAAAATAGCGGGGATCCCGCGTTGATCGCGCCCGGATCGAGGAACTGGATGCCGGGAGCGGCCGGGATTTCATCGCTGACACCGGAATGCAACGCAGCCCCCCAGGTCGTGCGATCCGGGTTGCCGTCGCGGTAGACGTTCCAGAGCGTGGCGCCACCGGGATCGTCCCAGGTCAACAGCACGTCGTCCGTCTGCCGGTTCAGTAGCAGTTGGGTCGGATCGCCGGGCACCGGGCACAGCTTGGCGGCGACGCGGAAACCGATGTTGGCGGCCTCGGCCAGCATGTTCAGGCTGCCGGAAAAACCGGACGGGCTGGATGCCAGGATCTCGACGTTGGCAAAATCGCCACCGCGCAGTCGCCGCGTCGGTAACGGGTCCGGTTGGTCCGGAGGGTCCGCCGGTATCGGCGTACCGAGAGTCTCGGTCGGTTCGTTGACGTTGCCCGCCAGGTCGGCCACGCCCCACGCATTCGACGCCATCGTGCCGCCGACCGTGGTCACGTTGCCGTTCTCTCCGTTCCAGTCCGCGCCCCTGTCGAGGTTCGCCACGTTAGGCCCGGGGTTGGCCACGTCGCCGATCACGGTGGAGGTCGCCTTGATGGGGACGCTGTCCGACCGGGTAGGATAGAGCCAATAGTCGACCGTTCCCCCGCCGTCTGCGCCGGAGTCGAACGGATCGTAGTAGGCCGCCTTGTACCACTCGTCGTGGGTTGGAATGAAGTACCGCGCGCTCGGCTTGCGGACGATCAAATCGCCCGATAGGGAAAGATCGTAAACACCATCCTCGGTCGTCGAAGGTCCCTGGGCACCGGTCGGCTTGCCGTTGTGCAACCAGTTGCAGTAACGCGCCGAGTCCCACCAGGAAACGCCGTTGACCGGTTTGTTGGCGAACTCAGGCTTGATCGAGTAGGTGAAGCTTCCGGGCGCGCCGCTTTGCAGGAGTCCGCCGCGGTCGCTGTCCGTCATGATGTTGAAGTTGAACAACCCGTTGGGGTCCGCCGCCGCGACGGCGTCGAGCATCTCAAGATACTCCGTGTTGGTGATCTCGTAGACGGTCATGCGATACGTGTCGGCTACCGAGCCGAGACCGTTGCCGTCGGCCGGATTGTCCGGCTGATCGATCGTGGCCATCAGCAGGCCGCTCGCGGGATCGATCGCCACCATCGCGGTGCCCAGCAGAACGTGACCGCCGGGCGGCACGCTCCACAGATCTCTCGCGACGAACGCGTTGCCGTCCGGTTCAAGGAGGATCAACTCCCTTTCGGCCGCCGCCGCCGGGGCCGCCAGAATCGTCGATATCATCAATACCCTCGCGCAATGCATCATGAGACTGCCTCTCCCTGAACAAAGCGGAGCAAGACTACTCGGAACCGACGGTCGCCAGGAGCACCGCCTCGGCACCACCCGCAAGTGACGCACGGAACGCGATCGAGTCGCTGGAGTTCAGTGCATTGGGCTTCCCGTCAGCGCCCCCAGAGCTACCCGTGGTGGTCAGCATGTGCAGGTTGGTCATGGTGAGCCCGAGGCTGGCATCGGACTCGTCGATAACGCGCACCAGGTCAGTGCCGTCATGGAGATACAAGCCCTCGTCGCCTACTCCCCCGGAGTAGCGCGCGGTGAAGGCCACGTGCCCTGAGGCCGTAACGGAAACGCTCCCGACAGCGAAGAACGTAGCGCCCGGTTGCCCCGGCACGGAATCGGCGAGATCGAGGATCGCTGTGAGCGCACCTCCGGCAGCAAGAAACACACCACTCCCACCGGTGAACGTCGCACTGAAAACTACGTCGCCGGAGGCGTTGAGAGCGGGTACGCCCAGGGTGAGGAACGACGCGCCGGGCCGGCCGGGGACCGCGAAGGAGCCCGAGTTGTCCAGGACCCGCGTGAGCGGGCCGACACCATCGCCGAGATAGATCCCCTGGTCGCCAGTACCGTTGGTGAACGAAGCGTGGAAAGCAACGGCGCCGGTGTCATTCATTGAGGGAGAGCCGTCGATCACGGAAAAGCTTGCCGTAATGGCCTGCCCTGGCGGAACGAGGCTGCCATCAGCCACCCGTAACAGCGTGCCGCTGGCACGAACGAAACGGTACATGCCGTGACCACCGACGCCGTATTCCGCGTGCATGGCCACGTCGCCCCCGGCATTCATCGACATGAACAGGTCGAATCCTACGAACGAGGATCCCGCCTGGCCCGGAGGTGAGATCGTGTCGTCGGCAACCCGAACGATTCCGCTGGCGCTGTCGCCCAGGTAGACGCCTTCGTGATCGATGAAGACAGCGTCGTCGTAGTGGGCGGCCGTTACACCGAAATCGTTGTCCGACAGCAGCGGCAGCACGCCGGCGCTGAACGGGAAGACGGTGAAACCCTGTGCTGCCGGCTGGCCGGGGACCGACTGCAACGGGTTGTCGTCGAAGATCACCGCCTCGCCTGGATCGGTGAACACGTAGAGTCCCTGGCTGTTGTCACCGAAGGAGAAGTTGCCGTGGAAGAACACGTGACCGGCTTCGTTGAGAAGCGGCGGGCTAAATCCTGTCCAACTGGTGGCCCCGCTCTGGCCCGGCGGCGAGAAATCGAAGCTGTCGTCGACGGTGCGCTGCAATGTCTCGGCCACGGGATCCCAGGTGTAGATGCCTTCGTTTCCGGATAGCGGTCCGTCGAAGTTCCCCTTGAAGACCACCTGCCCCGCGTCGTTGAGGTCCGGATCGGTAAACGTCGTAAAGCTCTCTCCCATCCGCTGCGGCGGCTCGTCTCCCGATTGGGCGAGAATCTGCACGTCGTAACTGAGCGACGAGACCGCGGGACAGGCACTGCCCGACGCTTCGATCTCGGCGTCTCGCAGGCCGGACTGCGAAATGGATCCGGTTTCGTAGGTCCCTCCTCCGCAATCCGCGCCACGGACGAGAAACCAGAACGCATCGCCGGCAGCTGGATCGCCCGCGAAGGTCACGGAGTTTGTCGGCTCGTCGTCGGCAATGCACTCCGCCGTGGCCTGGCTAAAGTCGCCGCCGCTGGCTCGCAACACGGAAAGTTCCCCACGAACGACGTCGTACGTCGTGGTGTCAGGTAGTACCGTCCAGTCGAGGACCACATCCGGGCCGAGCTTGTTCAGCGAAAGGTCAGGGACTCCGGTTGGCACGACACAGGATCCGGATGTTACTCGCAGGACACGAAAACCCACCACCGGCCGCGTCGTGCCCGGACCGATGTCACCACGATTGGCGCTGGCAACCTGACGCACGTTCGATCGATAGCTGCCCCCGACTATCGCGTGATCCGGCGTCAGGCTGTCCGTTATGGTCACCTGATCGTTGAGCAGTTCCCAGACATTTCCCGACATGTCGAAGATGCCGTAGCGATTGTTGTTCGGGTTGGTCTGAAACACGCCGCCGTGGTTCGTTCCGTCGTAGTAGCCGACCGGGGTCGTGGCGTAAACCGCCGGGTCCGGGTCGTCGAACGGATCGCCGCTGTCGCGAAAGTTGGCGTCGAGGTTGGTCAACGGATCCCGCCCATACGCGTGGATCCAATGATCCGCGGGCACGACGTGCTCTTCGAAGCTGCCCGCGAATGCCACGCGCGGCGCGTCAGGCGCGTCAGGATCGAACGAGGCCGCCTTGTACCATTCGTTGAACGGTCTCGGAACCGCATTGACGCTACCGACCGCCGTCCCTCCCTGGTCCATCGGCAGTCGGTATCCGCGGCAGTCGTTGACCAGTGCGGCACGCTCTGCATCGTTCAGGTCGCGAACTGCGTTGGTCGTGGCCTGTGTTCCGCCGATCTCGCTGCCGATCGTCCGCGGAAACCAGTCCAACTCCGATTCCCCTTCGATGTAACATCTCTCGGTCAAGCCGATCCCGTGATCGATGGTAAGCCAGTTACTGAATTTTACCGCACCGATCCAACTCACGCCGACGATCGCATGGTTACGTTTGCCGGCAACGGAACTGTAGCGCAGCCCCACGGGGTTGGCCGGCGTGTAGACAAGCAGGCTTCGTGAAATATCGAAGATGGCGTCGCTGTCACTCGAGTCACCGACGATGAGGCCAACGTCGCCACTAAAAGGCGAGAGTCGGAAGAGCATGTTTGCGCCGCGCTCGTCGCCGAAGCCGGGGTTCTGGATTTCGTTGTGGAACTCGGCATCGTTGAGGAAAGCCGCGAACCGGGTGTTGTCGATTTCGAAGACACCCATCTCGTAGTCATAGGCCGGCCCACCGGGCTGCTCGTCTGTTGCGGATACCGTGACCATCTCCACGGAGAACAACTGCGCGTGGGTCGTCGTCGCGAGGAGTAACCACAGGCCCACCATCCAGAATGTTGGGATACTCATTGGAAGACCCTTATGGAGATGGAACGCCTGGAGGCGTTTGTTTGTATACCTTCATTCAGAGACTCGGTCAACGGTGTTTGAGTTCTCGCTTCAACGCCTCTCGCAGCTTCGGCAGGTGGCGGTAACCGACCACCTTTCGCAGGCGCGGCTCGATGTCGACGAGCGCGGTTATCAACCAGTGTTGGCGTTGGCTCGAGTTCTTCCAGTGGTCGATCTTGGCGCAGCGTTCCTCAACCAGAGCATTGACGGACTCGAGACAGTTGGTCGTCTTAAACGAGCGTCCAAGCACGGCGTAGACGCCGAGTCGATGCAAGGTCAATGTTTCTTTCAGGCCTTCCGCCAGGCTGCCAGCTGTACATGCACCTGAGTCCGGCGGCGTTGGAAGACGCAATCCGACTCCTCGATGGAGACGGACACGGCATGAACCGTGGAGAGATAGTGGAGGCTGCGGGAACGGAGAACCCAAGTCATTGATGTGACTCGGGTTCAATGGTGGAGGCGGCGGGAATCGAACCCGCGTCCGCAGGAATCGTCGGGTTCGCTTGGTGCCGGAGACAGGACTCGAACCTGTACTCCCTTGCGGGAAGAGGATTTTAAGTCCTTCGCGTATGGGGGTCGAAAGCGAGACTATAGACATACATCGTACAAGAGAAGCAACTTAGATGGGCTTAGCCGGTAGGCCGTTTTGTCGTTGGTTGACGATGGTTGACGATAGTTCCGACACAGTTGTGACACAGTCGACCAGCGCTGGAACGTGCCTAAAATATCCGGGAGCGATTTAATCCTACGAGGCAGTCAAGCGATACGCCTACCTGAACTCCCAGTCTAAGAAGGGCGGCTGTCTTGGGGTGCGGATCCCGTAGGATTGAGCGGTCGGTTTGTTCGGGCCGGGGTGAATTCAGGTGACATATCACCTATTCCCGGACGCTGGGATCTCGAAAACGTGGATAGAATCGACTACCCACAGTGCCGTCGTATCAAAGCTGCTTGGCAACATCGCTGACTTTGAGGAAGAAGTCTCCGTACAGTTCACCCGTTACTCTTACCTGACGAAAATGGTAGCGTCCACCGTTGAAGAGAACCTGCCCACTCTCGGTGAGCAAGTGCGTCACGAGTCGACTCGAAATGACGGTCGGCCGAATAAATGAACAGCACGGCAACGGACAACTCCAATGGCGCTAATCGGAGAGGGCCTTCTCCCGGCTGCGCACGTGCTCTTCTTCCCGGGCGATGATCATTTTGTACGCCATATGGTACTTCATGATGTTGCTGACGTACTGGACGGTCTCGCGTCCGATCTCCTTGGCCGCAACGACCTCGACGTTGCGGAACCACACGTTGGGGTCGAGCCCCAGCTTCGCCGCCTTCCGACGCATGCGCTGCAGGCGTGTGGGACCCGCGTTGTAGGCGGCGAGCGAGAAGTGGACCCGGTCGTCCTCCGAGATTCCCTCGTCGCTGAAGTAGTGCGTTCGCAGAAAGTGCAAGTACTTCACGCCGGCGTGGACGTTAGCCTCCAGTTCCTCGACGTTGGGGATGCCGACCTGCGGACCGGCCGCGGTGCTCGGCAGCAGTTGCATCACACCGATCGCGCCCGCCGAGCTGCGCGCACTCTGGTCGAGGCGCGATTCCTGGTAACCCTGTGCCGCGACCATCAGGTAGTCGAAGTCGTACTCGCCGGCGTAGCGCTTGAACAGGTCGATCGTGCCCCGGAATCGACCGAAATCATCTCCGGCCAGCGCGTTGTGGACCCACCTCGTCTGCTTGAGGTAACGGTTCAGGAGTACGTTGCCGAACAGCGTGCCCCGTTTGTGGGTCCGCACGAACTCGTTGATGACTTCCGCCAACTGCGGGCTGTCCTTGCGGAACGCCCAGGCGATTTCGCCGCCTGTGTTGAGCGCCAGGTCCTCACGAACCTCGATGTTCTCGAAGACACGGTCCCAGAAACGCGCTTTGTGGCTGTCGACGATCGCCAGCGGAAGCAACCCGCCCTGAACCATCTCGATCAGGTCGTTGTCCTGCAGGGTCTCGGGGGCGGGCACGAGATCGACCAGCGGCTTGCCCTCGGACTGCAGTCGCTCGTTGAGCCGCTCGAGGCTCTCCCAGTAGCTGCTCGAGCGACGCACGTGGACCTTCAGTCCGCCCAGGTCTTCGACAGTCTCCAGTGGGGGCGCGGCCGATCCGGTGACGACGATCTCACTAACGTCGTCGATAAAAGGGTTGGAGAACTCGACATGCTCGAGCCGGTCTGGCGTGATCGTCAGGTTGGCGCCGGCGATATCGCCATAGCCCTGGACCAGCGCGGGGATCAGCTCGTCCCGATGCACCGGGATGATCAACACGTGGACCTTGAGGTGGCGCGTGCCCAGCTTCTTGTTGAGTTGTTCTTCGAACGCTTGTACAGCCTCGTAGGTGAGGCCGCGTTCCTGGACCCCGTCGAGAAAATAGCCTCCCAGCTGGTAGACCGTCAGAAATCGGATGTAGCGTCGCTCGACCATCCCATCGAGATCGGCGAACCTCGGTTCGACGAGATCGGTCAACTCCGGCGGCAGGCCCTGCTCGGCGGGAGAGAGGACCGGCTGCATCGGGGGCGGTTGTTGCGGTTCGGGTACCGGCGCCGGAACCGGCGCTTCCTCGACCTTCGGCGCGTCCGCTCCGCCACTGCACCCGGCCAAGGCGAGCGCGGCAGCCACGGCGAGCAGCGCCCAAGCCGACCTGAGTCCCGTGTTCTGCATCGACCGGGAGAATAACTGTTATGGCGGTAACTTCACATAGAATTGGGCGATCGGTCTGTGTTTGGGGTGCTGATCCCTTAGGATTGGCGTACTTGCACGGGGATGAGTGAGTAGACTGTGAGACCAACGAATCCGAGGGGGTAGGAGCCGAAAAACCGGGGGCCTACGACCTTATCACCGTCGTCGTAGTGCTGTATCGAGGGCGCGCTCCGTCTCCTAGCGCGAATGTCCCTTGCAGTCGACCGGTCACCTTCCGGTCACTCTCTGCTTCACCTTTCCCAGTTGCAATCACTGACGTGCTCATTGGACGTTGCAGAATCGCGCTATGTCCCAGTTCTGCCCCAGGTTTGCCCTGATCGCGCTAACCGCGTGTCGCTCGATGTCGTCGTAAGTCGTTGAAAACAAATGGTGCCGGAGCCGGGATTCGAACCCGGATGAGCGTTGGCTCGGGGGATTTTAAGTCCTTCGCGTATGGGGGTCTAGAGCGAGACTATAGACATACATCGTACAAAAGACGCGACTTAGATGGGGTTCACCGGTCGGCTGTTTTGTCGTTGATTGACGATGGTTGACGATAGTTCTGACACAGTTGTGACACAGTTTGACCGTTCCTAATAAAAGGGTCATGAGGAGTGCTCTACAGTCCGAGGAGTATGGACACCAGGTGGGCACCTGATCCGACCGGCCTTCACTCAGGGTGGCGACTCAACGTTGATCTGATTCGTTGCCCCGCTATTGCTTCATATACACCGTGCGTGTTGGGAACGGGATCTCGATACCATTTTTCTTCAGAGTATTGTAGATCAGCTCCGTCATTTCCAACTTCTTCGCAAATTGTTTCCCATAATCATCCACCCACACCCGGCCACACATGTCGAGGGAGAACTCGCCCATATTCAAAAAGAGCACCTGGGGTCCAGGCTCTTTCAGAATGTCGTCCAGCTGGCTTATCGCATCCAAAATAACTCCTTTGACCTCGCTCACGTCACTGCCGTAGGCTACCCCGAAATTCACGCCGACCCGGATAGTCGCGTCGGGTTTGGTGTAGTTTTTGATCCGTGCATTGGCTAGTTGCGAATTGGGAAGGGAGATCACTTCGTTGTCGTAGGTCTGCATCAAGGTGGTGCGAAGACCAATGTCCAGCAGCACTCCCACTTCCCCGCTCTCGAGTTGGACCTTGTCACCCACATTGACAGAACGATCCAATATGAGCTGAATGCCGGAGAAAATATTGGCCAGGCTGCTGTTCAAGGCCAAGGCGATAGCCAGACCGCCAATACCGAGGGCGCCCAAAAGAGCGCCGATTTGGACTTCCCATTTCGCCAGAATAATCAGAACCCCAAGAATGGCAACGCTCATCTTTAGGACCTTGCGCAAGAGAGGCAGCAGGCCTTTGTCCAGGCTAGATGCGGTTCGTTCTTTCCAGGTCTCTTCCAGCGATTTGGACATGTCGTCAATCAGACTGATTGCACCGCGCATCAGCAGCACAGCAAGGAAAGAAAACAGTATCCGCTCGGGAATGGAGGTCCGCAGAGCCAGAGGCGTGACGGCCGCCATCAGACCGATGACCGGGATCGAATAGGTCACGACGTTCTTGACCGCTCGGACCAGGATATCATCCAACGGGGTCTTGGTCTTTCGGGCCATCCGGAGGAAGACAACTCGTAGGCTCCAGCGCACGACAACGGTCAACACCAGTGAAAGGATGAAGATCCCCAGGGACTGAATCCAAGGGGTTTCAAGATAGGGGCTTAGCGAGTCGGCAAAAGCGTCCATGGTAATCCTCCTCTAGGTGGCTAGGAAATCGTATCGAACCGCGCTGGGCTTTTCGGTGAGCCTACCACGTGAGTCGGTACTCGCAGGCGTAGTGTCCAAATACTCGGCCGAACCTGAATCCGGGCGATTCTAGCCCGGCGACCGTCACGCGGATAGCTGTCGATCAGTCCTCGATCTGGCTACGATCGCTGGATGGCAACGGTGCTCTATCCCTGGCAGATCCTCGTGGCCGCGATGGCCGGATGGATCACGCGCCAACAAGACGCAGTCATCGATTATCTTCGAGAAGAGAACCGTGTCCTGAAGGAGCAGCTCGGGCGCAAGAGACTTCGACTGACCGACGCGCAGCGGCGACGGCTTGCTGTGCGCGGCAAAGCAATCGGCCGACGGGCGCTCACCGAGGTCG
>SMVB01328928.1_pt1 | contig 13146 bp, 12 predicted proteins | sample 2456461 | NCBI WGS metagenome assembly SMVB01 (sample SAMN11095934, study PRJNA526329) | marine sediment metagenome | biome: Marine sediment; feature: Surficial sediment; material: Deep marine sediment; isolation source: Hadal surficial sediment | place: Pacific Ocean | collected 2014-05 | depth...
TAACAAAAGAACTTTTTACAAATAATATTGACTTTTCAGAAAATAAACAACTGAATATCAAAAAAGAAAAAACAGGAAAGTTTACTGTCGAAACTAAAGAAAATTACCTTCAAGTTATCCCCGGAAAGTTTACGGTTATGAGTTGGAATATTTGGCATGGCGCACGTCATAACGGTATTGAAAAAGGAATTAAACAAGCCATTATAGCAATTAAAACATCGGGAGCAGATTTGATTTGTATGCAAGAAACCTATGGATCAGGACCTGCAATTTCAGATGCATTGGGAACTTTGTTTTATTACCGAAGTTCTAATTTGTCTGTACATTCAAAATATCCAATTGTTGATACTTATGATTTATATCAACCATTTAGGTTTGGTGGAGTACGCGTTCAAATGGGAGATCAGTTATTAGATGTTTTTTCTTTATGGATTCATTATTTACCTACAATTTCTAAATTATATCCTACCGAACCCGTTTCAAAAATTCTATCTGAAGAGAATAAAACGAGAGGAAAAGAAATGAAAGAAATTCTGGAGTCGTTAAAAAATGCATCAATAGATGGAAAAGATGTTCCGATGATTATTGGTGGCGATTTTAATAGTCCTTCGCATTTAGATTGGGGCGATGATATGAAACCTTTCCATCACGATTATATCATTAAATGGCCAGTAAGTGAATCTATGGCGGAAGCAGGCTTTACAGATTCTTTTCGAGAAATGGCTCCTGTTCCAAAATATAGTTTGGGTTTAACTTGGTCTCCCAGATTTCATGAATCGTTGCAAATGCGTATAGATTACTTGTATTATAAAGGGAATTTGAATTGTGTAGACTCGTATGTTAAAGGCTATACAGATTCAGAATGGCCAAGCGATCACGCCGCAATTGTGGCCAAATACAGATTTAAATAAAATTTAGATACATTTCTTAATACGAATTGTAGTAATCATGGCTTCAAAAGGCCAAACTTAGGTAAATCAGCAACTGAAGGAATAAGATTTACAAATTTTTATGCATAAAAACGGTGAACTGGAAGCAATACGTTTGGGTAAATGGAAATTACATATTTCCAAGAGCAAAGGATGGAATGAACAAAATAATGGAAAATTCCAGGAGTCTTTATATAATTTAGATACAGATATAGGTGAAAAAATGAATCTAATTAGTCAATATCCTGAAATTGCAGAGAAATTGAAGATTCAACTTCAAAATTTTGACCCAAAATAAATCAAGACCTATATAATAATTATTGCTTACCACTTAAGACTAAAAGAGGAACCTTACAATCAAACTCCGACTTTGAAATGGTGTTTTTCTCTAATAGTTTCTTGAAAAATCCTCTTTTTCTTCTAAAAACGCAAAGCATATCAGGGTTTTTAGTTAAAAAATGAGTTAATACACCTTGATAAGTGGTAGCATTTTCAGTAACCGTTAATGAGGATTGGATTTCCTTTAATTGTTGATCTAACACTAAATCTTCTTCAGTATGTCCTGGTGTTTTTACTAAAAGTAAGTTTACTTTAGCATTGAAAATTTCAACAAAAGCCTTTAGAGGCTTTAAAACATCTTGTTTTTTTATGATACCAGATCTAAATGCGGTTAAAATATTTGAAACAGGTTTAAATGAGTAACCCTCAGGAACAATAAGAGCAGGTATTTCGGTTTGCTTAATAATACTTCCTGATGTATTTCCAAGGAATACAGTTTCGTCAACTGAGTTACTTCTTGGGCCTAATATTATGAAATCGATTCCTAATTTTTTGTCGATACTTTTGATGCTATCAATAGCATTTCCTTTTGCCGAAATCATTTTTACAGAAACACTTTTTCTGTCTGTTGAATTTATAACCGTACGAACATATAAACTTGTTTCGCGTTGAATAATTTCATCAAGATTTATAATCGTTCCAGCCTTACCTACAACGTTATAAGCTCTATATACATAAATGTCAGCTTTTATTAATTCAGCAAAATCAATAGCATATTGCAACGTATTTTTAGCGTTTTCAGAAGAGCCAATAGGAACGAGTATGTTTTTCATAAATTGATAATTTTGTGCAAAAATAAACATTTTTTACAATATATTTTTGATTTAATTAATTACTATTTTTGTTTTAACTTGAGTGATTTGTTACAAATGTTACAAATGTTCTTTTATAAATTTACTTTCTTTGCACCTAAACTACTAAAATGATGGATTTTATTTTTGAACCTTGGCCATGGTATATTTCTGGACCTTTAATTGCTTTTATTATGTTTTTGTTATTAATGGTTGATAAAAACTTTGGAATGTCTTCTAACTTAAGAACACTTTGTACTATTTGTGGTGCGGGAAATAAAGTAAGTTTCTTTAAGTTTGATTGGAAAACTCAGCGTTGGAATTTGATGGTTGTTTTAGGAGCAATAATTGGAGGGTATATTGCATCAACATTTTTATCTACGAGTGATGCTGTTATTCTTAATGAAGAGGTTGTAGTAAAATTACACGCTCTAGGTTTTGAAAGTGCAGGAAAGGCATATTTGCCAACAGAGTTATTTGATATCAGTTCGTTTATGAATATAAAAAGTTTGGCGGTTTTAATTATTGGTGGGTTTTTAGTTGGTTTTGGAGCTCGATATGCTGGTGGTTGTACATCAGGTCATGCTATTTCAGGTTTAAGCAATTTACAATTACCATCATTAATTGCAGTTGTTGGTTTTTTTATTGGTGGTTTATTAATGATTCATGTAATATTCCCTTTAATTTTTTAAGATATGAGAAGTTTTATTTATTTACTAATAGGTGTTTTATTTGGAATTACAATGTATAAATCTGAAGCAGCTTCATGGTTTCGAATCTATGAAATGTTTGAATTTAAAGCGTTCCATATGTATGGAATAATTGGTTCTGCTGTAATATTGGGTATATTGGTAGTTCAATTGATAAAACGATTTAAGATAAAATCATTTTATGGCGAACAAATTATTTTTACACCAAAAGAAAAAAGTATCAAACGTTATATAATTGGAGGCATCATTTTCGGATTGGGTTGGGCACTTGCTGGTGCATGCCCTGGACCAATGTTTACTCTAGTCGGTGCAGGGTTTTCATCTATATTAATAGTTATTGCTGCTGCAATGTTTGGGACTTATTTGTATGGTGTTTTAAAGGATAAATTACCCCATTAATTTTAAGTTGTTATTTAACAGATTTGTAGAGGTTTCTTCCTGCTTTTATTATTAATTTTACATTATGATTGACGAGATTAAAATAAATTATGGGCATCTTTTTGAAAAAGAATTACTACAAGAAATAAATAACGTAGGTGTTTTTAAAGAAGTTTCAGAAGGTTTTATATTTATTGAGATAGGTGAGTATGCAAAATCAATGCCATTACTTTTTAGTGGTGCAATAAAAATATTACGTCAAGACGATGATGGTAATGAATTGCTATTGTATTTTTTAGAAAAAGGAGATACTTGTGCAATGACACTTTCTTGCTGTATTGGGCGATCAAAAAGTGAAATTAGAGCAGTAGCAGTTGTGGATACCAAGTTGATTGTGATTCCAATTCAAAAAATGGAAGAATGGACAAGTAAATATAAAACTTGGCGAAATTTTGTATTTAAAAGTTACCATAATAGATTGATGGAACTGCTAGAGACGATAGATAATATTGCCTTTCTAAAAATGGATGAGCGTTTATTAAAATACCTCTTTGATAAAGTTAAAGTTACTAACAACTCTATTATTAATAGTACACACCAACAGATTGCATATGATTTAAATACATCAAGAGTTGTAATTTCACGTTTGTTAAAAACGCTAGAAAACAAGAAAATAATTAAACTTCATAGAAATAAGATTGAACTTATTGACTCAAAATAATGCATGTAACAAATGTTACCAATTTTAACTTAAATATGATGTTATTTTGTATCATTAAATATTGATAATATATGGAGGTAACGCAAGTTTTGGGATATATTGGTGCTTTGATAATTGGAGTTGTGTTGGGCTTAATTGGTGGAGGTGGATCTATACTAACAGTACCTGTTTTAGTTTATTTGTTGCATATAAACCCTGTAACAGCTACAGCATATTCGCTTTTTGTAGTTGGTACATCTTCATTAGTTGGAACCCTAAAAAATATTAAAAGTAAAAAGGTTGATTTTAAAACAGCCATAATATTTGCAATTCCAGCATTTATAGCCGTTTATTTAACTCGGAAATTTGTTGTTCCCGCCATACCAGAAAATATATATACAATTGGAGATTTTTTAATCACCAAAGATATTGCAATTATGATATTTTTTGCGATGATAATGTTACTATCATCTGTATCAATGATTAAAGGTAAATGTGTAAATTGTAATGATGAAGATGTAGAAGTAAATTACAATATTCCTCTAATTATTATTGAAGGATTAGTTGTTGGTTTGATAACAGGTTTAGTTGGTGCAGGAGGTGGATTTTTAATAATTCCTGCTTTGGTAATGTTGGCCAAATTGCCCATGAAAAAAGCAGTTGCAACTTCATTATTAATCATTGCTATAAAATCGTTAATCGGTTTTATTGGGGATATAGAAAATTTAGAAATAGAATGGAACTTTCTATTATTATTTACATCATTTTCAATTGTGGGAATGTTTATAGGAATTTACCTTAATAAATTTATACAAGGCGAAAAATTAAAAAAAGGATTTGGTTGGTTTGTATTATTTATGGGTGTTTATATACTTATTAAAGAATTTACAAGATAAATTATAACTTTTAATATTTAAAAGATGAAAGTAGAACAAATATATACAGGATGTTTAGCCCAAGCGGCTTATTATATTGAGAGCAAAGGAGAAGTAGCGATTATAGATCCGTTGCGTGAAGTGAAACCATATATAGATCGTGCAACTAAAGACAATGCTAAGATTAAGTATATTTTCGAAACCCATTTTCATGCCGATTTTGTTAGTGGACATATAGATTTAGCGAAAAAAACAGGAGGGGATATTGTTTTTGGGCCTACAGCGAATCCGAGTTATGATGCAATCATAGCTAAGGATAATCAAATTTTTGAATTAGGGGATTATAAAATAAAAGTAATTCATACCCCTGGTCATACCATGGAGAGTACAACCTATTTATTGATTGATGAAAACAATAAGGAATATGGAATTATTACAGGAGATACTTTGTTTATTGGCGATGTAGGAAGGCCTGATTTAGCACAAGAATTTTCATCTGATTTAACAGAAGAAAAACTGGCAGGATATCTTTTTGATTCTTTGCGAAATAAAATAATGCCATTGAGTGATGATTTAATTGTTTTTCCAAGTCATGGTGCTGGATCGGCATGCGGTAAAATGATGAGTAAAGAGACAACAGATACCTTAGGACATCAAAAGGAAGTAAATTACGCACTAAGAGAGGATATGACAAAAGAGGAATTTATTAAAGAATTATTGACTGGTTTGACACCACCTCCAGAATATTTTCCTCAAAATGTATTATTAAATATCGAAGGATACGAAAGTTTTGATGCCGTTATGAAAAAAGCAAAAAAGCCGTTATCTCCTGACAAATTCGAAGAATTGGCGAATTCATCGGGTGCACTTATATTAGATGTTCGTCATCAAGATGATTTTTCAAAAGGGCATATACCTCGTTCAATTTTTATTGGAATTAAAGGTGATTTTGCACCTTGGGTGGGTGCTTTAATTGCTGATGTAAAGCAGCCTATATTAATTGTTGCGCCAGAAGGCGCAGAAGAAGAGGTAATTACCCGACTTTCTAGAGTTGGTTTTGATAACACCTTAGGTTATTTAGATGGGGGATTTGAAGCGTGGAAAAATGCAGCTAAAGAATATGATACGGTAACATCTATTTCAGCCGAAGAATTTAAAAAACGATTTGAAAATCAAACTCCTGTTTTTGATGTTCGTAAGGAAAGCGAATTTCTTTCAGAACATATTATAAATGCGAAAAATACTAGCCTTATAAATATAAATAGTCATTTGAGTGAATTTCCAAAGGATGAAATTTTTTATGTTCACTGTGCTGGTGGATATCGTTCAATGATTGCTGCGTCCATGCTAAAAAGCAGAGGGATTCATAATTTAATTGATGTATTAGGTGGAATAAATGCAATTAAAAAAGTAGGAGTTGAATTGTCAGATTCTGTTTGTCCTTCAACATTAAATTAAATAAAAAATAGTATTGATATTTAAAGCTTTCTTTTAAAGAAGGCTTTTTTTATTTTCTATCTTTGCGCCGATGAAATTTGAATTAAAAGGAAAAGACCTACAAAGTAGAGCCCGAGCAGGAGTTATCACAACCGATCATGGAAAAATTGAAACGCCAATCTTTATGCCTGTTGGTACTGTTGGAACCGTAAAGGCGGTACATCAAACAGAATTAAAAGAACAGATAAATCCTGATATTATTTTAGGAAATACATATCATCTGTATTTAAGACCAAAGACTGAAATCTTGAAAAAAGCCGGAGGTTTGCATAAATTCATGAATTGGGATCGACCAATTTTAACGGATAGTGGAGGCTATCAAGTATACTCTCTTTCTGGGCGAAGAAAAATAAAAGAAGAAGGAGTTCAATTTAAAAGTCATATTGACGGTTCATATCATTTCTTTTCACCAGAACGAGCAATGGAAATACAAAGGGATATTGGAGGAGATATTATAATGGCATTCGATGAATGCACCCCTTATCCGTGTGATTATAGATATGCAAAACGATCTATGCATATGACACATAGATGGTTAAAGCGTTGTATTACTCATTTAGATAAAACACCGCTGACGTATGATTTTGATCAAACTTTTTTTCCAATTGTTCAAGGAAGTACATACAAGGATTTAAGGAAAGAATCGGCAGAATTTATTGCCTCCGTTGGAGCAGAAGGGAATGCTATTGGCGGTTTGTCTGTTGGAGAACCTGCAGAAGAGATGTATGAAATGACAGATATTGTTTGTAGTGTTTTGCCTGAGGATAAACCACGATATTTAATGGGAGTAGGAACACCAATCAATATTTTAGAAAATATAGCGTTAGGTGTAGATATGTTTGATTGTGTGATGCCAACTAGAAATGCAAGAAATGGGATGTTATTTACGGCGCACGGAAGTATCAATATAAAAAATAAAAAATGGGAAGATGATTTTTCTCCAATTGATGAAATGGGTATTACAACTACAGGAGCCTATTATTCAAAAGCATATTTGCGTCACTTGTTTATTTCAAAAGAATTATTGGGTAAACAAATAGCTTCTATTCATAATTTAGGCTTTTATTTATGGTTGGTTCGTGAAGCAAGAAAACATATATTAGCAGGTGATTTTAGGGAATGGAAAAATAAAATGGTAAAACAAATGAATAATAGATTATAAAATTTGAAAATTCTCGATAAATACATATTAAAAAAGTACTTAGGATCCTTCTTTTTTGTACTTATAATTTTAATACCAGTAATTATTGCTGTTGATATATCGGAGAAAATTGATAAGTTTTTACGTCACCCAGAGTTAACCGTTGGTACAATTATTCAAGACTACTATGTTAACTTTATTGTTAATATTGGGAATATGATTTTGCCTTTGGCATTGTTTATTTCGGTGTTGTTTTTTACTTCCAAACTTGCTGGAAACACAGAGATTATAGCCATTAATAATGCGAAGATATCTTTTACTAGGTTTTTGAAACCCTATTTTATAGGAGCAACCATTGTAACTATTTTCTCGTTGGTATTAAACCATTTCATTGTTCCCCAGAGTAGTAAAGTGTTTACAGAGTTTGTAGTCACATATATAAAACCACACAAAAAAATAAATGTAAAGAACATAAAAAATGTAAACCTCCAGTTAAGCGAAAATGAATATATTTTTATTCGCTCATATAATATGGAGAGAAATAGAGGGAATGATTTTTCGTATGAAGTCTATGAAGGAATAAAATTAAAGTACAAATTGACTTCTGATGTTATTATTTTTAAGAAGGTAGATAGTACATTTCGACTGGATAAATTTCATAAAAGGACTATTTTAGACGAAGATGACTTTATTGAATATGGACGTAGAATGGATACTGTTTTTAATTTTATGCCAAAAGACTTATTGCATGTAGAATCATTTGCTAAAGAAATGAGAACTCCTGAGTTATTAGAATATATAGACAAAGCAAAAGAAAGAGGTCGAGGGAATTTAAACGTTTACTTGGTTGAGTTGTATAAACGTACAAGTTTACCATTAGCATCTTATATTTTAACATTAATTGCGGTAACCTTGGGTTCCGTTAGGCGAAGAGGAGGTATAGGAATGAATTTGACATTAGGCATTTCTTTAATGTTTATTTATGTTTTTATGCTTAAGATTGTTGAAGTTATTGGTAGTTCGGCAGATTCGAACCCATTATTATTAGTATGTCTTCCTAACATAATTTTTGGTATACTTGCAATATACCTGTATTTAAATGCAAGAAAGTAAACTTAAAAATTACTTACACCTCCATTTTATAATTTTTATTTGGGGCTTCACTGCTATTTTAGGAGCTTTAATTTCTATCGAAGCAATACCGTTGGTATGGTTTAGAATGTTGATAGCCAGTTTTTTTCTTTTTCTTTTTATAAAGATAAAGAAGAGGTCTTTAGTCATAGATAGAAAGACTTTATTGAAATTTATTATTGGCGGAACTATTATAGCTTTACATTGGATTACATTTTTTTTAGCAATTAAATCATCCAATGTTTCAATTGCCCTTATTACTATGAGTACAGGTGCTTTTTTTGCATCTTTAATTGAACCGTTTTTTTTTAAACGAAGAATAAGTAAACTAGAATTATTTTTAGGCTTGCTAGTTATTGCAGGGCTTTTTATTATTTTTAAAGTACAAGGAAATTATATATTAGGTATAACTTATGGCTTAATATCCTCTTTTTTATCTGCTCTTTTTTCTGTAATAAATGGTTTGTTAGTTAGAAAGAATAATCATGTAATCATATCATTTTATCAATTGCTTTTTGGTACACTGTTTATTACAATACTTCTCTTTGTAACAGGGGAATTTTCAATTGGTTTTTTTCGATTGTCATTTAATGATTGGATGTACCTTATAATATTAGGTAGTATTTGTACAGCATATGCATTTTCGGCATCAGTAAAAGTGATGAAAGTATTGAGCCCTTATACGGTTATGTTAAGTATTAATTTAGAACCTATATATGGAATTATTTTGGCGCTAATCATTTTTGGGGATAAAGAAAAGATGTCCTCAGAATTTTACTATGGAGCCTTAATTATATTATTATCAGTTGTTTTAAACGGATTAATTAAAAATAGAAAGCAATTGATAAGTAGGTTTCAAAAAAAGTAATTTTAATAAGCATAGTTGCATTAAGTTGTTATATTTGTACTGCTATTTTAACATAAAAAAATGGAATATTTAGATTTTGAACTCCCAATAAAAGACCTTGAAGAACAACTTCAAAAATGTACGTTGATAGGTGAAGAAAGTGATGTTGACGTTTCAGTAACGTGTTTGAATCTTCAAAAAAAGTTGGATAAAATGCGTGCTAATATCTATAAAGATTTAACGGCATGGCAACGTGTACAATTGTCAAGACATCCTAATAGGCCGTATACTATGGATTATATCAATGCAATAGCAGGTGATACTTTTATGGAACTACATGGCGATAGAACGGTAAAGGATGATAAAGCAATGGTTGGTGGTCTTGGAAAAATTGGCGATCAAAGTTTTATGTTTATCGGTCAACAGAAAGGATACAATACAAAAACACGTCAATACAGAAATTTTGGAATGCCAAATCCGGAAGGATATAGAAAAGCATTGCGGTTGATGAAAATGGCAGAGAAATTTGGTGTGCCAGTAGTAACATTGATTGATACACCAGGGGCATACCCAGGTTTAGAAGCTGAAGAACGTGGGCAAGGAGAAGCAATAGCACGAAATATTTTAGAAATGACACGTTTAAAAGTTCCTATTATTTGTGTGATTATAGGAGAAGGTGCTTCTGGTGGAGCACTTGGAATAGGTGTTGGAGATAAAATATTAATGCTAGAAAATGCTTGGTATTCAGTAATTTCACCTGAAAATTGTTCGTCTATTTTATGGCGGAGTTGGGAATATAAAAAGCAAGCCGCTGAATCATTAAAATTGACAGCAAAAGATAGTAAAAAATTAAAAGTAATTGATGCTATAGTTAAGGAGCCATTAGGAGGTGCTCATTATAATAGAGAAGAGGCATTTAAATTAGTAGAGGCGTCTATTTTAAAGGCATTTAAGGAACTAAATAAGTTAAATCCAAAAGAGTTGGTCGAAAAACGAATGGAAAAATATGCCAATATGGGTGTATTTAATGAATAAATAAATTATAAAGAACCTCTCAATTGAGAGGTTTTTTTATGGGTATAAAATATTATTTTTAAGATAATGAAAATTTTATCTTCACTACAAATTTATAATGCTGACAAGGCAACATTAAAAAGCCAAAACATTACTTCAATAGAATTAATGGAAAGAGCAGGTATGGTTTGTTTTGATTGGATTCATAAACTATTACTCGAAAAACCAGTTAATATTTATGTCTTTTGTGGTGTTGGTAATAATGGAGGTGATGGATTGGTAATAGCCAGACATTTGATACAACATGGGTATAAAGTTTCGTGTTTTGTAGTGAACTTTTCTGATAATCGAACAGACGAATTTCTTTACAATTATAATAAATTAAAAGAGTTAGGAGAATGGCCTATAATGATTACTTCCAAAGATGATTTTCCTATTATTTCAGATGAAGATATTGTAATTGATGCCATTTTTGGTATAGGAATAAAGCGGTCGGTCAAAGAGTTTACCTCCGAATTAATTTTACATATAAATGCTTCAAAAGCATATACTTTATCAATTGATATTCCTTCGGGAATGTATGCTGATAAAGAAAACTTAAAAGATGATTCTATTATAGAAGCATCACATACATTGACATTTCAATGCCCGAAATTGGCTTTTTTATTACCCAATAATCAAAAGTGTATCTATACTTGGGAAGTTATTGATATTGGACTTGATGAAGAATTTATCGATTCATTAGAGAGTAAATATTTTTTAACTCAAAAAGAAGATATTGAACAAATTTATAAAGTAAGAGATAAATTTTCTCATAAGGGGTCGTTCGGACATTCATTAATTATAGGGGGAAGTTATGGAAAAATGGGAGCCATGACATTGACTTCGAAAGCGGCATTAAAATCAGGTAGTGGGTTGGTTACTTCTTATGTACCAAAATGTGGTTATAAAATACTTCAAATCGCAATACCTGAAGTAATGGTGGAAGTAGATTCAGAAAATGAATTGCATTATTTTAATTACAAATCAAATCCAACGGTTATAGGAATTGGTCCTGGTATGGGAGTTTCTGAAAAAACGTTAAAAGGGTTTTCAAAATTTTTGAAGGAGAATGATTTACCATTAGTAATTGATGCTGATGCTTTAAACTTATTATCAATTAAAAAAGAATTGCTAAAATGGATTCCTAAAGGTTCGATACTAACTCCTCATCCAAAAGAATTGGAACGCTTGGTTGGGAAGTGGAAGAATGATTATGATAAATTGGAAAAGTTAAAAGTATTTTCAATAAAGTATAGATTAATACTTGTTTTAAAAGGTGCTTATACCACAATTGTTGATGGCGATAATTTTTATTTTAATACTACTGGGAATCCGGCTTTAGCAACAGCGGGTAGTGGTGACGTATTAACAGGGATTATTACAGGGTTGATTGCTCAAAAATATACACCTTTAGATGCTGCAATTCTAGGTGTTTATCTACATGGGAAATCGGCTGATATCGGTATTAAAGGTTATAGTGTTGAAACTTTTACGGCTTCTAACATTATAGACTATTTAAGCGCTGCGTTTAAAAGTTTGTTTGAAGATAAACCCGATGGAGGAAATTCATTGAAGGTATAAAATAATAACCTGAGTGCGACCTAAAGTTTTAATAGTTCAAAACACTATTCTCGATACAATTTTCTATTGAAAACCACTCGAATTGACGCATTTTAAAGCAAATTATGTCAGATTGAGTGAAATTCTGAAAAGAATTTAGTATCGAAATCAAGTAATTTTATTGTATTGAACTTAGGTAATAGTTAAAAAAAAATCCCGAGATAATCGGGATTTTTTTGTTATAGTTTTAATGAATTAAAAAGATCTTTCAATCTAGGATCGGAAGGTCTTGGTGCATTTGCATCCACAATATTTCCTTCAGGATCGATTAATATAAATCTTGGAATTGAATTGATTTGATATTCAACTGAGAAAGATTGGTCTGTACCAGCATATAATTGAATGCCTCCCATTTGTTTATCTTCAATCATTTTTCTCCAAGCATCGTATTTGTTTGCTCTATCTGTAGATATGCTTACAAAGGCGATGTTTTTATGCTCAAATTCTTTCTCAACTTGTTTCAAAAAAGGAATTTGTTGTTTACACGGTCCGCACCAAGTAGCCCAAACATCAATATAAACATACTGTCCTATTAAATCATCTAATGAAGTAACACCACCATTATAATTCTCAAAATTTGTGAATTTTGGAGAAGGTTTACCCTTTTTGAATTTAATGGAACTCGCATATTTTAATTCATAATTTTTTTCTAAATATTCAATCAAACTTTTATCTTCCACGCTAATTTTTGCTACAATTGTTGAATCAACATTAGTTGTTGAAACAGCAGACAAATGTTGTTTCAATTCATTAATTCTGGTTTCAAACTCAGGACGTTCTAACGAAAAATATGAATTGGGGTCGGATAATTTATTTTTTGAAAACTGTATTCTTTTATTTATAAATTCGTTGCTTTCTTTTCCTTTACCAGTAAAAGCTACTTGACTAAAATCTGCAACATCTAAATTTATAGTTAAATCATAGCCATTAGAAAGAAATAAAAATGTTTTATTTCTGCCGTCTGTTAAAGTGAATACGCCAGTTTCTACTTTTAAAGTGTCCTTAAAAGTGCCATCATCATTAAGATGAATAACTTTTGAATACCCTTTTGAAGAAATTGTAAAATCCAATGTTTCTGCATTTTCTATTTTACCAGACAAAGTAACAAACCCTTTGGGATCCTTACATCCAA